>ERZ889078.2420-NODE-2420-length-13303-cov-16.284873_pt1 | contig 13303 bp, 10 predicted proteins | sample MGYA00521266_ERZ889078 | MGnify/ENA primary metagenome ERZ889078 (study PRJEB32303, sample SAMEA104408618) | aquatic metagenome | biome: Brackish water; feature: Pelagic; material: water | place: Baltic Sea | collected 2014-06-16T06:34:00 | depth 76,534 m ...
CAGGGTGGCACTTCAAGCCCAGCTCCACCGCGCCCAGAAGATGGAAGCCATGGGGTTTGAAACAACAGTCCGAACATCATTGCCGGGAGAGAATCGGGTATTTGCCGAGGATGGAATCTGAACCGGTGCCTGCAAGGCCGAAGAATGGAGAATTGGCCATCTTGAGTATCATGATGGCATCGGTATTTCTTTTTATGAAACCGGATCAGGAAATTTTTCGAGGTACTCGGCAATTCTGTTTCTCCCCTCAGCCTTGGCCCGGTAAAGGGCCTTGTCCGCGTAGGAAATCAAGTCACCCGCACTTTGGGGATCATGTTCCTTTACCGAGGCCAAACCGATACTGACCGTTACGATTTCTGATGTGGTCCCATCCGTATAGGGATTGGCTTCGCAATAGGCACGGAGCTTTTCAGCCGTTTGACGCGCCCCTTCGATTCCGGTGTGCGGAAGCAGGACCATGAACTCTTCTCCGCCGTATCTGAATGCCGGATCAGCGCTTCTCAGATTCCGTTTCACTCGCAGGGAAAATTCTTTCAATACAACATCCCCGAAGGTATGTCCGAACGTATCATTGACCTTCTTAAAGTAGTCCAGATCCATCAGCAGACATGATAGGTCGGTTTGATACCTCGCAGCACGGATAAATTCCTGCGTGGAGACATCCTCCATGTGCCGGTGATTGTATAAACCCGTAAGACCATCGCGGATTGAAAGATCGTTCAACAGCCTGTTTTTTTCCTCAATGATCCCTTTGCTGGTCTCCAATTCCTCGACGGTTTTCTCAAGGTTCCGGGTCAATTTCTCCAACGCCTTTTTCTGTTGATACAGCTCGAGGAAAATTTTCACTTTGCTTTGCAGAATTTCCGGGTCCAGGGGTTTGAAAAGGTAATCCACGGCCCCTGCCTCATACCCTTTGAACACATGCTTCTGCTCTTTGCTGATGGCGGTGACAAAGATGATAGGGATATGCCGTGTTTCCTCGTTTCCACGCATCAATTCGGCGGTCTCAAACCCGTCCATTTCCGGCATCTGCACGTCCAGGAGGATAAGGGCAAAGTCATAATCCAAAAGCATGCCAAGAGCCTCATTGCCGGAGAGCGCCTTCAACAGGTTAAGCCCGGGCCTTTTCAGGATGGTTTCAAGGGCCAGGAGGTTCTCTGGCCTGTCGTCCACCAGAAGGATATTTGTTTTTTCAGTACTATCCATTTTTTCCATTACAGGTTATGAATCCCTTACCAAATCCTTTAAAAACGCGCCGATTTCACCAAGCGGCAGGACAAAATCGGGATCGGTGGCTGCTATTGCGGCACGCGGCATGGCACTTGCTTCGGCGGTCTCGGGATCCTGAACAAGAACAAGACCACCCATATCCTTGATTTTTTTAAGGCCCCCGGCGCCATCATTGTTGGCGCCTGTCAGGATCAAACCTGCGAGCGTATCACCATATACATATGCGGCAGACTCAAATAGCACATCAATTGAGGGGCGGGCATAATTGACAGCCTGGGCCACGGATAGAGAAAGGGTATGGATATCTTCTATCAACAAATGATAGTTGGGAGGTGCAAAATATACCGTTCCACTGATGATGCTTTCCTTTTCGTCCGCCTGTTTTACCCGCACGGCACAATCATTGTCCAAAGATTTCTCCAAATAATCATCGGAATGGGGATGCCTGTGCATGACGACCATAATCGCAAGCGGAAAATCTTCAGGTAGAACCCCGAGGATTGTCTTGAGCGCATTCCATCCGCCTGAGGATACGCCGATTACGGCGGCCCGGTATGTGCTTCTTGTATTTGTCATTTTGAAACTGGAAATTGGAAGTTGGAAATCAGTTATCAGTTATCAGTAAAAGCATACCCATAATATCTTGAAAGTGTTTGTACAAATCTGCACATAATCGTGAAGACCTCTTCCATACTTCCAAATCCTCAAATTTCAAAATAACCCCCAGTGCTGACAACTGATAACTAATAACTGGGGCTCTGCCGCCTTAGGTTTCAATTCTCCGGTATATCTTTTCCTTCTTGACGATACTTTCAAAACGTCTTGCGTGTTTCGAAAACATCAGACTTTCCTTCGACCCCAGGCAAAGAAACCCTCCCGCCCGAAGGCTCTCGGCAAAAAGCCCGAACACGCGATCCTGCAGATCCCTGTTAAAATATATGAGGACATTTCTGCATATGATGAGATCCATTTCCCCGAAAACACCATCCGTTACCAAATTGTGGTCGGAAAAAACAATGCTGCTTTTCAAACCCCTGTCCATTATTGTGCGATCATAGCGCGCGGTGTAGTAATCAGCGAAAGAGGCCAACCCACCGGCCATTTTGTAATTTCGAGTATAATCCTTCATCCTGTCAATGGGAAATATTCCTTTTTTTGCTTTGTCAAGGACAGCTTCGTTGACATCCGTTGCATAGATGGTCGAAGCATCGAGCACCCCCTCCTCCCGAAGCAGGATGGCCATGGAGTAAACCTCCTCGCCGGTGGAACATCCGGCATGCCATACCTTTATAAACGGCCGCTTTTTCAACTCCGGGACCACAGTTTCCCTGACGGCCTTGAAAAACAATGGATCCCGGAACATCTCCGACACATTGACGGTGAGGTCCAAGAGTAGTTTTTCAAAAAAATCAGGGTTATAGAGAAGATCATGCTGCATCTCGGAAATGGTGGAAAACCCCGACTTCGAAAGCCTGCCCAGGACGCGGCGTCTGATGGAGGCCTTTGAATAATCACTGAAATCATACCCATATTTCAGGTAGATCGCTCGGATTAAAAGGTCTATCTCGATTTTTTCGTTTTCCCGGTTATCCATGGCAATTCTAATACAACCAAACCCTCAACATGGAAAAAAGTCTGTCCACGTCAACGGGTTTGGCCAGATAGTCATTGGCGCCCGCTTCAATGCATTTCGCCCGGTCACCCTTCATGGCTTTTGCAGTCAAGGCGATGATGGGAAGGTCCTTGAAGCGTCGCTCTTTTCTTATCTCCTCCATGGCCTCGAATCCGTTCATCCCCGGCATCATGATATCCATCAATACCAGGTCGACATCAGGATTCTCATTCAATCGGTCAATCCCGTCTCTCCCGTTCTTACCGACCACGATATGGATGCCTCTTTCTTCGAGGATCTTCTTGAGAGAAAAGACGTTACGCATATCATCATCCACCATCAGCACCTTTTTCCCGGCTAAAATGCTCTCTTTGTCATGAACCATCCTGAGGATCTTCCGTTGCCGCTCGGGGAGGTCGGCCTCAACCCGGTGCAGGAACAACGTGGTTTCATCCAGAAGCCGCTTCACGGAATCAGCACCTTTCAAAATGGTTGATTCCGCGTATTTGTCCATGGTCACTTTCTCTTCCGGGGTCAACTCTCTGCCCGTGAAAATAATAACGGGGATTCGGTGGATGCTTTCGCTGGTTCTGATTTTGTCGAGCAATTCCACCCCGCTCATGTCGGGAAGCCCGAGATCCAGAACCATACAGTCGAATTTTCCGGTAAGCGCCTGATCGTATCCTTCCGCCGCCGTTAAAGCAAAGGTAATCCGCACATCACCATTGCCGACGATATCAGCAATCAGATCGCGCTGTATGTCATTATCCTCCACCACAAGAAGATCCTTGACCCGCTTGGAAATCATCCGGTCGATGCCGGCAAACACATTATCGAGGGCGGCCTGGCTCACGGGTTTGGTCAAGAAATCAATGGCCCCCATTTTAAAAGCCTCCCTGTTTTCCGGCTTACCCGAAATAATATGAACCGGGATATGGCGGGTTTGGCTGTTTTCCTTCAACCGCGACATAACCGTCCAGCCGTCGATACTCGGAAGCCCGAGATCCAGAATAATCGCGCTTGGTTTGTAAAAATCCGCAAATTGAAGTCCTGTTTCCCCGTCTCCAGCCACAAGACACTTGAACCCGGCATCACGTGCCAGGTCCCTGAGAACTTTCAAAAAGACGGGGTCATCTTCGATGATCAAAATGGATCTGTCATCAGGGGAAATATCGTTTCTATCATCGTCAACACCCTCAACGCCGGAGACGGCCTTCTGCTGCTCTGTTTTTTCAGGCCGTGGGCCGGGTTTCGCTTCCCGGGAATCGACCTCGGGCGCCGATTTTTGTTTTTCAACATCCAGCCTTTCAGGGAGATAGAGGGTGAAGGTGCTCCCTTTGCCGGTGGCGCTCTCAAGGCTGATCTTCCCCCCAAGCAGCCTGGCGAGCTCCCTTGAAATGGAGAGGCCGAGCCCGGTCCCTCCATATTTCCGGCTTGTTGATCCATCTGCCTGCTGAAAGGCCTCGAATATCTGTTCCTGTTTCTCCTTCAGAATACCCGAACCCGTATCCACTACGGAAAAGCAGATCGTTTCTTCAGGGGCAAGACCGGCGTCAGCACAGATGCGCTCCGCGTTTTCCCCTTTGCCGGGACGTGCAATACGAAGGGTCACAGAACCCCGAGCAGTAAATTTGAACGCGTTAGAGAAGAAGTTCTTAATGATCTGATTCAGTCTCTGCCTGTCCGTCCGAATAGTCTTAATCAGACCGTCCGCGAGATCGAGGTTCAGGTCAATCTCTTTTTCGTCCGCAAGAGGTTGAAACTCCCGTTTCATGCCGATGGACAAACCTTCAAGTTCCACGTCATCGATCACAACCTCCATCTTTCCGGCCTCCACCTTTGAAAGGTCGAGCACCTCGTTGATAAGGGCCAGCAGTTCGGTTCCGGAGGAATGGATGGCCTGGGCAGACTCCATCTGATCTTCCTCCAACCTGCCGTCTTTGTTTCCGGCAAGAAAGCCTGACAAAAGGAGGATGCTGTTCAGGGGCGTCCTGAGTTCATGGGACATATTGGCAAGGAACTCCGATTTGTACTTGCCTGATGTCTCGAGATCCCTGGCTCTCTCCTCAACAACCTTTCGGACTTCTTCCAATTGGGCGTTCTTTTTCTCTATATCTCCCTTTTGCTCCTGAAGCTTTGTTGTTTGTTCCTCAAGCACCCCTGATTTTTCCTCAAGCTCTTCATTGGTCTGCTGCAGTTCCTCCTGTTGCTCCTTCAATCGGCCCTCTGACGCCTTGAGCGCCTCGGCCTGTTCTTCCAGTTCTTCGTTGCTCTGGCGCAGCTCTTCCTGCTGGGCCTCGAGTTCTTCGGACTGGGCCTGGGTCTGCTCAAGCAACCCCTGCACCCGACCCCGTGACCGGGCCGATTCAACGGCAATGGCAATCCCCTCGGAGGCCTGGTTCAGAAAATCGAGGTCCTTTTGCTGAAAATCGTCAAATGTGCCCAGCTCAATAACCCCCTTGACCTCGTCGTTAAGCAACACCGGAAACACAAGTATGTTCCGGGGCGGGGTCTCGCCAAGACTCGAACTGACGGCAATATAATCGTCAGGCACATTGGTGAGCGTAATGCTTTCTTTTTCCAAAGCGGCCTGTCCCACCAATCCCTCGCCGAACTCAAACTCGTTGGAGAGATTCTTTCGCCTTCTGAAAGCATAGGATCCCAGCAGTTTGAGTAGATTGTTGTCATCGGCAACATAAATAGCCCCGATACGGGCATTCAGGTATTCAGCCAGAAAGGTAATGATGCCACGTCCCAGGGACGCAGGATCCTGGTCACCCCGCATTTTATCGTTGAGTTTCCCCAGACCGGTCTCGAACCAGTCCTTCCTCCGGTTTTCTTCGCTCATCTCCCTGAGTCCATGGAGCATCCGGTTGGCGTCTCCGGCCAGTTCTCCGATCTCGTTTCGGGCCTCGACCTCGATCTCCCGATCAAACGTTCCTTCGGCGGCGCGTTTGACGAGATCGGAAAGCCGGCGTATCGGGCTGACGATCCGGTTGGAAACCCGGGTTGCCACAAAAAAAACAAGAACCGTCATTCCTGCCAGCATGATAAGGACAATGTTCCTGAGGTGGTTGGCGGCGGCAAAAGCCTCGGCCTCCCCGATCTCAGCGATGATGCCGAAAGACGTATTCGCGATCGTTATATTGCCATGAACGCCCAGGACCGGTTTACCGTGGGCGCCTTGATAGATCAACACCTCCTCTTCCATTTCATCCGCAAACTTTCCGCTTTCACCATGCTCTTTGAGCCAGAGGAGGGTCCCTTCTGTTTCTACCGATTTCCCAAGAATCTTTGCCGCTTTGGAAGGCGATGAATGGGCCCTGATTTTCAAGTCCCCGCCAATCATGTAGATCTCGGTCGTCTCGCCCGAGGCCGTGCCCGCCTTCATCATCCGGTTGATCGGATCTATTGAAACCTGAAAGGCCATCAACCCGATCTTGTCGCCGTCATCGTTGACCATGACAGTGACCAAAAACCCGGCCCCCGCGTTACCAGACGGCCCGTAAAATTCGAAATCGGAGAAGGCAAATCCGCCGGTCTTAAGTGCCTGTTTGCACGCTGAAGCAAAGAGGGTATCGGAATACTTTCCGGTTAAGATATTGGTCCCCAGGTCCTTTTCTCCGGCCACAGTGAAAAGGATGTTGCCCTGAGCATCCATGAACAATATGTCATGATATCCGTAGTCTCGGCAGTAGATCCCCAAGTCCGTGCCATACTTGCTCACCGTCACGGCCCATTTGAAACCCTTGACATATTTCCTCAAGGGCTCGTGGCTCTCATTGAACCCTTTTATCAGATCCTCTAAAAACTCATAGTTCACCCGCTTTGCTGACTTGCGTCTCAAATCCATCAGCATCCTGGAAAAATAGTTCTGTATGTCCCTGGCATGCTCCATACACATCAATTTCAAGGATTCTTCGGCATTTTCCATGAGGTGCCCGTGGGCATTCAGATAACCGATGATGCCGACCGCTGTCACCGGGATAAGGGAGAGGGCCAGAAACCATAAAAGAAGGGTCCTTCGCAGCCCGCTCCGGAAAAAGGATCTCCTGCCGTCGGATCGGGGCTTTTCCTCCCTGTCGGCGGCCACAGCATGGTTATTTAAATCGTTGGTGGTCATTTGTCGTACACCCCTTTTCGTGTTGATCCCCATCACCCAACAACCCGCCTTATGGCTTCTTCAAGGACTTTTCTCTTGAGTGGTTTGGTGATGTAATCGTCCATGCCGGCGGCCAAAAAGCGCTCCCGATCTCCCTTCATGGCATTGGCGGTAACTGCGATTATCGGGACATGTTCCAATTGAGTTGAAATCCCAGAGCCGGCGTTAGGCGCTTCACTTCCTTTGAGCTTTGAGCTTTCACACTTCAGCTCCAGTTCGCGTATGCGGCTGGCGGCCTCCAGCCCATCCATTACCGGCATCTGGCCGTCCATGAGAATAAGATCGAACTCATTTTCCTCAAATGTCGCCACCGCCTCCTGGCCGTTGTTGGCCACCACGATGCTGTGGCCCATTTTCTTCAACATGATCATTGCGACTTTCTGGTTCACAAGGTTGTCTTCAGCCAACAGTATCCGCAGATTCCGACCCGCTTCTTCCTCACCAACCCTGCTTTCTTCAACGGTAAACCGGGTAACAATCTGCCTTGAGACGTCTTTTGAACGATCATCTTTCAGCCCCAGAACGATCCTGAGACAGTCAAACAGGACAGACTTTTTCACCGGCTTGGTGAGAAAAGCCGCAAACCCCGATTCTTTAAGCCTCTCGGCATCGCCCCGCTGGGCCACGGAGGTTGCCATGACAAGGGCTGTGTCTTTGATTGCGGGATCATCCTTGATCATACGACCTAAGGCTTCTCCGGTCATCCCCGGCATTTGCATATCCAAAATGCCCAAATGGAAAGGATCCCCCCGGTTTGCGGCATCCTTCAGTTTAGTGAGGGCCTGATGACCGTTTTCGGCCTCGTCAAAGCGGCAGCCCCACGACTCCAGGTAGACGCGAAAGACCTGCCGGTTGATGCTGTGATCATCCACCACGAGGATATTCTTTCCTTTGAGGTCTTCGATGCCGATAATGGTTTTTTCCTTTTGTTCAGACTGCTTTTCCAGGATAACCGTGAACCAGAATGTGGTCCCCTTCCCTTCCTCGCTCCGAACGCCGATCTCCCCTCCCATCAGTTCCGAGAGCTGTTTGGAAATCGTCAACCCCAGCCCCGTGCCCCCGTACTTGCGGGTGGTAGAGGCGTCTGCCTGGGTGAACGATTCAAAGAGACACTCCACCTTGTCTGCGGGAATACCGATACCGGTATCCTTCACCTCAAAAAGGATGGTGGCAACGGTATCGGTCGCATCCTTGAGGTCCACATTGATAGACACCTCGCCCTTTTCCACAAACTTGATGGCATTTCCCGTAAGGTTGGTCAGGATCTGACGGAGTCGTCCCGGATCGCCCCTCAAAAGGCAGGGGACCCGGTCATGAATCAGGCAGGCAAACTCCACTCCTTTTTCGTTGGACTTCATGGCCATCACATCACTCAGGTTTTCCAGGGTGGGCCTCAAATCAAAATCGATGGTCTCCATATCGAGCTTTCCGGCCTCGATCTTGGAAAAGTCAAGGATATCGTTGATCAGAATGAGGAGGGCGTCCGCGCTGGTTTGCACGGATTGGGCAAAGTCAAGCTGTTCAGGGGTCAACTCGGTGTCCAGGAGCATGTCGATCATGCCGACCACACCATTCATGGGCGTGCGGATCTCGTGGCTCATGTTGGCCAAGAATTCCGATTTGACCCGGGTGCTCCTCTCCAGCTCCTCCGCCCTCTCTTCTAAGGCCTTCTTGGCCGTTTCAAGGTCGAAATTCTTTTTGCCCACGAGTTCTCTTTGACGTTCAAGGGAACGGGTCTTTGATTCAAGCTCCCCTGATCGCTCCTCAAGTTCTTCATTCGTCTCTCTCAGCACTTCTTCGCTGACTTGGAGAGCTTCGGCCTGTGCCTGGCTTTCTTCAAGCAGTCTACGCAATTCTTTACCGGATTGCACCATACTGAAAGCAACGGCAATACTTTCTCCGGTTTCTTCCAAAAACCCGATCTTCCTTTCCGTAAACGCATCGATTGCCCCCAGCTCGATGACGCCCTTGACCTCTCCTTCGTGTAGAAACGGGACCAAAAGAATGTTGCGGGGAGGCGCGTCTCCGAGTCCGGAGTTGACGGTCAAATAACCTTTCGGCACATGGGTAACCAGCAAAGGCTTTTTGTCAACTGCCGCCTGTCCGATCAACCCTTCCCCGACTTCAAAAACAGGCGCAGATTTTTTGCTCTTTTTAAAAGCGTAACTTCCCTCCATCCTAAGTTGGTTGTGGTTATCCAACAGGTAAACCGCGCCGACCTGCGCGCCCAGATAACCCGCCAGAAATGAAATAACGCCCCGACTGAGGGCGGCCGATCTCTTTTCTCCACTCATCACGTCGTTGAGTTGCGCAGCCCCTGATTTCAACCAGTTTTGTCTTTGGTCTTCCGCCGTCATGTGGCGCAGATTGTTTACCATGTTGCTGAAACTCTTTTCCAGTCTCCCGATTTCATCCCTGGATTTGATTTGAATTTGCTGATCAAACCGTCCGGCTGCAACACGATCGGCGCTTTTTGAAAGATCGAGAATCGGTCGGGCAATGCGTCTTGCGAGAAAAACGGCAAAGAACAGGACCACAACACCGGTTGCAATCAGAAGGACGATAACAATGGCGCGCAATTCGATGGCCGGCGCAAATGCCTCTTGCTCCTCAATCTCGGCAATAACGCCAAACGGCACGTCTCCAACGCGAACATGGTAATGAACGCCTAAAACCTTTTTGCCGTGGGGACCCATGTAAAGCAACGCCTTTACTAGATCATTGTCCAACACCTTATCTGCCTCGCGTTGGCGCCACAACCTGGTTTGCTCCGTATCCACCTGTTTTTTCAATATGGTTTCTTCTTTGGTATGGATTGAGTTTGATCTCATCTTCAGGTCAGTTCCGACAAGATAGACATCAGCGCTCTTTTTATCCGAATCCGAAAAGCTTTTCATGACGAAATCGACCTGCGCGGCTTGAATAGCAAGGGCCGCAAGGCCTATCTTTTCTCCTTTGTCGTCAATCATGTCGTGAATGACAAAACCTATGACCTCATCGCCCAAAGGCCCATAGACTTCAAAATCGGAAAACCCGGCTACTCCCGTCTTGAATACTCTTTCCGCAGCCCGGGCGAACAGGGTATCCGAATACTTCCCGGAAAAAAGATTGGTTCCCAGATCGTCATTGGCAAAAGAGGAAAAGAGTATATTTCCTTCAGGATCAATAAGAAAAATATCCGCGTATCCATACGCGACCTGAAAATTTCGCAGATCTCCACCCCGATCATCTTCAATTTCGAGCCAGGAAAAACTTTCAACAAACTTCTCCGGCGATAGCCCGCTCGCCTCGTATGCCTTTCTCAGATGCATCAACAGATCGATGTTTCCCTGGTTTCGAGCCTGCATCCCGACGTCAGTCAGCCATCTTTCGCCCAGGGACAATACCTTTTCCGCTTCAAACCCCGCGGTACTGACCAGTAGATCATTGGCAGACTGGATCAGACTGTTCCTGCTGTTCAGATAACTTATCAAACTGACCGTCGTCACTGGAACAAGGGCGATCAGGAGAAACCAGAGCAGGAGTTTTCCCGTCAGGCCGCTTAGAAGCATTTTAAAATTCGCGCCTTTTTTACTGCCGGCAATTCGATCACTGTTTGAAATCATTACGCTTCCTTAGTTTGTTGTCACAATTGGGAATTGGACGTTCATCCTTATTCAAAATATCTTTTTGGCTTCCTTGACCGCAAGGTCGGTCGAAATATAATAATGAGGATCAAAGGACTTAACACCATTTCCGTTCTGCTTCAAATAAGTGAGCAATTCTTTTATAAATACCTGGATCTCCCGTTCATTCATCTTCGTGATTTCTTCCAGTGTGCCGTGTATTTTCCCTCCGGCGGAAAATTTTTTTAAATCCGGCGCCGAATAGGAAGATCCCTTAAACATGGTCCGTTTCAAAATAGCAAAATATTCCGCCCTGTTCGCAGGGTCGGACTGCCACTTTACCGCCCGCAGCCAGCCGCGCAGGAATTTTTGAACATCACCCGGGTTATCTCTCAGGATACGGTTTTGAACGACAATACCTTCAGGTATGACGCCGGGGAAATCCGCTGAGGTAAACATGAGTTTTCCGGCGCCATCATCAACAACCTTTGAGGCCTCCGGATCATAGCTGACAATGGCGGATACAACGTTGTTTCTAAAGGCTTTGTTCAACTTTGAAGTGTTGCTCACTTCGATCAGCTCCACATCCCTGATCTTCAGATGCGCATTTTGAAGCACCTTGTCCAAAAAGAAGCCTATGGGTGCGGCAGTGCTGTATGCCCCAACCCGTTTCCCTTTCAGGTCTTCAATACTGTTCAGCTTTCCGGACAGGATAAACAGGTCGCCGCCGTGAGACCAGTCATGTTCGTAGATAATCGTGTATCTCGGGGCTTTTCTGATCAAATCCACCGCGTTTCCCAGCATCATGATGCCGAAATCGATTTTTCCAAATTTGAAAGCCTTTACGCTGCCGCCCATATAATCGTCGAATTGCTTTACCGCCACATCGATCCCTTCCGACTTCCAAAACCCCTTTTCCGCCGCCACATAAGCGGTGGCCCACGGCTCCCACTCGACAATTCCAACGGTATAGGACTTGGCATGAAGTGGCATGGCAGCGAATATCCAGCAGATGGCAAATACAGCAATCAGCAATGTTTTGTTCCTGTTTCGGCGCATGGCGTTCCTCCCTCTCTATACGGGCCATATATAAAAAATTTCAAATTGCGAAGATGCAGTTATATTAACCAAACCGGCCCGCGCTCGCAACCCCAATATTGTGAAACTTGAATTCCGATATAAGGATTAAGGAAGAACTGTTGGCTCAAAGAAAGCCGGAGGTCGCTTTTTAAGATTTTTCGATCAGAAGTTCGTCAGCATATTTGGCATAGACCTGGTCGCGGGTTATGTTGCGTTCTTTTTCCGCGTCGCGAACAGGAACATTGGCCAGCATGAAAACCTCATGGGAAGGAAATATGCGTCTCACACATGTTTTTATTTCTTCAGTATACCTCAAAAAATCAGCACCATCAAAAACCTGCAATATGCCGTTATCGGCGTACTGATTTTGCCTTGGGTGTTCTGGAAGGTTTCGAGCAGAAGCTGAACAAACAATCTGCACAACATGCTGCTGCAACATGTTATGATATCATCAAGGTGGAAGATCCCCTGTTAAAAAAATACGCCGCCTACCGTTATCCCCATATATCAAAAAACCGGGGAAAACCGTTGCGTCAGAATACAAAAGTCCGAAAAGACGGTGAGAAAGTGGGAAATAAACTGGTAATTTCCAAAGGTATTCATCAGAGGGGTCGGAATCGGGGTCTTTTGCTGGAATAGGGTTTTGGAAGGGACTATGAACTTCGTATGCATCCGGTGGAAATCCTATCAAGATGCTGATTTTGATGAACGGGAAAACATTCGAGAGGACCTGAGACTGGCGCTCGAGTCCCATGGTATCCGGTTCCTGGAATACTGCTGGGTATGGGACGAAAACAATCAATGTCTTCTCATGGTGGGGTCCTATGACCGGATTGAAGATGCCCGCCAATGGATCAATAGCCTGGAATCCATGGGGTTTGATGTAACCGTCCGGTCGTCACTGCCGGGCGATGGTCAGGAAGAATCAGGCATTCGCCGGGGATGGGATTTGGTGCGTGATGGATAGATCACTTTTGGTTCTTTGGGGATAGGGCTCCTTCTCTCCTGCACAAACGGAGCCACTGGAAAAGCCCATCGTTATTGAAGAACATCTCTGAGACTTTAGAATTTTGGAGGAGACAATGGATATCGGGACGCTTCTGCGACGGCATGCACGTTATCAACCAGAAAAACTGGCTTTTGTTATCGGTGAAAAGCGGCTGACCTATGGGGAATTCAATAAACATGTGAACCAACTGGCTAACGCTCTCCTTGCCACCGGTGTTTGCAAAGGCGAAAAGATGGCCACTGTCCTCTCCAACTCCTTGGAACTCATGGCAGCCTATTGGGCAGCCGCAAAAACGGGTATTGTTATTGTGCCCTGTAGCCCCATACTACAGGAGAGTGGGCTTTTTAACCTGCTCGCGGATTCCGATACCGTTTTTGTTTTGGCTGATAGCGCCTTCGCCGATAGCTTGGAAAGGATCAAAGACAATCTGCCCGCGATCCGCGGTTGCGTGTTGGCAGGCGGTCAACCACGTGAGAGGTTTGCGTTTTATGAGGAGTTTATTTCCGGAGCGTCAGAGGAAAACCCACCTGACGCTGACCTGCGTGACTCGGATGTGTATAATATCATGTATTCCAGTGGCACCACCGGTTCTCCAAAGGGAATTA
>ERZ889078.2421-NODE-2421-length-13303-cov-8.199804_pt1 | contig 13303 bp, 12 predicted proteins | sample MGYA00521266_ERZ889078 | MGnify/ENA primary metagenome ERZ889078 (study PRJEB32303, sample SAMEA104408618) | aquatic metagenome | biome: Brackish water; feature: Pelagic; material: water | place: Baltic Sea | collected 2014-06-16T06:34:00 | depth 76,534 m ...
TTCGACCACCACGGCAACTGTGTGCGCCACGCCACCCTCTCGACCTGCGAGATGGCGCTTGATGCGGTCCACGTGGGCTTGAGTCCAGGTGATCTGACCCTCTACATCAATGACCTGGACGCCGACACGGTGCTCTCGACGTGGCTGCTGCTGCAGCCCGACGCCGCGGCTTCTGACGGCGTGGTCTGGGCGGTCAGACGGGCCGGCAGACGCGACGCCCTTGGCCCAGCGGCGAGAGACGCGGGTTTATGCCCAGCGTTGCAGTGGGCGCTAGCGCCGATGAACAGTCGGCATCCCGGTCTGCGAAGCGAGGCGCTCGACGTCTGGTGGGCGGTGCTCGCGCAGTGCTGCCGCAACCTCGATCGCTGGTGGCAGCTCGGCGCGCCGGCGCATCACGCGGCGCTGCCGGCGCCCGTGTCTGGCCGGACGACTGACGGTCTGATACGGGTCCTGCATCACGGAGACACTTGGTCGCTGGTGCAAGGAGACGGCCCCGCGGCACTCGCGGACCTCTACTCCCAAGGCGTGCATGCGGGCGTGGTGGCGCGCGCCAAAGCTGATGGCAGCACGGACTATGTGGTGGGCAAGGCGAGCGAGTTCATCGTTGGATTTGATGTGCCAGCGGTGCTGATGGCGCTGCGTGACGCGGAGCTGCGGATCAACCCGACTCAAGACAGCAGCACGTCATGGGGCGGCGGTTCGACGATCGGCGGATCGCCGCGCAACACCGATGGCAGCGGTTCGCGGCTCGATGTGGCGGATGTCGTGCGGGTTGTGGATGAGGTCTGCGCCGCGTCCGCCGCGACGGCGCGCGTATGAGCCAGGGACGAACATGACCAACCCGATGTCTGAGACCGTGACCGAGCGCGGCGCGGCGATTATCGGCGACGTACATGGCTGCCTCGATGAAGCCCGCGCCCTCATGGCGCGGCTGCGAGAGGCTGGACTGCGCCTCGATGATACCTTGGTGTTGATCGGTGACCTGCTCGACAAAGGCCCCGACTCTGTGGGTTGCGTGCGCTTCTTCCGCGAGCAGGCCGAGGCCGGGCAGCGCACGGTCCTGTGCATGGGTAATCACGAAGAGAAACACGGACGCTGGCGTCGCAACGCGGCCCGCGAACGGGACGGCCTCGGCCCCAACACCATGCAAGACGCCAGCGGCGAGCTGGCGGCCATCTCGGCCGGGCTCTCCCTTGAAGATATCGCTTTTTTGGACAGCGCCGTGCTCTACCACCGGCTGCCTTGGGCCAATGCGTTGGTCGTGCATGGGGGGGTGATGCCGAATCTGACGGAGCTGCCGAGCTTGGAGGCGATCGCTGGCCTCAGTCGGTCAAAACGCGGTCGATTCGAACGCATGCTGCGGCTGCGCTACTGGAACGTGGCCGACGCGCGTTTTGTGGCTTTTGGCGAGGAGACGGTCGCGGACGTGTTCTGGGCGCAGTGCTACGACGGACGTTTCGGTCATGTGTTTTTTGGCCATGAGCCCTTCGTCGACGCGCAGGCGCCTGTGTCGTTTCCTCACGCGACGTCGCTTGATTTGGGGTGTGTACACGGCGGCAAGCTCGTGGCGGCGTTGCTGCGTGAGGGCCAGGACGTGACGTTCTTGAGCGTCGCCGCTGCGCGCGTGTACGCGGCGCCCGTGGCGGGGGCATGGACGGGCGTCGGTAGCGCCTGATCGAATCGCCTTGGGCACAAGGCCGTGTCGGCTGTACCGGCTCTGAGAATAGGGATACCGTCGCCGCGCACGACCATGAATTCCGAGGGTATCGCCGATGACTACGCAGGCTGGAAACAGAGCGTCAGAGACGCCACCAGAACAGTTCACACGCTTGTTCTGTGAGCTGCTGTCGCGCGCGAGCACACCGGCGTTGCCGCCCTACCTCTCGTATCGCGACCGTTGGATTTTAACCTGCGACATCCTGCTCGGACACCCGCCTGTGCGCGGCGCCGGCAGACCGCGCGACTATCCCATGGGGCCAACGCGGCAGCTGAGCTTGGAGCTAACGGCGCTGTTGCGGCCGCGGCATGGGGTGGTGACAGTCCTCGCACCAACGAGGGCGCGATCGGTCACGGTCGCCAGCGTACATGTGCCCTACCGTCTGCACGACTTCGTCGCGGCTGCACGCACACTCTGGCTCACGATCCCCGAACCGCCTCAGCCGGCGGCCCTGACGCTCGGACTGCTGTACCACGTCCTTCGATGCCTAATCTGTGCGCCGCGGCGAGACGCTCCGTATTCCCAAGCCAAGCGGAGGGCGCTGTGCGTGCGTTTGATGCGCGTGCTCGCTCAGAGCCTGGGCTTCAACAAGAACGAGCGCTCCCAAGCGGGGCTCAATGAGGCCTGGTCCTTTGGTTTCGGCACGAAGTCGGAACTTCCCGTGGGCGGTCCGCTGGACGTCATCGCCGGCGGCGCCGTCGAGGCGTTCTTTCGACTGACCGAATGGATGGCCATCCTCAGCGTGCTCGCGGAATTCGCTCCACCGGGCCACCTCGCGACCGCACTGGACGCCGCGTACGCGCTAGGCGACCGCGAGACCTCCGACGAAGGTCGGGCGCGACAAGTCGCAGAGAACCTGGCGGCGGCAATTTGCCTCGCCGGCGAAGACTGCGTGCTCAAGACCCAGTCGGACGACGAGCTCGTCTTCAGAGACGGAGCGCTCGCCGGGGCGCAAAAAAGCATGCAGCAGTACCTCTTTGCGCTAGCGCAGCTGCACCTCGTTCAGCTCGAAATCAAGGGCCGCGGCGTGCAAGACTTCCTCGCCATGGGGCGGACGTGGTCGACAACCCGCGGCCTCAGCGCCTGGGCGAGCCAAACGACCGCGCGTCTGCGCGAGCAGCTAATTGAGGTTCTGGGGCCAAACAACGCGGCGCTGCTGACGGACTCGGACGCCATCGTGCTCTTCGCGGCGCGCGCCGACCCAAGGACGTCTACAGACCCATCGGACCGAGATCACCCGCCTGTTGGCGACTATCAAGCCACGAAATTGCGGACGACGGCAGTGACCGTCGCAGCTGGACTTGAGACCTGGGACCGCGAGCAGCTGCTGAACGCCCTGCCCGTGCTCACGGCGTTGCCATCCGTCGTTCTCGATGCGCTGATCCCAACGAAGAGGCTGTGGCCTCACCTGCTGATCCGCGCCCAATCGCACACATTGCTCGACTTCTGCGTCAGGTCCGCCTCGTGGAACGCCGACGACAGCGCGAAGCGAGCAGAGAGGCGCCGCAAGGACGCAGCCACGCTGCGATTTGACTACGGCGAAGAGCCCTCCGATCTCGCCGATGCGCTGTGCTGGGGTTTGCGCCGAGCTGACGCGCCCATCGCGAATGCCGACAATCCGCCGTGGCTGGGCGCTGGTGTTCAAGGCGCGATGACCTACTGCCCCAGGGCTCAACTTTTTTCGCTTGCTGGCAAGAGTTGGCGACAGATCACGGCTGGTGGGCTGCGTGAGCGAATGGAGGCGGCACTACACCAACCGGTGGCTGTGTATAGCCATCGCAGTGACCGGAATAGAGCCCTAGCAGAGCTCGGTTGGTTGGCGACGGGGGAGGGCAGGACCGGCGCGAACGCCCGGGCTGAGGTGCTGGTTCGCATCGACGGCGCTGGCGTAGGAGCGCTGTTTGTGGAGACGCCGCCGCTGACCCGCGGTGGTCTGAGCCAGGCGCTGGAGCGCACCCTCGTCGATCTCTGGTTCAGCGCCGTGTTGGGGATGATGAGGGAGCTGGTGGCCGAGCACGGCACGGAAGGGGAGCTGGTGCTGCCGGTGGACCTGTTCTACGTCGGTGGTGATGACCTGCAGTTTCTTATCCCGGCGCAGTTGTTTCCAAAGCTGCTTGAGCAGCTGCGGTTGGGCACCCGCGAGGTCGACGCTACTTGCGATGAGGTGCGATGGAAGCTCGTCGCGACTGGCGTGCTGAGAGCGAGGAACGGCGCGGGGATCGGTGTGCACATGCCGAATGACGCAGAGGGCGCAGCTCACCGGCGCTTGACCGTGTTGATGGCGGGCATGAAGGAGTTGGAGGTTGAGAAGTTGCCTGTTTGGACAGACTCGTGGCTGGTCGCGGACGAAGAAGCCGATGACGCGGTGGGCTACACTCGAATTGGCGAGAGGTGGCTGCTCGGTGTCACTTCTGATGCGTGGGTTTCACCGGTAGGGAGCGGCGCGCCTGTCTGAGACAAGATTGTCCGAGACAAGACTGTCCGAGACAAGACTGTCCGAGACAAGACTGTCCGAGACAAGACTGTCCGAGATAAGACTGTCCGAGATTCCGCGTCGGCGTGACCGCTTTGGAGCCGGATCAGTGCCGCCCCTCGAAACTCATCGCGCCGACCTCACGAGGCCCCGCCACAGCCCCAACCAGCGGCCACAAGCCAAGCTGCGTGCACGCCACGCCATGCGCCCGTAGCCGCAGAATCTCGGCGTCCAGCGCGCTCACCGCAAGCTGGAGCGCGGCGACCTCGCTGCCCCGCCGCGCCCGCGTTGCCCGGGCCCGAAAACAGGCGCTCCAGCGATGATGCGTCACGCTCGCGAGCACCCCGAAACACAGCCCACTCACGGCTACTGCGCCGATCAACAGCACCGCCGCACCAAACCACGGCGTCTGGCTGCCGAGGCCGGCGCTCAGCACGCCGCCGACGCGCTGTCCGCTTGACTGCAGCCCGCCCCAGCCGCCCATCAAGCCAAGGACCGCGCCCAAACACGTCATCAGCGGCACGAGCGCCACCCCCAACGTCGGCGGCGCCACCGCTGCCGGCTCGCTGCTTAGGGCCACCCGTCTCACGCTCTCATGCGCGACCGCCGTGCACATCCCAGCCATGATCCCGGCGACAGAGGCCGCAAATACGGTGCCATTGGCGAGGGCACTGACCGCACCGACCGTCACCGCCGCAGTCGCGGGGATGAGCCAGCGCTGCGCGGTGCTGTCCAACGACGCGCTCAGCGGCAGCTCCAAGGGCTCCGCCAACCGAGACGCCAGCGTTTGACGTTTTGCCTCAGCGCGCCGCAATCGCACTACCACCTCGGCCCAGTTGCCTGAGTTCAGCATGGGCTCGATCGCGGTTGACGCAGCGCTTGGTGTGCTCGGTGCGTCTGTCTCATGGCTGTCGATGGTTCGCTCATTCATGGGTCCCTCCAAGGTTGGCCGCTCGTCGATTCACTTATTGCACCATCGCTGTGGCGGGCGGTGCCCCGACCGCTGCCGGCTCGGAGATCCCCAGCGAGGCCGGGTCGAGGCTCGGCATCGGCGGCGACACGTAGCGACCGTGCAGTTGGGTCTTCGCGTCTTGGTACGCCGAATGCGTGGTGGCGCGCGCCATCTCGATGTTTCGGGCCAACACCGCTCGGTTCTCGGCGTGGCGTTGGTTGGCGACCTGTTGCGCCAACAGACTGTTTTCACGGCTCAGAAGCTCAGCTTGGGCTTCGACGAAGTGCTGGTGACGGTGCTCAGCCAAGCGCGTCGCCGCGGCGTGGGTGAGACGCGTCTCGCTGAGTTTCCGCAGCGCTGATCCCGCCGCCCACGCCACGACGTTGAGCGCGAGGATCGCGCAAAGCTCCCAAAGTGCGGTGGTAACCGCCGCCGCGATGCTGTTCGAGTTTAGGGCCACGTTGCGCAGATTCGCGAAGGCGCCGACGAACAGCAATTCGATAACGAAGAGTCCGAGCTTGGGCCAGACCGACTTGCTGCCGACGGTGACCATGGTGATAAACGTGGCACCGAAAACGAATAGAATCGCGATGCTGCTCGAGACAACCAGCCCTGCGCCGGCCGCCACCTGCGCGATGAACTGCTTGCCCTCGCCCTTCAGCAGCTCTGTGGCGACCGAATAGAAGAAAATACTGTCGACCGAGTAAGCCATGGTTAGGGCCAACGCGACGCCCGCAATTCCCGCCAACACGAGCAACCACAGCTTCGTCGCGCGCGCTGCGCCAGGCTTTGGCACCTCGACCTCAGCCAAGGCGAGGCGGCTCTCCGCGTGCTCCACCTGCAGCTCGGCAACGGTCAGTTTCTGATCTTGAACTTCGAGCGATCGGTCGAGCTCTGCACGTTGCGCGCGGTTGTGCGCCTCGCTGCCGGGTAGGATGGAGACCGGACTCGCGGCGCGAACGCTGGTCTCGGCTTCGGTCAGCAAGATCTCGAGCTCGTCATCTTGGTAGACGGGATTGCCGGTCTGCATGACGCGTTCGTGGAAACGGTCGTAGATTAAGTCGGCGAAGAGCACATAGGCGGTGTGGCTGAGCTGTGGCGTCACAACACCCGCTGGCGCGATGGCTGGCGCTTGACCAGTCTGGAGGTCGAAGCGGGGCGAAGCGGCCTCTTCTTCAGGTCCGTCGACAACGTCGTCTTTTTTCCACCATCGGTTCAACATGACTGGCTCCTGAAGGGTGCTGGGATTGGGCGAACATTTGCTCACATCATCTCTGACGGTCGCCGCGATTGAGGTCTGACAACGCAGGTGATGGTGCGTTTCACGCGGAACGGGACGCCGAGACGCCGCCGACCGCTGCGCCGCTGCGCAGTAGCTCAGCGGCCGTGATCTCGGCCAAATCCACGCAGACGCCGGCTTCTTCAGCGGCTCGCTCAAGCTGGTCGCCAAGGACCTCGAGCTTTCCGCGCAACACGTCCCGCAATGCGTCCTTTTCAGCCTCGGCCTTCAGCGCCTTCGCTCGCGCAGCCATGGTTCGGGCGGCGAACCAGGTCGCTCCGGACACACCAACCGTCATCGTCAAGGCTGCCGCCACGAGGTGGAGCCACGCGTGCTGGCCGCCTTGTGCAAAGGACTGCGTCGCGGCGGCGGAAGAGGCCATCAGGCTGACGCCGGCGGCGACCGCAGCGGCGACTCCTGGCCGCATCCAATCCGGCTCGCGCGCATCCTTCGCCAACAGCCGACCGATTCCCGCGGTGACGACGGGCATCGCGACGCCAAGCGCCGTGAGCAACGCGATGACAGCCAAGGGCGGTGAGAGGAGCACGCCCGCGACGGCACCGACGAGGCCGCCAAGGACGCCGACGCCGGCCTCGAGGCGCCAGGTCGGCTCCATCGGCGCCGCGACAGGCGCCGCGACAGCTCGCAGCTGCAATTCGTGCTCGCGCCGCTTGTCCTGCAAGTCACGCCGGCGCCGTAGCTGCGTCGCCTTCTCACGGACAACGATGTTCTTGGCATGCGATTCGAGCTGCGCCCGCGCGGTCGCCGCGCCCATGCCGCTCCACTGTTCACGGGCTTGGCCTCGCGCCGCCGCGACCTGGACCAAGCTGGGTGCTGGCGCACTGGTCAGCGGCTTGGATATCGGGCCAATGACCGTTGGCAGGTCGCGCTCATCGATATCGAGATGGGTCTGGTGGACGTCATGGCTCATGGGGGCTCCGTGGTGTCGATGGGTGTCGATGGCGGCGTGCGGGTTCGGCGTCTCACGACGCTTGCGGGCGGTCGCGTTCAATGCCCACCAGCACTGACGCGGATCTGCAGCTCGGTCTGACGACAACTCGGCGAGATCGACCGATTTGGCACGACGAGCTGCCATGCGGCGCGGCTGGTCTCCGTCGAGACGGCGTCTTTCGTATCAGCCAATCCGCAGAGGACCGTGTGCACAGCCGCCGGCACATCGAGTCGCAGTGAGGCCTCCGCGGCCGTCGCCAATGCCTCGTACTTGGTTCGCTTCACGCTTCGCTTGGCACGACCTGCCCGTTCGCGGTGGCGACGGGACTTGCTAAATGTGCTGAGCACGGTCGGATCGACGAAATCCGAGAAGACCAGCAGGCTGCGCGATGTGACCTCGTGTCGGCCACCGACAGCTAGCTCATCGGCCCTTGTCTGCAGCGCGATCAAGGCCTCTTTCATGGCCAAATGAATAGGCGAGTTCGACGTGACCTCTGCGTTGGCGACGCATTGTCGCTCCATGTCACGCAGCGCGATGTCTCGGAGCTCCTGCATTTTTTGCGGGGTCGCCATGAGCTGCGGCGCGCCGCTCTGAAGCTCCCGCCAGGTGAACAGCGTCTTCGGCTTGGTCGATGAACGGCTGCCGACTTGCATGACCTGGAAGCTGAAGACGCCAGTGGCGTTGTCTTCGAGATCTGCGAGCGCCGTGCGCGCCTCACGACAACGTTGGGCGATGATGGCCGCACCCGCCCTGCGCTGCGCTTCGGAGGCCTCTCCAGGGTTGCCGTGGCCTTTGCTCGTGGCGGCGCGGCCGCTGGGGCTGACGTCGATGACGACGACCGCGAGGGAGGATTTGGGTTTGCGCCCGCAGCCGCCGACAAGCAATGAGATCGCCGCGAGGGCGGTGGCGAGGTGCAGCATGGCGCGGGATGTGTTGGGATTCATAGCGGTTCCTTGGTGACGCGGCGATGTGGCGTCTGGTGTCGTGAGTTGAGCAACGACGTGTTTCTTGGGATTTCAGATGCCGAAGCATCGCTCGTTCACCAGCCAGACGCGGAGACGCGACGAAAGCTGACATGGTGAGTTGACGCCAACCGTCATCGACCTTGTCACTCACGCCAGCCGGTCCGCCGTTTCGCCGCCCTCGCGGCGCGGTACCGCTTCCGCCACGTCGCGGGCTTGCGGCGCCAGTGGTCGCACCGTCGATTGCGCCACATGCTGATGACGAGGCCCAGGCGGTCCGCGATGACGACCACGCCTTCGTAGGCGGATAGGTCCACGCCCCGCTTGGCAGCCGACTTGATCACCCGTCGATCGACGCGCCAGCGGGTGCGACTGCCGCCGGCGTGCTGGCTACGCCCCCACTCCATGACGGTCTCGATGGCGACCTCGTTGAGCGAGCGAGCGTACATGCGAACCCTCGCATGCTCGGTCATCTCGAGCTCAGGGGCGGCGGCCTCTCGTGGCTGCGACGTCCGCCACTCGACAGGTTCGAGGTGCAGGTTCGGTGGGGCTTCGTGGTTGGTCTGAATGCTCATGAGACACTCCACAGCCGCCCGCGGGGCGTGCTGACAAGCGCGGCGATTCGTTATGAATCGCAATCATCGGCGGCGTGCCGACGTTCACTTCCGTCTTGTATGGAGATAGACGGGCGGCGGGCTGGTTGTCTGACACGAGCCGCCGTACGGCGTGTGCTGCAGGAGCGACAGGGTGATCGGTCAGTGACGCCCAGCGCCTGGTCGCCGCCGAGAAGATCGATGGCGCCTACACCAGCTTCCGCGGCGACACGCCACACAAACACGCAAGCCTAGTTCGGTTCCAGGCCGCGACAGGCCGACCTCCGCCGCCTCGACCACCTCGTCCGGGGCGCCGCTCACTAGCGCGATCGCGTTCGTCAGACTCATCGGATCTGAAGCGCGCTCAGACGAACACCACAACGACAATGCAGACCCAGGCGCAGCGCCCTGAGCGACCAGCTTGATCGAAACCGTCGGCTCATCGCCTTGCGCCCGCCACGGCCAGACGCTGCCATGAACGACGCCAGCCGAGGTCTGCGATGCCACCTGCCAGCCTAGCTGCCCGGCTTGAGAGCGCACGGGGCGCACGAGGTCGAAGACATCGCTCAGTCTTTGACGCGTCGCCAGCACCGCGGCGACAGGTCGCTCGCCAGCGGCTTGGCCTTCGCCGGTTCCGTCCAAGGAGGATGGCGATCTCGCGGTGGCTGGGCGGGGCAAGTCCTGTTGCGTCGTGCGGGTCCGAAAACGCCGCGCGGCTCGATCCATCGCGTCGGCGTATGGCCGGGGCCCGTCGACGATCCGGATCGCCTCCGCAGACAACTCAAGCGGCTCGGACACGCCGTTCAGAATGACGAACCAGCGGGCTGTGGCGAGGCCACCGTCATCGAGTACGAGCGGCGTCACGAGCGCTGGCCAACCGAAGCGGGTATCCGCCAAGGTCGCCCGATATCCGCTCAAGTCGCCATCGCTCAACGTACGCAAGCCATTTGGGTGATGCGAATGCCAGCTCCCAACCAGCCGAGCGTCGGCGTCCACCGCGCGAATCGCTCCGAGCACTGCGGATTGGTACGGTCCGTTGGGCAGATGGTAGACGGGGGTTCGAATGGCGTCGGGACCCGCATCGATCGCGTCGACGATCGTGACGGTCAGCTGGCGCAGCCATCTCACCGGGTCGTCGGACGCTGCGGCGGGTCCCCGAGGGTGGTGAAAGTGACCAACGAGCTTGCCGCCGACCTCGACTGCCGGGTGGCCTCGAACCTCGTGCTGCGATCGTGTCACGACGTCGCGGTGGACCGCGACCGAGCAGGACAGGTCACGTGTCGGACGAAGCGCCAAGCGCCGCGGGATCCAGCTGTTCATGTCGGCTCTCCAGTGGTGGCTCGCGCCGCCTCTGGAGCGTTCAGCGCGCCGACTAGGTCGTCGCGCGCCTCGCTCAGGGCGAGGAATCGTCGATGGGCGCGATCCTGTTCGCTCGCAGACGCTTGTGCGTGTCGATCTGGATGCGCATGTCGCGACAGCCGCCGCCATGCGCGCGCCACCATGTCGGCGGTCGCCAGCGAATGCACACCCAGCGTCGCCGCGGAAGTTCCTGGCCGCGCCCCAGCGCCGCAGCCGTGCGCGCAGTCGCGCTGCGGTCGAATCCGGAGCTGACGTGTTTGAAAGCTCGCGCTGAAAATGCCGGCCTTGGGCCGAGTCCCCAGCACAAACCAGTTGCTGTGGTGCTTCGGGATGCCGCCGTCGTCAGCGCCAAAGAGCACGCTCAAACAGACCGACGCATGCAGACTCGCGATCATGCCTAAGTCGCAGGCCAGACCGGAACGCTGGAAGTCTCGTTCGCCCAGCCCGTAGACACGGCGCTGTTCCTCGGCGTCCGGCCCGGTCGCGGGGTCATAGACCCACCCCTGCTTCTCACAGACGGCGCCGAGGCAGTCGTGGCAGGCCGTATCTGCGGGCAAGAAGGCGTAGACCTCGCCGCCGAAGCCACCGCGAAAGACCTGGCCCACGACCATCGGCGTGGCGAAACGGATGGCCAGCTCGTTGAGCTGCTCGCGGGAGCCGCGGTTGTCCACGGCGACCACCAGCAGGTCGGCGTCTTGCACCGCCGCCTCGAGGGCCGCGCTGGTGCGTGAGTCCTCGACGTGGCCATGAACAACCACGTTGGGATTACGATCTCGCAACCACCGAGTCGCGATGTCGACCTTGGCCGTGCCCAAATCGGCCCGGAGCGCTGGGTGTTTCACGAGGTTCACGCCGTCGAGCGTGTCTGGATCAAATAGATGCCACCGTCGAACGCCGCTCATGGCGAGCTGCTGCATGACGGGGAATCCGCCACTACCGAGACCGACGACCACGACGGTCGCGTCTCGTGCCTGTTTGGGCTCAACGAGGTGGTCGATACGGTCCATATCGAGCGCAGTCGCACCGGGTTGACCCTCAGCATCACGAGTTGCGGTACCGGTCGGGTTCGCCTCGGTGTGAATCGTGGACGGATCGGTGTCATGTGAATGAAAAGTCGTCATGGTCAGCCCCTGGGTCGGTTCAGTCGAATGCGCGGGTAATGGCGGCCCAGAGGCCCGATGTTTCATCGCTGACCCCGTCGCCAGGACGTTCGTACTCGTCGCCATGTTGGTTGCGGCCTGGCCAGCGCTTGTGGACGCGCCAAACCTCGTACTTTGCCAGCCATAGCGCGGTCTTTGCGACGATATAGGCCAGCGTGTATTTGCTCGACCAAAACCGAGGGTGCATCACGCAGAGTGACGTCGCCGAATACTGGTGAGGGGCGCGCGGGCTCGGGCGCCAGCCTACCGTCTCGACGGCAGGCATGCCGTAGGGATACCCGTCGGGCAGGTTGATTCGTACTTTGTAGGTGTTGCCGAGTGGCGTCGAGATCTCGCCAACAAGCGCCACAACTGCGCCATCGCGACCGACGAAACCAAAACCCGGGAAGGATCGCTTGAGCTTGTTTCGCTCGGCACGCATGCGCGGCACGCCCTGATCTTCGGGCGTCATCGTGAGCACGCGGCTCAAGCGGGTTCGTTGCTGCGCCATTAGAGACTCCTGACCGCGGCGAACCGGCACGAGACGACGCGGCGTCCCGTAGCGTGAGGTCGCGCGAAGTGGACGGCGTATTCGCCATGGGGATCGTGCAGCAGGGTGTGATGTCCGCCGCTGCGATCTTGGGGACTGCGTACAGCGTGGACGTTGCCGTCCTCATCGATCTCGATGAGCTGCTCGTCGTTCTGCCGATCGAGAATGCGCTCAAGTTCGGTCAAGTCGACTTGCGGCTTGGGGGATGTGGGATTAGCCATGAGACACTCCTGCCCGTTGTTTAGACGGTGGGACACTGAGGATGCGGGGCTCGCTTCTTTCCGGCCCTTCACTCAACTAGACGGACGGGACGCTTCATGTCTGACATACAAATCGGAGTTAATTGCTCGGCGGCGATGGAACCGCATCCTCGGAATCTGAGGTGAGGTAGGACACAATATATTCGATGACTTTGCTAAGGATCGTCGCAACGAGTCCAACCCCAAACCCAATCGCATAGTCTCTCGTCGAGTCGAACTCATACATCCGCCGCCAGGCGTCGCCGTCTTGGAACTGAGCAACGATGAGGTTCAGTAACCACAACGTCCCGTGAACGAACCCAGCGCCGAAGCCGGCCGGATCGGCCATCGTGAAGTCTGAACCTGGGTGCCACGACACGCCGGTAACGAGCAGGCTAAAAATGACGATCAAATATGAAACATAGACGATTAAATATGAAACTTGGACGAAAAAAACCAACGCAGCGACGACATCCGGCAAACACTCCAGGAAGTATCGTTTGGTATTCATGATTGCCTCGAGTTGTCATCGATCGCCGCAGCGTCGCGTGTCCGAAGCGCTTCCCCTGCGCCGTGTTTCCCGTGAAACACCTGGATGGACAGCGCACAGACAGCCGTGCGGCCTGCGCTCACGACCTCTCCAACCGGGCGATCATCGTCTCCGCTCGACGGCCGACGCTCATGAGCGCCGCCGCCGCTCGCAGCTGGGTCGCTTGTGACGACTGCGCCTGCGTTTGCTGTGCAAGCACGACCTGACGCAGGTCGCCCAACGCTTCCATCACCTGCGCGTTGGCCTCTCCGGCCAGGCCGTCCAGGAAATCCCGCGCCGCCTCGGTCGCCCGCAGGTTCAGCTTCGTCTGCGCCGCTTCGAGCTGCGCGCGCTGCTTCTGTTGTTGCTTGCCTGCGGCCACCCACTCCCAGACGGCGATGGCGAGCGGTAGTCCGACGCCCATCCCTTTGCCGATCCTGCCGCTCCACTTGGCCAGGGTCTTCGGCGCGACTCCCTTCAGAACCGGGAACTTGAGGTTGCGGAGCGCAAGGAGTCCTTGTTCGATCTGCTTGGCGCCCTGCGCGCTGTTGGCCCAACC
>ERZ889078.2422-NODE-2422-length-13303-cov-7.415685_pt1 | contig 13303 bp, 11 predicted proteins | sample MGYA00521266_ERZ889078 | MGnify/ENA primary metagenome ERZ889078 (study PRJEB32303, sample SAMEA104408618) | aquatic metagenome | biome: Brackish water; feature: Pelagic; material: water | place: Baltic Sea | collected 2014-06-16T06:34:00 | depth 76,534 m ...
CACCACCGCGCCCGCCACCGCGCCCGCCGGCCCGGGCGCGGTCTTCGCTGACCACACCCACGGTCCATTTCAGGCCGTCGCCGACGTGGACGATTTCTGCCGAACCGACGGGGGCGCGCTGCAGTGTAAACTCGTCATCAGCCACTGGCCCTCGCGGCCGGCTGTGCACTTTCTAGACCCCAAATTCTATCGTTATCACGACGAGTGGTACTTCTTTCGGCTGCTCAATGGCAGCGCCGTCCCGGGGCTGGCGGACCTCGCCCATGCCCGAGGCGCTGTGGATGATCGAGCTCGAGCACACCGACCAAGCGACGGAGGCGGAGCTGCGCAAACTCTATGAATCCGTACGAGCCGCGCTCCCGGCTGCATCTCAAGGTCAACTGCGGTGGTTGGCGCGGACCAGCCTGTACCAGGAGACCCTAGCGAAAACCCTGAAAACTCAGGGCGGCTGGTGGGCTGGCAAGGTCATGACCTACGACGGCCTCATCACGTCGGGCGTGGTCACAGGGCTGACGACGGGTATCACCGCCGGCCGGCTGCGCTGGGTGCGGCGGGGTGAGAACCCGATGACTGTGCTGGAACCGAATGATATCGCACTGCTTGAGACGGCCCCGGACCGGGTTCCGCCGGTGGCGGCCATCATCACGGCGACGCCGCAGACGCCGCATGCGCACCTCAACCTGCTGGCAGCGGGTCGCGGCACGCCAAACGCCTCAGCGCCCGATTTTCTCGCCGATCCGCGGGTGAAGATGCTGGCGAAGGCGCGTGCGCCGGTGGTGATGCACGTTCACGGATCGCGCCTCCATTGGCGACCCTTGTCGCCGTCCGAATGGCGGCGATGGCTTGAGCAAGGCGCGATCCCGATCGTGCTCATCGACACACCAAATGTCGCCAAAGCGCCCTACACGCTGGACCTGAGCGACGCCGCGGCGCCGCGCGCGGGCCACGCCACGGTGCCCACGGTGGGTCTCATCGGCGGCAAGGGCATGGGCCTTGTGCGGCTGCAGCGACACGGCGCCCTGACGCCGCACGGCACCCTGCACCTCACGACGCGGCTGTACGCGGACGTGCTTGACCCGCTCAGACCGCAGCTCAAGGCGGTGATCGAAGGTTCGGACTGGCAAGACAGACGGGCGCGGCAGCTCTTGGTGCGCGGGCGCGACAACTTCCTGGCCGATTTGAAGGGCGATCGGGCGGGCTTGGCGTGGCTCGACACCTGGACCAAGCAGCGGCACCCCGCCGCGGTTGCGCGCGTCGTGGGGGCCGGTGGGATCCAACACATGGTGCGCACGCGTGCGCTGCCTGGGCCTGCGATGGCGGTGATTCGTCGCGCGCTGGTGCGGCGCTTCGGTCACCTCGCAGCTGACGTGGGGCTGCGCTTTCGGTCGTCTTCCAGCGTCGAAGACCTCGCTGCGTTCAATGGCGCGGGGCTGTACACCTCCCAGACGGGGCACCTCGAGGCGCCCGCACCTTCCGCGCGAACCGCGCCTGCTCAGAAGCCAACGACGCCAACGAAGCCAACGAAGCCAACGACGCCAACGAAGCCAACGAAGCCAACGACGCCAACGACGCCAACGAAGCCGAGGCGCTCTGTCGAAGCGGCGATTCAACGTGTGCTGGCCTCCTATTGGACGCTGGCGGCGGTCGAGGAGCGGGAGCGGGCCGGCATCGACCACCTGGAGGGCCGGATGGCGATGGTGGTGCACCCGCGCTTCGAGGACGCCTACGAGGACGCGAACGCGGTGGTGCTGGCGCGGTTCGAGGCCCGCGGATCGCAGCAGCGGCTCCGCGCCACAATCAACGTGCAGCGTGGCGCCGCGTCCGTGACGAACCCCACCGCCGGGGCGGCTGCCGTGGAGGTCGACGAGGTGCGCTGGTCGACGGGCGGCGGGATTACCGTGATACGCCGCGCCCGATCAAGCCTGCCCGGTCGGGCGCCGGTCCTCAGCGACGCCGAGCTGCGAACCATGGCGAACACGCTGCGACGAATCGGCCAGCTGGAGCTGCTCCGGCAGCGCAAAGGCCTGCCGGCGCCGATGCAGCCGCTGGCCGTCGTGCTGGATTTCGAGTTGCGGCGGATGCGCACGGGTTGGCTGCGGACCCGCCGACGGACAGCAGGCGGCGTGCGCTGGCCACCGCAAAAACCGCGGAAATCCAGGGGCGTGACGTTGACGATGGTGTGGAAGCAGATGCGGCCGCTGTCCCGGCGATCCCGCATCTCTCAAGACGACCTGATGGGCTTCCAGGTGCCCATCGACCAGGCGGCGTGGGCCACCCGCTTCGACGAAGAGCGGTGTGTCGGAGGCGCGCTGAGTTGGAACATCCTGCGGGCGACCCTCGCGTCGTCGACTCCGCTCACCGACGCCGCCGACCGCCACCGAGCCGTCCGCTTGAATTGGACACCGCGCCGAGCGCTCGCCACAGACATGGGGGTGCCGTGGAAGCTACACATGCACGACATTGTGGAGGGCAGCGCGCGCGAACACGGCGATGGCTGGATCCACGTGACGCCGCATGGCGCCGCAGCGAAGGCGAACAAACCGCTGCGCCGGCTGCTGGTACACCCAGATGGCCGCTGGCGTGCGCAGCGAGGCGGACACGTCTTCGCGTCTGGCGAGGCGCGATGCCGCAGTATTTTGCGAGCGGGCACACCTCAGCTGTGGCTGACTGGGCTGTTGACCGCCAGCGCCAAGCCCTGAGGCGCGCCCCACGCCCTTCACAGCGACCAGCCTGGTTTTCCGGCCGCCTACGCGGATGTCGCGACGAGCTTCTTCAGCAAGACCACGTGCCCGGTCCACGCCGCGACTACCAGGATGAGCGGCAGCCACGTGAACGGAAAGAAGCCGATCCAGATGTTGTCAGGGTGCAGCTGCTGCAGCGGCGTCGGCATACTCAGCACAGCCACGACCATCACGTTGAGCAGCAGGCCCCAGCCGATGGCGTTGAAGAGATGCAGCGCGTAGCGGGGCAGTCGGTCGGCAAATGGCAGCAGCAGCAGGGCCAACACACCGCTGGCGACGTCCCAGTTCAGCCCGGTCCACGTGAACTGCGGCGGCGCGACGCCCTCGGTGACAGCGCGATGAATCAGCAGCTCCACGACGATGCGAAAGGCCTGAAAGCCGACGAGCAGCCGCAGAGAGTGCTGATGCCACGAGGAGCGCCACGCCAGGGTGGTGACCGCGAACAACGCGGGAAACAACAACAACGGCAGCAGCGGTGGGGTGAAGGACTCGAACACGCCGCTGAGACTGAGGGCGCCGGTCAGCACCAACCACGCCGCCGCCAGCGCGCGGCGCTGGGTGAACCAGGCGAGGAAGGCCGCCATCACAACCGATAAGCCGATGAATCCAGCTTGGAGGAGGACGGACGGCGCAGCAGGCAGGCTCATGGTTGACCCCGAGTGGTGGTGGGCTACTCTCGAAAAGTAAACTATATGAGCCTGCCGCGACCTAGACCATGAGCAAAAAGAGGCGCTCAGCAGCTCTGTGGATTGGTGCTGGCGCTCGACGTTGTCGGGGAGCGGTGGACGTTGCTCATCGTGCGCAACCTGCTACGCGAACCGCAGCGGTAGAGCCAGCCGCTGGCCGACCCGCGCGACAACCGACGCCTTCGGGTAACATGGCGCGCCAGCGTCGAACCCTGCCATCCGAATTTGCCGGCCTCCGGGCCAACGCCAATGGAGCCCCAACATGTGCGCATTTCGAGATCACCGCCTCCACTTAGCCGCCGTCGTCGCGGGGGTTCTTGCCGTCTGTAACGTCGCAGGCGCTACCACAGCGCCACAGTCTACCGCCGCCACGACGGCGCCGCGGTTTGCGGTGGGGGCTGGCGTGAGCTGGCCTAGCTCTGGTGAGGCGCCGGCGATCGCGGCGGCGACCACGGGCCTCAGCGGCCTGGGTGGCCAGGCTGGGCTGGGGTTGCTGGGCAGCGCGCTGCCGTCGGCGGTAGTCAGCGCAGAGGTTCGGTTGGCGCGCGCGGACTGGTTGATGACGTCCCTGACCCTTGGCTACACGAGCGGTGAGTCCGGCACACCTGCAGACAGCACCGCGACGACACCGACGGCGCCGTTGGTGCGGGCTTCTTCGAGCCAATTGGCGGTCGGGCTCGGCTGGCGCCACATCGGGAATCCGGGCGCGGTGGTGGAGGTGTCTGGCTACGCGATGCTGTCCGTTCTACGCGGCAGCTCGACCGCTGAGTCGACCTCGCAGCCCAACGGCGCGGTCGCGTCGACGACGATGGAGACGGTGCGCACGGCGACGGAGTTCAGCGGCGCGCTTGGGCTGACCATCGACGCCCGACTGACCGAGACGCTGCGCCTTCGCCTCGCTTCGCCGGTGGTGTACGGCGGACATACACGGTCGGAGCTGCGTCGGTCTGGGACGCCAGGCGCCGACGCCGGCGATTCGAACACCCGCGATACGGGCGTTGGGCTGCGTTTTTCGCCGACGTTGACGGTGCGGTTCTTGTTCTGAGCACAGCGCTTGGCGCTCGCCACGCAGTGAGCTGTGCCGTCAGCGCCCACCGATCGCCCCACCATCGGTGCGTTGCACCGCGACCACGGCGGCCCGCGGTGGCGAGTGGCCGTCAAAGTCGGGCCACCGCGTCGCAGGCCGCGCAAAGGTCGACCCGACCGCGTCGACCCCAGGGTGCTGCACGCTGACAAAAAACGACGTGTTGTCCGGCGTAAAACAAGGTCCAGCAAACTCCGCTCCGATCGGCGCGCGCATGAAGCGGCGCGGCAGCCAGGCGCCCGGGCCCTCCGTGTCGCACGCGAACACGCCATCTGCGCGGCCCGTCAGCACCCACTTGGAGCCCTGGTCGGTCGTCATCCACAGCCGACCATCGCGGTCGAAGGTGCAGTTGTCTGGCGAGACAAACCATCCGTCGTCGCTGGTGGCGGGATGCATCTTGGCGCCGTGGCTCGGATTGCGCGGATCACCCCCCAACATGGGCACCGACCACGTGAAGACCTCGGCGGCGTGATCCGCCAGCGCACCACGACCACCCGGCGGCACCATGGCGACGACGTGGCCATACGGATTTGGGCCGCGCGGATTCGCGATTCCCTTGGTTTTCCGGCCCGTGTGATTCGTCAGCATGGCAAAAACGACGCCGGTGACGGGGTTCGGCTCTACGTCCTCTGGCCGGTCCATCGGGGTCGCGCCGAGCAGGTCGGCAGCGCGACGGGTCTCGATGAGCACGTCGGCCTGGCCGCGAAAACCGGCGTTGGGCGTGAGTGGCCCCTGGCCAAAAACGAGCGGTAACCAGCGCAGCGAACCGTCCGCATCAAAACGCGCCACGGAGAGCGTGCCGGTGTCCAGCAGGTCGCGCTGCGCACGCGGCTTCGCCGATTCAAAGCGGCCAGCGGTGACGAAGCGGTACAGGTACTCATCGCCCCGGTCATCGCCCATGTAGAGGACCACCCGGCCGTCCTTGTTCACGACCGTCGTCGCCGCCTCATGGCAGAAGCGGCCCAGCGCCGTCCGTTTCTTCGGCGGCGCCGCCGGGTCGTAGGGGTCGACCTCAACGATCCAGCCAAATCGATTCGGCTCGTGGGGTTCGTGCGCGAGGTTGAAGCGTGGCACCCGCATGCCCCACCACGGGTAGCTGCATCGCCCGCCGAAGCCGTAGCGACGGTAGTTGCGCCCTTCGCCTGTGGCGTCCGGATCGCCTAGGAAATGGAGGTAGAAGTTCTCTTCACCCGACAGCGTCGTGCCCCACGGCGTCACGCCACCCGAGCAGTTGTGCAGCGTGCCGATGATGTCGCGACCCGTGGGGTCTGCCTTTGTCCGCAGCCGCGGATGGCCGGCCGCCGGGCCTGTGGCGACAAAGCGGGTGTCGAGCGCCGTCAATCGCCGGTTGTAGCGGCTGTTCCGCACCGGTTGCCAGCCGTCTCTGCCGCGCTTCACCTCGACGATCGAGTGTCCCACCGAGGCGAGCTCGACCTCGACGCGGGCGCGGGTCATCAGCTTGGAGATGTCGCCTTGCGCGAGGCCGTCCCACATGAACCGTGTCGAGGTGTGCTCGTGGTTGACGCTCAGCAGGCCGCGTCGCGAGGCGGCGCGCCGGGCCGCATCGGTGGTGAGCTGGGCGGTGCTCGCGAAGGGCAAGGGATGAAAGCCGATGAAGTCACAGTTCGCGCCGAATTGGCGCGATTGGGCGCGCGCGGTCAGCTCATCGGCCTGAAAAACCGGGCTATTCGCGAAGATTGGATCGCCCCAGCCCAACAACACCTGCGCCTGATGACCCGACGCCACGTGCAGTTTGGGGTCGGCGCCGCCTGCGACCTCCTGGAAGCCGAGCGTCGACGGCGAGCCAGCGGAACCGACGGGCTCGCCGACCACCGTAGCCGGGCGGCTCGTGGCCGCGCGTGGCCGTGGCGGGCGATGGGTGGCGGCGCCGCAGCCCGCCAGACCCGCCGTCACGGCGCCGAGCAGCAGGTCGCGTCGGCTCAACCGCGCGGCGAGGACCGCGGCGAACCGCACACCCCCACGCTCCCGCGGCAGCGCCGGTTCGTCTGCGTGTTCGGCCTCGGCGTGGTCGCGGAGCTCGTGGGGCGGTGGGTGTCGCGTGGCGGTCATGGGGACTCCGTTGGCGCCGACACTGTAGAGCCAGCGCGGCAGATGTTCATCCTCTGACTGGGTGTTTTGTTGCGCCGACGCCGCTGGGCAGCGGCTACGCCACGTCACCGACCGCAGCAACGATCGTGCGCGACCCGCGCCACGTCGCTCGACGCACGCGCGCGTCACGTTCACAATGACGACGCTCCCAGCCGCGAACCGAGACCTCCGGCGACCCCGAGGCGACATCGGCGGCGCCCCCGCTGCAACTTTGGGGTCACCATGAGCAGGGCCGTGACCGCCGCGACGACGCTACGAACCCGAATCTCCGGCCTCCTACGTCCGAACGCGCGCCCGTCCGACTTGGCCGCCCTGCGCATCGCGACGTTTGTTGTGGTGCTCGGCTCCCCCGACGCCCGCCAAGCGGTTCACGCCGCCGCCCAGCCGATTGCGCTGGCCCAGGCGCCCGCAGGTGGTGGGTTGCTCACCCCGCTGCACGCCCTCGGACCGGACGTGTTCCTGGTCCTGCAGTGGGCGCTGCTCGCCGCGGCCGCGTGCGCGCTGGTCGGGCTGTGGTCCCGCCGCAGCGCCGGGCTGGTCGCCCTGCTCGGTCTGGCTGTGTTTGGCCTCCCCAACCTCTTTGGCACCGTGAGGCATGTGCATCATCTCGTGTGGTTCCCAGCCCTCTTGGCGGCGAGTCCGTGTGGCGATGCGTGGTCGGTGGACGCGTGGATGCGGCGGCGCCACGGTCACCCTGCCCCGCCACCTGGACCGGCCTACGGCGCGCCGCTGCAAGTCGCGTGGCTGCTGGCAGGCTGTATTTACGCGTTTCCCGGGCTCCACAAGCTGCTCTCGGGGGTGAACTGGGCGTGGTCTGACAACCTGATTCACCAGATGCGCTGGAAGTGGCTGCAGGTCGGCGCCTTGCCGCGCTGGCGAGCCGACACGTGGCCGACGCTGGTGCGAATCGGCGGCCTCGGGGTCCTGGCTTTCGAGCTGGGCTGGCTGGCGCTGGCCCTGATCCCCGGCGCGCGTATGCCGCTGCTTGGGGCGACGTTGGTGTTTCACCAGGTCACGGCGCAGCTGATGTTCATCCGCTTTCCGTCGCTGTGGGTGCTGTGGCTGGGGCTGCTGCCCCACGCGTGGCGCGGCCCGGTCGCGCTGGGACTTGTCCGCCGCACGGGCGAGCGCGTGAGCGACACCCCAATCAAAGCAACGCATCAGGGCGCGACGCGGCAGACGCGGTGGCTGCTGCCGGCCATGGCGGCGACGCTGCTCGGCGGCGCGAGTGTCGCTGGCGTCCTGGGCGTGACGAACGGGTGGCCGTTTGCCTGTTATCCCGCCTTCGCGCGACGCGTTGGCGCTGAGATGCCGGCCCTTCGGGTCACGCTGCGCGATCGCTCGGGCCACACGCGACACCTCCGACCCTGGCGCTGGCGCCACGGCGACCGGCAGCGGCGATGGGGGCAGCAGTGGCGGCTGGTGCTGGAGCGAGACCCCAGCAAGCGCGCCGCCGCCCTGCGCGCGTGGTGGCGACACGTCGACCATGGCGCCACGCCGCCGCAAACCGAGGTGCGCTTCTACCGGGTCTGGCTCTCGACGGTGCCCGAGGACCAAGGGCGTGAACGGCGGGCTGAGCTGCTGCTGACCGTGCCGGCGGCAGCGCTGCCAGGAGTGGCGCCAGCGATGCGGCGGGAGTAGCCTTGGCGCTGAGAGGCACAGGCACACACGCGTTCCCACGCGACGTTCGGAGACGTTCATGGCTGATATGCGAAAGCTGCGCGAGAAGCTGCGCCCCCTAATTCGCGGCGTGGGCGGCGCCACGGTGCTCGTCGCCGGTCTCGCCGCCTCATGTAGCGAGACGACCACGTCTGGCAACCTGATCGCGCCGGACGTGCAGCAGGTTGACGCTACGCCCGACCAGTTCACCAGCGGCAACCTGCTGCCGTCGGATGTGGTCGAGTATCAGGACACTGGCAAGTCCGACACTGGCACGACCGACACTGGCACGACCGACACTGGCACGACCGACACTGGCACGACCGACAGCACAACGATCGATGCGGGCAAACCCGACGCCGTTGACAGCTTCACGAGCGGCAATCTGCTGCCGCCCGACGTGGGCATCGCCGACGCCGCCACCAAGACTGAGTAGGAGCGCGCCATGACGGCTCCCAAGCTGCAGGTCCCAGACCACTTTGAGGCCTTCGACATCGGACTGTTGGGCGGCCCGGGCGAGCAGCTCTACCGCAAGGCGCGACCGGAGATCGACGCGATGCCGTGGGGCACCATCGATCTGTCCGCGTTCCCAGAGACCACCATCGCGCGCGCCCGGCGTGTGTGGACGATGGCGGCGTTTCAGGAGTATCGCACCGGCGCGGCGTGCAGCCTGGCGCTCCAGCACCTGTTTCGTGTGCAGGCGCCGCTGGACCTCATCGCCGTGGCGACGCGTTTTCCGCTCGATGAGGTCGTGCACGTCGAGCTCTGCGGTCGGCTGGTCGCTGAGCTTGGCGGCGCGATGGAGCTGCGCCATGACCCGGCCTCGCTTGTGCCCCGGCTCAAGCCCGAGCTCGATCCGCTGCTGCAATGTGCTGAGATCATGATGCGGGTGTTTTGCGTCGGCGAGGCGGTGTCGATCCCGATCCTGCGGGCGTCCTGGCAGCACGCTGAGCTGCCGCTGTTGCGGGCGATCCTCGGCCGCATCGTGAAAGACGAGGCCGTGCACGGCCAGCTGGGGTTCTGGTTCCTGGATTGGTGCGGCGACGCCTTCGACGCGGACGAGCGCGCTCATCTTGAGCGGGCGGCGCGCGACGAGATCGGGAAGCTGCTGCAGTCGTGGGCGCGTTTTGAAACGCCGGCGCTGGGCGCAGAGGCCGATGAGGTGCCGGGCGCGTTCGGCTTGAGCGACGCTGGCGACGACGCTGGGACGCTGGGCTGGATGCCGGTAGATGTTTATCTACCTACTGCACATCAAGCGCTGGACGACGCGGTGCTCAAGCCGCTGCTGGACCGGGGGTTTGATCCGCGGCGGGCGGAGCCGATCCCGGGGCATTGAGGGGCGAACGTTGTCGCAGCCCGCACGCACCCAGACCTCACCATCGAACCTCACAGGAGTCCCCATGAGCCATGAACCAGCCGCCCTGTTCTGGGAGATCGCCGCGCCACACCTCCGCGCCGGCGCGACGTCCGAAGGCACCATGATGGGCTCGCGCTGTCTGCGGACGGACGGTCAGTTTGTCGGCATGGTGCACAGCAAGACCGGCGAGGTGATCCTGAAGCTGCCGGCGACACGCGTGCTGGCGCTGATCGACGAAGACGTCGCGGCGGAGTTCCGGCCCAACGGCAAGCTGTTCCGCGAATGGGCCTGTCTTCCCGGGCCTGCGGAGGACGAGCTGCGCCCGCTCATCGCGGAGGCGATCGCGTTCGCGACGACCGTGGCCGCCGATAAAGCCGCGCCGTCGGCCAGGAAGCCGCCGAAACGCCGCTCCTAGCGCCCACAGGCCAACACACGCCGCAGGCGTCACGCCAAACCCAGACCTGGAGTCGCCCATGACCACCGGATTTTCAGCGGAGGCCCTCGCCCTCCTCGGCGCGCTCTCGACGTACGACAAGCACAGGTTCGCGGCAGAGAAGCAGGCCTATACCCGCCTCATCGCGGAGCCGACGAAGGCCTGGGTGAGCGCGCTGCTGCCGAGGCTGCAGGCCGAGATTAGCCCCGACATCACGGGCGCGCCCAAGACCAACGGCTCTATCGCGCCTATCAACAACGATCTGCGCTTTTCACCGGAGAAATCGCCCTACAAGAACCACCTTCTGCTGCGATTCTGGCAGGGGAGCCCCAAGCATCTGGCGCCGACGCTGTGGGTTCGGCTCGGCGCTGACGAGATCGGTTTCGCGACGGGGGTGGGGCTGGACCCAGCTGGGCTCAAGCGCTTTCGGGCCAGGATCGCGGGGCCGGAGGGCGAGGCGTTCGAGGCGCTCGTCGCAGCGTTGAGCGCCAAACATCCGGTCGACATCGCTGGCGAGGGTCTCAAACGAGTCCCCAAACCCTGGTCGGAGGACCATCCCCGGGGGCGGTGGCTCAAGTTCAACCGAGGGGTGCAGCTGCGATGGCCGGAGCCGCTGCTGGTCGGTGTCGACGGGATCGATCAGGCCGCGTTGGTGGACCTCTGCATGGCGCGGCTGGGCGACTGCGCTGCAGTGCACCGCTGGTTGACCGCGTAGGCGCAGCGAGCCGTGACGCTCGGGCGCCACATAGGCCAGCCGCTATGCCAGCGCGCCAGTCTCCCGCCACCAAGCGATGCCATCGCGCACCGATTGGCGCACGCATCGGGGCTCAAAGCTGAGCGCCGTGCGTGCGAGCGAGGCGTCGACCTCGAGCCGCGTCCGTAAGGCATACAGCGCGTCGGCGGTAAAACTCGACGGCAGCAACCCAGAGAGTCGCAGCGCGCCCATCAGGGGTGGAATCAACCCCAGCACAAACGTGGGCACACGCATCAACGGCGCGCCGCCGCCACACTCGCGCACGATGGCGTGCAGCTCCTTGACGTCGAGGTAGCCGCCGCTCAGCAGATGATTCGCGCCGACCGCGCCGTGCGTCATCGCCATCAGCGCGGCGTCAGCGACGTCGCGCACATCGACCCAACAGAACCCGCCGGACGGCAGCAGGGGCAGATCGCGGGTGTACATGTCGCGGAGCGTGGCCCCCATCAGGCTAGGTAGGTGGTCGCTCGGTCCGATCACCCCCACCGGGTTCAGAATGGTCGCGTTCAGCCCGCGGGCGATGACCTTGCGCAGCTCAACCTCGCCGAGCGCCTTCGTTCGATCGTAGATGGGGTCGGTCGCGTCGAGCGCCGCCGGATCGGTCTCCACCAAAGGCCCGGGCAGCCGCCACGTGCGATAGGCGTGGACCGAGCTGACGTGCACCATGCGCCCGACCCGGGCCGCCAACGCGGCCTCCGCGACGTGGCGCACGCCGTCGACATTCACGGCGTGCATCATCGCGTCATCCGCGGCACGCACCGAGATAAACGCAGCCAAGTGGATGACCACGTCTTGTTTGGCCAGCGCCGCGTCGAGCGACTCGCGGTCCCGAACGTCGACGGTCACCCGCTCAACGGCGACGCCGTCCAGCACCGACGCGTCGCCATACACCAGCGCGCGCACGTCGTGGCCCGCAGCGACGAGTTGTGGCACCAAAACACTACCGATGTGGCCGGTTGACCCCGTGACTGCGACGCGCATGAGTGGCTCCGTGGCTATGTGGGGGGCCGTCGAACCGAGACGGACGACCCAGATGTTCCTGACGTGCGCCTGTCGGCTGGCGCCTCGAAAACCGCTACGCCGCTGGCGAATAAGCCAACCGCTCTTCAATCAACCGCAGGCGGTCTGCCGGGGTCATCTCGCCCGTCAAATCCACCAAATGCGTCACCATCAGATCCCGCCGATCCAGCAGAATCCAGAACAACAGCTCGTACACCTGGGTGTCGCGAAAGATGATGGCGCCGTTGTCCCGATACGCGTCCAGATTGGACTCGTAGTGGGTCCGCAGGTCCTGCCAGTTCGCTTGCGGTTTGAGGTGGTGGGCCGCGTGAAAGTCCTCGTTGAACACGTTGTAGTGGCCCTCGAGCAGCGTCACCGAGTTGCGATACACGTTGTCCGGCTGCGTCGGGTCAACAAAGGCGTGTTGCACGTGGTTCACGGCGCCGATGAGCAGCATGATCGACAGATGCGGCACTTGCACGTACCCAAGCCCCACCCGCCAGTCCCACACGGTCAGCGACAACATCAGGCCGTAGAAGAACGCCATCCCGCGCGCCATCCGCCACGCGTCGCGCGTTCGGCCGCGACGCCAGTGATGCAGGAAGACCGTCACCCCCATCTGCGAAAAAAGCTGACGCACAAGCTGGTCGAGCAAGGCCTTGGGTGCGGCGCGGTTCATGTGACGCGTGGTCGTCACGTCGTCGAGGCTGTTGTCGTACTTGTGGTGGATGCGCACGTGGCCCATGGGGTACTGCGCGGGCACGTGCCCGTACACAAAGCCCATGACGTACGTCACGTATGGGTCGAGGACATGCCAGCGGCCCTTAAAGAAGCCGCTCTTCTGGTGGCCGTGTTGGTGCGCCAAGGTCGCGAAATAGGCAAAAAAGCGGAAGTACGGCCCCATGATGAACACGTGGTAGGCGAACAGCGCCAACACGTCGAAATGGTCCAGGTTATGCTGCCGCCAGGCCATCCAGACAAAGGCGCCCGGCGCGACGATGCCGGTGGAGAAGATCACCCACAGCCAGTCGGCGTTGCGTTCGTCGCGCAGCATCTTGGGAGCCGCCCAGCGCGCCGCGCGGTCGATGGTCGCTCGCGCGCCTTTGGTCAGGCGGTTGTTGCCGAAGGGCTTTAGCAGCAGGTCCCACAGCAGGGTCGACGCCACGACCGCGGCCGTCCACGGCAGCTGGAGCAAAAAGCAGCACGCCACCCACTTGGTGCGGCCGCTCAGCGGCGGCGTGATGCTGGCGGACTGGGCCGCGACTGTGTCCATCTTTGGTGCTCCGAGACAGCGGGGCGACAGGGGGCGGGGCGACAGGGGGCGGGGCGACAGGGGCGGGGCGACAGGGGGCGGGCGGCCCGTCGGGCACGCGCCCCGGCGACGGGGCGACGGGGGCGACGGAGCGAGGCAGCAAAGGGGCGAAGCGGGGCGAAGCGGGGCGAAGCGGGGCGAAGCGGGGCGAAGCGGGGCGAAGCGGGGC
>ERZ889078.2424-NODE-2424-length-13301-cov-8.052242_pt1 | contig 13301 bp, 8 predicted proteins | sample MGYA00521266_ERZ889078 | MGnify/ENA primary metagenome ERZ889078 (study PRJEB32303, sample SAMEA104408618) | aquatic metagenome | biome: Brackish water; feature: Pelagic; material: water | place: Baltic Sea | collected 2014-06-16T06:34:00 | depth 76,534 m ...
GAACGCAGGACGTACGGGAAGACCTCCTCGGAAGGAAGAATCGGCTTCAGACCACGACGCGCGAGCTGACCGTGGCCAATCTCGCGACGACCCGCGCCACGAAGGAACTTCACCTCACCGACCGAGAAGGGCAGGAAGTTGTAGTGCAACATGAAGCGACGATTGCTCATGCCACCCAACAGCTCCATCCGCTGATCGTCCGAACCCGTGCCGAGCGTCAGCGCCACGATGGCCTGTGTCTCGCCGCGGGTGAACAGCACCGAACCATGAGCGCGCGCGAGCACGCCCAACTCGATCGAGATCTCGCGGACCTGATCGAGCTTCCGGCCGTCAAGGCGGGTCCGCGTCTCGATGATCTGATTGCGGCAGAACTCCGACTTGAAGCCACCGACGATGCCCTTGATGTCGCCTGCCCGGTCGGGAAAGCGCTCGGCCAAGTCAGCGACGGCGTTCTTCTTCACCAAGTCGGTGGCGGCGTACCGCTCCATCTTTGTCGGGATCGTCGCTGCCGTGGCCATCTTGTCGAAGGCGACCTCACGGCATGCAGCGACGAGCTCCTCGTCAACGGCCTTCGGCGTGTGGCTGAACTTCGGCTTGCCGATCTCAGCGACCAGCTCGTTCACCAGGGCGAAGAGCGGCTTGGCGACGTCGTCAGCGAAGAGCAGGGCATCAACGATGACCTCCTCAGCGATGAACTTGGCCTCACCCTCAACCATCACCACGCCCTTGGGGCCAATGGCGACGACGAGGTCGAGATCGGACTCCTCGCGCTCGGCGAAGGTCGGGTTGGCGATGAACTTGCCGTCGATCATGCCGACGCGTACGGCGACGACCGGGCCGGCCCACGGCACGTCCGAGATCGCGACGGCGGTGAAGGCGCCGAGCATGCCGATGACGTCGCCGTCATTGACCTTGTCGAAAGACATGGTCGTCGCGATCAACTGCGTGTCGCACATGAACCCGTCGGGGAACAACGGGCGCGCGGGACGATCGATCAGGCGGCTGGTGAGCACTTCCTTCTCGGTCGGGCGACCCTCGCGGCGGAAGTAGCTTCCGGGGATGCGACCAGCAGCGTAGAACTTCTCCTGGTAGTCGCACATCAGCGGGAAGAAGGGCGCGTTGGGCTTCGGCTTGCCGGTGCTGCAAATGGTGCAGAGCACGGACGTGTCGCCGTAGGTGATGAAGATCGAGCCGTTGGCCTGCTTGGCCACCTTGCCCGTCTCAATCGTGAGGGTGGTCCCCCCGAATTCAATCGACTTTACGATGTGGGTCATACTTCTCTCCTCGCCGGACGTTCACCGGCGGATGCAAAAATCTACTCTCTAGAATCTTCTGGTTTCCGCTGACAGAGGCCCATACACAGCGTGCTCGCCTCCCATACTGGGGACGAGCTGCGCTGGACGGACTCAACTTATCTTGGGCGGAGGCGACTTCCACGCTGGGTCGCCATGGCTGCGTCGCCGTGAAACGACAACCTACTTACGGAGGCCAAACGTCTGCAAGATGCCACGGTAGCGGACGACGTCCTTGCCGCGGACGTAGTCGAGCAAACGACGGCGGCGGGCCACCAACTTCAGCAGACCGCGACGGCCATGGTGGTCGAGCTTGTGTACCTTGAAATGCTCGGTCAAACCGATGATCCGCTTGGTGAGCAGGCCGATCTGAACCTCCGCGGATCCCGAATCTGCGGCGTGCAGTCCGTGGGTCTTGATGATGTCAGCCTTCTCATGTGCGTGCAGCGCCATGTTGTTCTTCCTTCAGCTTCTTCGTCGCCTGATTGGCGCTCGCTTGCTGCGATGGGTGCGGCGGGCAAGTCTGCCCTGCCGCCAGTGGGATAGCCTGGGCGCGACCGGGTCGCGACGGCGCGGAAGTCTACGGCCGGAACGTGCCGAAAGTCAAGGACTGAATCCCGGCTCCACCGCGTGCGCCGCTGCGACGAGGGCTCGGAAGGCCGGCGCGCCGTCTTCACGCAGTCCTCGCACGACCCTGAGAATCAGGCCCGCTTCGCCCTGCGCCACGCTCGCGACGCAGATCCCTTGGCCGTCTGGTCCAAGAATGAGCGCGGCGTCGCTCGCCTCAGCGCCAGGCGGTGCCGCCGGTCGCTTGCCGTCCACAAGCGCGACCGTCGCAGCGGCGTCGACGGCTAGCACGGGCAACGTCCGACCCAACGCCGTCTCCAGCGGCACGAGCAACGCCCTACGTTCGGCTAGGCCCACACGCTCGACTTCGTCCAAGTCAACGCAACCTTCGAGTGAAAATCCGCTCGAGCGCAGCCGCTTCAGACCGTACAGGTGTGCCGCGCTGCCAAGATGTGCCCCTAAATCGCGTGCCCAGGCACGGACGTAAAACCCTGGCCCACAGTCGACTTCGAAGCGCGCCTCCGATGCAGCGATCGTCAGGGTACGCACCGCGTCGAGTCGTACCGGCCGCGCCGGCCGCGCGATCGTCTCACCGCGATGAACCCGTTCGTAGTCCCGTACACCCTCAAACTTGAGCGCGCTGACTGCAGGCGGAACCTGGGCGATCAGCCCACCAACATCCCGTTGTGCCGCCAAGTCGAGCGAAGCCATCGTCCATGGGCTCGGCAAGGCGGCGCTGCGCAACGTGTCGCCCTGTGCGTCATCGGTGTGGGTTGCGGTTCCGAATCGGACGTCGGCCAGATAGGTCTTGTGGCCATCCGTCAACCACCGAATCACCTTGGTCGCCCGACCAAAGGCCAGCACCAAAACCCCCGATGCATCGGGATCCAGCGTGCCAGCGTGGCCGCACCGGCGTTCCCCAAACAGGTACATCGCGCGATTCACCACCGCGCGTGACGTGACTCCGAGTGGCTTGTTCACCGCGAGGATGCCGTGAACCACGGCGGGGCGTCGTCGCGCCATCCGGCTACTCGCCGGTCGTCACGCCATGTGCAGGCGCTCGTCCCGACACTTCAGCCGAGTCCTCGACCGCTGCGTCCGACGTCAGACGTGGAGCGCCGACGGCCGGGCCATCTACGGGTAGCTGCAGCGGGCCGCCGCGCTCCTCCTCCAGGATCTCTCGCACCCGTTTCATCTGCGCGTACTCTCGGTCGTACGAGAAGACGATCTTCGGCGCCTTGCGCAGCTGCAGCACGTCGCACAAGACGCGCGCGACGTATCCCGCAGCGTGATCCAGCATCAGTTGCGCTCTCTCGGCGCTGCCATGCTCGTCGGTGCTCTGGTCGTCGTCACAGCTTGGCTCAACCTCCCCAGTCAGGGTCGGTGGCCGCTCCTTCATGACGAATCGGATGCGAAGGTGGCCCATATCCGCTGCGAGCTTGGTATCGGTCACCTGAATGTGACGCGCGAGCGGGCTAGTCAGCTCGAATTCGATGATTCGCTTCACTTCGTCCTGCATCAGAGAACTGATGCGGTCCGCTCGTGTGAACGTGGGCCTGCGTCGCATGGTTGCCTTCTCTGGGGAGCCTTCGATGGAGAGCCATCGCTGAGGAGCCGGTGCTAGACGCTACTCACCAGCGGGACGGTAGGACTTCGTCATCTCAAGCTTGCGAGGCGTCTTCTTGATCTCGAAGCACTGGATGATGTCGCCTTCGCGGAACTTACCGAAGCCTTCCAAAGAGATGCCGCACTCGTAGCCCGTGGCCACGTCCGGGACGTCCTCTTTGAAGCGCTTGAGTGTGCTGCAGCTGCCGACCCAGAGCTCCTCCTCACCACGGTTGAGGCGCATACGCTGGTTGCGGAACATCTTGCCATCGGTGACGTAGCAACCCGCGACCGATCCGGCCTTGGCGATGTGGAACACCGCGCGCACCTCGGCGTGGCCGTGAACGACCTCTTCGATGGTCGGCTCAAGCAGGCCTTCCAGCGCCGCCATGACATGGTCGATCGCGTCGTAAATGACCGAGAAGGGCAGGATCTCCACTTCCAACTCATCCGCGAGACGCTTGCCTTTGGCCTCGGGCTTCGTGTTGAACGCCAGAATCATCGCGCCTGAGGCGGCCGCGAGCTGGATGTCGCTCTCGGTCACGCCGCCGACGGCGCTGTGCAGTACACGCACCTTGACGTCCGGGTGCTCCAACTGCGTCAGCGACTGCTTGAGGGCCTCGGCCGAGCCGTGCACATCAGCCTTGATGATGATGTTGAGGTCCTTCTGCGCCGCCGCCTCCATCTGCTCGAACATGTTGTCGAGGGAGACCATGGTCGTCTGCGCGGACTTCTTCTCTTTCGCCTTGCCGACGCGGTGGTCGACGATGGCCTTAGCGCTCTTCTCGTCGGGTGTGACGTAGAAGTGATCGCCAGCGGCGGCGATGCCATTCAAGCCGATGATCTCCACTGGCGTCGAGGGACCGGCGGTCGCCAGATTCCTACCGGTGTCATCCATCATGGCGCGAACACGGCCGTAGACCAGCCCGCTAACCACGTAAGCGCCCTTCTTCAACGTGCCTTCTTGGATGAGCATGGTCGCAACCGCGCCGCGCCCACGCTCAAGGCGCGCTTCGATCACGACACCACGAGCATCGCAGTCGTCTTTCGCTCTGAGCTCCATCACCTCGGACTGAAGCGCCAGCGTCTCAAGCAGGTCGTCGATGCCTAGACCCGTCTTCGCCGAGACCTCGACGGCCGTCACCTCGCCGCCCCACTCTTCGACAATCAGGCCATGCTCAGCTAGCTCGCGTCGGACGCGCTCCACGTCGGCGCCGGGCTTGTCCATCTTGTTGATGGCCACGATCACCGGAACACTCGCCGCCTTTGCGTGATTGATCGCCTCGATGGTCTGCGGCATGACGCCGTCGTCCGCGGCGACGACCAAGACGATGATATCGGTGGCCTGCGCACCTCGAGCCCGCATCGCCGTGAAGGCCTCGTGACCGGGGGTATCGAGGAAGACCACTTCGCCACCACTGGCCGTCGTCACCTTGTAGGCGCCGATGTGCTGGGTGATGCCACCGGCTTCGCGCGCGGCAACTCGCGCCGACCGCACGCGGTCGAGCAGCGACGTCTTGCCGTGATCCACATGGCCCATGACCGTCACAACGGGGGCGCGGATGTTGCCTTCGACGACCTTCTCGTCGCCTTGGCGCAAGTAGGTCTCGAGATCGAACGCGACGTTCTGTGCGGTGAAGCCGAAGTCGGCCGCGACGAGCTCGACGGTGTCGAGATCCAGCGTGTGGTTGATCGTGGCCATGATGCCGAGGTCGAACAACTTGCGAATGACTTCCGTCGCCTTGACCGACATCTGCTTTGCCAAGTTGGCGACGCTGATGGTGTCTTCAATCTTCAGGATCCGCTTCTCCGCCTTTGGCACAGAAGTGGGCGCCGGATTGGACGACATCGTCCTTTTGCCGCGCTTCTTGTTGCGTCGGCGATCGCCAAGTTGGCCTGCATCACGATGGCGGTCGTAGATGACCTTTCGGCCACGCCGTCCGTCGTCGCGCATCTGGCTCTGCGGGACCTCACGACCGTTCCGATCAAAGACCGGTGCGGGCTGTGCGCCTGGCGCAGCGGTCGACGGGGCGCCAGCCGCCTGCGTCGCGGGCTCCGGTGCGGGTTTGGGCCGCGGAATCGCCTTCGGAATGTTGACTAAGGAGTCAGGCATCTTCAGACGCTTCAGTCGTGGGACGCGGCGCTCGCTCGGCAAGCGCTCAACCGGAGCGTCAATGGCCTTGCCGATATCATGGAGGCCAAGGTGAACCGGAGCGGCCGCTTCAGCAGCGCTGGCCGCGGCGCTCGCGATGGCCGCCGCCTCAGACTCGGCGGTAGATGGTGCGATGGCGGCGATGATGACTGTGGCTGTCCGTTCAGGCTCGGCCGGCGCGACAACAGGCTCAGCAGCCGCAACGGCTACAGCCGCCGGCGTCGGCGCAGGCGCAGGCGCAGGCGCAGGCTCGGGCGCCATACCGACGATTCGAGGGACGGGTCCCTCTTCGATCGGCTCTACCTGGGCCTCGACGGCAAGGGCGCCGCGGGCGGCCGCGACACGCACGTCTCGCTCAGCTGCGGCGGAAGCATGATCCACTTCGCGCTGCGCGGAGGCGACCTGTTCGGCTGCGCGTCGCTGCTCGGCAATCTCCCGCCCTGCGGCGGCGATCTGGGCGTCCATCTGCTCTTCACGCGTGATCATCGTGCGCGGCTGCATCTCGGGGGGCAAACCGAGCGCGTCGGCGCTCACACGACGAAGTCGCGGTTGCGTCGCCGGCGATGCAGATGCAGCAGGCGTGGCGGTTGCCTGCGCAGCGGCGCCGGCAACACGCGGAGCTGCGCCGCTCGCCTCCCCGGCGGGAGCCGAGGTTGCGGCCGCTTCGGCGTCCGGTCGCCGGACACGGCGTCGTACGACGGTGCCCTGACCAGCGCGGCGGCGGGTTTCTCCGGTCTCTGCGCGATCGCGGCCGCGAGCCACCGGCTTCAAAAGCCGACGGATTTTCGCTGCCTGCTCGGCATCGAGGCGCGAAAAGACCGAGAACACGATGCCATGCTCCGCGGCTTTCGCGACGAGTGCGCGGTCACTTAGACCCAGCTCTTTGGCCAGATCAGCAACGCGTGTCGTGCTCGTAGCTGCCAAGGTCGGTCCTCCTGGTGTCATTGAACACCGGAATCAGAGGCGGTTTGAACGACCGCTTCGAGTCGCGCCAACGTCTTGCCCCAGGCGCGCAGGCGCGCATCCTGGACGGCAAGTCCCCGCCGTGCAAGCCCGCCTTCGCGACGTCTGATACGTCCCTGGGCGAGCGAAGTCGCCTGGCAGAGCGCTCGCGCTGCTAGGCTGTCTGCCGTCATCTCAAGTTTGAGACGACCGCGTATGGGTCGCAGCGCACGGGAGGCGCACTGCAAGTCGGGGCACGTGTACAGCCCCCGACCACGACTGTCACGGTGTGCGGTGACTTTAGATGCCGCAAGGCGGCTTCCAAGCACCCCTGTCACACGTACGCCATCCGCCGCGCTCGCAGTCAGACGCACCAGCGTTGACTGTGGCTGTCGTTGTCGACAGCCGGCACAAGTTCGAATCGGTACGTGCACTGACACCGTGTCCACTCCGAAGACCAGCTATGCGCCGGCCTCGTTCTGAGCCTTGTCCGACGCTTCCGCTGCATGAACCGCTGCGGAGAGCGCTTCGGCGGCCTGGCGGGCCCGGCCTTCGTCTTCTTTTGCACGACGCGCTTCCGCCTCGCGCTCCTGCTTCACTTCGTAGGCAATCTGCTGGATCTGTAGCGCCATGTCTTCCGAAATTCCGGGGATGGAGGAGAGATCCTCCACGTGGGCGTTGAGCAAGTTGTCCGGGCTGTGGAAGCCCAACTTGAACATGTAGGACGCAAGCGACTCGTCGAGCCCCGGAACGACCTGCAGGCGCTCGGAGAGCACCTCCATCATCGCCTCGATTTTGCCTTCCGAGTGGATGTCGATGCGCCAGCCCACGAGCTGGCTCGCTAGGCGCACGTTCTGTCCGCGGCGACCGATCGCCAACGAGAGCATGTCGTCGGGCACGATCAGCTCAATCGTCTGGTTGTCCTCATCGATGAGCACACGGCTCACCTCTGCGGGCTGGATGGCGTTGCAGACGAACTTCGCGACGTCTGGCGACCAGGGCACGATGTCGATCTTCTCGCCCCGCAGCTCCTGAACGACCGCTTGAACGCGCGACCCCTTCATTCCGACGCAAGCGCCGACCGGGTCGACATCACTGTCGCGTGACGCGACGGCGATCTTGGCGCGCTCGCCCGGCTCACGGGCCACCGCCTGAATCTTGACGATGCCCTCGTAGATCTCGGGGACCTCAAGCTCAAACAGCTTCTCGATTAGGCGCGTATCTGTGCGACTCAACACGATCTGTGGTCCACGTGACTCGCGTTTGATGTCTTTGACATAGGCCTGAACCCGGTCACCAGCGCGGTACGACTCGCGTGGCATCTGCTCGCGAACTGGCAGCACGGCCTCCGCACGGCCCAGGTCAACGATCACGTTGCCGCGCTCGAATCGGCGTGTGATGCCGGTCACGAGCTCGCCCTTACGGTCCTTGTACTCGTTGAAGACCACATCACGCTCAGCGTCGCGGACGCGCTGCATGATGACCTGCTTGGCCGTCATCGCAGCGATTCGGCCGAACTGTGCGCGCGCGGTCTGGATCTTGAGGATGTCGCCGAACTTGCGGTCTTCTTCCTCGGCGCGATCGCGATCCTTGTCGAGGTAGAAGATCTGGAAGCCGAGCTCGTCGTCGAGCTGGACGTCCGGATCAACCAGCATCGCCTTGGTTTCCGGTAGCTCACGCGTGAGGCTCGTCATCTCGTCGTCCGGTACGACGACGAGGTACATCATGAGCTCCACTTCACCACTGTCCTGGTTGAAGGTGGCTTCCATCTCGCGGTCCGCGCCGAAGGTCTTCTTCGCGGCCGACAGGATGGCTTGCTCGAGCGCCTCGACGAGGACGGCACGATCAATGCTCTTCTCTTTCGACACTTGGTCGATGATCTGGTTCAGGCTGCCCACCATCATCACATCACTCCTCGTTTTGCAGCAAACACCGCTTAAATCTCGTCCGGGGCATCGATGCCCTCAGCTTCCGTGTGAACGGTCCCGCGTTTCACGCGTTCCGCCTGTTGTTTCGCGCCGAGCTGTTGCCACTGCTCCAGCGTAGGGTCCAGCACCGCGCGTTGCACCGCAGCGAAGGCCAGCGTCTCACGCTTGTTGCCGTCGGTGACGAGCACCAACTCGTTCTCTGTCGTGCCGCGCGCGAGCTCGCCAATCAGCGTTCTTCGCGGCGCATCTGGCTGCTCAGGCAGGGTAATCCGTGCCCGCACGCCCTCGAAGCGGCGAATGTCGTCCATGTGCCGGAGGAGACGCTTCATCCCAGGGCTGGACACCTCAAGATCGTAGGCACCCGTGATGGGGTCTTCAACTTCAAGTACCGCGCCGATCTTCCGCGAGACGCTGGCGCAGTCATCGACGACGACCCCGCCCTCGCCCGGTAGGCTATCAATGTACAGCTGCAGGCGCATGCCTCCGTGGGGGGAGCGCAGCATTCGAAACTCGATCAGATCCAGGCCCGCCGCGGCGATGATCGGATCGATCACAGCACGCAGGGCAACCTCAAGGTTCTTGCCCTTGGGTTTCGCCGTCGCGGGCGCTTCTGGTTCTGGCGGGGTCTCTGTCATCTCTACTCAGTTGCCTTGTCCGACCTTGGTCGCGGTTCTCTCTGCTCTCTCTGCTCTCTCTGCTCTCGAACCGGCCCGCCGGCGCCGCCCCAAGGCGCGACACAAACGGCTCCTGCCGTTCGCACCCACCTGTGGGAGCGACCGCCTGTCTCTCGTCGAAACCGGGCAGGTCGGGTGGTCGCGCAAGGACAGAGCGTCCTTGCGCGACCACGGGATGCGAGCGCGTCAAGCTCACGACCGGCGAGTCGCCGGGTCGGGATTCCAGTGCGCCGGTCCAGTCCAGAATGCGGGCTGGGCACACGGTTGGAAGCCGCGATGCTTTGGAGGCGGCACCCGGATTCGAACCGGGGATAAAGGATTTGCAGTCCTCTGCCTTACCACTTGGCCATGCCGCCGAAGCGACGCGCTAGATATCGGATCCACCCTGGGAGGTCAACCCTCGCGTCTGCTTTTTACGGGCCGATGACGACTCGCGCCGGCGCCACGCCAGTCGGTCTCAAAGCGCGTTGTTTTCGTTATGGCTGTTTTCGAGGTGACAGTTCTCGAGGTGACAGTTCTCGAGGTGACAGTTCTCGAGGCGACGGTTCTCGAGGTGACTGTTCTAGACGTGACCGGGCTTCAGAGCGAGCTAGCTTCGATGCGCCATGCCCCACCTTCCGCTTCATCACGACGAAACGTGATGGGCGTGGGCATCCGTGTACGCGCTCGGACGAAGAACTTCGCCTGTTGCGTCCGCTCAGTCACGGGGCTTGGCGTCATGCGTGTCGTCTCGAAGCTCCCGACTGCTTGATCTTCGTTGAGGTAGATCGTGACGTTGCGGCGGAGCTGTTGCCACGTATAGAGGCGCAGGCTCTGCTCAAGCAGCGGTGTACCGCGACGATTGGTGTGAATCAGGGCTGCAAAGCGCGCGAACTGCTCGTCCGCTTCTTCGTCGTCGTCCGGCACAGGCTGAAGGGCGAGCTCGAACGCGGCGCTCAGCAGGCTGCGCATCGCCTGAACGGGGTCGGCCTCTGGGGCACCGACGGCCGCGGCCGTCGCCGTTCCGACGGCCACCGCGGCGGTCACAGCTGCGACCTTGGCTGTCGCGGCGTTTGGGGGCGCCGCGGCGGCAGGGGACAAGCCGTCGACTTGCGACTGAAGTCGGTCGACCAAGGCTCGGAGCGCGTCGACCTCAAGCGCGAGGGTCTCGACAGTCCGTGCGGTGCCAGCGGGCGTGCCGCTCAGCTCTGTTGCGCCTGTTGCGTCTGTTGCGTCTGTTGCCACGATAGTCCCCAGGTTTAGGTGCGGCCGCAGCTTAGCGACCCGCTTGGAGACGAGCAAGGCAGGTCAGGTAGTCCGCGGTGCGAAGCAGCTGGTAGTCCGGCTGAATCTGAGGCTTCGGCACTTTCGTGGCGATCTTCTTGGCCTTTCCACTGCGCGCCACGCACTTCTCAAGCGCGGGGACCATCTGTGCCATCGGCGACTTGCCAGGTGGATCGATGGGCTCGAGGTGGTTGGTCAGGTTCTCTTCGCGGAATCCGACGTGCATCTTGCCGTCGACCTTGGCCGGAATCGTGATGTCCGGGTGCACACCGGTGACCTGGATCGTCCGACCTGAGGGGGCGTAGTACCGCGCGACGGTGAGCTTGATGTAGTAGTCGAGGTGTAGCGCCGGCTCAAACAACGTCTGCACGCTGGCCTTGCCAAATGTGCGCTGCCCCACGACGAGACCGCGACCGTTCTCCTGAATAGCGCTCGCGACGATCTCGCTGGCGGACGCAGACCCGTCGTCGACGAGCACAATCAGCGGGAAGTCGAAGTCTTCATCATCGGCGCTGGCGCGATGGACCTCCGCGCCGCCACCGCGTTTCATGCGACGGCGGCTCTTCACCGTCACGACCACCCCTCGCTTGAGGAACATGTCGGCGATGTCGATCGCGCGGTTGAGTAGGCCACCGCTGTTGCGCCGCAAGTCCAAAATCAGCCCTTTGAGCTTGCCGCCCGGGGCCTTCTTCGACAGCGCGGCGATCTTGCTGCGGAGGTCTTTCGTCGAGTCAGGCACAAATCCGGTCATCTTGATGTGCGCGATCCCCGAGTGGGTCCCAAGCAGCTTTCCGGTGACGTTTGTGATCGGAATGTGCGCGCGCTTGATGCCGATGACGATCGGTTTGGGCTCGCCCTCGCGCACGATCGTGAGTTTCACCACGGTGTGTTTCTTGCCGCGGATTCGCTTCACGACTTTGCCGAGAAGCCACCCGCGAATATCCACGCCGTCGACCTTGAGGATCTGGTCACCCGCTCGCACGCCCGAAGTCCACGCTGGCAGCCCCTCCATGGGGTTCTCCACGATCGTCCGCTCTTGGCGCTGCGTAAGCACAGCCCCGATGCCTTCGAACGAGCTGTCTTGGGTCCGTCGGGTCGATTCGTCCCACTGCTTGCGCGGAATGACGGCGGAGTGCGGGTCGAGGGCGTAGAGATAGGCCGAGGCGGCGGCGAGCCAGGCGCGATTGATGTCGGGTTTCCAGTCGCGACGGAGCCCATCGTCCTCTGGCAACTCGGCGTAGAGCGCTGGCGGCGGGCCTTTGGGCTTCTTGATCTTGGCGGGGCTCTTGCCGATCGTCGCAGCCTGCCCCGATGGTGCGCGCTCCTTGGCGACGAGCGGGCCGCTGGGGTCACCTGCGACCGCCACGCGTACGCGCGATTTGTCCGATTTCGCAGGCTTTGAGCCAGTTGAGCCGCCCGCGACGGTCCGTGCCTGGGCGGCCACGGCGGACGTCGCCCCCTTGGCAGCCTTCGGCTCAAGCGCCGCCTTGGCAGCGCGCGCCGCCTCCTTCGCCACGCGAACTTTGGCGTCCTTGACCAGCTCGGTCTTTACAAACGCCAAGACACACGTGAAATGCGACTTGGTGAACGCCAGCGGCGCCCAGGCATCGCGGTAGGCTTGGTAGCGCTTCTTGCTCTTGGCGCGCAGATCCAAAATCTCTTGATCGGTGAGCCGACGCTCAGGCCGCTCTTTGCGCATGTGTTTCAGGTATGCCAGCCCCGGCACACGGTGGATAACGACGCCCGCGTACGGCTTGCCACCACACGCGAAGCTCTTGAACTCTCCGTCGAGGCGCCCTTCTTCGTCCGGGTCGCGGCGGCGTGCGGTCATGAACGCGGTTGGGAGCAGCTCGGCCGATGGCTCCAGCATGCTGAGCGCGCTGTTGGCGGCGGCGACCCATGCGCGCCGCTTGTTGACCTCGGTGTCGATGTAATACGTGGCGACGTAGTCGGTGACCTCTTCAAAGTTGTGGTCGTCGAAGCGCACACCCTTCCAGTAGTCCACCGGTTCGTCACTGTCCTTGGCGGCCGGCGCTTCATCCTTCCCGGCGGCAGTCGAGTGCACCGGCGCCTTCGAACTGGCGAACGTCTCGTCGCTCGCTGCAGCCAGGGTGCCGGCGGTGCGTGCCGTGCCGCTGGGATCGGGCTGCTTGCTGCAGCCGCCTAGGCAGCCCATCGCCACAAGCAAGCTTGAGAGCAGCAGCGTGGCGCCCCGCGTGGCGAAAACAAGACCGTCGTTTCGGTCGATGAGCGTGACACGTTGAGCCATCATCGATGCTCCTTCGGCTGCATAGCGGAGCGCCGCCACAGCGTGTGGTGGCAGCGATTGCCTGCGCCGCTAGACGTTGCCGATCCCGTAGTCGCCGCGCAACCGTGCACAACTTGGGTGTCGAAAGGCGGCTTGCACGCCGGCCACGCTCGGCGTTGGTGTGAAGGCGCGCGCACGCATCGCCCGAACCCGCCCGATGGCGTCACACGCGCGCCCTGCAGGAGGGCCGCCGTCGAACAGGATGCGCGCAGCTTCATCAATCGACTCCTCCAGGGCGTCCTCACGTCGACAGACCAGAAACAGGTCCACACCGGCATGCAATCCCAGTCGCACGCTCTCTGCAAAGGAGAACGTCTCAGCCACACCTTTCATTTCCAGGTCGTCGCTGACGATGACGCCGTCGAACCCACAGTGCGTCCGAAGGAGAGGCGTCAGCAGCGTCGGTGACAACGTCGCTGGCAGCCGTGCGTCGAGCGTGCGAAACAAAATGTGCGCCGTCATCACCATAGCCATTTCTTGCGCGAGCGCCGCGAAAGGACGCATCTCGACCGCCTCCATCCGCGCAAGGTCGAAGTCCAGAACGGGCAGCGCAAGGTGGCTATCGGTGTC
>ERZ889078.2427-NODE-2427-length-13294-cov-26.343606_pt1 | contig 13294 bp, 12 predicted proteins | sample MGYA00521266_ERZ889078 | MGnify/ENA primary metagenome ERZ889078 (study PRJEB32303, sample SAMEA104408618) | aquatic metagenome | biome: Brackish water; feature: Pelagic; material: water | place: Baltic Sea | collected 2014-06-16T06:34:00 | depth 76,534 m ...
AATCGGCTTACGCGGAGCTGTTTTTCACCGACACGCTTTGGCCGGACTTCACGACCAAAGAGTTGGAAGAAATGATGAGTAAGTTCGCGCAAATAGAGCGCAGATTTGGAGGTTTGAAATGATGGAACTTTCGATAGCGTTCGTTTTTGGCATGGTTTTCGGCTCTTTTTTAAACGTGGTGATTTTAAGAATCCCAAAAGGCGAGAGCGTCGTTTTCGGCTCCTCCCACTGCTATTCTTGCTCCAACGAACTCAAACCGTGGCATAACGTTCCGCTTTTTTCTTGGCTGTTTTTGAGAGGAAAATGCTCGTATTGCCAAACGAAAATCTCCGTCCAATACCCTCTCGTGGAGTTGGCGTCGGGATTGATATTTTTGGCTTTGGCGGCGAAGTTCGGACTTTCCTTGCCCGTTTTTTTCATCGCCCTTAGTTTTTTGACCCTTTTGGCTCTTTCGATGATTGACCTGAAGTACAAAATGGTTCCTGATTCTTTGAACTTGCTGGCTATTTTCTTCGCCATCATCGGAGCTTGGAGTTTAAGCGGGGTTCTAACGAACCTGCAAAACGCCCTACTCTTCGCCGGCGGATTCACTCTGCTGCGTTTCGCCCTGTCCTACTACCTGACCTCGTCCGTTTACAGAGCGGGACTTAAAACGAAAACGTCGTGGAACAAGAGTTACGACAGAACCCCCTTCATAGAGGCGATGGGCGAAGGCGACATTATGGTCGCGGCGACTATGGGGGCGCTGTTGGGTTTGAAACTGACTCTCGTAGCCATCTTTTTGTCCGCGCTTTTGGCGCTTCCGGTCATGCTTTTGACGCTAAAAGGCGCGAAAGAGGACAAGCGGGTTCCCTTCGTGCCGTTTTTAGCCCTGGCTACTTTTTTGGTTTATATGTTCGATAGCCAAATTCTAACTTTCATAGAAGCGAATTATTAACCATGCGTAGACTTCAAAAATATCTTATAGCCAACCTGTCTTCGCTTTTCGCGTCTATCTTTTTGCCGCTTTTCGCGATCGCGTCCGTCGTTTTTCTCATAAAACTCGCGACCTACACGGCCGTCATCCAGCTTACTATTTTGGAGATGGCGAAACTTTACGTTTTCGTGCTTCCCGAGATTTTGTTTTACACTCTGCCCATCACTTTTTTCATAGCCGCCGTCCTCTCGATTTTTAAACTCTCCAATGACAACGAAATAGTCGTTTTGTTCTCTTTGGGCATCAAACCCAGCTTTGTCGTTAAAGCGTTTTTAAAACAAACCATTCTGCTCTCCATCATCCTGCTGTTCGATTTTTTGGTCATTTTTCCACACGCCAAAATACTCTCGGCGAATTTCGTCTCCTACAAAAAAAGCGAAGCCAAATTCAACCTTTCAGCCTCCGAGTTTGGGCACAGTTTTGGCGATTGGCTTTTGTATTTCGGCCAAGACAATGGAGATGGAAGCTACTCAAAAGTCTTTTTGTTCAACAAAAAACAAAAAGAGGAGATATTGATTTCGGCTAAAAAAGCGGAGGTCCTCAACGACGGTGGATTTTTAAGATTGAAACTCGACGACGGTCAAGGATATAGCTACTCGAAAGAAAAATTCACCCAGATAGATTTCCAAACCATGTTCATAAACGACACGATGAAAACCGACTTGACAAAATACAGAGCGCCACTCGAGTATTGGATGTCAAAGGAAAGAGCCGACGTAAAAAAACACATGCTTATCACCAACTCGCTTTTAAGTATCTTTCCGCTCCTTAGCCTCTTTCTAATCGCTTCCATTGGCATAGTCCACACTAGGCACCAAAAATCTCGAACGTATCTCTATATGTTTTTAAGCATCGCGCTATTTTACGGTTTGACGCTTGGGATACAGAGATTCGTTGGCTTTTACACGATTCCCATCATAGCGCTCGCCTGGCTAATCGTCACCTATTTTATATATAGAAAAATGATTCGAAATAGGTTTTAATGAGAGTCGCTATCACCATAGCCTACGATGGAACGAACTATCTAGGCTCTCAAACCCAAGAAGAGACCTCCAACACCGTTTTTGGACAGGTAAACAAGGTTTTAGGCAAACTTGGAATCGACTCCAAAACCGTCCCTAGCGGAAGAACGGACAAGGGGGTTCACGCGAGCGGACAAGTTTTTCATACCGACTTGCCCTCTTTTTGGTCGGATTTGGAAAAACTAAAATCCATTTTAAACGACATGTTGCCCTCAAGCGTCCAGGTCAAAGCCGTAAACGCGGTGGAGCGAAACTTTCACGCGCGATACTCCGCCAAAAAACGCGTCTACAGATACGTTATAAAACAATCGCCCTCCAATCCGTTTCAAAGCGACTACGTCACATTTTTAAACTCTCTAGATTTTGAGAGCTTGCGAAAAAACGTAAAACTTTTTATCGGCGAGCATGATTTTAAATATTTTATGAAAACGGGAAGCGACGTCAACTCCACCAGCAGAGTGATTTACAAAGCCTTCGCGTACGAATACAAAGATTGCGTGATTTTAAACTTCGAGGCCAATGGATTTTTGAGAAGCCAAATACGGCTCATGGTTGGGGCGCTGCTAAACCTTGACGAAGAGCGAATCTTGGAAAAACTGAGCGGGGCGAACAACCACAATGTCAAACCAGCCCCTCCAAACGGCCTTTACCTCGCCAAAATAAAATACTGAAAAAGGATAGAGATGTTTGAAGAAACTAAAATGCCAGAGGGGATGAATAGCGAAACGCTCGAGCGTTTAATGGACCCAAAAAACTATGGCAAGCTTGAAAACGCCAACGGCGTCGGAGTGGCCTTAGACGAGAAAACGAAAGAGTACGTCATATTTTACTCATTGTTTGACGAGGACGCGCTAAAAGACGCGAGATACGCGACCAACGGCTGTCAAGACACGGTTGTCATCGGCTCTATGTTTAGCGAGATGATCATAGGCCAAAACGTCGACTACGCCAACGGCGCGAGCGAAGAGCTTCATTTGTTTAAAATGAAAGAGAGTTGCGAAGCCGAAAATCTTGAAAGCGGAGATAACAATGGATAAAACCTACCAGAAAAAACGCCAACTATGGCTTAGCGTCGCATTCGCGTCTTTCGCCATAAACGACGAGGAGATAAAATCCCGCCTTTACGACTTTTCCCAAATAGCTTTTAGGCATATGAAATGGCTGGGATCCGAAGCGCTTGGCGCGGGCGGCGACTACGACTACGACAGAGATATGAAGCTTCTCAAGCGCGGCGGCGTTTTTGAGACACTCGAAGCGTTGGTCGAAGAAGTCAAAGCGATTCAGAGCTTCTATCCGATAAGCGTTTTGGGTCAAAGAATAAAAACTGACGACTCGTATTTATTGGAGTATTTGGCGCAAGTTTTAAAAAATGAGAAAAACGACGAAGAGGTGACCGCGTTTAATATGAAACGCGAGTGGATGGATAGAAACCTCGACCAAGACCAAATTGACGCGCTAACCATATTTCTTTTCGAAGAGTCGTACAAAGAGTACGAGTTGATTTTGGTTTACGCCTATATGCAGGCGAGAACCAAAGACGCGTCGCGTTTCAACGTTTTTCAAGACCTCATAGACGAGTCGCATTTCCATTTCAAATCCTTCGCCAACATGATGGCGAAACTGGGAATCCTAGCGCTTCCCCGCGAGCTGCACGAGATGACCTACGTCGTAAAAGATTTGTCGAAGTTCGTAGTGGACGGCATCGCCGAAGAGGAAGCCGCCAAAGTGATGCGCGAAGAGTTGAGCGATTCCATCAAGGACGAGGAGCTATCCAAGTTTTTCGACTTCGTAAACCACCAAGAGAGCTACCACATAGAGCTTATGAAAAAACTTTTACAGACCGCCTAACTCTCGCTCTCTATTTCGATTACCAGAGCGCGCATTTTATACAAAGAGTCCGGATTGAGCGAAATGGAGTCGATCCCGTTTTCCACCAAAAAACGCGTGATTTCCGGGTAGTCCGAAGGTGCTTGTCCGCAAATGCCGACGTACTTGTTCGCTTTATGGCAAGCGACTATCGCCATTTGAAGCATTCTCTTCACCGCTTCGTTTCTCTCATCGAAGATATGGGCGATTTTGCCGCTTTGCCTGTCCACTCCAAGCGTCAGTTGCGTCAAGTCGTTCGAACCTATGGAGTAGCCGTCAAAGATTTTAAGAAACTCTTCAGCCAAAATCACGTTTGCTGGAATCTCGCACATGGCGTATATCTCAAGAGCGTTTTCGCCCTGAACCAAGCCTTGGGCGTTCATAATCTCTATGACTTTTTTTCCCTCCTCGGGCGTTCTAACGAAAGGAATCATTATCTTTACGTTGGTGAGCCCCATCTCGTCGCGCACTCGCTTCAGCGCCTCGCACTCCCACTCGAACGAGGCCTTGGCGCTCTCGTCGTAGTAGCGGCTCGCCCCTCGAAAACCAATCATAGGGTTCTCTTCCTCGGCTTCGTAATCGAATCCGCCTTTCATGCTTCTATACTCGTCGCTCTTAAAGTCGCTCGTTCTGATGATGACCGGTTTTGGATAAAAAGCGGCCGCGATGGTTCCGACGCCCTCGCTTATTTTTTGCAGAAAAAACTCTTTCATGTCGCTATATCCTGCAGCGAAAGAGCGTATCTCGCTCTCGTCCTTAACCCGTCGACCTTTGCTCAAATCCACGAGAGCCATAGGGTGGGCGTTTATAGCGTGACTCATAATGAATTCCATTCTCGCGAGTCCGACGCCGTCGTTTGGCGTTTTGGCGAGATTGAAAGCTTCAGAGGGATTTCCAACGTTCATCATGAGTTTCGTTTTCGTTGGTCTTAGCTCATTCGCGTCCATAGTTCGAGAGGAGTACTCAAGCGCTCCCTCGTACACGACGCCCTCTTCCCCCTGGGCGCAACTCACCGTGACGCTATCGCCATCGCGCAGTTTTTGGGTGGCGTCGCCGCATCCGACCACCGCGGGCACGCCTATTTCTCTCGCTACTATGGCGGCGTGGCACGTTCGGCTTCCGCGGTTCGTCACGACCGCCGAGGCTTTTTTCATGATTGGCTCCCAATCAGGATTCGTAACGTCCGCGACCAAAACCTCCCCCTCCTTAAAGGAGGCGAATTCGCTCGTCTCGAGAATAACTCTCACATTCCCGCTTCCTATTTTCTCCCCAACTGCCCTGCCAGAAGTCAAAATCTTCGCGTTCGCGGCGGGCTTGAGCGAATATTTTTGAGTGAGCGACGCGTCGCGAGTTTTGCTTTGAACCGTTTCGGGTCTCGCTTGGACTATGTAAAGCTTGCCATCGACTCCATCTTTCGCCCACTCGATATCCATCGGGCGTTCGTAGCGTTCCTCTATCGCGAGGGCCTGTTTGGCCAAGGCGATCACCTCCTCGTCGCTCAGAGAAAAAGAGTTCCTCTCAAGGGCGCTTGTCTGGACGTTTCGCGTTCGCATGTCCTCAGAGTAAAGCATTTTTTCTTTTTTGCCACCAAGGGAGCGTTTGAGAATCGCGTTTTTTCCCTGCTTTAAAGTCGGCTTGAAGACGAAAAACTCATCGGCGTTCACTCTTCCGCTCACCACGTTTTCGCCAAGTCCCCAAATGGAGTTAATAAGAATCAAATTTTGCGAACCGCTCTCCGTGTCGATGGTGAACATAATCCCGCTCGAGGAGAGATCGCTTCTCACCATCTTTTGAACTCCGACGGAAAGAGCCACTTTGAAGTGATCGTATCCACGGCTCGCTCGGTAGCTTATGGCGCGGTCGGTAAAAAGCGAGGCGTAGCATTTCTTGACGCTCTCAAGAAGTTTGTCGGCGGAATCGACGTTGAGATACGTCTCCTGCTGCCCGGCGAAGCTCGCGTCCGGCAAATCTTCCGCGGTTCCCGAGGAGCGAACGGCTACGTCGACGTTTCTCATGCCAAACTCGCTTGACAAAATTTTATAAGCCTCGAGTATCTCCTCCTCCAACGCGCGAGGAAGTTTTGAGCGGAGCATGAGCTCGCGAACTTTGGCGCCTCTTTTTTGAAGCTCTACGGTGTCGGCAATATCCAGACCCTCCAAAGCCTTTTTTATTTTCTCCTTTATGGCGTTTTCCTCAAGCAGAAGCCAATAAGCCTCGCTCGTCGTAGCGAAACCGTTTGGCACGCTCACGCCTTTGGCGGATAGACATTGGCGCATCTCGCCGAGACTCGCGTTTTTGCCGCCCACCAAGGCGACGTCCTCTATGCCTATTTGATTAAAAAAACGAATGTACCTCATAACGAAACTCCTTAAATAAAATTAAAAAACTCTCAGTCTTAACAATTTTTCCATCTCCATCACCGCGATAAGCGACAAGGCGGCGAGCGACAAAGTCAGCCACATTCTCAAATCCACTGGTCCAACGCTGAGGACGGACTGGGTGAGCGGCGCGTACATCGCCGCGATATGCGTGGCCTGAGCGAAAACGACTGAAATCCACAAAATAGCGTTCTTGCGATGGTCGATACTGAATATGGAGTTGTTCTCCGCCCGAGAGTTGAACGCGTGAACGTTTTCAAAAAAAACCATTAAAAGAAGCGTCGCGTTTCGAGCCGCCCCCTCTTCGTAGCCAAAAGAGAGCAAATAGTAAAAAAGCGCGAACGCCGACACCCCCATGTACAAACCGCCAACTGCGACCCTGCTAACCATAACGCGGTTGAATATGGGTTCTTTGGGGTCGCGCGGCTTTCGCTTGAGCACTCCGGGTTCGGCCTTTTCAAGTCCAAGAGCCACGTCTTGAATGCCGTTGGCGACGAGGTTGAGCCAGAGTATTTGAACGGGCAAAAGCGGGATGGGAATGAAAAACGCCATCGAAAGTAAAACGAGAACTATCTCCGCGAATCCCGTGGATATAAGCAGGTGAATGACTTTTCGAATATTGTCGTACGCCACGCGACCCTCTTCCACCCCGTTTACGATCGAGCCGAAGGAATCGTCGGTTAAAACCAAATCGCTCGATTCGCGGGCTACGTCCGTGCCGCTTTTTCCCATGGAAATTCCAATGTTGGCGTACTTAAGCGCCGGCGCGTCGTTCGCCCCGTCTCCCGTCACCGCCACAAAATGCCCCAAATCTTGAAAGGTCTTGACTATAAGCTGTTTTTGTTGCGGCGAAACTCTCGCGAAAACTCGCTTGTCGGCGAGCTCCTCTTTGCGCGCTCCCCGCTCTTCCCATCGCGCGATTTCCGCCCCATCGATCACTTCTTCTTTGTTTATGGCGACTCCCAACTCTTTTGCGATGTAGTACGCCGTGTTTGGGTGGTCGCCCGTTATCATCACGACTTCGATTCCAGCTTCTTCCGCCATTCGAACGGCCTCGGCGACGCCTTCTCGCAAAGGGTCGGCGATGGCGGCGAATCCAAGATACTCGTAACTCTCCATGGCCACGCCTTTTTCATCGCTTGCTTTGTACGCTAAGGCGATGTTTCTAAATCCTCTATCCGCCCATTCGTCAACTTGATTAAAAATGCTTTTAGCGTCCGAGCCGTTTAAGTCGCACATGTCAATAACGACTTCTGGAGAACCTTTGATAAAATGAGTCTTCGCGCCATCCAAGGCGTACGTCATTGCGGAGTATTTGTTTACTGCTTCGTATGGCTTTTTATCGATAAGACGGACTTTGTCGCGTTTGTCAAAAAGAGAGTCGTCGAGCCCAAGCGCGTATCTAGCGAGCGCGACGTCCACCTGATCGCCCAGAAACTCGACTTTGTCTCCTTCCTTGCGCATAGTCGCCTCGTTGCACAAAATAGCGCTCAGAGTGATTTTCTCATCGACGCTTTCGCTTGAGCGGTAGGTCATTAGCGGAGTCACGAAGCGCTCTACGCTCAGACGGTTTTGCGTCATGGTCCCGGTTTTGTCGCTCGCTATCAAGGTGCAAGAGCCGAGTCCCTCTATGGCGGAGAGTTTTCTCACTATGACGTTTCGTTTGCTCATGGAAGCGCTAGCAACGCTTAGAGCGACGGTTATGGCGACGGGAAGACCTTCTGGAATCGCCGAAACCGCCAGAGCCACCGTCAGGAAAAATATATCCTTAAAGGGAATCTCTTGGTAAACTCCCATCGCGACTATCAACAGCGCGACAATGGCGATGATTTTGGCGATGTTGAGAGAAAAGCTTTCCATGCGAAGCGCGAGAGGCGCTTTTTGAGTCTCGCTTGAAGCGAGAAGCGCGGCGATTTTTCCAACCTCCGTTTGAGCGGCGATTGCGGTGACCACTCCAACCGCGCGCCCTTTGCTCACGAGCGAGCCGGCGTAAAGAGTGTTTTTTCTATCGCCAATAGGCTCGTCGATATCCGCAGAGACGTAATCGGCGTCCTTCTCGACGTCAATGGATTCGCCCGTAAGCAAAGACTCGTTCACCAACAAACCATGAGTCTCTATGAGACGCGCGTCTGCGGGCGCCTTGACCCCGGATTCGAAAAATATTACGTCACCAACGGTAATCTCTTCGCTGGGAAGCTCGACTCGTATGGAGTCTCTCAGAACCGTTGCGTAAGTTTTGATTATTTTTTTGAGAGCGTCGGCCCTCTCGCCGGCGCCGTACTCCTGATAAGCGCCTATGAAAGCGTTTATAAGAAGCGCTCCGAGAATGAAACTCGCGTCGCTAAGCTCTTTTATGAGCAAAGATATGACGGCCGCGATTAGCAAAACGTAAATAATGGGGCTTTTAAACTGATCTATGAAAATATTCAAGACTGTTCGTCTTTTAGCCTCGACCAACGAGTTTAGACCGTAATGCGCTCTGCGAAGAGAAGCCTCTCCCGAGCTTAAGCCATCGAGAGAAGCGTCCAAATCCCTCAGACTTTCCTGGATGTTTTTGGTATGAAACATAAACTAGCGACGCGTTTCAAAACAGAATTTACGAGACATAGGCCAATCCTTACGAATGATATGCCTCATCATAGTTTAATATAACTTATTTACACATAAAACAATTCTTTTTAATCTTTAAGTTTCGTCCACAACAGTCCGATGTATTCGTGAATCGCTATAGTCGATATTCGAAAAGAGCCTGGCGTGGGTTTTCTCAGCCAACCGCCAGACTCCCTTTTGTAAAAACTTGTGGGCGCCGCGATGGGGTTCATGCCAAGCGAACGAAATAGAGTCATGGCTCTTGGCATGTGCGTCGCCGAAGTGACCAGGGCGAAAGGCTCCTCCCCAATCAAACTTTTTGCGAAAATCGCCTCCTCCTTCGTGTCCAAAGGCTCGCCGTTTACGACGACGTCGTTTTCCTTCGCGCCCAAGGCGAACGCGAGACTCGCGTTCATCGCCGCGTTGGATGCGTTCGTGTCGCCTTCGTATCCGGTAAAAATCAGTTTGGAGTTTGTGTTCTTTTTGTAAATCAAGACGCCTTCTATCACTCTCTTTAGCCCGCCATCGCTTAGTTGCGAGGAAATTGGCTGAGTCGGGTCTACGTTGTGTCCGTTGCCCAAGACGTGAACGTATCCAACCTCTCGCTTATAGTCGTATTTCGGATATTGGTTTTCCAAGCCTAAAACCAAAAAGTTCGCGAATGGCGGGTATGAAAACAAAAGCAGAGAAAACACTCCTCCGAGTAAAAACGCCTTCGCCTCGCCCTCTTTTCTCTCGTATAAAAAATACAAAGCCAAAGCGAAAAGAGTGAGGACCGCGCCAAACGGTTCGACAAAAAAAGTCGCGAACTTTTTTAAAAAAAATCCTATCTCAATCATTTTACGACCTCGTTTATTTTATTTACGACTTCATCGTCCCAAAGCAGCTCTTTGTGCGTCAAGTTTTGCAGTTCTCGATAGTAGGCCAAGTTTTTAACGCTCGTTTTCACGTTTCTCGCATTTCGCAAACATGCGGTTTCGTCGCTCTCGCTGACGAACATATAAACGTCCGAGTCAATCCCTTTGACGTAATCGAAGGTGTTAAATCCATATCTCGACGCATTGGAGAAATCAACACTCCAGCCAAAACGCCAGTTCTCGAACTTCGACGTGGCCAGCGAAGCGATGGAATCGAAAGCGCCGACTAAAAAAACTCCCTTAACGCTACGTTTGGACGCGACGTACGCCGCTACGCTCGAGCCTATGGAAAATCCCAATACGTAAAAAAATCCGTATTCTTTTTGAACCCGCTCCGCGATTTCGAGTCCGTCGCTCAAGAGATTTTTCTCGTTCGCGACGCCTCCGCTTTTTCCGTAAGAGCGGTAGTTGAAAACGACGACGCGAGTCTTTGGATACGACTTGGAAAGTTTGTCTATAAGGCCGACGGCGTCTTGGCTTCGCCCGACGAAGACGAGAAGAGTTTTTGTCGCGTTTATAGGTTCAAAGAGGGCGCCCTCTAATTCGACGCCGTCATCGGTGGTCGCTTTTAACGCGGAGTATCCCTCTCCCAACTCTTCATCGCGATAGTAAGTGGGGGAAAAAACCATAAAGTACTGCCATTGGTAGAAGGCGAAGGCGAAAATCGCTAAAGTGAAAATTAAAAAAGCTATATATATCATGAGTCGAATTATAGTATACTTCCACCAATTATTATAGGATTTAAAATGCAAGTATTTGGAAAATATTCAACAAATTTCGATATGGACTACCTAGTGGAGCATTACGTCTACATGAATGAAAGCGAAGACGAGAAAATCACACTCGACGACGTAAACGAGATGCTCAAAAAAAAGCGCAAAACGGTGGCGGGAACTATTTTTTTGTTCAACCCGGAAACTAGTCCGGTTGGCTACAAAATGAGTCGTTTGTTGAGAGAGGAAGGTTTTGACAAATATGACGAGATCGTGGCTCTAAACGAAAGCCCCAAAGCCTATGTCCTCAACGCGGGCCTCAAACAGCACCACAAGGGAAAGCTCGTCGAGATTAAATACCTTTTTGGCTACAACAGAGAAAATATCGAACCGACGCCAATCATGGAGGAGTTTGACGCGGATTTGGACAAATTTAGTTCAACCCAACTCACTCGTTACGACAAGAAACTAAACTACTTGGACATATCCGACATTCGACTTAGCGGAAAGTTCGTATTTTTCGGTTCGGGTCACAAGTTCGACAGACATCACAAAGCCATCATCGCGTACGTCAAAGCGCTTGCCGCCCAAGTGAGCAAACTGGACAAAACGATTGTTTTTATGCACGATAACAATTACAGTGAGGAAGAGAGTTACGAGAGAGCTTACTTCTTATCGCCGCACGCCACTGGAAAAGCCAGAGATCTTCGAGCGAACGGCTTTAAAGAGGTGTTTAAAACCAATCCTCCAGAGATTAAAAAGCTCTAGGCCTTAGGACTCGAATTCTCCATAACCCTTTTTAAGTTGCGCTTTTTTCGTTAAAATCTGAACGCTTTTGGTTATATCTTCTTCGGCTATGTGATAGTGCTCATGAAGTTTTTCAAGCGATTCGTCTATTTTTTTGGATAGCGACTCGCCCAAAGAGTCAATTTGTCGCTTCATTATCTCTATATTTTCATCTTTGGAGACGGATATTTCTCTAGCTATCGAGCTAAGCTGCGATTGCGACTTTATATAATCCGACTTTACCTTTTCAACATCGTCAATCAAACTTTTTAAAAGCGAGTAAATATCTTGAAGCCCGCTATTTTGTTGTTCGAGCTCACTCATTTTTTTAGACGAAAGTATCATCTGCTTCATTATCAATTCGCTTTTTTCTCTAATGCCGGATAGAGTGTTTTCGCCCTCGTAAAGCGAAGTCCTAACTTGCTCCGAATGCGATTTTAGCGAGATGATTTGATTCTCGAAGGATTTCGTCACCCCAGAGAGTTGCTCCAACGTGTGTTTGGTTATTGTTTTGGCGATGTCGTCGGACATATGTTTCATGCCGCCGATATTCGCCTTAAGCTCTTCCATGTCGTCGGACATTTCGCATCTGCTCTCGACCGCTTTTTTGAGTATCGCGGTGATTTGATTGTAGTGGTCTTGTTCGGCGACTCGCAGGATATCTATGTGTTTGTGCACGACGCCGTCAAGTTCGGGCAACTGCACATCCGTAAAATGCTCGAAACCTTTAGAAACCTCCGTATGCCACGCCTCCATTTCGTCAAATTTCGCCGCGAACTTGTCTTGATTTAGCTTTATGCCCTCAAGCGCTTTTATGTCGTCTTTAAATTTTTTGCGAACTTCCTCTTGAACTCGCATATCTTCCTTGTGCGAATCGCCAACTCTGCCTTGAAGATCCGACATAAAATCCTTGAGTCCGCCAATTTCATCAACCAACGCTCTCAAAAACTCGTCTTGCGCTCTTGTTTTTTCAGACTGCTGCGTTTGATGAAGTATGTTCATTACGATAAAAAGCAAAAGCGCTACGAGAAATGGAAAAAAAGACTCGCGCATAAGCAAAAGAGAATCGTTCGTTTCGGGACGAGCGATAAAATGCGCGACGGAGCTAATGGCGCCTATGCCCAACATAAGGGGCGCGTAGTTAATCTTGTTTGGTTGTTTTAAAATCGAAATTTGACGTAAAAATAAAATAGCCATAAACGCGAAGGCTATAAGTAAATCATTTTCAAACATAATAAATCCAGTATTTTGAAATAACGTTATTCTATCATAAAAGATTATAAAACTATACTTAAAACCTCTCTTGGATGCTTAATCACGGTTTCGTGGTCCGAATGAGGGGAAAATCCCCAAGTGGCGAACATCGACTTTATATCGGCGCCCAAAGCGCTTTGAATGTCTTTGCTGTTGTCCCCAACCATCCAAGCGACGTCCTCTTTTTCGTCGTAGGCGTAAAAGTCAAGTATCTCGTATATCATTTTTGGATCCGGTTTCGAAGCGCCCGCTTTGTCCGCGCCTATGATGACGTCGAACAAGTGTCCCACTTCGAGATGGGTCAGCATAGTCACGGCGAATTGCGTCGGGGCGTTCGTGGCGACGGAGAGTTTGACTCCTTCGTTCTTGAGCTCAATCAAGGTCTCTTTCACGCCGTCGTACAAGTATGGATTTTGAACGCACTGCGTTTGATAATGCTCTTCAAACATAATTCTGTCCCGCTCTTCGTAATCTTCCGTTTCGTAAAACAGTTTTGGCAGATTTCGAACCTCCATGTTTATCGCCTCTACGATGAAAGCCTCGCTAAGCGCGAGCAGATTGTGATTGGCTTTTCTTACGGCGTTTATCGATATGGTTATATCTTTTTTGGAATCTATGAGCGTTCCGTCCATGTCGAATATAACGATTTTTCGCACTACTTCATCTTCTCGTATATTTCGCAAAGCGCGTCGACGAACAAGTCGCTATCGTTGGGGCAGGAGCAAACCCTGTACTCTTTGAAACCCAACTCCTCCGCTATTTCTCTATACTCGATGTCAAGTTCAAAATTCGT
>ERZ889078.2428-NODE-2428-length-13294-cov-20.742956_pt1 | contig 13294 bp, 22 predicted proteins | sample MGYA00521266_ERZ889078 | MGnify/ENA primary metagenome ERZ889078 (study PRJEB32303, sample SAMEA104408618) | aquatic metagenome | biome: Brackish water; feature: Pelagic; material: water | place: Baltic Sea | collected 2014-06-16T06:34:00 | depth 76,534 m ...
TCAGAATTTGTATGTTTATGTACGGAACAATCCGATGAAGTATATTGATCCTACAGGTCATCAATTAGAATTAGCTTCTTATGATATACCTTATGGTGGTAGTTCAGTAAAAACTGCTGTGGCTGATTCTAGATTTTATAGCTTTGTATTTCGTGGCGGATTAGCTGATAGTGCTGCTGTTTGGGCAGAAAATGGTGACTTTAGTCCTGAAATGATGCGGAAAATCGATGATTTTATGTGGAATTCTCCAAATTCCGTTCCTTATGATAATGCAAGACTTGATGATGATGCTTGGATTAAACCTTATGTTGCATCAGGAGATACGACTGTTATGAATCTTGGTGATTTTTTTGATTATGGTTCTACTCCTGCTGAAGGTTGTGGACCTGTTTGTTTTGAATATGCTCAAGCTTCTTTAGCTGCTTATGATCTTTTGAAAAAATCTGCTGTTGGCGCTATGCATCCACGTTCATTTACTGACACTTTCATGACTGATGCTGTAACAGTGCAAGAGTGGGGTGTTTTTTCTTCGCCGGATTCTTCAACAGCTAAATATTCTGGACAATTTGGACATATGGTTGTTTTGAATGATGATAAATCTGCCATGTTTACTTGGGGTCAGCGAGGATATGTTCAGCCAATATCTAAAAGTGATAGTAGTAGTACTCTTATTGGTAAATCGGAATTTGAAAGATTCCAAATTTCTAATCCTTCAAGTTCTCAAATAGATTCATTATCAAATAAATATAGCATGGGTTCTGATTTGAAAGAAATGGGTATTACTTCTTCAAGAAGTTATAGAAGGGTATTTGTCTTTGAATGATTTTTTCAATCACAAACTTTATATACTTTTAATTCTGAGTTTTACTATTAAGAGGTGTATTTTATGCATATTGAACTTTGGAAAAAACCAACTGGCTGTACTATCATTGAAGGTTTCCCTGGCTTTGGCTTGGTTGGAACTATTGTTACTGAGTTCTTACTTGAACATTTGAAATGTGAACAAATTGGTGAGTTTATTTATGATGAATTGCCTGCTATGATTGCTATTCACAAAGGTCAAATGGTTCGTCCGATGGCTGTTTTTCATTGCAAAAAGTATAATCTTATAATTTTACAGACTATTCTTAACACTAAGGGTTTTGAGTGGAAGATTGCTGAAGCGGTTGTTCATATGGCTAAAGTTTTGAAAGCTAAGAAAATTATTAGTGTTGAAGGTGTTGCTGCTACTAATAAAGTTTCTGGTCAAGTTCAACCTAATGAAAATCCTAAATTATTATATTATGGGGATGATAAGTTGAAAAAATTTGGTGCTGAGCCCGTTGTTGAAAGTATTATTATTGGTGTTTCAGCTGCTGTTATGTTGAAGTATAATAAGCTCGTTTGTATTTTTGCTGAGACTCAGAGTAATTTGCCTGATAGTAAGGCTGCTTCTGAAGTTATTGGTGTTTTGGATAAATATTTGAGTTTAGAAGTTGATACTGCTCCATTGTTGAAACAAGCTGAAGACTTTGAAAATAAATTAAAGAATATCATTCAGCAAAGTTCTAAGACTGCAGAAGAAAGCGACAAAAAATACTTGAGCTATTTGGGTTAATTGTTAATTGCGAAAACTATTTGGGCTAATAATATTGAGTTGATTTTATGAAAGTTTCATTGAAAAAAGGTTTTAGTTTTGGTTTAACTTCTGGAATAATTACTACTCTTGGTTTAATTGTTGGTTTAAGTTCGGGTACTAATTCAAAACTAGTGGTTACTGGCGGTATTTTAACTATTGCTGTTGCAGATGCTTTTTCTGATGCTTTAGGCATTCATATTTCTGAAGAGTCTGAAAATAAACATACTACGAGAGAAGTTTGGGAGTCGACTATTTCAACTTTTATTACTAAGTTTATTTTTGCTTTGACATTTATAATTCCTGTTTTATTATTTAATTTGACGACTGCTATAATTATTAGTGTGATTTGGGGGTTATCGGTTTTAAGCATTATTAGTTTTAAAATGGCTAAAGAACAAAATCATGTTCCTTTCAAAGTTATTGGAGAACATTTATTTATTGCAGTGTTGGTTATTTTAATAACTCATTTTGTTGGGGTGTTGATTTCAGCGGTTTTTGGTTCGGTTTAGTTTTCTAAATATTTATATAGTTCTTTAACCAGTATTAGTTTATGAATTGGCGTAAAGTTCTAGTTGGAGTGTTTATTTGGTTATTAGTAGTTTTGATTCTTTCTTCAACACTTGGTCGTGATATGATGTCTGGTAAGCAACCAACTTTGTCGTCTTTTTCAGTGATTCATTTTTCTGGTTATTTGTTTTTCATCATTTTACCTGTTGAAGCTTTAATTCCTTACTACTTGGCTCAAGGTCATGCAGGTTTTTCATTGTTGGTTATTGCTTTAATAACTGCTATTCTTGCTCAACTAATTGATTATAGTCTTGGGTTTTTATTGAGTAATGAGATTATTGGCAAGGTTATTAGTGAGTGGCGTTATCGTAAATCTCAAAAGATGATTGAACGATATGGTGATTGGGCTTTATTTTTTTTTAATCTTCTTCCTTTATCTTCCCCAATCTTAATTTTTACTGCAGGAGTTGCTCGTTTTCCTTTAACAAGAGTTTTATTGTTTAGTTCTGCAGGTTTATTTGTTAAATATGTAGTTTTAATTCTGACTTTTAAAATGTTTTTTTAAGTATGAATTTGATTTGCATAAAGTTTATATACTTAGAATCCTTCTTTTTTTGTTGGGGTGCACATATGGGTGATAATGATATTTTAATTGGGCAATTAGAAAAGTTCTATTTTGGAAAATCAATTCCGGTCTCTAGTTTTACTGAGTTGGCTGAAGGGGTTGTTTGTGTTAATGAAAATCATAGAATGGGTAATCATGATTTACACATGAAAAAACTTTATTTTGATCCTGCTTCTTGGTCTATATCTGATGTTGTTGGTTTAGAAAGGCAGTTAGATGAACATAAAGAACTAGTTAGGGATTATGATTTTGGAGCAAAAGGGTTTAGAGTTCCAATGAGAATTGCTAATTCTGATAATGCTTTTGAACAGATTAAAGGTTATTTGGGTTCTGAACAACGGTCTTGGTATGCTCAACCTGTAAGAAGGTAATAATAAGTCAGAAATATTTCTTTTTTGTTACTTTTTAGTGGTTAAAAGAACAATCTTTATAAATATCTTTTAGTTTCTGTTGAAAGATACTTATGAATATACGTTTTAATAAAACAATAAAAGGTGCTGATAACTTGGATGCTTATTTAACTCCTCAAGATTCTATAATGCATGATAACAAAAGCTATACTTTTTTTGATTATGATGATGATGGTCTCTTGAAATCTGGTTTAGATTCTATACAATCTTGTTTTGAGAATAATAATTATGAATTAAATCGTACTGCATCTAATACTTTGTGGGTTTCTAAACCTGAGCCTTTTTCAATGCGTTTTGACGTAGCTTATTTTGACAAAGGTCATATTAGTTATCGAGTTGCAAATACAAACTTTGAAAAAGTAGGTTCTGAGAAAAGTGGTGGTCGTATTTTTAAAAAAGAGATTCCTATGTTTCAAGAAGTTCCAATTGTTACTTTCTCAGGAAACATTTATTTTGAAAGTTTAAATAGTGTGGATCCTGTTCCTGTTTTAAAATTATTGAATGAACTGGGGTATGCTGCAAGTGTAAATACTACTTCACAAGAACTTCAAGAAGCTATAGAACGAGCAAAACAAGCAAGAAAATAATTATGTGGACGAGATAAATATGTTTATACAATTTGAAAAAGAAATACGAGGAGTTGATAATTTAGAAGGTTTTGTAACTTCTAGAAATTCTGAGGTTTATAAACGGAAAGAGTATTATTTTTGTGATTATGATACAAGTGCTATTTTGGAATATGGATTGGGTTTTTTTCAAAAATATTTTCAGAACAAAGAGTATAATTTTCGACTTACTGCAAATAATTCTATTTGGGTATCTGATCCAGAACCTTTCTCATTAAGTTTTTCTGTTAGTACTAATAATTATACTTCTAGTTGGGCTAAAGTTGAGTATTGTGAATTTGAAACTGTAGGTATGAAACATGATGGAATTTTTAAAACAAGCAAACCTATTCTTCAGGAAATTCCTGTTGCCGATTTAAGTGGAACAATTAAATATGAAAGATTAATGGGAGTCGATCCTATTCCTGTATTGGATATGTTGAAAAAATTAGGATATTCTGCTAAAGTTGAAACGACTTCAGAAGAACTTCAAGAAGCAGTAGAAAGAGCAAATAAAGCAGGTCATAAATTATTTGAAGAAAAATGAAAATAGAATTTCACAAATCAATATATGGGTTAGATAACCTTGAAAAGTATTTAACTTCTAAGGAGCCTGAAATGGGCCGTACTAAGAAATTTTTTATGTTTGATTATGATTCTAATAATATAGAAAAAGATGCTTTTGACTCGATTAAAGCTTCTCTTGAAGAGAATGGTTTTGAGTATGTTTCTGCTTCTAATAATGATTTATGGGTTTTTAATCCTGAATCATTTGCAATGAATTTTAATTTAACTCATTATGATTATAGACGAAGTTGGGAAAAAGTTGGTGTTGAACGGGTGGGTATTCGTAAAAAAGAAATCCCGATGATGCAAGTAATTCCCGATGTTCATTTTTCTGGTCAAATTAATTATGAAAGATTATTTGGTATTGACCCTGTGTCTATTTTAAAATTATTAAAAGGATTAGGTTATTCGTCTACAATAAAAACTACTTCTCAAGAATTAGAAACTGGGGTGCTTCAAGCTAATGAAAATGCTTCTAGTTTAATAAAAAAGTTAAACAAAGAATTTGCTAAAAAAAAATGAATATACATTTTAATAAAACGATAAGAGGAGAGGATGACTTAAGTAAATATTTAACTCCTAAAGAACCTTACATGAATGAAGACAAAAAATACTTTAATTTTAGTTATGATTCTGCTGAAATTATAAATGATAGTTTAGATTCTATACAATCTTGTTTTGAAAATGCTGGTTATAAATTACATCGTTCTACATCAAATAATTTCTGGGTTTCTGAACCAGAGCCTTTTTCTATGAGTTTTAAAATACAAACTTGGGATTCAGATTTTTGGATGAGTTCAAATAATCGATATGAGAAAGTAGGTAGTGAGCCGGCTGGTTTTTTTAAAAATCCTGTTATTTATTATCAAGAAGTTCCTTTAGTTAAATTATTCGGAGATATTTATTTTGAAAGATTAACAAAAGTAGATCCTATTTCAGTATTAAAATTATTAGATTCGTTAGGTTATGCAACTAAAGTGACTACTACATCTCGAGAATTAGAAGAGGCAGTGAAACGAGAGAGAAATAGAGGTTCTAAATTATTTGAGGAGTAATAAAAATGCATATAGAATTTAGACAAATAATAACTGGAACTGATGCCTTAGAAGGTTATATAACTCCTGGTAAATCTAGACCACGTGGCAAGAATAAATATATTCAGTTTGATTATGAATTAGATACTTTGAGGAGTGAAAATTTTGATTCTATACATTCTAGTTTTAAAGAAGGCGGTTATAAATTGAAACGTACTTCAACAGGTTCTATTTGGGTTTCAAAACCAGAATCTTTTTCACTTGACTTTTATGTAAGTTCTCCTTATCGTTCAATATATTCTGGATGGGATGATGAAAATTTTGAAATGGTGGGTTTTGAACCTGGATCTTTTAGGAAAAAAATTAAATTATATCAAGAAATACCTCGAGTTACTCTTGCAGGAAATGTTTATTATAATAATTTGACTGGTGTTGATCCTTTGCCTGTTTTAGAAGTGTTAGATGCATTAGGATATGTAACTACGGTATATACAACTGCACAAGAACTGGAAGCAGGTATAAATAATTCGAAAAAGAAAGGTAAAAAATTATTGCAGTTATATTTGAAATAGTTTAACATATAAAGCTCTAATAAGAATATTTATTAACTAGTTCTTCTGAATTACTTTCATGGAAACTTTTGTTATAAGTCTTGGTGGTTCATTAATTGTCCCTGATAATATTGATGTTGAATTCTTAAAGAGTTTTCGTAAAATAATCTTAAAACATATAACTTTTGGTAATCGATTCATTTTAATTTCTGGTGGTGGACGAACTGCAAGAAAATACATGGATGCGGCTAATAAAATTCGAAACTTACATCCTGAAGACCTTGATTGGTTGGGAATTCATTCAACAAGATTAAATGCTCATTTAATTAGAACGATTTTTAGAGATGTTGCTCACACTCCTGTTATTAAGAATCCAACTTCTAAAATTAAATTTGAAAAACAAATATTGGTTGCTGCTGGTTGGAAACCTGGTTGTAGCACTGATTTTGATGCAGTATTATTAGCTAAGAATCTTGGTGTTAAAACTTTGATTAATCTTTCTAATGTTGAATATGTTTATGACAAAGATCCTCGAAAATTTGAAGACGCTAAGAAAATTGAAAAATTGTCTTGGAAAGCTTTTAGAAAAATTGTTGGTTCTAAATGGGATCCTGGTTTGAACATGCCTTTTGATCCTATTGCGAGTAAAGAAGCTGAAAAACTTGATTTGAAAGTTGTTATTGCAAATGGCAAAGATTTGAAAAACTTAGAAAAAATACTTTCTGGTAAAAAGTTTAAAGGAACAATTATTAATTAAAATGGGCTCTAAAATAATTCTTGCATCCTCTAGTCCTCGAAGAAAAGAGTTGCTTGAAAAAATGGGTTTGGAATTTGAGATTATTCCTAGCAGTTATGAAGAAGATATGACTGAACCTTTACCACCTTATGAACTCATTATGAAACTTGCAAAAGGTAAAGCGGAAGATGTTGCAAAAAGAGTCAAATCTGGAATTGTGATTGGTGTTGATACATTTGTTGTTTTTGAAAATAAAAAACTTGGAAAACCAAAAGATGAATCAGATGCTTATAATGCTTTAAAACTTATTTCAGGAAAAAATATTGAAGTTTATTCAGGTATTTGTATTATTGATGTTGAATTGAAAAAAGAAATTGTTGATTTTGAAGTAAGTACTGTTAAAATAAAAGAATTATCTGATGATGAAATAAATGCTTATATTGCATCTGGTGAACTGCTTGACAAAGCCGGTTCTTTTGCAATTCAGGGCATGGGGAGTATTTTTATTGAACGAATTACGGGTTCTTATTCTAATATTGTTGGTTTACCTGTTAATAAATTATATTCTCACTTAAAAGAATTTGGCGTAAATATTTTTGAGTATGATTCTTGGAAAAAATAATTGATTAATACTTTCTAAATATTATTTTGTAATCAAGAATTGTTTATGGCTTTAATTCTTTTTTTATCTGAACAAATCCTTTAGTTCTTTTTCATCTGAAAAAACTGCTCCAGACCTATCTTTGTATCCTATAAAGTAACCGTCTGAAAATTCTTGGCTTATTTGGCCTGTTGCTATCAGTTTACAGATGATTTTTTCTTCTTCGTACATTTTTTATTCGCCTTTTTTTTCGTATTGTTTTATTTCGTTATAATAATCTTCGTCTATGCTCATTGTGAATGATTTGTGTAAGCCGTTTGTCATCGTCATTTTTTTGCCTTTTATTCTTTTATTTGTTGTTTTTCACGAGCCCATTCTTGGGCTAGGTTAAACATTTGAATTCTTTGGTAGTCGTTCATTTTAGTATTGTTAGGTGAAACCAGTATATTAATCTTTGTTGTAGAATATTCTTCAACAAGTTTCTTTTTGTTCTTAGTCGAAGTTGAACTTGTATAATTCATATTTTTTTCCTATTAGTCCTGAGTCTTTTATTATTGGCGTTTCTCTTTTTGTGTGAGAGTGTTTATTATCCTAAAGCTAAAGGATTATTGTTGCTTATTGTTTCATTCATTCTTGATTCATATCCTTTGATTATTTCTTTGTCTTTTTTATTTTCCCAGTTTATTGCAAGAATAGTTTCCAGAGCGTTTTTTCTTTTTTCTACTAGTTTTTCAAATGGTTCTCTTTTGAGGTATTCTTTCCATGTAGGGCCTGAGTTTCTTCCAGCAGTTGTGTTTGTTCGTTCGTACCATTCTCCGTCGTTGTCTCCGAAGTTGTCTGTTGCTCCAGGGTATCTTCTTGTTCTTGTTTCTATATATTCTGGGAGGCACCATTCGAGGCTGATTAAGAGTGGTGTTTCTAAAATTAGTTTATCTAAATATTGTTTTGTTGTTTTGATGATTGTGTGGTACTCTTTGCAATCTTTGTCTGATTGACTTTTTGCTAACATATTTGAGAAAATTTTTATCCGTTCCATCGGTCTATATATTTTTGTTCCAAAATATTTTATCTCATTACCATATCTTTTTTGAAACCATTCCATGTGTCCTTCTTCATCGCAATCTTTACGTTTCCATGTAGAAGAGTAGATTCCTCCGCTAAGTTTTCGTTTGAGTGAACAATGTTTTTTATGAAATTGTTGTATTTCTTCGAATGTTATTTCTGAGAATAATTCTCTAAGTTCGGGGTATTCTCCGTCAAAACCTCTTGTTGTTCCAATCTGAGCATCTATTTTTTCCCATCTTTCTATCATCATTGCAGGAGTGATTTTTTGTCTTTTCATTTTTCCCATTTTATTTTGCGTTTATTTTTTATTTAAACAAATAACCTAAATCTTTTCCAAGTTGCAATTGTTGGTATATGTTTTCTTTAATTTCTTTTATGTATGTTGAAGTTATCCATGAAACAATTTCTTTTTCGATGTCAACTTCTGGTCCCATCCAAGGCGATCCTAATATTCCTTGTTTTGCAAAAGAATATCCTCTTTTTGTTTTATTTATTTCAATTTTTGGAAGTGTTGCTAATGATTCTGCTACAAGCAATAAATCCAATCCATCTTTGCTTTTTTCCATTTTGTTTACCTCTAAGTTTTTTTCTTTTGTTTAGTTAAAGTTAAACTTGTATATTTCGTATTCTTCGCCTATTGGTCCTAAGTCTTTTATTGTTGGTGTTTCTCTTCGTTTGTAGGACAGTAGGGTTCTTTTTTCATATTCATGTTGTATGAATGTTTCCCATCCTTCTGGTTCGTTTGTTGGTTTGATGCATACTGGTTCGTTGTATTTTGTTATTAGTTCGTATTCGTCTTTGCATCCTTTTATTTCGTTTATTCTTGCTTCTTTTGCTTTCATTGTGCCTGAAAATCTGCTTCCTTCGAATTCGTATATTAATTCGATGTGTGTTGGTAGTATTTGTTTTATTTCTGGTTTCATTCTGTATCACCTTTTTTTGGTGCCAAACAATTTGTTTTTGAGCACCTTTTTTGTTTTGGATCTTAGAATCAAAATTTTTTATATAAAATGTTGTTGAAGAATATTCTACAACAGGAATATTTAAATACTTTAATACTCTTTACATATAAAATGTCAATACTAACAAAGAACGAGCTAAAAAAAGCAATCAAAGAAAAAAAAATAAAAATCACCCTAATAAATGAAGAAGCCATCGGACCTGCATCGATTGATTTAACTCTTGATAATCAGTTCAGATATTTCAAAGAGGAGGTTGCTCAAATAAATGTGACTGATGAAGTTAACTTTGAAGACTATACTAAAATGATTGAAACGGATCAATACTTGTTGCATCCTAATGAATTCGTTTTAGCAATTACAAAAGAGAAAATTACTTTGCCAGAAAATATGTGTGGTTGGTTACAAGGCAGAAGTAGATTTGCAAGACTTGGCTTAAGTGTTCACATAACTGCATCCTTTCTTCAACCAGGAATAGATAATAAACAAGTTCTAGAAATATTCAATGCGAGCAATAAACCATTATTGCTTAAAGCAGGAACTAAAATTTGTCAGTTAATAATACAAGAATGTAAAGGTGAGGCGAAATACGATGGAAGATTCAAAAAACAATCTCTATAAAATGGATATTTATGAAAATTTAGAAAAACTTAACTTAACAAAAAATGAAATAAAAGTTTATTTGATTCTTATAAAAATAGGTTCTACAATGGCAGGAAGGATTGCAAAAGAAACCATGATGGACAGGTCTAGTGTCTATAACGCTTTGAAATCTTTACTTGAAAAAGGAATCATATCTTATGTTGTTGAAGCAAATAGAAAAGTTTATTCGCCAGCAAATCCTAATAAAATAATTGATTATTTTAAAGAAAAAGAAGAACTTGCAAAATTAGTGATTCCTCAACTTGAAGGTTTATATAAACAAACAAAAGAAAAAGAAAACGTTACTTTGTTTAGAGGTTATAAGGGTGTTAAAACGGTTTTTCAAGATATTTTACGTGAAGGAAATGAGAATTTAATGTTTGGTTCTGAAGGACAATTCGCACATAGAATGCCATATTATGCACCTCAATTTGTAAGACAGTTAGAAGAAAAAAAAATAAAAGTTAGAAGTATTGTAAGACAAAAAAGAGGTGAAAAACCTTCTTTAACTTCGACTATAAGAATAGTTCCAAAAGAAGTAAGATCAAATGTTGTAACAAATATTTTTGGAAATAAAATTGCGATTATAATCTGGTCAGAAACACCTGAAGCAGTACTAATAGATAATAAAGCTGCAGCAGATAGTTATAGAAGCTACTTTGAATTCATGTGGGAGAATGCAAAGAAATAAGCTTTAAGCTTCAAGTTCTAGATTGATGAAATGTTTTGAGAATCTATCAATTATTGATGATAATATTAATGAGTACAATATGAACATTAACATTAAGTCAAGTATTATGTTAAGTCCTGGAATATTTTGAAACGTAAATGAAAATGCAACTACTGCAACTGCCATTCCTTTCGGCATATTTAAAGCCATGAAAGTCATTTGTTTCCAAGTATAATCTTTATTTCTTAGAACTGTGAATACTGCTAATTTTCTTGAAATGACTAAAATTACAAATAATACTAATGATTTTGCAATGAATACTAAGCTTAATTCAATATTGATTAAGAATCCTAGTAATACAAAAACTAATATTTCTAAACTATTTGATAATGTTGAGCTGAATTCTTGAAGAGTTATTTTTCTTCGCACATACATGTTGCCGAATAACAGTCCCATCGTTGCAACACTTAATACACCATTACCTCCAAGGTTTTCTGCTAAAATATATGATAGTAATGTTGCAGTTATTATTCCTAATGGACTAAGATTGTGTTCATAAGCGTTCTTCATTGCTTTGAAAATAACTATTCCAATGATGACTCCTGCTCCGATTCCAACAACTATTTGTCTTAAAAAAGGAATTGTTTGTGATGCAAAACTTTCAAGAATAGTTGCATTTTCAGCTTCCACGACTAAATCTAATAATATGAATGGTACTAAAACAATTATTGGTGTGTTCATAATTGCTTCTATCTTCAACATTTGTATAACTTTGTGAGTCTTATCTCTTAACATTGAAAATACTGCTCCAGGGTCAGTTCCTGCCATAGTTACTGCAAAAATTAGTGAGAAAATGAGTGTGTTAAACGTGAAGGTTTCATAGAATAATAAATTTGTAAAAATTGTTAGTAAAACAGTATTTGCTAATATGAACCCGAACACTAACTTTACCGCGTTTGTTGAGAATTGGTTGAATTCTTTCAAATTAAGTCTTGATGCTCCATCAAAAGTAATCATCGCTAAAGCTAAAATGGAAATTGCTATCAAAAATGTTGGTGAGAACTCAAATAGTTGATTTCCTTTGTAATTAATTGATTTGAGAATTAGACCAAGAACTATGAGTATTAAAACATTTGAAATTTTTAATTTTTTTGATAATATTGTACAAGCTAAACCTAATAGTAGAATTATTGCTATATTAGTTAGAATTGCTAATGCCGCTGTCATTTCTCACCTCAATAGAGTTCTGAGTAGTGAGAGTTTATAATATTTTTGTTTTGATAAAGAATTTATTGTTTAATTCTATACAAAGTATTTCCAACACCAACTTCCCAACATTGTTCTTGTGCTTTAAGAATATTTGTGTTGCTTTTGTGTGGAGAATCAACGATTTTTTCAACACCATAAATTTCTGAATTTTCTCCGAAAGGCGTGATTTGAACAACTCTTTGATCGTGAGTTTGAACTTGAAAATCGTATTGACTAGTTGCTAAAAAAGAACCTTGTCCTTTTAAATTAAGAGCTGCTTTAAGTTTTTTTAATACTCTTTCTAATCTTAAATAGTCTGTATTGTTTGGTGCTAATTGTGAAATGTTTATTTGTTTCATGATAAAAACCTCTGTTTAATGTTTTATACTTAGAAACTATAGTTAATTTATAAATCTTGATGTTTTTGTTATTTAGAAATGGCAAAATATATAAAGTAGTTATTTCAGAATACTACTCTATTAAAAAAACTATTTTGAGGTCAACAAAAATAAAATTTTTGGGACCTACAAAATAAAAAACAAGATTTTGAGGTGTATTTTAATGAAAAAGATAATGCAAATTTTTGCTTTAATGTTAGTAGTTCTGTTAGTAGCTGGTTGTTATGGTAATCAACCTTTACCACCAAAACCTATAATTATTGAAGAACCTGGTGAACCAGGAACTCCTGTTGAAGATCCTGATCCTGACGCTCCTATTAACGAAGAGTTATTTACGAAACAAGATGTTTTAGATATGTTGAATAATTGTCATGTGGATTCTATGTTGACAACGTCCGATGTGGATTTGAATGGGAATTTACATTGTGGAAATTCATATATTTGTACAGAAGTATATTTTTCAGATGTGTCTAACCCTGAAGATCTTGCATTTAGTTTGGAGAATACAATAAGAGTTTCATGTTCTGATTCATATAACGGGCCTACAGAGTCTTATTATATACAATCGGTTTGCTGTTCTTCTTAATTATTTTTAATTTTATTTTTACATTCTTTTCTTAGAATACAATCTTCGCAGAAAGGTTTAACTTTACAATTATTCTTCGCAAGTTCTATAATTAACGCATGATACTCGTTAAAAACAATGAAGTTTTGTTTTAGATTTTTATGGAATGCTTCTTGAAAATATTCGTAAGTTCCTTCTTTAATTAATCCGATTCTTGAGAAAATTCTTTTAGTATATGTATCGATTACAAAGATTGGTTTTTTGAAAGCATAGAGAAGAATTGAATCTGCAGTTTCTGGTCCGACACCTTTAAGTTCTAGCAACATGTTTCTTAATTTTGTTGTTTCTAATTTCTCTAAATTCTTAATTTTATTTTTATCTAAGAATTCTGCCATTAATTTTAATCTTTCAGCTTTTTGATTAAAATAACCTGAAGGTCTAATTAATTCTCCAAGTTTTTCTTGTTTGTAATTTTTTATTTTTTTAATATTAA
>ERZ889078.2433-NODE-2433-length-13283-cov-5.686574_pt1 | contig 13283 bp, 16 predicted proteins | sample MGYA00521266_ERZ889078 | MGnify/ENA primary metagenome ERZ889078 (study PRJEB32303, sample SAMEA104408618) | aquatic metagenome | biome: Brackish water; feature: Pelagic; material: water | place: Baltic Sea | collected 2014-06-16T06:34:00 | depth 76,534 m ...
GCGAACACCTCCGCGCCGAGGATGGGACGGTATTGCTCGTCGATGAGCTTTGAGGAGTGTCGCGCCCGTGGTGGTATTATTATTCGTGACGACGGCAGCCCGATGATCGCGTGTGATCCGCGTGTTACGCGCCAGCCAGTGCCTGCAAATGAATTCGACCACCCTGGGTCGCCCGTGCCGCAAGCGGCTGCGACGACCGAGGGTTAATCAATCACAATCAGGGGCTATGGCTCCAACGTTTCTAGGGGGAACGGACATGGGTAACACGGCAGCCATAATTGGCGGCGGGGTCATCGGCGGTGGCTGGGCTGCGCGGTTCTTGCTTGCGGGATGGGACGTGCGGGTGTTTGACCCCGACCCAGATGCGCAGCGCAAGATTGGCGAAGTTCTGGAAAACGCGCGCCGGTCTTTGCCGGGGTTGTCGGACGTGGCCTTGCCTGATGAAGGTACGCTCTCGTTTCACGATGCCATGTCGGATGCCGTTTCAGGGGCTGTTTGGATTCAAGAAAGCGTGCCTGAACGGTTGGAGCTGAAGCAAAAGGTCTATCAGACCTTGCAGGAACACTGCGCGGCGGATGCGGTGATCGGGTCATCCACCTCCGGATTCAAGCCATCCCAATTGCAGGGCTGCGCGACGCGCCCCGAACAGATCGTAGTCTGCCATCCGTTTAATCCGGTTTACCTGTTGCCGCTAATCGAACTGGTCACCACGGACGCGAACGGCAATGACTTGCCCGACCGCGCCGAAAATATCCTGCGCGAGATCGGCATGTTTCCTTTGCGCCTTACCAAAGAAATCGACGCGCATATTGCCGACCGCTTCCTCGAAGCCGTCTGGCGCGAGGCGCTTTGGATGATCAAGGACGGCATTGCGACGACCTCCGAGATCGACGAGGCCATTCGCATGGGGTTCGGGTTGCGCTGGGCGCAGATGGGGTTGTTCGAAACCTACCGGATTGCAGGTGGCGAAGCGGGGATGCGGCATTTCATCGAACAATTTGGCCCCTGCCTGTCGTGGCCCTGGACCAAATTGATGGACGTGCCGGAGCTGACTGAAGAATTGATCGACGCGATTGCAGATCAGTCGGATGCGCAATCGGGGATGCACACGATCCGCGAGTTGGAACGCATTCGCGACAACAATCTGGTGACAATCTTGCGCGGGTTAAAGGCGCAGGACTGGGGTGCGGGGCAGATTTTGAACGCGCGTGACAAGGCGAGCAAAGTCATAGCAACAACGCTTGCCGAAGTTGCGGATATCACGCAACCTGTGTTGACCGTCAGTCGCGCCGTGCCGCTGGATTGGACCGACTACAATGGCCACATGAACGAGGCGCGCTATTTGCAGGCTTTTGGCGATGGCACCGACCGGATAATGATGATTGTCGGCTGTGATGCTGACTATATCGCGACGGGTGGCAGCTATTTTTCGGCCGAAACCCATATCCGCCATGTGGACGAGGTTCATGCGGGCGCGCGCATTCGGGTCGAAACTCAGGTTCTGCTGGGCGCAGGCAAAAAGATGCATCTGTTCCATCGGATGTTGGAAGGGGATCGGTTGTTGGCGACGGGTGAACAAATGCTGATCCATGTTGAACTTGCCACCCGCAAGGCCAGTGACCCAGCTGCAAGCGTCGCCGGACCGCTCGCCAAATTGGCGAATGCCCACGCCAAACTGCCCCGCCCCGAAGGGGCCGGTGCTGCCGTCGGTGTGCGCTGATGCGTGTACTGATCACGGCAGGTGGCAGCGGTATCGGGCATGCCATGGCGCAGGCTTATGACGCGACGGGTTGGGATGTTTCGATCACAGATGTGGACGCTGATGCGCTTGCCGCGTGCCCGTCCACTTGGACATGCCATCACGCCGATGCCGCGAATGAAACGGCCATGGCGGATGTGTTTGCAGGCCTGCGCGCAGGTGGTCTTGACGTTCTTTGTGCCAATGCGGGGATCGCGGGTCCGACTGCACAGGTGGAAGATGTGGCACTTGCCGATTGGCAACGCTGTGTGTCCGTCAACCTTGAAGGCGCGTTTCTGGCCGCGAAATATGCAGCCCCGATCATGAAGGCGCGCGGCGCCGGTGCGATGGTGTTCACATCCTCGACCGCAGGAATCTATGGCTACCCGAACCGCGCACCCTATGCGGCTGCGAAATGGGCAATCATCGGCCTGATGAAAACCCTCGCAATGGAACTGGGCCCGTTTGGCATTCGCGCCAACGCGATCTGCCCCGGTGCTGTGACGGGCCCGCGCATGGACGGTGTCATGGACCGCGAGGCGGCGGCCAAAGGTATGACGCGCGATCAGGTCTATGCGGGCTATGCCGCCGGAACGTCTATGCGCAGCTTTGTGAGCGCGCAAGACATCGCGGACATGGCGCTTTTCCTTGGATCAAATGGCGCAAAGATGGTCAGCGGGCAGGTTATCGCCGTCGACGGGCACACGGAGAATCCTGACCCAAAGCTCTAGCGGATCAGGGGGCGTAGCCCGTCCAGATGGGCGATGATCCCGCGCGACCCGACCGAGGCTTCGCGCACCAGCAAATCAAAATGGCGGATCAGGAATTGCACGCGTTCTGTGTCGCGGAACGCCATATAGTTTTGCCCCAAATAAAGCACCGCCAACATTGGTCCGAAAACTGTCACGGGCGCTGAAAACATCCGGCGCGCGTCAAACAGATGCACCCGCAGCGCGGGGTAAAGCTGTTCGTGCAGGGCGGCGATATGATCAAGCTCGGCGTGGCGCAGTTCAGCCGAAAGGCCAGTATAATATCCGCTGCCCTCGGCCAAAGCCTGCAATTCGTAAAGCGGCATGGCGATTTCATAATCAGACCGCGCCACGCGAATCCAATCAAGCCTGTCTTGCGATGCACCAATCGCCTGTTCCGTGGTCCGGCCCAGTGAGGGGCCATATTCCCAGCGCAACATATCGGTTGTCTTCATCATATCGGGCAATCCCGCAGGCACATGACGGATTTTGTATCCCTCGACCTCTTGGTGCCACGCAAAGACTTGTTCATCCACAAGGGCGCGCGGGGCCTGCGTGATCGTCAAGGCCGCCGCGACCAAATCGGCGGCTTGTTCGGGGCGGTCTGATAGGCTCAGCAACCAATCAGCACTGACGCCAAGTGCTGCGGCACATTCAGCGACCAGTTGCGCATTTGGCAGGCGCGGGCCGTCCGATTTCAGAAGTTGCGACAGGGTTGATCTGTCCACGCCCGCACGCCGCGCCAGCGCACTTTGAGTCGTGCCGGTTTCTGCCATGGCGGTGGCAAGGCGCGTGCGAAACGCCAAGGCACGGTCACGTTTGTCTATTTTTATCACCATAAGCTGCAAAATATCACAAATGATGGAAAATGTGAACAATTAACAGAATGGGCAGCGCGCCGGACCTGTGGCTATGTCGTGTCACACACCCCAACAGGAGCCCCCCGTGGAAAGCTGGCATCGATCCTTTACTAAAGCCGTCGTTTGGAACGTGATTGGCCTCACTGTCATGCTGGGCGTCGGGTTTGCCTTAACCGGTTCAATCGCGCTGGGCGGGGCCATGGCCGTGATCAATACCGCGATCGGTCTTTGCAGCTATGTCCTTTATGAACGGGTCTGGTCGCGCATCAACTGGGGGCGGCATGTCTGACGTGCGCGCCATTGAATGGCCAACCCTCGCGCTGATTGCCGGATGTTATTGCGTCTGGGCGTTGGCTATTTTCTGGCTCGCAGCACATTGGCCTGTGCTGGCGGTGATCGTTGCCGCAATCGCAATCGCGCAGCAGTCATCCCTGCAACACGAGGCGATTCACGGTCATCCGACGCGTCTAAAATGGCTGAACGTGGCACTGGTCGCGCCCGCGTTATCGCTGTGCGTCCCCTACTTGCGGTTTCGTGATACCCACCTGGCGCATCACATCGACGCGACATTGACGGATCCCTACGATGATCCCGAAAGCAACTACCTTGATCCCGTGGTCTGGTGTCGGTTGGCGGGGCCGGTGCAGGTGATCTTGCGGTTCAACAACACACTGGCGGGGCGGTTGTTGATCGGACCGCTGGTTGGGCAGATATCATGGATGGCGTCTGACTGGCGCGCGATGCGGCGCGGAGACCGCGCAGTACTGCTGGGCTGGTTGGTGCATATTCCGGCTGCTGCCGTGGTGATATGGATCGTGGCGCTGTCGCCGATGCCTATCTGGGCCTATCTGATTGCCGCCTATATCGGTCATGCGCTGATCAAAATTCGCACGTTTCTGGAACACCGCGCACATGTCGATGCAAAGGGCCGCACTGTAATCGTCGAAGACCGTGGACCGATGGCATTTCTGTTTTTGAACAACAACCTGCATGTGGTGCATCACGCGTATCCCGGCGTGCCTTGGTATCACCTGCCGAAGCTTTATGCCGCGCGGCGCGACGATTTCCTGCGCCAAAACCAAGGTTATCGTTACGGGTCATATGTTGAAGTTATGCGCCGCCATTTCTGGCGGGCAAAAGACCCGGTGCCGCATCCTCTCTGGCACGATTAGGGAAAACGCTGCATAGGGGCGCATGGATACATGGATCCCGATAACAATTCTGGCCGCAGTAGCGCAGACTGCGCGCTTTGGTCTGCAAAAGCAGCTAAAGTCCACGCGTCTGTCCACGGCTGGCACAACCTTTGCGCGGTTTGTCTATTCGGCACCATTGGTAGCGCTGCTTATGCTGGGCTATGGCACAGCCAGCACGCAGGCCATCCCCGCGATCCCGACGCAATTCTGGGCATACGCGCTGACTGGTGGCACAGCGCAAATCTTGGCGACGATGTGCGTGGTCGCGCTGTTTGCGCATCGCAATTTCGCCGTGGGCATCTCGTTCAAAAAGACCGAAGTTATCATGTCGGTCATCGTTGGCATGATCGTGCTGCGCGAAGGCGTGAGTTGGACAGGGTTCGCCGCGATCCTACTGGGGTTGGTGGGCGTGTTGTTGTTATCTGACCCACCTGCTGCAACCGGTCCGTGGCACCGCCGTATTTTCAATCGCGCAGCGGGTTTGGGCGTTTTGTCGGGGCTATTATTCGCCATTTCTGCAGTGGGGTATCGCGGCGCGGCGCTGTCACTGTCGCACGGCGATGCACTGCTGCGCGCGCTGACCACGCTGGCCTGCGTCACGGCGTTTCAGACACTGGCGATGGCCGCGTATATGGCATGGCGCGAACGCGGCGAAATTGGCCGCGTGTTCGCCGTCTGGCGTGTGGGACTATTGGTGGGGATCAGCAGTATGATCGGCTCGATCTGCTGGTTTACGGCCTTTGCGCTACAAACGGTGGCCTACGTCAAAGCACTGGGTCAGGTCGAACTTATCTTCTCGTTCCTCGTATCGGCGCTAATTTTTAAGGAAAAAACCACCGCCCGCGAATATCAGGGTGTGGCGATCCTTTGCGTGGCGATCATTGCGCTGATTGTCTTTATCTAAGCGGGCTGCGGCCACCCAGTTGCACAACAAAGCGGTCCTCGTCGTCATTGGTAAAGAACGGCACCGTGGCTGGCGGCGAAGGGTCAGCAACGCGCGCGGCGATTTCGGCCAGCACAACTTCGGTGATGAACGGCAGGTCGAAATCACGCGCATTGGCCAGCGGGATCCATTGCAGATCGCTAAGTTCGTCCTCGGCATGGGTGAAATCATCGGGGTCACTGCGCAAGGCATCAGCATCGGCGAGGAAAAACCGCGCATCAAAGCGGCGCGGCAATCCTTTTGGCGTGATTGCGCGGAACACGAATTGCAGCCCGTCAGGCGTCGGGCGATGACCCGTGCGGGCAAACCCGCGCCAGCCTTGCGGTGCATTTGGCCACTCAGCGGGAACACCCAGTATTTGGCCAGTTTCCTCCCACAGCTCCCGAATCGCTGCGGCGGCCAGCGCGCTGGCGGGCAGGGTGCTGTTTTCGCCAAGGCGTGCATCGCAGGGTGCGGGGATTGGATGTGCCAACGGGATGTCTGCGTCACCGGCATCAACAGCGCCACCGGGAAAGACGAACTTGTTGGGCATGAACGCCGCTTTTGCGCCGCGTTGTCCCATCAGGATGCGCGGGGCGGTGGCGCGATCGCGCAGCACGATAATCGTGGCGGCGTCCTTTATTGCAGTCTTGTCCATGTGATATTCCCCTCGTCGTGCAAGGCGGGGGCGCCAAACCCGTGCATGCGCCGCGACCATTGTATGGCGACAACGACACCCTTAAGCCGTGGCAAAAGGAAAAGCGACAGCGCCACAACGCCAACCGTAAAGACGGTGGCTAGCACCAAAGGTTCAGGGCGAAAGCGCGTAAAGGCAATGTGGATCAGCGGGGCCATTATGTGGCCAACCACAAGGATCGTCAGATATGCAGGCCCGTCATCGGCGCGATGGTGAAACAATTCCTCGCGGCAAACGGGGCATTCATCCACAACTTTCAGATAGCCGTTAAACAAATGACCCTCGCCGCAATTGGGGCATTTGCGCTGGAAACCACGCCATATCGCGGGTTTTACGGGGCGATCATCCTCAGCCAGGGGGGCTGTGCTGGTGTCATGGGTCATGGTTTGGGGTCCTTTTGCGTGGCCCCAGACATGCGGGTTTGGCGTCAAAATAGAAAGGGGACAAAATGTCATTGCGGCGCGATGTCGCGAAAATAGTTTGGGCCAGTGCGACGGAAAGTCTGGCGTGGCCCGTTTGAGGTGCATCGGCAGCAGTTGAGGGCCGCCGGTTAAGTTGAACCTCGAAAGGAAAAACAAATGAAAACGACACTCTTGATGGCAGGTATCGCCACGGCACTGATGGTAAACATGGCCGAGGCGCGCGCGCCCGGTGGTGCTGATGGTTCAATGCTGCCCGAATTCTCGCAGCTTGACGCCGATGGTAATGGTCAGGTGACTGCTGAAGAAATGCAGGCCGCAATGCTGGCGCAAGGCGCTGAACGGTTCGCCGCTGTTGACACAAACAGTGACGGCGCGCTTTCGGCAGAAGAGCTGACTGCCGCAGCCGAGGCCCGCGATGCGGAACGTCGTGGAGGTAATGTTGAACGCATGATCAGCCGTATGGATACCAACGAAGACGGTTTGCTTCAGATGGAAGAAATGCAAGGTCGCGGCGAGGGTGGCAATCGTGGCAATGGCGGTGAAGACCGTATGTTCGCGCGAATGGACACCAATGACGACGGCATGCTGAGCGCGCCAGAATACGAAGCCGCCAAGGCATTTATGGCTGAACGTGGTGATCGCGATGGCCGCGGTCATGGCGGCAACTAAGCTGTAACGGGTCGGTGCCCGCCCATCGTTCCCCTCCCCAGTCTTCTCAGACGGGTGGGCACCAGCATTGCCGAAAGCGGCACGAGTGATTAGCAAAGCGATCAATGAACAAGACACCCGATCAGGGCACCCTCGTGGATGCACCGGACGAAGCGCTCCTGATTGCTTATGCGAACGGGGATGTCGCGGCTGCGCAGGTCTTGGCGGTTCGCCTTGCACCAAGGATCATGGCGCAAGCGATCCGCATGCTGCAGAACCACGCCGAGGCCGAGGATGTGACCCAAGACGCGCTAATGCGGTTGTGGAAAATCGCACCCGATTGGCGGCAAGGCGAAGCGCAGATAACGACATGGCTTTATCGTGTGGTGGCCAACCTGTGCACGGATCGTTTGCGCAAGCGCGGGCGCGGCGTCGCACTGGATGCTGTGGCCGAACCGGAAAGTGGCGCGCCATCTGTGACCCAGCAGATGCAGGACAACACACGGATGACTGCGCTGTGCGATGCATTGGCCGATCTGCCAGAACGGCAGGCCCAAGCGGTGGCGTTACGCCATTTAGAAGAACTGGGAAATCCCGAGATTGCCCAGATCATGGACATCAGCGTCGAGGCAGTCGAGAGTCTGATCGCACGCGGGAAACGGGCATTGGCGCAAAGTTTAGCGCCACGCAAAGCAGAATTGGGGTTTGAAAATGACGAACCATAGCGACGACAAAATGCTGGATGACCTGTTTGGTCAGGCCCGTGCCACGCCTGCGCAGCCTTCGGATGCGTTGATGGCGCGGATTGCGGCGGACGCAGTTGCAGTCATGCCTGCGCCCGTGGCCCTTGCACCAAAGGGTATGCGCGTCGGTTTCTTGGCAGCCCTTGCAGCAGCCCTTGGCGGGTGGCCGGTTATCAGTGGTCTGACAGCCGCAACCGTCGCGGGTGTCTGGATCGGGTTTTCTCCGCCACAAAGCCTTGATACCATCGCTAACGACCTTTGGGGAGGCAGCGACATAACTGTGCCGTTCCTTGAACTAAGCGACCCATTTGGATTGGAGGGCTAAGCCATGAGCACGCCTGAGACACCCATGAAACCCACGCCGATGCGCCCTGGCTTGCGCGTTGTGCTTGTGATCTCGCTTGCGCTGAATTTGATGGTCGCCGGTGTCATTGCCGGAATGGTCTTTTCTGGTCGCGGACCGGCAGGTGATGCCTATCGGGTCGATCTGTCACTTGGTCCGTTTGCCCGCGCACTTGCACCCGAAGACGTGGAGTCGATCCGCAACGATCTGATTGATCGGCGAGGGGATATGCGACGTGACCGGCGGGCGATGATTGCGGACACACGTGGCCTGATCGTGATTCTGCGCGATGATCCCTATGATCCTGATGCGGCAGCTGAAATTCTGTTGCGCCAGCGTGTGCGCGTGGCCGATCTTCAGACGATAGGGCAGGATCTTGTGCTTGCGCGGATCGCCCAGATGGCCCCTGAAACGCGCGCGGCATTTGCAGATCGGCTGGAACGTGAAATGCGCCGGATGGGGCGCGATTCCGAGCGTGGTAATTAGGCCGCAGACATACTGACCGTGTTGCGACCGGCGGTCTTTGCGTCAAACAATGCGGCATCTGCACGGCCCATGATGGTAGTTGTGGCTTCGGCGGCATTCGCATCGCTTTGCCCCAGCGCGACCCCAATCGACACAGTGACAGGGATCGCCTTGCCGGTGGATTTGCTCTGAAACGGGCGTTCATGAATCAAAGCACAAAGCCGTTTGGCGGCATCGCGGGACTTGGCGGCGCTGGTATCGGGCATGGCGATCAGGAATTCTTCGCCGCCAATCCGCGCAATCATATCAATCGCACGCAGGTTGTTGCGCAGCCGGCTGGACACTTCGGTCAAAACCTCGTCACCGACGCCGTGGCCATAGGCGTCGTTAATGGCCTTAAAGTGATCAATATCAAGGACCATCACCGCAAAATCGCGCCCCGTATCGGTTGCACGATCAGCCATCCGTTTCAGGTGGGGAAGGGCGTAGCGGCGGTTGAACAACCCCGTGAGCGGATCAGTGACAGCCGCTTGCAGTCCGCTACGCACGGTGTCGCGCAGCCTGTCTTGCTGATGCTTGCGAAGCAAAAGCGTGTCAAAGCGATGCGCCAGTTCCGCGCCATTGGCACGCGCGGGCACAACATCGTTCGCGCCAAGATCAAGAACCATCGCAGCCACATCGTTGGCCCCATCGGGGCAGCGCACCAGCACGGCGGCATGACGCGTATCCGACCGGCTGCGCAATTCCGACACGAGCCGGAAAATCTGCGCCGGTCCCATGCCAAGTGCTGCGTCCTGTTCGCGGGTCGCGTCGATCACAAAAAGGTCCGGCGCTGGGCGCATGTTGAAACGCGCAAACAGTTCTTCGGGATGAAACCGCGCGCAACTACGCCCGTTCCCCGACACCAGTTCGGCGCAGGCCATTTGTTCGGGATCGGTGCGCGCGGTGACGATAGCGATTTCGCCAGCGGGAACGAATGCCACGCGCGCCTCGGCGAAACCGAGCGCGCGTTTCGTGTCGTCGCGCAATCGCAATTCGGAGTCAGCATCCCGCGCGCGCAATAAACTTCGAATGCGCGCCTGCAATACCGCGTCACATATGGGTTTGGTCAACAGATCGTCGGCCCCGGCACATAGCGCAGCAACACGTGTTTGTGGTGTGTCGAATTGGCCGGTTGCAATGATCGGAATATGCGCCGTTTTGGGGTTCCCCTTTATAGCGCGAAAGAAATCAAAAGCTGCCGCCTCGTCGTTGGCCGTGTCGCAGATAATCAGATTGGGCAGCGAGCCTTTCAATGCTGTGTTTGCTTCTTTTAGAGAGACACAAGGGCGCACTTCATGTCGGCTCGCAAGAAGGTTCACCTTCAATACGATTCTGTTCGTCGCAACAGTATCGACAATCAGAATTTTGCCAGACATTATTGTCGTCCCTTCATGGGCCATCCTAGCCCGATGCCTTATTTTGGCCCTGAATGGTTAAGAAACTGTTTCCGCAATCGTAAGGAATGCAAATGAGTCCTGAACAGGCCGAGGTTATCGCGATAAAGGCCTTGGGGTGGCTTGCGGGCCACGACGATCTTGGGCCGGCCTTTTTCGGGCACACCGGCGCCAGCGCCGAGGATTTGCGCGCCAGAACTGCGGATCCGGCGTTTCTAGCCTCGGTTCTTGAGTATTTGACCATGGATGATCAATGGATCATTGCTTTTTGTGACGCCGAGAATCTGGCCTATGATCGACCGTTGCGCGCGCGTTACGCCTTGCCCGGTGCGGAGATGATGAACTGGACCTGAGGGCGTGTAGCAGCGTCAAAGTTAACAAGATCGTGAGGTAAACCTTGCCGCGCGAGTAACCAATCTTACGGACATCTTAACATGCGCATCGACGGAATTCTTTTCGACAAGGACGGCACCTTGTTTGATTTCAACGCCACGTGGGGCAGCTGGACGCAGGGCCTTTTGGCAGATGAAGGCGGTGGCGATGCGGCTCTTGTGGCCGATCTGGCCGATGTGCTGGGGTACGATCTGGCCACAAGTCTGTTTCGCCCGGATAGCATCGTGATCGCCAATACAACCAGCTTTGTAGCGGATGCCATTCTGCCGCTGCTACCGCCGCAATCCAAAGCGGAGCTGATCGCACGAATGAACGCCAAATCGGCCCATGCGCCGCAAGCCGAAGCGACACCGCTTGGTCCGCTCCTGCATGATCTCGCGATGCGTGGCTTGCGCCTTGGTGTCGCAACCAATGATGCCGAAGCCCCCGCGCGCGCCCATCTTGAAGCGGCAGGTGTGGTTGACCGGTTCGATTTCATTGCTGGATTTGACAGCGGTTTTGGCGCGAAACCCAGCGCGGGGCAGTTGCTCGCGTTTAGCGCGCATGTGGCGATTTCGCCGGATCGTTGCGCGATGATCGGCGACAGTCTGCACGATCTACACGCGGCACAGAGTGCCGGCATGGTGGCGGTTGGGGTGCTGACGGGGCTTGCTTCGCGCGCTGATCTTGCACCGGCTGCGGATGTTGTGCTGGACAGTATCGCCGATATTCCTGCATGGCTTGACAGTTCCGCGACCTGATCGCGGTTTGCGACAAAACACGTCGCGAACTGGACCGCATGTCAGAACGGCGGGCGCGATGCTGGGGTTAACGATGGAGAGCCCAATGACCGATGCCCCAACCCGCAAGCGCCGCGCTGGCGGACGTGCTGCAAACACGGCCCGACGTGGCGCGCAACTGTTCAAGCAAATGCCGTTCAATCCGCCGATCAATATCGACCGCCCGACCGAACCGTTGGACGGTGACGGTGTGCAGGCGATCCACGATGGCGCGATGCGGATCCTTGAAGAGATCGGCATCGAGTTTCTGAACGAAGAAGCCATTGAAATCTTCAAAGAGGCAGGCTGCATCGTTAACGGCACCAACGTGCGCATGGGACGTGACTGGGTGTTGGAAATGCTGGCCAAAGCGCCATCGCAATTCACCATCACCCCACGCAATCTGGATCGGGAAATCACCATTGGCGGCAATCATATGGTGTTCGGCAATGTGTCCTCTCCTCCCAACTATTTTGACCTCGAGATCGGTAAGAAGGTCAGCGGCAATCGTGAACAATGCGCAAATCTTTTGAAATTGACGCAGTATTTCAACTGCATCCATTTCGCAGGCGGTTATCCGGTGGAACCCGTGGACGTACATGCTTCTGTGCGCCATTTGGACGTGGTGCATGACAAATTGCTGCTGACGGACAAAGCCTGCCACGCTTATTCGCTTGGCAAGGAACGGGTCGAGGACGTGATGGAAATGGTCCGCATTGCAGGCGGGCTCACGGACGAAGAATTCGCCGCCAAGCCGCGTATGTATACCAACATCAACTCCACCAGTCCGCTAAAGCATGATGTGCCGATGATTGACGGCTGCCTGCGCGCGATCCGCAAAGGGCAGGCCGTGATTGTCACGCCATTTACCCTTGCTGGTGCGATGGCTCCTGTCACCATGTCGGGTGCTGTCGCACTGTCGATCGCTGAAGGGCTGTCAGCGATTGCCCTGTTTCAATACGTTAAACCGGGTTGTGCCTGCGTGATCGGCACCTTCACCAGCAACGTTGATATGATGTCGGGTGCGCCCGCCTTTGGCACGCCCGAATATATGCGCGCCACGCAGATGACCGGTCAGATGGCGCGGTTTTACGGGCTGCCGATGCGCGCATCTGGCGTGTGTGCTGCCAACGTGCCGGACGGGCAGGCCATGTGGGAGACCTCCAATAGCCTATGGTCAGCCGTGCAGTCAGGCACGAATGTGGTCTATCACGCAGCCGGTTGGCTTGAGGGGGGGCTGATCGCGTCGCCCGAAAAGTTCATCATGGATTGTGAAATTCTCCAGATGATCCAGCGCTATATGGACCCCGCGATTACCGCCACGGGGCCGGATGAAATTGCGATTGATACAATTCGCGAAGTTGGCCCCGGCGGGCACTACTTTGGCGTGCAGCACACCCAAGATCGATATGAAACCGCGTTCCACCAGCCGTTTGTCAGCGACTGGCGCAACTTTGAGGCGTGGGAACTGGCGGGCGGTATCTGGACCGCCGAGCGCGCCCATAAGATGTTCAAGAACATCATCGCCGAATTCGAAGCGCCGCCGATGGATATCGCCATCAAAGAAGAACTCGCGGCCTTCGTTGAACGCCGCAAAGCTGAAGGTGGCGCTCCGACCGATTTCTAGGGCGTCAGGCAGGATTCAAACTTCGCCGCCATCTGGGTTAGCATTGCGGCGTAGTGATCGGGCCCCGCCGGAATGCTGGCACCCAACGCATCGACCTGTGCTGTGCGCACGGGTGTGCCTTCTCCCACCAGCGCAGCCCAACGGGTATCAACCTGCGGGTCGGTTAGGATGCAGGTGATCGCGTCTTGGTCAAGGATGGCTTGCAGGTTGGCGATGCGCGCCGCACTTGGTGTCTGCGCGTCTGACAGGGCAATCGCGCCGCTGGCAGGCATGGAAAAACGCCGCGCGA
>ERZ889078.2435-NODE-2435-length-13267-cov-8.724796_pt1 | contig 13267 bp, 10 predicted proteins | sample MGYA00521266_ERZ889078 | MGnify/ENA primary metagenome ERZ889078 (study PRJEB32303, sample SAMEA104408618) | aquatic metagenome | biome: Brackish water; feature: Pelagic; material: water | place: Baltic Sea | collected 2014-06-16T06:34:00 | depth 76,534 m ...
GCTGCTGTTCGGTCGCTGATTTTTTCGTGGTGGACGAAACGATGACCAAGGCCTCTTTCCAGCACAGCGGAGGGTTCCCCCGTCGGCCGGATTCCGTCATCGTTCGCGCCTTGCCAGCCCGGAGCGTCGCCATGAATCCTGCCCAACTCGACCTTCAGATCCCCGAAGCGCCCCGCGATCCAGCGGACCACTACATTCGTTTTCTCTCCGACGCTGTGACCCCGTTTCACGCCGTGGTCGAGTGCGAGAATCGGCTCCGATCGGCCGGATTCAAGCAGATCTCGGTGCTCGACACGCTGCACGTACAGCAGGGCGACAAGGCGTACGTCATCCATCCCGACGGCAAGACCCTGTTCGCCTTCGTCGTCGGCTCGCGCTCGCCCATGACCACCGGGTTCACGCTGTGGGGCGCCCACACCGACAGCCCAGACCTGCGCCTGCGACTCAACCCGCTGACCGCCGAGGCCGGCACGGTGCAGCTCACGACCCAGCTTCACGGCGGCTTGATTCGCCGCAGTTGGCTCGACAGGCCCCTGGCGCTCGCAGGCAGCGTCTTCCGCGTGACGCGCGACGCGGGCGGTCGCCCGATCTTCAGCCCGGTCGACGGCCAACCCATGATCACGCGTACGTTGGTGCGCTTGGACGAGCCGCTGGCGGTCATCCCCGACTTGGCGATCCACCTCGATCGGAAGAAGAACGACGAAGGTGGCGTGAACGCGCAGACCATGCTCAACGCGGTGTTTGCGACCGGTGATGACGCCGACCACGCCATGAAAGCGCTCTCCATGCGGCTGGGTGTGCCGCTCGACCAGATCGACGGCTTCGATCTGCATCTGGTGCCCTGGCATCGGCCGCAGCGGGTGGGTGTGGACGGGTCGCTCATCGTCGGGCCGCGCCATGACGACCTCGCCATGGTCTACGCGGGGCTCGCTGGGCTGACGGAGGCGGCCGAGGCCAACCCCGCGCCGAGTCACACGGCCGTCGCGGCGTTCTTTGACGCGGAGGAGACCGGCTCCATGACCGCCTCGGGCGCGCAGTCGAGCTTTCTGCGCGACATCCTGCTGCGGATCGCCCGCAATCACCCCGAGACCCAGGACGGCGACCCAGAGCAGTGCCTGCTGCGCAGCTTCGTGGTCAGCGGCGACATGGCCCACGCGCTGCACCCCAACTACGCCGACAAGCACGACAGCCAGCACGCGCCGCTGATCAACCAGGGCATCGTGATCAAGGCCAACACCAACGATCGTTACGCCACGGGGGGCGAGTCTGCCGCGTATTTCCGGGCGATTTGCGAGGCCGCCAACGTGCCGGTGCAGGCGTTTGTCAGTCGGCAGGACATGGGGTGTGGCACGACCATCGGCCCCATCACCGCCGCTCGGCTGTCGGCGCGCACCGTCGATATCGGCGCGGCGATGTGGGGCATGCACTCGATCAACGAGACGATGGGTGCCCACGACATGGCGTGGTTGATCGACGCGGCGCGGGTGTTCTTCCTCGGCGGCGTCACTTCTTCCGACGCTTAGCCTTCGCGCTGCCGCCGCTGTTGCCGCCACGATTGCTGCTGGCCGTCACCTGCGCGGCGACCGGGGCGCGCTCCAGCTCAGGGGTCCAGGGCGTCGGCGGCGGGTTGGCGTCTGTCGGCGTGTTGAGCGCGCGAACGATCAAGATGAGGCCCAGCATGACCGGCGCGATCGACAGGTATTGCCCCATGGTCAGCTGAAAGCCCTGCGTGCCCTGCCGAATCGACTCGGCGTTGGCGATGAACTTGTCGACCTGGTAGGCCTTGAAGAACTCGACCAGGAATCGGAACGAGAAGTAGAACACCAAGAACACGCCCATCTGCAGACCTGAGCCGGCGTTGCGGATGTTTCGCTTCTCGACAAATCGCAGCACCGCCCACGTGATGAGGCCCATGGCGACCTCGTAGAGCGCCGTCGGGTGTCGGGGCACCGGCGGGTGGATGCCCATCATGCGGTCGTAGCGGGCGAAGATGACCGCCCATGGGCCATCCCACGGCCGCCCGACGATCTCCGAGTTGAAGAAGTTGCCGAGTCGCACGCCGCCGACGGAGAAGGCGACGGCCTGGGCCATGAAGTCAGCGACCCGCAAATACGGGGTTTTTGTGTTGCGGCCGAAGAGCCAGATCACAAAAAGTAGACCGAGCGTGGCGCCGTGTGACGCGAGGCCGCCCTTCCAGAAGTAGAGGATCTCAATCGGGTTGGCGAGGTAGCGCTCGGGCTCGTAAAACAGGCAGTGGCCGAGGCGCGCGCCCAGGACGATGCCGAGCACGCCGTACCAGAGAAAGCGCTCGGCGTATTCGGGCGATTTTCCGTACTTCATCGCGCCGGTGCGCCACATGGCGAAGCCGGTGTAGATGGTGGCGGCAAAACAGATGCCGTACCAGCGGATCTGCCAGAATCCGAGGTCGATGGCGGTGGGATCGAGGTCCCAAGTGATGGCGGAGAGCATAGGCGGTGTCTGGTCCTGTGTGCGTGAGTAGAAGGTCCGGTGCGCGTCGATTCAACAGCCAGGGTCAGCCGAGGATGACGAGCGCGGAGCCGGCGGCGTCGTCGTCGCCATGAATCGTGATCGTCTGCTCGGCGCTGACGGCGGTCGTGGCCGGGCCGCGCAGGGCGACCCCGTCGATGGAGACCCGGTCGTCGCCGAGGTCACGCGCGATGCGCAGCGTTAACGCTGAATTCTCGGCCTCGCCGCGGATGCTGACGCCCGGCGCGAGCTCGGTGGGTTCGGTGCGCAGCCGTAAAAAGTTGCCGCGATCCTTGCCGGCGGTCAGCAGCAGGACGCCGTTGAGCGGGTGACCGGTGCCGCGGCGGTTGAGGCACATGCCGCGGATCGGCGCGTCGTCGGCGCCCGGCAGGCTGTGGCTGATGGTGGTCCACTCTCGGCCGGCCCATGAGACGCGGTCGTCGTTGCTCAGCGTGGTGAAGCGGCCGCGTTGGAGCTGTCTGGGGCTGGGCAGCAGGAAGGCGGAGGGAAAGAACCCGAGCCATGCTGCCGCGGCGACCTCGCCGTCGAACGACACCTCCACGCCACAATCGGAGAGCGCGTGTGTGCCCGGAGGCAACGCCGCGTCGACTGGATGGGCAACGCCCTGCTCCAACACGAAGAGTCTCCTTTGCCCGACCACAGCTGCCTCCCTAAGATCGCGCACGTTTGGGACCCGAGCGCGGCGCGGAGCCTAGCGGGCCGCCGTCTGCGGGTCCAGCGCGGCTCAGCTTCCGCCGCCGGTCGACCCAAACCCGCCTTCGCCACGGATCGTCACGGCCAGCGCGTCGACCTCGGCGAAACGAACTTGCGGCGCCGGCGCGAACACCAGCTGCGCGATCCGGTCGCCGCGGGTCAGGGTCACGTCGCGCTCGCCGAGGTTGATCATCAGCACCTTCACCTCGCCACGGTAGTCGCTGTCGATGGTGCCCGGCGCGTTGACCACGGTGAGCCCCATGCGCAGGGCGTTGCCCGACCGCGGCCGCACCTGCGCCTCCCAGCGTTGCGGAATCGCCAAGGCCAGCCCGGTCGGCACCGCGGCCCTCGCGCCTGGCCTCAGCACGATCGGGTCGGGGTTGGCCGCGACGATGTCGGCGCCCGCTGCACCTGCGGTTTTATAGGCCGGCAGCGGCAGATCAGCGTCACGTTCAGGGTGCAGACGACGGATCTCAACGGTGGTCATGTGGGTCTCCCGACGGGGCCAGAGCGGCGTATGCTAGGGCACGTCGCCGCCCCAAAGAAGGGGGGTCGCCCGCGCCTAGCGCCGGTGGTATCACCCTGACCATGTCTACGTCGTCCGACGCTGCCGAGGAGCTGTGATGGTCTCGCCAAGTTCTGATTCGCCCCACACCGTTTGGGTCGGCGAGCAGCTGACCCTGGCCGACTGTCTCGCCGTCGCTTGGCAGCGCGCGACCGTGGCCCTCGCGCCCAGCGCGGTCGCGGGGATTCGAGCGGCGCGCGGGGTGGTGGACGCGAGCCTCGACGATGGCCACGCCCACTACGGGATCAACACGGGTTTTGGCGCGCTCGCCGAGGTGCCCATCGATCTGTCCCAACTGCGACAGCTGCAGCTCAACCTGGTTCGGTCACACGCCACGGGCGTCGGCGCGCCACTGCCCAGGCCTATTGTGCGCCTCGCCATGCTGCTGCGCGCCCAAGTGCTCTCCGCCGGCTACTCAGGTGTGCGGCAGCGCGTCATCGATCAGCTGATCGATCTGCTCAACGCCGGCGTGCATCCGCTGATCCCGTGCCAGGGTAGCGTCGGTGCGTCGGGAGATCTCGCGCCGCTGGCCCATCTCGCGCTCACGCTGATCGGCGAGGGGACGTGTGAATTCGAGGGCGTGTTGCAGCCGGCCAGCCAGGCCCTCGCAAAGGCGGGTCTTGAGCCAGTGTCACTGCAGGCGAAAGAGGGCCTCTGCCTCATCAACGGCACGCAGGTGATGACCGCGATCGCCATCATCGCCCAGGAGCGCGCCGAGCGGATCGTCGTCGCCGCGGACATCGCCGGCGCCATGACGATCGAGGGCATGCTCGGCTCCGTCACAGCTTTTGACCCGAGAATTCAGGCGCTGAGGCGGCACGCGGGCCAGGAGCTCGTCGCCGACAACCTGCGCCGACTGCTGGCCGGGAGCCCGCTGATCGCCAGCCACGCCGGCTGCGACCGGGTCCAAGATCCCTACTCGATGCGCTGCATGCCCCAAGTCCACGGCGCGACACGCGACACGCTGGCCCACGTGCGCGGCGTGCTCGAGATCGAGGTCAACTCCGTCACCGACAACCCGCTCATCTTCGCGGGCGACACGGACGGTGACGTGCCAGAAGGCGCCGTGCTCTCAGGCGGCAACTTCCACGGCATGCCCGTCGCCGCGGTCTGCGACTTCGCCCGGATCAGCCTCACGAGCCTGGGTTCAATCAGCGAGCGTCGCGTCGAACAGCTGGTGAACCCGCACCTCAACAACGGCCTCCCCGCGTTTCTCACCCGAGACTCCGGGCTCAACTCGGGGATGATGATCGTGCAGGTCACCGCCACGGCGCTGGTCTCGGAGTGCAAGGGGCTCTCGATGCCCGCCTCGGTCGACAGCATCCCGTCGAGCGCGAGCCGCGAAGATCACGTCTCCATGGGGCCGATCGCGGCGCGGCGCTACCTCGATGTGGTCGAGAACGTCGAGCGCGTCGTGGCCATCGAGCTGCTGTGTGCTGCGCAGAGCATCGACCTGCGAGCGCCGCTACAACCGGCCGAAGCGACCCGCGTCGCTTGGCAGACCGTTCGTGAGGTCATGCCCTTTTTGGCGGAAGATCGGATCATGTACGAGGAGATGGAGGCCGTGACCGAGCTGCTGCGGTCCGGTCGACTCGCCGCCGCCGTGGGCGCCGTGGTGCCCGTGCGTTGAAAGGGACACGTGCGTTGAAAGGGACACGTGCGTCGAAAGGGAGTTGTCCATGAGCCTGATCGATCTGCCAGCGCCGCTTATCCTGGCGTCAGCCTCCGCCTATCGCCACGCCCAGTTGGCGCGGTTTGGTCTGCCCTTCACCGCGGTCGCGTCGCCCGTGGTGGAAGACACGATCGTCGCCGATACGCCGCGCGAGACCATCGCGTTGCGCGCGGCGTTCAAGGCCTGTGCGCTACAGGAGCTGGACGGCTATGAGGAGGCATGGATCATCGGCGCTGACCAAGGCGTGGTCCTCACGGCCGCCGATGGATCCGCCGAGCTCATCGGCAAACCCGGCACGCCGGACGCCGCCGTCGCTCAGCTGATGCAGTTGTCCGGCCGCAGCCATGAGCTGTTTACGGCCTTGGCGCTGGCCATGCCCGGCGGGCGCTTACTGGAGGCGGCGGCTGTGGTGCGGATCACGATGCGTGCGTTCTCGGTGAGCGAGGCCGAAGCGGTGGTGATGCAGGACGAGACGTGGGATTGCGCCGGTGCGTACAAGATCGAGCGGGCCGCCCCCTGGCTCATGACGCGTGTGCAAGCCGATGATCCCACCAGCATCGAGGGGCTCCCCATGATCGCGCTGGGCGAGCTCTTGCGCCAAGCGTGGGCAGGCGGGTGAAGGTGCCGGCTTGGGAGTCATCTGCTACAACCGCGGAGTTCAGCGCAGCGGCCGGGCACGCCCGACCTACAGGGAGACCGTAATGGCGACGAAGAAGAGCTCACCAGCAGCCGCAACGCCCGCATCTAAGGCTGCGGCAGCGCCGGCACCCCAGCCCAAGAAGCGCGCAGCCAGCAAGGCCGCAAAGCCTGCAAAGCCAGCAAAGGCTGCAAGGCCTGCAAAGGCCACGAAGGCGACGAAGGCCGCAAAGGTCGTGCCGGCGAAGCGGGCCGCGTCGATCGCCGCGGAGACCACCGATCTGCCGACAAAGTCGGGCTTGCCGGCGTCCGCCACCGTCGCCGAAGACGGCGCGCTGCTGCTCGAAGACTGGACCCCCATGGGCCAGTGCCTCGACTGGCGTGCGGGATTGCAGACCTGGGCCTGGCAGGCAGACCAGCTCTTCGACGAGCAGAAAGTGCCGAACCTCGCCCACGACAGCGGCGCGATCTCGCGGCGCAACGCTGACGTGCTCGCCGCGTGGTGCGCCGGGCAAGACGCCGCTGGCACGCTGCCGGACGAGATCGTCTTGGTCGAGCTAGGCATGGGCACCGGGCTGCATCTGCGCTTCTTGCTCGATCGCTTCCAACACCTCTGCGCACAGGCGCAGCGCGATTGGTACGATCGCCTCGCCGTGTACGCGACCGACGTGAGCCGCGGCGTGCTCGAGAACGCGCGCGATCGCAAGCTGTTCAAGGATCACGAAGCGCCCCTGCACCTCGGCATGATGAGCGCCTTCGAGCCCGGGATCTTTCGACCGCTGGTGCAGGCCGAGCCCGTCGATCTGCGCGGCAAGATGCACGCGGTGTATGCCAACTACGTCCTCGACCTGATGCCGATGGACCTGTTTCGCCGGCGCACGACCGAGGCTGGCAGCCAGTGGCAGGCGGTGCTCGCGCGGACGTGGCTGGCCCAGCCCGAGCGAGTCCCCGTGTACGTGGATCTGGACGTCGACACGCTGCGCGCGGCCATCGCCGCCGGGGACTTCCGCGCCTTGATCGCGCTGTTTCCGCTGACCGAGGTGGAGCTGCGGACCTTCCCGGTCGACCTCAGCAATCACCCCGATCTTGCGACCTTGGAGCGCCTCGCCGACTACATCGAGGCCGAGCTCGGCGCCGACCACGAGCTGCTGACAGAAGGCACGGTGGCCTGCCACTCCGGCGGCGCGCTGCACGTGGCCGCGCGGATCGTGGCCGCGCTGACCCCCGACGGCTTCGCCAGCGTGCGCGATGTCGGGTTGACCACCGCCGCCCTCGCCGCCGTGCCGCGCACCTACAGCCACTACGGTCCCACCGCCGCGTCGGGCGTGAACATGGTCGAGTTCGATGACTGGTTCGCCCAAGGTGGCAACGGCGACGGTAGCGGCGGCGTTGACGCCGTGGTGCGGTGTGTCGCGCCAGACACCGACGGTCCAAGGCACCAAGCCTCACGCCTGCTGTGCCGAATGGCGCTGCCAGAGGTGGAGGCCGCGTTTCAGACCCACTTCGACGCCGACAGCTTCGCCCACGTCGAGGGCTTGGTGGCGCGCGCTCGCGCCGAGGCGGACGCTGGCGCGGCGCTGGAGCTCTACCGTGCCGCCATGGCGCGTGAGCCCGACAATTGGGTGCTGATGACGGAGGCCGCAAAGCGCGCGCTCGCGGGTGGGCTGGACCCACAGCTGGCGCTGCTGCTCGCGACGCGTGGCGTCGGTCTCAACCCGGAGTACAGCCCAGATCTGTGGGTGATCTACGGGGACGCTGCCTGGGCGACGGGAGACCACAAGGCGGCGCGCCAAGCCTATGCCTACGCGCTCGAGGTCAACCCACGCGACCCGGTCGCCCACTACGGCGTCGCGTTTGTGGACGCGGAGCGCGGCGAGTTTCGTAGCGCCTTCGCTCACATTGGCGAGGCGCTGGCTCACGACGTCGACGGCACCCATCGGCCGCAGGTCCTGCGCCTTCTGGATGTGTGCCTACGCGGTCAGCAGCAGCTGCGAGCCGAAGAAACCGAGCGATTGGCGCGGCGCGCCCTGCGCTGAGCGGCCGGGCGGCGGCCTGCTGGGGGTAGCGCGGCGCCCGGAGCCAGCGCGGCGACTTGGAGCCAGCGCGGCTCTAGGGCCACAACAGCAGGGCGGCCAGTGGGTCGGAGGCAGCCACCGCGTGGCCAAAACGCCACCATGGCGACGAGCCCGGCGTTGGTCGCGTGACCTGGGCGGTCCGTGACGGTCCAAGCAGCTTGAGCAGGTAGAGGTGGCTGTTTTGTGTCACAGCGCCGCGGCTGCAGAGCCGCGTGGAGTGCTCGCCGCACGGCGTCTCCTGATCGAGAAAGCGGCGCGGTCCGCACCGTGGCAGGTAGCTCATGATCTCCGCGCAGTCATAGGCGTGGTCGAGGCCATACGCGTGGGCGAGCTCCATGGCGGCCGTCTCGCACATCGCGGCGGGATCACGCCGCAGGGCCTCGGTGAACACGTACACCACGCTGCGGGGGATCGGCTCGCCGTTGAACGGCGCCAAGCCACCGACCTCTTGCGGCGATGGCCGGCCAAGCGCGCGCGCGTCACCGCCAAAGACGGCCATGAGGTAGCTGTGGGTGGGCAGCGGTCGGCGGTCCGTGATCTGCACGTCGTAGGCGGCGAAATGCCCGCGAATACAGGCCGTCAGCGCCCGCCACTCGGCAGTCGTACCGGCGAAGGCGGGCACCTCAGCCATCACCAGCCCAGCTGCGCGGACCACGCTGGAGCGATTCTCGGAGGCATCGTCGACCCCGGCCCGCAGCATCGCGCCCTCGCGGTTGAGGTAGATGATGCGGCTGCTGCCACCGAAGTCTATGTAACGACTGAGCTGCGGCAGTTGAACCCACGATGACGCACGCTGCGGCGCGACGTGGATGTGGGTCTCGACGCAGCGCGCGGGCGCGGCCGCGGCCTGCACCGCGGCGGTGGCTGTGAGTCGCTGGTTGATGATGATCGTCAGCGACACGCCGGTCGCGAAAGCCAGGACCACGAGGAGAGCGAGCAACGATCGGCGGGGAAGCTCCATACACTTAAGATGCGGTTTCCCGACGCCAGGATCGAATTCATCTGCGAGATGGTGGCGAGGTGGGGTGTGTGTACACCACCGCCGCTACTGCACCAGGAGCTCCTGGGCGCGCGCGGCGACGTGCTCCGGCGTGAAGCCGAGCTTCTCGGCCAGCACATGGGCTGGCGCTGACGCACCGAACGTGTCGATCCCGATGCTGGCGCCGTCGATACCGACGTAGCGCGCCCAATCTCGCGTCACACCAGCCTCGATGCTGAGCTTCGCGGCGCCGGCGGGCAGCACTTTGCGGCGATACTCGCGCTCCTGCACGTCAAACAGCTCGCAGCACGGCATGCTCACAACACGGGTGCCCACGCCGCGCCCTTCGAGCAGATCGCGGGCGGCGAGCGCCAACGGCACCTCGGAGCCGGTGGCGATGAGCACCAGCTTCAACGCCCCGCCGGCCTCCCGAAGAATGTAGCCGCCGCGCGAGACCCCTTCCCACGCGCTCATGGCGTCGCCGTCACGGGACAGCTCCGGCAGGTTCTGCCGGGTCAGACAGAGCGCGCTGGGGCCCTCGCTGTGGAGCAGCGCCACCCGCCACGCCGCCGCGGTCTCGGCGAGATCGCAGGGTCGCAGCGTCAGCAGGTTCGGCACGCCACGCAGGGCCTGCAGCGTCTCGACCGGCTGGTGTGTTGGGCCATCCTCGCCGAGGAAGATCGAGTCGTGGGTGTAGACGTACACAACCTGCTGCCGCATGAGCGCCGACATCCGCACCGCTGGCCGCATGTAGTCGTGAAACACGAGGAAGGTGCCGACAAACGGCGTGTGGCCGCCGTGGACGGCGAGGCCATTGGCGATGGCCGCCATCGCATGCTCCCGCACGCCGTAGTGGATATTGCGGGGCGTCAGATCCTCAGCTGAGAGGTGCCCGCTGTCGGCGATGCGTGTGCCGTTGGAACCCTCCAGGTCTGCGCTGCCACCCAGCAATCCGGGCAACGCCTGACCGATGGCCTGGATGACCTTGTTGGACCCCTTGCGCGTCGCCAGCCCGGTACCCGCGGCCTGCGTCGGCCAGGTGATCGCGCCCACCACCCGCTCCAGGTCGGGCGACAGCCGCGTGCGCAGCGCCGGGCCGCGTGGGTGCGCTGCGACACGCTGCTCCCACGCCGCGCGCTGCGCTGCGAGCGCGCCATTGCGGAGGCGGTAGCGGGCGTACACATCTTGCTGAACGTCGAAAAACTGCGTCGGGTCGAGCCCCATAGCGGTCTTGGTCGCCGCCACTTCCGCCGCGCCGAGCGGAGACCCATGCGTCGCGTTGCTGCCCTCCAGGTTGGGCGAGCAGCGGCCGATCTGGGTGCGACAGGCGATGAGGGATGGTCGGCTCTCGTCCGCGCGCGCGGCCTTCAACGCCTCGGATACCGCGGCGCGATCGTGTCCGTCCACGCGCTGCACGCCCCAGCCCAGCGCCGCGAAACGGGCGCAGACGTCCTCGGAGAAGGACAGCGCCGTGTCGCCGTCGATCGTGATGTGGTTGTCATCCCACATCACGTTCAGCCGGCCCAGCTTCCACAGCCCCGCAAGACTCGCCGCTTCGTTGGAGATCCCCTCCATGAGGCAACCGTCGCCAGCGAGCACCCACGTGTGGTGATCGACGAGCTCCTGGCCGTATTCCGTCCGCAGTCGCGCCTCACCGAGCGCCATACCCACGGCCATGCTGATGCCCTGACCCAGCGGGCCGGTGGTGCATTCGACGCCGACCGTATGGCCAAACTCCGGGTGACCAGGCGTGCGACTGCCCCACTGACGAAACGCCTTGAGGTCATCGAGCCTCAGATCGTAGCCGGTGAGATGCAGCAGGCCGTAGAGCAGCATCGAGCCGTGGCCGGCGCTCAGCACGAAGCGATCGCGATCGGGCCACTCCGGCGCGGTCGGGTCCATCTTCAGCTGCTCCATCCAGAGCACAAAAGCCGCGTCAGCCATCCCCATGGGGAGGCCCGGATGCCCCGAGTTTGCGGCCTCGACGGCGTCCATCGCGAGGGCCCGCAGCGTGCACACGCTGCGTTCGTCGATGGCGGTGGTTGGCTGGCTAGCAGGGGTCTCGGAGTGGCTCATGATGGGGCTCCCGAGGGGCGGCGATCGGCCCCCAATACGTCTGGTCCGGCCGCTTTCGCGGTGACTTCACAAGGGCCAACGGCGGCTAGTCGGCAGCAGCTGTCGCAGGCTATGCTCCGGTCCCTCGTTGCCGGTCTCGCCCGGATAGCACACCTGCTCGCGAAGCGCACCGCCACCGTTCCCAACCCGCAGGACTAGCCGATGCGACGCTCTCCTTGCCTCCCCGTGAAGATGAAGCCCGGTCACGTGACGCCGAGCCCTTCGACGCTGCTCGGCGTGGCGCTGCTCGGCGTGACGCTGCTCGCGACGGCGACGGTGACGCTGGCACCGAACAGCGCGCAGGCCAAGCCTGCCGAGGTCAAAGTTGGCGGGATGATGCAGCTGCGCTACGGCTACGCGCCCGCCGTCGACGATCCATCGACCGGCGTCGATGAGGGTGCTGGCGATCCGCTCAACAGCTTCGCGCTGCGACGCGGGCGCATCCGCCTCAAAGCCAGCCGTCATGGGTTTAAACTCAGCGGTGGCTTCGACTTCTCCAAGGGCGAGCCGCGGCTGCTGAGCTTGTACCTGCTCGCCCCGTTGCCGCTCGAGTTCGAGCTGCGCGTCGGCCAAACCAAGCGGCTGCTCACGCAAAGCTACCTCGCGTCGTCGACCGTGCAGCGCATGATCGAACGCTCGCCGATCGGAGACCAGGTCGGCTCGAATCGTGACGTCGGCCTGCGTCTGCGGCGCCGCTTCTTCGCCAAGTTTGTCGACGTCAACCTCGCGCTGTTCAATGGCAACGGCGCGAACACGGTCGAGAACGACACCGGGGGGCTGCTGGTGGAAGGGCGGGTCGACCTACACCTGCTGCGTCGCCTCGATCTGACCGATGCGACCCTGGGCAACAAGCCGGCCTTCGTGATTGGCGGCGCCGTGGCGCGTGGACCGGTGCGCGCGCAGCGCTCCAAGAGCGGCGTGCAGCTCACCCGCATCGACGTGTCCCAGGCCTGGTCGGTCCACGCCGGGGCGCGGTGGCAGGGCGTGGAGTTGTCTGCGGAGCTCCTCTGGCACGATCTGACGCCTAAGGACGATCGGGCCGATCAGTCCACGCCGCTCGGCATTGACGCCACGCAGGAGGGCGGCTGGTCGGCTCAGCTCGCGTGGCAGCCGCCTGCACTGCAGCGACGCCTTGAGGTCAGCGGTCGCATTGTGCAGTGGCAGGACAAACGCGGCGACGCGGACAGCGGCATCGAGGAGCTCGAGGCGTGTGTTGGCTGGCGTTTTGACGGTGATCGGCTGAAGTTGCAGACCGCGTGGCGGCGCAAGACCGCCCATCGCGCCGGCGGCGTAAGTTTCTCTACGAATCGCCTGCAGTTGCAGCTTCAGGCTGAGATGTGACCCGCCTGGGCTTGGTATGGCATGATGCACCGCGTGAACCCTGCTCCACCATCGCTGCACCTGCGCCATATCGACGGGCGCGACGAACGGGTGGACCGCGTGTCGCTGCTCGACCGAATTGTGGTCGGCAAAGTCACGGCGGGCGCCACCGTGCGAGACGACGGCGACGAGGGCTGGAAGTCGCTGGCGACTTGGTTTCTCGAGAACTCCGAGATCCACGGTCGTCCAGACCCTGAAGATACGGCCTACGTGAAGCGCCACGTCGCTGGGCGCCTGGATCCGCTGGCGCTGCGGCGGGCGCTGGGATTCGCGGATGACGCCGACCAGATCGCCGGGATCACGCCCGAGATCGCGATGAATCGGCAGGTTGTGATGCCGGACTGGGCGCAGCTGTTCGACGTCGCGAGCCTGAGCGATCGGGAGATTATCGTTCCCGCCGTCGAGATTGACGCGGATGGTCGTTTTGACCACGTGATCGCGGTGCCGAGTTGGGGACAGCCGTACGAATTCCACCCCGACGTTGAGATCCCCGTCCCGGAGTGGCAGGACCCGGCCACCGCCACCTTCGCTTCGCCGCCTTTGCTCACGCAGGACTGGCGCCGTGTTGTGGACGCGGGCGCCGACAGCCCACGTCGCGCGCGGGCCGCCCGCGCGCCGCGCGCCGTGGCTGCGCGCGCGGCGCC
>ERZ889078.2438-NODE-2438-length-13246-cov-11.702070_pt1 | contig 13246 bp, 7 predicted proteins | sample MGYA00521266_ERZ889078 | MGnify/ENA primary metagenome ERZ889078 (study PRJEB32303, sample SAMEA104408618) | aquatic metagenome | biome: Brackish water; feature: Pelagic; material: water | place: Baltic Sea | collected 2014-06-16T06:34:00 | depth 76,534 m ...
TTATGAATTATGAATTATGAATTATGAATTATGAATTATGAATTATGAATTATGAATTATGAGTTGGGGGTTGTTTACAACGAATTTGACGAATGAAACGAATGGGAAAATGGTACAAAATAAAGATGACCAAGGGACGAAGTAGAAAAGAGATATGAAAAAAACATCATACCTCCAGTATTTCATGATATACGCCGCTTTATTTATGGCAGTAGCATGGTCCATTTATCCCATCCTCAGAGTCATTACTATTTCCATTCGGCCTGGAGATAACCTGTTGACTGAAAGCTTGTCCATCATCCCTGAGGATTGGACTTTTGATAATTACATTAAACTTTTTACTGATCACCCCTTTGGTACCTGGATATGGAATTCTATTCTGGTTACGGCTACAGTCATGCTCACCGGTGTTACTCTGGCTTCCACAGCAGGATATGCATTGTCCCGCTTTCGTTTTCCCGGTCGTGAGGCAAGTCTATTCAGCCTGCTGGTTACGCAGATGTTTCCAGCTACCATGCTGCTGCTACCTCTGTTTATCATGCTTTCAAGTCTCCATCTTATAAACACCTATCTTGGTTTGATAGTCATTTATTCTTCAACTGCTCTGCCATTTTGCGTGTGGTCAATGAAGGGGTACTATGATACGATTCCCTATTCTCTGGAAGAGGCTGCCCGCATTGATGGTGCCAGCAGGTTTATGGCATTTTATAAAATTATTTTACCCCTGGCATCACCTGCTCTGGTGATTACCGCCCTGTTTTCCTTTATGTCAGCCTGGACTGAGTACATCGTAGCCGCGCAGATTCTCTGGTATGAAGAAATGTTTACCCTGCCAATCGGCCTTAAATCCTTTCAGGCGAATATGACCACAGAATGGGGTCTGTATGCAGCAGGAGCCATGATCGTCTCCATACCGGCTATTGCGCTTTTCCTCTTTCTTACAAAATATTTAATTGGCGGTCTCACTCTGGGATCGGTCAAAGGCTAGCGAGACTATCTATTGGGAAATTTCATGAAAAACTTAAGTCTTATTCTTTATCTTGTACTGAGTACACTGCTCATGTCCGGATGTGAATCATTAAACACACAAGCACAACTTCTGGAGGCACCCTGGGTTCTGAAATACGATTCAAGCCGCGTGGGTCTTCGAGAAGGCTGGTTCGACAATGATCATGACCGATCCGGGTGGGAAGAAACCGCTGTGCCAGGCGTGTGGGCTGATGAGAATTACGATGGCTATGCCTGGTATTCTACCCAAATACAGACCAAAAACATCCCTGCAGGTTACAATCTTGCCCTCGTCTTTGATTCCATAGATGACAATGCAGTTGTCTGGCTGGATGGGCGCTTATTCGGTAAACAAATGGGCTATAATATTAAATTCTTTTTCGATATTGGTGATAAATTGGCCGATGGGAAAGTCCATCAGCTGGTCTTGCGTATTGAGGATCTCGGCGGACCAGGAGGTATTCCGGGAGCTGTATATCTGAAACCCTATATCGATGAGGTAGACTTGCTACGGAGTGACGCAAGCAAACTGAAGTCGCCACCATCGCCGAAATGGGTGAAAGATGCAGCCATCTACGAAGTGTTTGTTCGCCAACAGTCAAAAGAGGGAACCTTCCAGGGATTGATTAAAGATCTGGATCGCATCAAGGCTCTGGGTATTGACTTGCTCTGGCTCATGCCTGTTCATCCAATAGGCCTGGAAAAGAGGAAAGGTGCTGTAGGTAGTCCCTACTCCGTAAAAGATTATTACTCTGTCAATCCTGATATGGGATCCATGGAAGATTTTAAGCAGCTTGTTAAAGAAGTCCATGAGAGAGGGATGCACATCATCCTGGACTTTGTGCTCAATCACACTGCCTGGGACAATGCATTGATGGATCAACATCCCGATTGGTATTCTCAAGATGCCTCGGGCAAAATCATTTCGCCCAATGCAGACTGGCATGATGTGGCGGATCTCAACTACGATGTGCCGGAGCTGAGAGACTATCTTATTGAAATGCTGCAATGGTGGATCACTGAAACTGATATTGATGGGTACCGATTTGACGTTGCAGAGCTGGTTCCCCATGACTTTTGGGCTGATGCCAAAGCAGCTTGTCAGCAGGTGAAGCCTGATGTCTTTTTTCTGGCTGAGGGTGCCAGGCCAGAGCTGCATCTGAATGGCCACGATATGACCTACTCCTGGAATATGTGGCAGGGGATCATCCAACTTGCTCAGGGCAATGCAGAACCGTCTGAAATCAAACGCTCCTACGAATTGGAAAAATTTCAATATCCTCAGGGTGCCCTGAGAATGCGTTTTACTGAAAATCATGATAAAACCAGATCAGCGACACTGCTCCCAGATCGAGAGCTTAATCTTACTGCATGGGCATTTATCGCCTTGATGGATGGCAATCCTCTGATCTATGCAGGTCAGGAAATTGGCACGAGGGGTGACTATCTACCCGCTCTGTTTGAGAAGATCCCATTGAAATGGGAGAAGGGGGACAGAGGCATATCTGAAGTCATGTCAGAGGTGTTGCAGATCAGAAAAGAGCATCTCAATTCTTCCTCTCCTTTCGAGTTCATTATTGCTAACAATGACAGGAAGGTCTTGGCCTACAAACATGGTGAATTGCTCAATTTCTTTAATTTCTCTGACGAGGAGTTTAAGTTTAAAGCCAATGGAATTGACAGTGTTCTCCTGGGTGATTTACCTGTGGATGAGGGTGGCAATTTTGTTTTATCACCACAGCACTTTGCGGTTGTCAAATAATTTTGTAAGCGCAGATAAATTTAAGAAACGAATTAGAAATGTTTTGGGGTAAACAATGCAAAAACTATTCACAATTATAACAGCAGTTCTCTTTTCTGTGTTGGGATTTGCCCAGGACAGTGTGGATGTCACCTTCCATTACTATCCCACAAATAGTCCCAGCTCTGTTCATATTCCAGGTGAATTCAATGGTTGGAATACCACATCTTCTGCATCACAAATGTCCTATAACGCAGGGGATAATGCCTGGTCCAAAACGATCCGACTCAGAGTGGGTGGTCCCAATCCTTTACCGTCAGCGGGTAGTATACCTGGTTCATACCAGTATAAATTTCATGATGGAGACTGGTTTTCTGATCCTCTGAATCCGCGTATTAATCCTGGAGATAACAATAATTCATATTTGCCCATCAATGATCCTACCATACACTTACTATTACCAAATACTACCTTCGCTTCTGAAGATATTCATTCCAGATATCCAGAGATTTCTGCCTATTTGTTTCCATCAACGGGCACAGAGATTGATACCGCCTCCATAAGCTTGACTGTTGGAGGGCACACATATACGCATATTGGCGGAGGGTATGATTCCCAATCTCATAGATTCAGTTTTATCGTTCCAGACGCTCTTGGTGATGGTGAACACCCCTTGAGTCTCTCTGCCTCCAGTTTGAACAGTTCTACCAATACTGAAACCACTTCTTTTTTTGTACAGGCTGATATCGTTCAATTTTTCACCCTGCCCGCAGAGACCTGGAAAGACACCTGGCGTCTGAAAGGAGCTATTTACGCTACCGATGGTGGGTTTAATGAAGATATTAATTCAGCGCTGTTATCAAGAAATGAAGAGAGTTGGATAGTCACTGTGGTAAACGGAATTATTGATACAACCATCCAATTGGTTGATGACATTAATAATTTCCAGCTCCAGGTTACTCTTGATGGTTCTTCAGAGAATTCATCCGTTTTACCTATTCTGAAAAAAGTTAATCATGACCCAGTAGCTCAGGTAAATATCAATTATGCAGGATCGGTTCTGGCCATAAGCAGTGTGGGAAGCATAGACCCGGATGGTAGCACGCTTAATCTACTTTGGCATGAGGACACTCGAAATCCACAAGAACTGGGACTAGAAGGATCTACCCTCACTACTCTGGATATCCCCTTTCCCACCACTCCCGGTGAGTATTTCATATCACTCGTGGTTCATGACGAGCAGGGTGAAGTTGACTCCACCCAGGGTAGCTTTGTTATTGGTCAAGATGGTAGCTCTGTGGATGTAGCTCACTTTGAGGACAACCCCCAATGGGTCAAAAACAGCAGGATCTATTTGCTTTTCTTCAAAGCATTTACGCCTGAAGGAACCATTGCTGCAGCCATCCCCAACCTTGACTATATCGCAGCCATGGGTTTTAACACGATTTGGGTTTTGCCTGTGATGGAAATCCCTGGAGATGTAGACAATCAGATTAACATTGGCTATTACATTGAAAATTTCATGCAGGTCGAGTCATCCTATGGTACGGATCAGGATTATAAGGATTTTGTCGATGCAGCCCACGATCTGGGCCTCAAGGTGATTCAGGATGTAACCCCCAATCATAGTGGCAACGTTCACCCATTTGCCGAGGAAGCAGCCAGATTTGGTGATGATTCGCAGTACTATAGTTACTACCAAACCGAGTATATTCCCCACAACACCAATGGACTTTCTGATTGCGTCACACCTGAAGGAATCTACTACTATTGTGCTTTTAGCGATGTATTGCTTAACTGGGATTGGCGTGATCTGGATGCCCGTCGCTATATGACGGGTGTTTATGAGTATTGGATGGAAGAATTCGGCATTGATGGCTATCGCTACGATGTCTACTGGGGACCCCATCGGAAGTACGGCGAATCAAACATGGGTGTTCCTGTCCGTGAAGCCTTGAAACACATTAAACCAGATATCTTGTTGTTGGGCGAGGATGATGGGGTTGGCTTTGGCACTGAATCCATTTATGCCGATCAAGGTGGTGGTCTGGATGTCAGTTATGATTTTAAAACTTTTTTTAACGCAATTCGCGGATTTGGTTTTTCATCCTCCAGTGTGAACACCCTACATACTGAGCTGGACAATGGAGGCTTTTACCCTGGTGAGAATGCGTACTACATGCGTTTTATGGAATCCCAGGATGAAGATCGCATCAGCTATATGTACAATTCCTTCGAAAGAACAATGCCCATGGCTTCAGTGATTCTCACGGCACCTGGCATCCCCATGATCATGAACGGTCAGGAAGTTGGCTGGGGTAAGGGCATGGGAACTCCTGGAGAACCAGATCTCAATGATCGTCGGCGGGGTGTGATTGACTGGGAGTTTGGAGGTCGAGACCTGTTGACCCCCCACTATCAAAAGTTGGCACAAATTCGAGCCCAATTCCCTGCCTTCTGGCAGCACAAACAGGACACAAATAACGATGGTAATGTGAATAGCTCTGATGAATCAGATTTTGATCGCGTGGCAACTGCCAATGGAATTGTTTACTCCTTTTTACGTCCCTTCATCAACTCAAATGGACTTACTGTAACAAACTTTTCCAATGTTGAGCAAACAGCAACTCTCAATCTGGCAGCAGAAAATATGAAATTCATGAGTGGGTTTAGTCTCGATTCAAGCTATTGGGTGAATAATCACTACTCGGGTATGAGCGAATCTCGCACAGGAGCAGAGCTGCAAAATTTTTCGATTACTTTACCTGCATATGGCACAGCGATTTATACCATATCAAATCAAGAAGAGATGGTTGACATTCCACCGCTTCCTACTCTGCTTTCGGTGCATCAACCAGAATTGATTCAAGCGGATCAATTTAGTCTTTACCAAAATTATCCTAACCCCTTCAATCCTGTGACCACCATTCGATACTATTTAGCCCACCCTGGTCAGGTGGAATTGAATATCTACGATCTTAACGGTCGACTGGTTGATAACTTGGTTTCAATGTCCCAGTCAAACGGCTACCATGAAGTTGTGTGGGAAGGACGTTCCTCAACAGGTTTAAACGTGGGAACAGGTCTATATCTGGCACAAATAAAGGTGGGAAAATCCTCAGACGTGATCAAAATGATTTATCTCAAATAATCATGCGATGAGGGTCTCAGATCCAAGAATACCTCGTATTGTTCTCACCAGTATCTTGTTGGCATTGGTCGCCGCCTGTGCATCTGACGAATCCTCTGGAGATACAATTTATGATTTCACGCTGCAACCAGGCAGCCTTCGTGAAATCGCTTACACTGATAAGCAGGATGCACATTGGGTGACCCGGACCGGTGGCTACAACAGTTCTCCCTGGCATGGCCTGACTGCATCAAAACGTGGGTATTTTGAAGATTTGTACATCTCTGTTGACGGCGCGCTCTTGCCACGAGAGGAAGCTCTGGTAAATGTTACTCCCAGCTCACTCATACGCAACTATACCAATCTGGGCATTCGAGAGACCTGGACGCTTCTGGACCAGAAGCGAATGCTCCTGTTAGAGCTGGAGGCCGATGAGGTCACACAGTGGCAGGTCCAACCCGCCATTCTGGGTGGTAACCAGGTCGACGATTTTGAGATCAGTACGTCAGATCAGGAAATGAATGTCGTTTTGAATCGCATGCTGGATATCCCCTCCAGTTATCCCCATCTAAAAATATGGTTTTCGCAAACCATGAATTGGCTCCCCGCAGAAGCCCCTGACTTACAGCTGTTTACGGCCTTCTTGACACCCAGAGCTGAATACGCCGGTTCTCATCGCCTGGTCATAGCCATCGCCCTGAGTAAAGATGCTGAAGCGCTTCAAATAGAGCCGGGCTGGATTGAACATATCAGGGGCCTCAGACAGCAAAGGATTGGTAAGCGTGCCGCATCCACAAAATTTGAGAGCAATATTCCCGAGCTGGATAAAGCCATTTTTTGGGCCCATCATTCTCTGGATGCTCTTGTAATGAAACAAGTGGGCAAGGGCATCTATGCCGGACTCCCCTGGTTTGATGACTATTGGGGACGGGATGCGTTTATTTCTTTTACCGGAGCTGTGCTGGTGAGTGGACAATATGAAGATGCCAGACAGATTCTCCTGTCCTTTGCTGATCTTCAAAATAAGGATGAATTTGATCTGAACTATGGTCGGGTACCCAATCGGGCTCAACCGGATAACATCATATACAACACAACGGATGGTACACCCTGGTTTGTCCGATCAGTTTGGGATTATTATCGATACAGCAATGATGGGAAATTTCTGGATAAAATGTGGCCAACCATTCGGCGAGCCACTGAAGGCGCATTGATGAATTGGGTGGATGAGGATGGTCTCCTGCGCCATGCTGATGCAGACACCTGGATGGATGCAAAAGGTCCCGATGGGCCCTGGAGCCCCCGGGGAGATAGAGCCATTGATATTCAATTTATCTGGCGTGACCAATTGGAGATAACCCAGCGTCTCGCACAGAAGTACGTGGATTTGGAAATGGTCGAGGAGATCCAACTGACTCTCACTGACTGCAATGCTGCTCTCGAAAAATTCATATCTGCTGGAGGTGCCTACCTGGTTGATCATCTCAACTCTGATGATTCACAGGATCAACAAATTCGTCCCAATGTTTTTCTCGTCCCCAGATTATTTGATGAAACTTGTGATTGGACCACCTTCGAGACTCTAGCACCCCAACTGATGACCAGGAATGGGGTTTTATCCCTGGCTCAGGACGATCCAAATTTCCATCCATATCACCATCAACCCGGCTTGTATGTCCAGGATGCCGCTTATCACAATGGCATTATCTGGACCTGGAATTCAGCAGCCAGCATTACGCCATCAATTCAATTCCATCAATACCACTATGCTGAGGCCTTGTTTAACAATCTCACCCAACAAATTATTGAGCGAGGAGCGATTGGTACCATTGCCGAGCTCACAGATGCCTGGCCCAGAGAAGGTGAGCTTCGACTCTCAGGAACTTTTAGCCAAGCCTGGAGTCTGGCTGAATATCTTCGCAGTTTTTATCAGGATATCCTGGGTATTCGACCTGACTTATCACAGTCCCATGTGACCCTTGCACCTCGACTCCTCAATGACTTAAAAGAGGTAGCCTTTAAACACACTATGGGAGAGGACCAATGGGAGATAGAGTATCGCGATTCTGATTCACAATTTGATATATATATATCACGATCGTCACCAGAAGAAATGAAACTATCATTTGAGCTATTTGCTGGCGTGGAGGTGACTCACCTCGGTTTGAACTGGAAAGGGACAAATCTGCGTCTCAGGTATGAAAAACAAATGGGGCAATGGACCGTCCCAGGCGATATCGAAGACTATACGGTGACCAATGAAGATGTGACCACTTCACCAAACAGCCTGGCCTTTTGTGAATTGGATACGACAAGGGAAGTGCCGGTCTTGATGGGTCCAGAACATCGACTCCTCAGCGAAAAGGAGTTGGGTAGTTTTAGCAGAAACGCAAAAACGATATATAAAGTTGCAGATCCCATTGGTGATGATCATGGGCTGAGTGCTCGCTATACCTACCCAGGCAATCCTCAATTTGAAAAGGGTCTGGCTGATATCCTCAGTTTTGAAGTGAGACAGGGGCGTGATCATTACGAGTTTGAACTCACTTTCTCGAACCTGGTTGACCCTGGTTGGCACCCGGAATATGGATATCAATTGACTTATTGTGCCATTGGTATCAGCTATAATGCAGCAACTGGTACAAAAGAGGTGGGAAAGAATGCTCAGTCCAACTTTCAGTCAGATTTCAGGGCAGATCAAATCATGTATATCGCCGGAGGTGTCCTGCTTGTCGATGACAATCATGAACCTCAAGCAGAATATATGCCCCGAACCGTAGATGGGGCTATTGGGGACGCTGAAACTGAACGTATTCGATTCACACTGCCCAAAGACCTGTTCTCCAAATCCCTTCAGGAAGCCACTTTCCAGATTGCCGTGGGTTGTCAGGATGATCACGGTGGAGCAGGCATCGGGGATTTTCGTCCAGTCCAGGCCACTGGCAGCGGGTGGATGGGTGGCGGTGGCAGCAAAAACGGGTCAAATGTCTATGACTGGTTGATAAGCCCATAAGGATTTTCTAATTCACCAAGTCTTTAGCCCGTCATGTTTGGACTAAAGTCCAGTTTTGGGGTTCAACTTCCTACACCCGCCTTAAAAGGCGGGACAATTGATCACGGCCTTGGGCGGGAAAGGCTGGCTCATGCTTCGAGAGCCTCAGCAAGACGCCAGTTGAGATTGCTGCGGGCTAATTACTCCGGCCTTCAGGCCGGGGGTGCACAGCCCCAAAAAAGAGGGGCTTTAGCCCAAAAAGCGTCAGGGATAAAATCCTTTAGTCCCCCTATACCACTATACCTCCGCCTTAAAAGGCGGGGTAATTCCTGAAATAACTATAGTACTCTGCGCTCTTTGCGCCCTCGGCGGTTAATAGGACTATCTACAGAATTGCTAACATCCCCAATATTTGCCTTTGAGAAATAATTTGGAACTTTCCTAACTCAAGTCATATTAACTACCTGTGAAGAAGACCTGGAAATATACTGCCCTTTTTACACTCATTCTCATCGGAATGATGCAGGCTGTTCCATTTTTGCCAACCCATACCAACTGTCAGGCTGCCTGTTGTGTAGAGGCCGTAAGCTGTTGTGAGACTCAGGTTGACACAGGATGCGATATGGCCATGACGTCATGTAATGTGACGCTCTTCATACCCTTAATTTCAGCACCCCTGATAAAAGTAGAATCTCACATCGATCTGGATATCGCTTTAGATCCCCCGCTGCACAGTGAGACTATTCAGGAGCAGTTTCGGTTCATCTCCACAAATCTGGATCTTTTCCAGGAAGCTCCTCCGCCAGACCAAACCCCGCTTCTCATTTAGACCACTCTAAAAGCTAGGATGAAACATCAGGCCAATTGGCTTGACGTATATGTTATCAAAAATCCTGTTTTGGAGATGGTGAAGTGTATAGAAAGAATAAAGTTTTATTGGGTAAAAGCTGGGGAATCATATTTTTCCTCCAGCTCCTGTTATCCTCACCCCTGGTGAGTTCCGAAAAAAATGTTAATCCTGAGTCGGACAGTTGGATCAGCCAGTTGAGTCAGCCTCTAATGGATTTGCCGGCACAGGTGAATACCCTGGATGAACTCATTGAATTATCCCTTTCGAGAAATTCTGGGATACGGGCTCAATACGCAGAGTGGAGAACCAGTCAAGAAGCTGAGAATACCATCTCAACTCTACCCGATCCAATTCTAGGGGTCGGCTATTTTATTGAACCAGTAGAGACAGCTCAGGGTCCACAATCGGCTAAAATATCACTGGGGCAAACCATTCCCTGGTTCTCAAAAACTCGGGCAGCTCGTGAAACCAGGAAATATCAGTCTATCCAGAGCTACCAGGCACTGGAGGCAGCGAGGCTTTCCCTGGTTCGCGAAATAAACAATCTGTGGGTTGAAGTGGATCATATCCAGTCCATTACTTCCATTATTAGTGCCAAATTAGCCCTTTCAAGGGATTTAGAGGAAGTTCTCAGCATTCAGTACCAGAGTGCCTCTATCTCTCATAAGAAACTGGTGGAAGTTCAGATCCAAACTCTCCGACTGGAAAATGATCTTCATGATGTGGAAAGTCAGTATTACCGGCTCAGAGTTAAGCTGGGCTCAATTCTGGAGCTGGACGCCCCGGTTCCAGAAAATCTTCTCGCACCTCAAGGGGACACATCTATCAGCGACTTCTCTTCGGGAGCAGTTTCAAAAGATCATCCCCGGCTTCAACGCCTTGATGCCATGCTTCATGAAGCTCAGGCGAGGAAGGCTGGTGCTAAAGCTTCCTATATTCCAGATTTAAAAATTGGCCTGGACTATATACTCACTGATATGAAAACCACTGGGGGTGTCGAAATCGCGGGAACTGGAAAAGATGCTCTTATGGTGAGTGCCGGTATTGCTTTGCCTCTCTGGAATTGGAAATCAAAAAAAGCCGAAGTGAAATCCTCTGCTTGGCGCGAAAAAAAGGCTCAAGCGCTGTTGGATGCCGAAAGCTCACGACTTACCCGGGAAAATGAGATTTCCAGATCCATGCTTGATGAAGATTTGAGATTGATCCAACTGTATCAGGAGCAGTTGATACCCAAAGCCCGTGAAATTGAAACGGTCATGCAGCAGGAATATATCAGCCAGAGTTCAGATGTATTCTCCTATACCTCGGCTCGTCAGCATGTCCTGGATTTACAGTTGGCCCTATCGAATGTACAATATTCTGCACAATTACATCTAGCTGATCTCAGCTATTTGAAAGGCAATTAATATGAATGAATTAGTATCGAAATATCTAAATAAAATGAAATTGATCGTATCTAACCCATGGATGAAAACCATTTTAACACTTCTCCTGGGAATCATGCTGGGGAGTTTCCTGTTTTCAACTGGAGATACAGGGATCAGTTCCGTCCATGACGACCATTCCCAGGGAACCACCTGGACCTGCTCCATGGATCCCCAGGTAAAACTGGATGAGCCAGGTCAGTGCCCAATTTGCTTCATGGACTTAATCCCCTTAGCTGTTGATGAGGGGCCTGCGAATAGTCATGCCAGTCATCAGGGGGAAACCACCTGGACCTGCTCCATGCACCCACAGGTGAAACTGGATGAACCAGGACAATGCCCAATCTGTTTTATGGATTTAATCCCATTAGCGGCTACCAGTGAAAGCGATGCTTCAACGGAGATCAGTTTATCTGCTGCTGCGGTGAAACTAGCTCAAATTTCAACCACACCGGTTCGCCATGGTATGGCCCACAGTGAAATCTACCTCTCTGGTAAGATTGATTATGACGAAACCCGGGTAAAAAATATTGCTGCCTGGTTTCCAGGCAGATTGGAACACCTGTATGTTGACTACACGGGTATTCGGGTAAATAGAGGTGATCACTTACTGGAAATCTATAGCCCCGAACTCTATTCGACCCAAAGTGAATTACTCCAGGCATATAGCAGGGTGAAACAAGCGGATCAAAGTCCTGCCAGTCAAAAATCTTCTCAGGCGACCTATGAAGCCGTCGTTGAAAAGACCAAACTCCTTGGACTGAGTATGAATCAGATAAATACCATCACCTCAAGTGGCAAAGCTCGGTCAGTCTTACAAATCAATAGTCCCATCACCGGGATTGTCATTCATAAAAATGCCATGGAGGGTAAATATGTCAAAACCGGGGAGCAGATTTATTCAATTGCCGATTTATCGAAAGTATGGTTGATCCTTGAAGCATATGAGAAGGATCTCCCCTGGTTGACCTATGGCCAGGAGCTTTCGTTTTCAGTGGCCGGATTACCCGGCCAGACATTTCGTGCCCATATCTCATATATTGACCCTCTGGTAAATCCTCAGAAGCGGAGTATAACCATACGGGCAGTTCTGGATAACAGCCAGGGGTTGTTGAAGCCTGGGATGCTGGCTGAAGCATCAGTTTCAGTGATGCTCAACGGGATGGGCCAGGTTGTTACCCCCGATCTCAGTGGAAAATGGGCCTGTCCCATGCATCCTGAAGTGGTGGAAGACCACCCTGGAGATTGTTCTATTTGCGGCATGGATCTGGTACCCCTGCAAGAAATTGGCGGGGCTCAGACCGTGGCAACTCAAGCATTACTTATCCCGGCAAGTTCAGTATTGAAGACAGGTCGCCGGGCATTGGTTTACGTCCAAATCAGTAAGAGCGAATCAAGTCAGTTTGCACTTGTTGAGGTTGTTTTAGGACCTCGAGTAGGTTCAGAATATATCGTAATGAGCGGATTGGCAGTCGATGAACTCGTGGTCTCTAATGGCAATTTTAAAATAGATAGTGCCATGCAGATCGCCGGGAAGAAAAGCATGATGAGTGGCGATGGCGCGCCCTCAACTGCACCAGCAGGTCATCAACATGGCTAAAACAAACTTACTTGATCGTCTCATCGGATTGCCTTTAGAAAATAGGCTCATCACATTGATCCTGTTTGTCTCAGTCCTGATATGGGGTCTTCTGGCAGCTCCATTTGACTGGGATATTCCTGGAATAGATCGTGCACCCATCCCGGTGGATGCCATCCCCGATATTGGAGAAAATCAGCAAATCGTTTTCTCAGAGTGGGCTGGACGCTCTCCTCAGGATATTGAGGATCAGATAACTTATCCTTTGACCGTGGCACTGTTGGGTACACCCGATGTTAAAACGGTACGCTCATTCTCCATGTTTGGTTTTTCTACCATCTATGTGATTTTTAACGAAAATGTGGATTTCTATTGGTCAAGAAGTCGCATCCTGGAGAAGTTGAATGCGCTTCCGTCGGGGACCTTGCCTGATGAAGTCAAACCGAGTTTAGGTCCAGATGCAACTGCCCTGGGCCAGGTCTTCTGGTATACACTGGAGGGGCGTGATGATGAGGGACAGCC
>ERZ889078.2440-NODE-2440-length-13245-cov-13.424261_pt1 | contig 13245 bp, 11 predicted proteins | sample MGYA00521266_ERZ889078 | MGnify/ENA primary metagenome ERZ889078 (study PRJEB32303, sample SAMEA104408618) | aquatic metagenome | biome: Brackish water; feature: Pelagic; material: water | place: Baltic Sea | collected 2014-06-16T06:34:00 | depth 76,534 m ...
TTCCTTTTTCCAATATTTTGACGCACTCTTTCAGCATTTCTTCCTATCCTTTCAAGCGTAAATCGTGAACCGGTTACCGTCAACCATCCTTTAACCCGGCAACGTATACCTCTTTTTCCGGATTCAGTCCATCCCCATGTGCTGCCAAGGGCAGTAAAAGGCACTTTTCGATTCGGCCGAAACCCGTTCAGGGATTGCATGGCATCGATTCCCTCAAAGGGATTTTAGAAAGCATTGGAAAGAGGGAGAAGAACAATTGTTCGCCCCATTTTTTCCCATTTACTCATCTGCCAAAAAACACTTGAACTAACGAGCTCACATCTATTATATTCTTTTCACTGGAATTTTTCCTGATAAGAATCCGTGAAAGCAACCCAGGACACGGTGCGAAATGGATGGAAACCATAACCACCTCATTTTCTGTATGTTCTTGCTCAAGATTCTGATTTCATTATTATTTAGTAGAACACGCGTTTTATCGGAAAAAAGGGGTGGGTTACCGGATTCATATAACTTATTGTTTTGAAGGATATTTATTGATTTTTCACGCGTTTCGTGAGAAAAAATAGGGCTGGAAAAAGGATCGTTTTTAGGGGTTACCGTTTTTGGGGGTGTAACCATTTGAAAGTTCCAGAGAAAAAAGGGGGTCCCTGAGAACGATAAGAAGAGCCTTCGGGCGATTGATTGCGATGTGCCATCGCAAGTTCATAGGTTCAAAGGTTCTGGGTTCAAGGTTGATTCTGAAAACCGTTGTGCTGGAAATCACACTTGGAGAATCTGAATTTCAGGGCGTAAGATCACGCGAGAAGAACCGGAACTGCAATTGGCACTTCCATCAAGTACCTGCGGGTCTACGAACAAGACCCAGGGAAGACACAAGGATAACCCCGGAACGTTGAACGCAGAACCTCTGAACCTGGAACCCTGAACCCCAGAACCTCAGAACCCGGAACCTCCGAACCTTAAACATTTGGGATGGGGGTCGTCCCCTCAAGAAATCCCCTTGCTTTTTCGGCTGAAATCAGACATACTGTTGCCACTTATAAACAAGTGGAAACGTTATGTCTGGAGCTCGGATTGAAAGAACGACCTGATGAAATCTTCCGCAAGCACGGTGGCCAGCTTCGAATGAGTGAGGCTATCAAGCAAGGCATCACCCGCTACATGCTCTATTCGCTCAGAGACAAGGGTGTCATTGAGCAGGTGAGTAGAGGTATCTATCGGTTGGTGGACCTGCCTCCAATCAGCAATCCCGATTTGGTGACGGTCAGCCTTCGCTTCCCAAACGCTGTCATTTCTCTTGTCTCCGCACTGACCTACCATGACATCACGACCCAGATTCCACATGCTGTCTTCGTGGCGGTGCCAAGAGACTCACGGATGCCTTCGCTCGACCATCCTCCCATCCAGGCCCACAGATTCTCGAATGAAGCATACAAGTCCGGCATCGAAGAGCATCCGATTGATGGAGTGTCCGTTAAAGTCTACAGCCCCGAGAAAACCCTGGCCGACTGCTTCAAGTTCCGCAATAAAATCGGAATGGACGTGGTTCTGGAAGCGCTGAAACTCTATAAGACACGAAAGAAGTTCAACCTCGGCGAACTGCTCAGATACGCCAAGATCTGCCGGGTCGAAAAGGTGATGCAGCCGTACCTGGAGGCGACGGTATGACATCTCCTAAAAACATGTCCGCGTCAGTCCGGCAACGCCTCCTCAACCGTGCCAGAAGTGCCCATAGGCCATTCAACGAGTTGCTTCAATATTACGCCATGGAGCGATTCCTCTACCGGCTGTCCCAATCTGCTCACGTCGACCGATTCATTCTCAAAGGGGCCCTGATGTTGAGAGTTTGGCGCTCCCCGGAACTTCGTCCGACCATGGACATTGATATGCTGGGAAGAACGAGCAACAAGGAGACTGACATCGTCGCACAAATCAAAGACATATTGACTGTGGATGTGGAAACGGACGGGCTTGACTTCGATCCTGATTCCATTCAGGCCGAACGGATCACCGAAGATGCGGATTACGAAGGGATCAGGATTCGGTTCCTGGGCGCATTGGGTTCAGCGAGAATCAATATGCGGATTGACATCGGTTTTGGTGACATTGTCTATCCGGAGCCTGAAAAATCGGACTTTCCGACCATGCTGAATTTCCCGGCACCAAAGTTGCTCTGCTACAGTCGCGAAAGCTCGATAGCGGAAAAGTTTGAAGCGATGGTTAAGTTGGGTATGCTGAACAGCCGGATGAAGGATTTTTATGACATCTGGCTGTTGTCGCGACAGTTCGACTTTGATGGTCCGAGACTCACCGAGGCTATTCGCCTGACTTTTCAACGGCGCGGCACGGAGCTTCCCGCGGAAATAGATGCATTCACTGAGCGTTTCATTGCGGCCAAACAAACCCAGTGGTCGGCCTTCAGGAAAAGGCTCGGGCAGGATCACGTTCCGGTTTCGTTCAGAGAAATCGCGGCTTCGGTGGACAGCTTCCTGTCACCTATCGTTGCGGTCTTTTTTTCCGGCGAACAATGTCACGCAAACTGGAAAGCACCCGGCCCATGGGACTGAACCAATAAACTTCCATCAAAAGAACATTTCTCGATCGGTCGGCTTCGCTTCAGGCGGGATTTTTGACCGGCTTTGGGGCCGGAGAGGAAACCCCGGATTATGATTTCATTTCTTCTTTGTCCGCGCTAAAATGCGTATGTGTCCCTTTTGCGGGACATGTGTAACCAAGGTGGAGATCCCGGGACAGGGTCTTCTGAGTGAACACCCCAATTTTATTATCATTTAGTAAACATTGAATTTTTCGGCAAAAAGAGGGTAGGTTACCGGATTGATTTAATATGTTGTTTCTAATGATGTTTTTCTATCTTTTACGTATTTTGTGAGGAAAAATAGGGCTGGAAAAAGGCCATTTTTTTGGGGTTACCGTTTTTGGGGGTGTAACAATTTGAAAAAACCGGATAAAAAATGGGGTCCCCTGTGAACGATAAGAAGAGCCTTCGGGCGATTGGGGGCGATGGTGCCCATCGCAGGTTCAAAGGTTCCCGGTTCAGAGGTTCAAAGGTTTATGGTTCCCGCTTTCACTTCGTTTCAGACGGGATCTGATCGAGAAAGAAACTCTTCATATGAGGCTTCTGGTAGAGGTGGAGAACAAAAGAGCAATGAAATTATTTAGTGGTCATAGGTTGCTGTTCATTCACGGTAATGTGGAACCCAGAACGGTGAACGCTGAACCTTGAACCTCCTTTTCTTGTGAGGGTGCGGAATGCGAATCGAACGATTTGAGGATATTGAGGCCTGGCAGTTGGGACGAGAGCTGACCCGCAAGGTCTATGACCTCACGAACCATCCCGATTTTTCACGTGACTTCGGATTGAAAAGACATATTCAGGATGCGGCGGGATCTTCCATGCACAATATTGCGGAAGGTTTCGATTCGGAGACAAACCCCGAGTTCGTTCGTTTTCTTCGGTACGCCAAACGGTCCTGCACGGAAGTTCAAAGCGAACTGTATGTTGCCATGGATCAAGGGTACATAACCGAGGCTGAATTCCAGGATGTGTATGAACACGCCGCAAATACCCGTGCCGCGATCCGTGGCTTCATCAACCACCTGCTGGCCTACGAACAAGATCCAAGGGAGGCCCAAGAATAATCCTGTCGAAGATCCTGTCTGAAGTGAAACGAAAGCGGGAAACCTTTTTTTGAGCCTTCAGACGATTGTGACTTTATGAACTCATTACATGAGAAAGGAAATGAAAGATGAGATTCAGGCACAAACTACTTCGTACTTTTATCCTCTGCATGGCATTGATCCCTCTTTTTGTTGCGGGTTGTGCCGGCGTAACCAAAGCGGGAACGGAGATCAAGCGAATCGGCCCGGAAGAAGCCCGGGCGAAAGTCCAGGCCGGCAAAGCCCTGCTCGTCTGTTCCTACAATGATGAAGCATGTAAAGGCATGCTTTTGGAGGGAGCAATTTTGCGCAGCACCTTTGAAAGCAAAGTATCATCCTTGTCCAAGGATCAGGAGATCATCTTTTACTGTAATTGACCCAGTGAGGCAACCTCCGCCAGTTTGGCGGAGCAATACTTTGGGATGGGGTATCGCAATGTCGAGGCCCTTAAGGGCGGTTTTAATGCCTGGAAGAATGCGGGCTATCCCCTCAATTAACCGGAATAGAGGGAAGGACAACGGGAACGTTTTCAACTTGTAAACTTCACAAGGAAATATGGAAAAAGATACAATAAAATTAAGTACGAACAAAATGATTGCCCAAAAAGAAGGCCCCGTCGGCTGGATTATTTTCAACAACCCTGCAAAGAGGAATGCCGTTTCCCTGGAGATGTGGGAGGCCCTGGCCGAAATGGTCCGTGATTTCGACCGGGATGGGGCTATTCGTGTTATTGTTTTAAAGGGGGCGGGGGAAAAGGCCTTTGTCTCCGGCGCCGATATCTCGGAATTTGAACAAAAGCGCCATTCGTCCGCATCAAGGAGATCCTACGACGAGAAGGCCGCACTGGCCACCGACCTGTTGGCCCGATCAGGCAAACCCGTCATCGCCATGATCCAGGGGTTTTGCATCGGGGCGGGGATGGCCATCGCCTTGAGCGCTGACATCCGCTTTGCCGCCCCGGACTCCCGGTTCGGTATCCCCGCGGCCAGACTGGGCCTGGGGTACGGCTATGCCGGCACCAAGGCGCTGTCCGATCTGGTGGGACCCTCCCACGCCAAGGACATCCTGTTCTCGGCCCGTTTCCTGGATGCGGACGAGGCCTGTCGCATGGGTCTTGTCAACAGGATCGTACCGAGAGACGAACTTGAAACGGCGGTTCGCGCGTATGTGGAGCTGATCGCGAACAACGCGCCGTTGACGGTAAAAACGGCAAAAGCAGCCGTGAATGAAACAAGGAAGGTTTCCCCTGAAAGGGACTTGGAAGAAATAGCCCGAATGGTGGATGCCTGTTTTGACAGCAACGATTATGCCGAGGGACGCCGCGCCTTTCTGGAGAAACGTGCCCCAAAGTTTACCGGGACATGACCGACGAATTCATGATCAGGACGTCGGTCTCTCTTTGAGATGCAGGCCGTATTTTCTGATGCGGTTGAAAACGGTCATGCGATGAACCCCCAGTAACCGGGCGGCCACGGTCTTGTTTCCCTTACTCGCGACCAGGGCATCGATAAGTTCCGCTTCTTCCGCTGACATTTCCTCAGTCCCTGAAGCCGAAGGCTGCCGCCCGCTCTCAAATCTTTCTTCTGTAGATGTCAAATTCCCCGGCAGATGGCGGCATTCAATCAGTCCGGATTCTGCAATGACAAAGGCATATTCAAGGGAACTCTTCAGTTCCCGGACATTTCCCGGCCATGCATACTCCACAAAAAGGGCCATCACCTCAGAGCTCACCCCGCTGATTTTCTTCCCGCTTTTCACGTTGAGCTGTTTGATAAACGAGTCAACCAGAAGGGGGATATCTTCGGTTCGTTCACGCAGGGGAGGCAAGTGAATGGGAAGCACGTTGATACGGAAATAGAGATCTTTTCGGAAGGCCCCTTTAGACACCTGTTCGGAGAGATCAACGTTGGTTGCCGTGATAATGCGGACATCCACCCGAACCGGGGTGTGATCCCCGACCCGTTCGAAATGCTTGGTTTCGAGCACCCGAAGGAGTTTGGCCTGTGAGGCCAACGGTATCTCCCCCACTTCGTCGAGGAACAGATCCCCCCCATGGGCGGCCTCGAATCGACCCATTCGGTGCCGGTAGGCCCCCGTAAAGGCCCCTTTCACATGGCCGAACAATTCGCTCTCAAGGAGAGATGCATTGAGGGCCGCACAATTAAATTGAACAAAAGGGCCCTCTCTTCTTCGTCCCAGTTTGTGGATAGCGTGAGCGGCAAGTTCCTTTCCAACCCCACTTTCCCCGTAAATAGCCACCGGCGCATCACTCTCCGCGGACCGCTCAATGATCTGATAAGTCCGCTGCATGGCCCCACTCTTACCCACCATGCCATGGAATCCGGTGCGCCCTTTCGCAACCCTCGAAAGCTCATCGATTCTGCTGTCGATTCTGTCTTCTCGAGAGGCATCGGCAAAGGTTTCCAAGCCGCCCAAAACCACCCCCCCCTCATCTCGAATGAGTCTGGCGCTTTTTATAACCGATGCGTAAGACCCGTCCTTTCTGCGAAACAGGCACCGCTTTCTATTGACGAAGCCGATCTCAAAAAGCAGGCACCATTCATGCTTGCTTTCCGAGCGAAAAAGCTCACAGGCATCACATTCGAGGATAGTACATGTCGATGCCTCCAATTCCTCTCTGCTGTATCCTGAGAGGCGCTCCATGGCAGGGTTGACCATTCGAATGACGCCATCCGGTCCCACCAGCATCACGCAACTATCCACGGAATTTACGATTTCTTTATAGTAGTCGCTGAGGATCGGTTTGCCCATAGTTTAGATTCTTACAAATTCACTCTAAGAGTTCATCTCTCACAATAAATAGCATGCTGTAATAAATTATCTCGAATACACGTGTTTCTCGTGAATGCGATATTTCTTCATACGATTCCACACCGTCATCCTATGCACGCCAAGAAGTTTTGCCGCCTCGGATCTGTTGTTATCGCTCAAGCGTAAGGCCTCTATGAGGGCAGTTTTTTCATCAAGGTAGCGCAACCTTTCTTTCACGTCTTCTGCTTTAGAGCTGGACACTCCCTCTCCCGTTTCGGCGCCAAAGTGAGTGGGCAGATGGTGTCGCCTGATCAACCCTGATTCGGCAATCACAACGGCATATTCAAGGGCGCTTTTCAGTTCTCGAATATTTCCGGGCCATGAATAGGCCATAAAAAGATTCATTACCCCCGCGCTTACGCCTGTCAGATCCTTTCCGCTCCTCCTGCCGATCTGGCGGATAAAACTATATACCAGGAGAGGGATGTCTTCTTTCCGCTCCCTTAACGGAGGTAGGTATATGGGGAGTACATTGATCCGGAAAAACAGGTCTTTGCGAAATTCCCCCGTTGAAACCATGGCTTCAAGAGGGCGGTTCGTTGCCGTAATGATCCGAACGTCTGTAACGATGGGTCGATTATCGCCTACCCTCTCAAATTGTTTGGCCTCCAGGACCCGCAGAAGCTTGCTCTGACTGGAAAGAGGTATTTCAGAGACTTCGTCAAGAAAGATGTCGCCCCCTTTGGCAGCCTCGAAACGACCTATACGGTGACGATAGGCACCGGTGAAGGCCCCCTTCACGTGTCCGAAAAGTTCACTTTCCAGGAGTGACTCATTGAGGGCCGCGCAATTATATTGAACAAAGGGCCCTTCCCTTCTCCGGCCCAGGAGGTGGATGGCGTGGGCAACCAGTTCCTTCCCGGTACCACTTTCTCCGTAAATGGTCACCGGCGCATCCGTCTCCGCAGCCCTTTCAATGATCTGATAGTTCCGCTCCATGGAAGCGCTTTTCCCCACCATTCCATGGAATCCTTCCGCCTCATCCAGTACTCTCGAAAGTTGATGAATCTCCTGGTCTTTCTTGTCACTCTCCGAAATGTCAGTGAATGTCTCCAATGTTCCAAGCAGGTTCCCATCCGGATCTTTCAGCAGGGAGGCATTTTCCATTACCGCCACATAAGAACCGTCCTTCTTCATCATAAGGCACCGTCGGTCCTTGATCTCCCCGGACGCAATGAGCATACACCATTTTTCCTTGGTCTCGGAAAGGATCACCTCACAGGCGTCACACTTCAGGATGTTACAGGGTGCCCCCTCCAGCTCGCTGCGTGTGTACCCGGAAAGGTCTTCCATGGCCTTATTGATTATCAGGATGGTCCCATCCTGACCAACGACCATAAGGGCATCGTGAATGGCCTCGACAATTTCTTTGTAATAAGCGGTGGGGATTCGTGTTTCCATGAAAAAAACTTTATCACTTGATTAAGCGAAAAGTCAATATGAATGATCAATTCGGCGAATAACGTATAGAACCTGTAGCCAATTCTTTCTGAATAATGTCATATAACAAATTGATATACCATTGGTTTACATGAACATTTCAGCGGATGGCACGATGTTTGCTGTTTGTGAGACAACAAATCGAATCGAATAACGACGTATCGCACGGGCAGGGAACTGCATTGTCGTATTCAAAGTGAAAAGGCAAACCCGCCGAAAGGCGGTGACGCAAAACCACGGGTCTAAAGCCGAAAGGTCACGACAGCCGGGTTGCCGAAAGGGACGTTTAAAAAAGGCCTTTTGGCAAACCAACCAAAAGGCCTTTTTGTTTGTATCGCCCCTCAATAAATATTTTGAAAGCGGAGAAAAACCTGTCGGCGGAAAAGCAAGGGGAATGGGCATGAAAACAGTTGTTCTTGGTATCGGAAATTTGCTTCTGGGTGACGAGGGAGTCGGAGTTCATGCGGCCCAGGCATTTTCTGAAATATGTCCGGAGGAAGTAGAGGTCAGAGATATTGGGACTGCCATTTTAGAGGCCATCCCGGACTTTGAGAAGGCAGACAAAATCATTGTTCTCGATGCCATGAAGGCCCATGGGAGGCCCGGCACGATTTATCGAATACCTCTGGGTGAGTGCCTTTCCAATGACGTCATTGGATCGCTCCATGGCTTTGATTTAAAGAGGGTACTGGCCCTGGCAGGACGTGAGCAGCCGCCCGAGGTCCTGGTCTTCGGTGTTGAACCCGCGCACGTGGGGTGGTCACTGGAGCTTTCCGAAGTGGTAAAAGATGCTCTCCCGGAATTACTTATAGCGGTGGAAAATGAGATCAAATTGAATGAGAACGAGGAAAAGGCGCGCATTTGAGTTTCAGGGACGGCCGCCTGACGTCTGCTGAAGATTTTCCAACAAACTTTTAGCGATAAGGGGCTCGGCCCCCATGGAGAAAAATGAAAAAGATATCAGGCGAATACACTTTGTGATTGTTTTTAAGACGAAATTTAGGAGGACTTCTTTAACTTAGAGGAGGACGATAGCATGAAAGGAATAGGGAGAAGAGATTTTTTGAAGTATTGTGTTGGGTCGGCAGCAGTCCTGGGACTGGATTTGACGGTTATGGGGCGATTGCAAAAGGCCCTGGCTGGAGCTCATCCAACCGTGGTCTGGCTCAACGGGGCCAACTGCACCGGTTGCACCGTTTCACTGGCCAACAGAATCAGTTCTGATGGACCAACGGACATTGCCGACCTCCTGATCAATTACATTGATCTGGCCTTTCACCCCAACCTCATGGGCGCGTCCGGAGATCTGGCGGTTCAAACCCTTCACAATGCAACCGACGGGGCGGGTTTCATCCTGGCGGTGGATGGAGGTATCCCCACGGCCTTTGGCGGCCACACGTGTATGCTCTGGACCGAGAAGGACGGGCGTGAGGTGACCGCACAAGAGGCAGTCCTTGACCTGGCGCCAAGGGCCATTGCCACATTATGCATCGGCACCTGTGCCAGTTTCGGAGGAGTCCCCGCGGGAGACCCAAACCCCACAGGCATCAAAAGCGTACGCGAACTGACGGGCGTCAAAACCATCAACATCCCCGGATGCCCCACCCACCCGGACTGGGTTGTCTGGACTGTCGCACAGCTCCTGGCAGGAGTAAGCCCTTCCCTGGATGGAGATGGCAGACCGAAAACTTTATTTAGCGGGGATTCAAAGAACATTCATGACCGATGTCCGCGCAGGGAACGGGAAGAGGCGGATACGTTCGGCCAGGAAGGTCAATGCCTGAAGGAACTGGGGTGTAAAGGACCGCGCACCCAGGGTGATTGCCCCACGAGACTCTGGAATGGGGGAACCAACTGGTGTATCGGGGCCAATTCCATCTGCCTGGGCTGCACAGAGGCCGGTTTCCCTGACCAATTCTCACCGTTTTATAAATATGAAGGGGTAGGTGGAGAAGACCACGGCGGTGGCGAGGACGATGGAGATGACCACGACGGTGACAAAGACGATGGAGATGACCACGACCGCGACGATGACCGTCATCGTGACTATGGTCGTTAGACCTTTTGGCCTGAAAATGCTTCCCGTTAGCGAAGCTGAGTTGAAGTCTGGAAAAAAGAACAGAAAATTGCAGACAAAATGAAACCTATCCCAGAATCCCAACCCTGACCATAACAGGGTTTTCTGAAAGGAGCTACAAATGGGGACAATTACCATAATGGATCCGGTTACCCGGATCGAAGGACATATGAAAGTAGAGCTGGATATCGATGGCGGCTACATCAAGGACGCCCGCTGCACAGGAACACTGTTTCGCGGGTTTGAGATCCTGTTGCAAGGCCGTGATCCATGGGATGCGCCGGTGATCACACAGCGGATCTGCGGGGTCTGCCCAATCAGCCATGCCGAGGCCGCTGTCCTGGCACTGGACAATGCCGCAGAAGGGACCGTGCCCACAAACGCCAGACTCCTGCGTAACCTGACCCTGGGCGCCAATTTTATCCAGTCGCATATTCTTCACTTTTATCTCTTGGCTGCCCTTGATTACGTGAAAGGTCCCCAGGTCTCCCCCTGGATACCCGCCTGGGAGAACGGACTGTCGGAAAACTTGGGACAAGTCGTAGAACATCTGGCAGGACCGGCCCTCGTGGCCCGTCGCGAAGCCCATGAGATGGGCGCGATTTTCGGAGGAAAGATGCCCACCTCCCATGCCTACATACCCGGCGGATTTACGGCCACGCCGAGCCGGGATAAAATTACCCTTTATCGTGAGTATCTCACCCGTTTAATCGCCTTTATTAATAACGCATATCTGCCGGATGTGGATGCCGTTGCAGCGGCCTTTCCGAATTACAGGTACATCGGCCAAGGCTATGGGAATCTCATGGCCTATGGGGTCTTTGAACTGGATGAAACTGGAGAGAACAAGCTTCTTAATAAAGGATATGTACAAAATGGGGCAACCGGTGAGCCCGGTGATGTCAACCACGGCGATATCACTGAGTTTGTAAACTATTCCTGGTACGAGGATGGGAATAATGCCCTCACGCCTGCGCAAGGAGAAACCACCCCCCAATATCCCAAGGGCGATGCATATTCGTGGCTCAAGGCGCCCCGTCTCTTGGAACAGCCCTTCGAAGTGGGGGCACTGGCAAGGATGTGGGTGAACGGAGATTACCAGAAAGGCATCTCAGTAATGGATCGTCACTTGGCGCGGGCCAGCGAGACGCTCAAAATCGCAGAGGCCATGAACAACTGGCTGGATGAGCTCGATCCGGGCGCCCCCGCCTTTGACGGCTACTCTTTACCGAAGAACGCTTCCGGAGCAGGCATGACGGAGGCCCCGAGGGGCGCCCTGGGCCACTGGATAGAGATCTCGGAAGGCAAGATTTCGCACTACCAGGTAATAACCCCCACCTGCTGGAATGCCTCGCCAAAGGATGGCAAAGGTATTCCCGGCCCCATGGAACAGGCCCTCATCGGCACGCCGGTGGCGGACCCCGAGCAACCCATTGAAGCCTTGCGGGTGATTCACTCTTTTGATCCGTGCCTTTCCTGCGCAGTCCACATTACACGGCCGGATGGAGAGCCTGTCATTGTGCGGGCCGGCATTCGGTAATCCAGAAAATATATAATTCACCATGGTTTCTCCCCTGGTGCTGACAGTGCACCGGGGGGAAGCTATCAATGCTTATAGCCGCCGGCCGTTTCCTCGGTGAGCGGCGTGCTGACCGGGTTTTTCTCAAAATAGTCGATAGAGCGCTGCATATCCCCTAAGAGCAGGTCGCCGAGATCCCGGCTGACACCGTGACGCACCAGGATGCGCTGAATCACCAGATCCTCCCTGTTTGCGGGCATGGAATAGGCCGGTACCTGCCATCCGCGACTTCTCAGCCGATCCGCAAGATCGTAAAGGGTGAATCCCGGATTCATACCATCCTTCAACGACCAGCAGAGAGCCGGAATCCCGCCCCGACCGTCGTAGATCACTTTGAACGGCCCCATCTTTCGGATCACATGGGCTAAGTAGTCCGCAGTATTGTAGCAGGCCTGATGAATTTTACGGTAGCCCTCTCTCCCTAATCGCAGAAAATTGTAGTATTGGGCAACAACCTGCCCCCCGGGTCTTGAAAAATTCAGCGCAAAAGTCGCCATATTGCCGCCCAGATAGTTGACCCAGAAGATCAAATCATCGGGTAAATCCTCTTTATCACGCCAGACGACCCAGCCGACCCCGAGCGGCGCCAGGCCGAATTTGTGCCCGGAGGCGTTGATCGATTTTACGCGAGGCACACGAAAATCCCACTCCAGGTCCGGCTCCGTAAAAGGCGCCAGAAACCCTCCGCTGGCCCCGTCCACATGGATGGGGATATCCAGACCGGTATCCCTTTGAAGCTGGTCTAGGGCATCGGCAACTTCCTTGACCGGTTCGTACTGACAGGTAAATGTAACGCCCAGGGTGGGAACCACGCCGATGGTATTTTCATCGCAGCGTTTGACAACCTCTTCCGGGGTCATGATCAGTCTGTCCCCTTCCATGGGAATCTCCCGCAGTTCCACATCCCAGTAGCGGGCGAATTTGTGCCAGCAGATCTGTACCGGACCACATATCATATTGGGCTTGTCTGTTGCTTTACCCCGGGCGCGCATTTTCTCACGCCATCGCCATTTCATGGCCATCCCACCCAACATGGCCGCCTCGCTTGAACCGGTGGTGGAGCACCCCATGGTGTTGGCCGCATCCGGCGAATTCCACAGATCCGCCAGCATATGCACGCAGCGCGCTTCGATCGCAGCGGTCTGGGGATATTCATCCTTATCGATCATGTTCTTGTCCACACACTCGTCCATGAGCTGATAAACTTCCGGCTCTATCCAGGTAGAACAGAAGGTGGCCAGGTTCTGACGCGAGTTGCCGTCCAGCATTAATTCATCATGCACCGCCTGGTAAACGTGGCGAGGGTTATGTTCCTCTTCTGGAAACTTGTATTTCGGCATCCTCACCGAAAGATCAGTCGATGCATATACGTCGTCCAGGGAATTCGCTCTTACCGTATCTTTTTCCTGCAGCGCCATACGTCATTCTCCTCTCTTTTATGATGTGCAAGGTAAACATACACAAAGATATTTTCTATTTTCAAGTTTTCTGACGAGAATAACTCATTTTTCGACTTCAGTCCATCCAAAGAAAAAGGTTGTCCCCATAAAGAAACCCTTTGAAACTTTTTTCACTATTGTTTAAACTCTTGTTCATGATACACACTTCTTCATGTCAAAAAAAACGATGGGTGACA
>ERZ889078.2441-NODE-2441-length-13244-cov-6.936083_pt1 | contig 13244 bp, 16 predicted proteins | sample MGYA00521266_ERZ889078 | MGnify/ENA primary metagenome ERZ889078 (study PRJEB32303, sample SAMEA104408618) | aquatic metagenome | biome: Brackish water; feature: Pelagic; material: water | place: Baltic Sea | collected 2014-06-16T06:34:00 | depth 76,534 m ...
GGTAATCTCAGTAATATCGCCAGCAGCAAAAATACCAGGGATATTGGTTTCATTGTTAAAATTAATTTTAATTTGATTGTGCTCATCTATACCAAGTCCTAATGGTATGAGCCACTTGGTGCTGGCTAAATGGCCAATTTCAATGAAAATTCCGTCAACTTTAATTTCATTCTCTTTGCCATCAATGTCAGTATAAACAAAAGATTCTACCCGATCTTTACCTTTTACCTCTTTGGCCTTGGCACCAAAAAAAACTTTTATGTTGTCAGCGTCGTGAATTTGTTGAGCCAAAACTTTTTCACCCTTAAATTTGTCCCCTCTGACAAACATATATACATGTTTGGCAATCTTAGACAAATACTCACCAGCATCCATAGCTGAATTGCCCCCACCAACTACTACTACATTTTTATCTTTATAGAGTGGTCCATCACAAGTAGCGCAATATGATATCCCTCGACCAGTTAGTTCTTTTTCTCCGGGCACATCTAAAGCGCGTGGTGTTAAACCAAAGCCTAAAATTATTGTCTTGGTCTTTATTTTTTTGTCGGTGATAGTTTTTACCACAAAGCCACCCTCTTCTCTTACGTCACTTTTGACAATCTCAGTCACTTCTTCAAATAAAAATTCTGAACCGGTACCAACAGCTTGCTCTTGAAATTTTTGAGCCAGCTCTATACCACCAATAGACTTAAAACCAGGATAATTTTCTATATCATCGGTCAGGGATAGTTGTCCACCGATGTCTTTGGATATTACCAAAGTCTTTAATGCTCGACGAGTAGTGTAGATAGCGGCCGTAAGGCCAGCTGGCCCAGCACCAACTATTACTACATCATAGACTTTTTCTTCCATATGTTTATTTTAAGTGTTCCTTTATTTTTTCCAACAAAACTTCTTTGCTCTGTAGGCCAACCATGTCCTCTACTGGCTTGCCAGCCTTAAATATTTTAAGAGTTGGAATACTCATTACTTGAAATTCTCCTGCTTTGTCCTTGTTATCATCTACATTAAGTTTAGCAACTTTAACTTTGCTGTTGTCGGCCATCTCCTTGGCTACGTCTTCGACAATTGGTCCTTGCATCTTGCAGGGCATACACCATGGTGCCCAAAAATCTACCAAGACAACTCCGTCAAACTCTTTTACTTCTTGATCAAAAATTTGATCTGTCAATTCTAGTGCCATATGTTTATTTATTAGTTAGTTAATTAAGTAATATTAAATAACACATCTACTAATTTTAATAACTCTTCTTTTTTTATGATCTTACTCTTATCATAACATCCCGAAACTTTGTCATCAACCAATAGCTTGGTGACGGAATCCATAGAAGCCCGGGCAGCCATAACCACAGAAATTATCTCTTTGATATCACGCTTTTCGTTATACATTTTTTCGACAGCCCTAACCTGACCTTCTATCCGATGAAGTTGAGAAATTATCTTTTCTGGATGGCAACTATTTTTATTCATAAGCATACCCTATGGGGGTATAGTAACATATCTTGTATTTTTGTCAAATAAAAATCCCTAGCCGTTGGCTAGGGTATGATCTAGCTAGGATCACCCAGAATATCAAAGACTGATTTTTCCCTGTCCTGACGACAAGGGCAGTCAAGAGGGTGCTCAGTGTCGGTATACGTCAGTTTGTAGGCAACGTCCAGAATTGCGCGGAGCATCGGCTCCTGCATCTCGGCCATAACCTCACCCACTGCTCGCCCGCTGTGTTTGGCTGGCGCCATGTTGGATACTCCGCAGAGCAAACCATAGGGTACTGCACCCTCGCCTGCCAGAACTGCTTCTGGAAAGGCCGTTGGCATACCAACTAGGTGCACTCCGTCCCTCTTACGGCGCTGGATTTGTCTGCCGGTTTCAAAACGCGGACCCCTGACACTATTGGCCCAGACCGCCGTAGAACTTGTGGTTGTTGAGGCAGCCAAAAGCCCCTGAAGGTAAGGACAGAGGAGCCATTCACTAGGACGGTGAAAAGCATATTTATCGCTAAAGCCACGCATCTCGAAGGTATAGGGGTCACCAATATAATCGTCGGCAAATCTAGGAGCAATGATGTCGCCCTGCCTATAACCACCCGTTTCGTAGTAGATGGCACCCACGGCTGAAGTGCCGAGAATACAGTCTACGCCGACAAGGCGAAGCAGAGTATACATGTAGGCTTGCCATTCGAGCTCATGAGGCAGAAGATAAACACCGCTGGATAGATGTCGACTGAGAAAATAAATATCAACTGCTTCTCCGGGTTTGACCTCGCGTGTGACCCGGTAATAGATAACGGGTCCGCCATAAGGTGTTATTCTCTCTGTAAGCTTTTCAACCCTGCATTTGGGATCCTGGCCAAACAAGTCCTGCATGCCGGTTCCGCCGTTTGCGCCGACTTTAATGTTTTTCAAGACAATCGCCTCCCTGCTTTGTTAAAGGAACTCATTGGGGAAATACCCATTTATATAACTACAATAACTGAGGTGTGTCAATTTACTCCTAATATAGGTGGGTTTTAAGTATTGACAAAAACTAAAAATTGTGATATACTAATATATCACAATCAACTCGTTCCTTTAGTCAAGGAGAAGACCATGAACTGGTTCACCCTATTCCTCAACCGCCTCGGTTGGTTAGTCAAAAAGGTTGGCATTATGCTGATCATCCTACTAGCCCTCGTGGTGTTGTACTACCGCATCTTCGCCCCAGCCATCACCGACGGTTGGACCTTTAAACCCATCCTCCAATCTCTTGTCCATTTGGCGGTATTTCTAGGAATCACCGCCACCTACCTGTTCTTCTTCTATATTACCACCTGGATTTTTACTGGTCGCACCCGCGACTTTGGCGGCAAATGCCCCCTTACCAGATGGTACATCATTTTCGCGATTTACAGCGTATTCTACGTTATTGCCCTCGGCAAGTACTTCGCGAATGGGCCCTGATCTTCGAGATCGGGGCCGCTTTTTTTGCCAAAATTAGCAAATATATAACTTTCTTGGCAGAATTAGAAACTATTTAATCCTCATCATTCTCATCTTCTATCTCTCCGACCAACTCCTCTAAGATATCCTCCATGGTAATCAGACCTAAAAGGTCTTCATTTCTCAAGACCAAGGCCATGTGGATTTTCTTACGTCTCATTTTATTAAAAACTAAATTTATTTTTTCATTTTCTTGAACCCTTATTATCGGTTGAATAAAATTTTCAATTTGCTGTTCTCTTTTATCACTATTTAAAACCTTTAATATATCCATTACATGAACATAACCTATAATGTTATCTTTGTCGTTATGATAGACCGGATAACGACTATGGGCTGTTTTGGCCATAAAATATGCAACCTGATCAACATCAACTTCCTCGTTTATAACCTCCATTTTATAACGTGGAGTGGCTATTTCCCTTGCCTCTACGTCATTGAGTTGCAAAACATTCATTATCATTTCATGTTCTTTAAACTCAATTGTGCCCTCTTCCACTGCCAGTCTACTTAGGGCCTTAAATTCTCTTTCTGACACCTTAGCGCCCGACTTTCCATTGGTTAAAAACTTCAACATTTTCTCTAAAATTAGCACAATTGGCCAAAATATAATTTGTAAAGCATACATAATTGGAGCAAACATTAAAGCAACCTTCTCAGCATTAATTTGAAAATACGCCTTAGGGTACATTTCACCAAAAACTAAAATTAAAAAGGTCATTCCTCCAGTAGCAATACCCGCGCCAATGTCACCAAATATTTTGATAGCAGCTACTGTGGCCAAACTAGCAGCACCAATGTTTACTAGATTGTTACCCAAAAGAACTATTACTAATAAACGGTTTTTATTCCTTAGCAATTTTGCTAAAAGGTTAGCATTATGTTTCTTGTGTAAAACCAGGGAACGAACCTTAGCTCGAGACAAAGAAAACATAGCAATTTCCATACCAGAAAACCACGCCGAAAGCATTAATAATATTAGTAAAAATATATATGTCATATCCTTGTATTAAAAAACAGCCCAAAAAAGGCTTTCCTATTGGCTTGGTTAAAAATATCTTGGGGACTAGGATCGTCTGAGGTGTTCATGTTATTATGATAACAAAATCTCTAAAAAATACTAGAGTCTGGTGACCCCACCAGGGCTCGAACCTGGATCCACAGCTTAGGAGGCTATTGTTTTATCCTGTTAAACTATGGGGTCTTTTAGTTTAAAATTAGACTAGATAAAGTGTCGTAATATATAATATACTTATACTTTGTTTCAGGCTATACATAGATATAAATAAAAAAAGTTTATACTTTTGTGAGATTGGTATTTTTTAGTACTGCTATTGTAGTATATTAACCCCTAAAAGTCCACAGCTTATATACATTATTATCTTTACTTATTCTAATTAATCAAGTAGTATTTAAAGGCCTAAATATAATTTTAACCTATAAAAATATGTTCAGTAAAAATGAAAATGCGCCAACCTCAAAAAGCGTAGAAACTATAATTGGTCCCTCAGTAAAAGTTGAGGGTAATTTTAAAGGAGAGGGCGATTTAGTAATAGAGGGTATCTTAGTTGGTACCTTGGATACTAAAAACAACCTTAAAATTGGACAAAATGCTGTTGTTGAAGCCGATATTAAGGCTAATAACGCTTTTATCTCCGGTAAGGTTAAGGGTAATATTACCACTAAGGGTAAGGTTGAAGTTACTAGCACTGCTATTATTTTAGGTGACATCAAGGCCCAGGTGATTTCTATCGAAAGCGGCGCTTTGATTAAAGGACAACTAAACATGCCTGTTGGTGATATTAAGGTTGAAGACACTCACTTAGAGCCAGGGGTTGATGAGCCCGAAGAAAACGAAGAATAAAATTTAAACTAGGAGCCTTATGTATCTTTACATTTATGACTCCTTCTTAAACGATAAAAAATACGCCGACCTTTTGATCAAAATAGAAAAGAGGATTACTGACTTGGGTATCAAGGGAAAGATCGCCCGTCTATCAATTCTCAAAAATATGAAAGAGTTGATCATCGACGGAGTTAAAGAAGGAGTAGAGACAGTTGTGGCTATTGGTAATAGTCAAACATTCGCTAGGGTGATAAACATCGTCGCTGATCTTGACGTTACCCTTGGTATGATCCCAGTCGACAATAATAATCCCATTGCTCGTGTCTTGGGAATCCCTCCAAGAACTTTAGCTTGTGAGGTTTTGGCTAGCCGTATCATAAAAAAAATAGACTTGGGGAAAATAAATAATTATTATTTTATCAACGCCGCTGAGATTGAAAACGGTGATGTCATAATAGAATACAGCGACTTTAAAGTTTCTCCTGTCACCACCAATAGTCGAGTCACTCTACACAACTTTGCCAGCAATGAGCAGCTGGGTGGTGCCTCCAGTCCGGTGGATGGAATCTTAGAGGCTGTGATTACACCTATCAAATCTACTATCTTGGGTAAGAAAAATATTAGTGGCACAGTTCTGCCGTTTACTAAAATAAAAATTGGTAGCGGTGGTGACGAACAAATCTCTATTTTAACTGACGAGCAGATCATCCTAAAGACCCCCGCTGAGGTAACAGTAGCTCCGCAAAAACTAAAGGTTATTGTTGGTAGCGACCGAAGCTTTGAATAAAATATTTATACAGTAATACAGCAAAAAACCCTTCTTTTAAAGGGTTTTTTATATTATGTAAGTTTTGGAATCTATTTTTTGTCAATTACTTCAACAGCTAATTCCTTCTTTTTAAAGCCTAGAACCATGTATTGTTGAACTATGGAAAAGGCGGTTGAGAGGAACCAGTAGAAGGTTAGTCCGGCCGGGAATTGTGAACCAATTACAATAGTAATAATTGGCATGATATAAAGCATCTGGCTGCTCATAGCACCAGCCATACCACCCTGCTTGTTCTTGCCCATCAACATTTTGGATTGCCAAAACTGAGCCAAGCCAGCTAAGACTGCCAAGACAATACTTTTTTCTGATAGGTCTAAAAATCCAAAGGCCACTGGTTCAAGAATGCCTGGGTTGCTTATAAAAGAATAGAGGGCACTCATAGCATCGTCTTTGGTCAAACCATCCAAAAAGACTCTGTAGATAGCAAACAAAAAAGGAAGTTGTATCAGAAGAGGTAAACAAGTTGAAAGGGGATTAACTTTTTTCTCTTTGTATAGAGCCATTAGCTCTGGACCCATTTTTTCCTTGTCGTCTTTATATTTTTCTTTTATCTTTTCTATCTCCGGTTGGATAGAAGATAAATTCTTCTGTGCCTTGATTGATTTCTTTGATGGAATATATAGAAACAGTCGAATGATAAAAGTAAGTACAATAATAGCCACGCCCAAATCTTGCCCGGGTATATTATTGTAGAGCCAAACCAAAAGATTGAATATTGGTTGGTAGAAAATAATAAAAAAAAGTTCCATTTATTTTTTGTAGTTAATTATTTTACTGGATCTTGTCCGCCACTAGTAAATGGGTTGCAACGCAATACTCTCCAGATAGTCATCACCCCACCACGTAAGGCTCCGTGCTTATCAATGGCCTGGTGACCATATTCTGAGCAATGAGGATAAAACTTACAATACCCGTGAGGATAGTAAACCTTAAACCAACCCGAATCAGGGGATAGAGTCTTTTGATATAAACGAATTAATTTTAATAGAGTATATTTTAACATCTGGCCTTAATTATAGATTTTCATCTTAGAAAAAGCAAAGTCTAGTTGTTTTCTTACAGTGACAAAATCCAAGTCAGCCGCTTCTTTTTTGGCTATAATTAGCAAAGAATAACCAACTTCGATTTTTGGTAATAGTTCTCGAACAGCTTCACGCATCCGCCTCTTGACCTGGTTTCGTTTTACCGCTCGTTTATCTACTTTAGTAGAAACCACAAAACCAATCCTAGCTTGCTCTTGCTTACTGTGCTCAAATTTAATAATATATTGAGGTAAAAAAAAGGTTTTACCCGATTTGAGCAACCTTTTTATATCCGTATCTAAATTTAAACGATTGGCCTTAGTTAACATAAGGGCCTATTTTATAAGGATTTATGAGTTGACAGTAAGACTAGCTCTTTTTTTAGCGCGACGACGCTTAAGAACATTGCGTCCTCCTGGAGTAGCCATCCGTGAGCGAAAACCGTGTACTTTCGCACGTTTTCTTCGTTTTGGTTGATAAGTTCGTTTAGTTGCCATAAAATATTATAAGCTCTTCAGAATTAAAATAACGTAGAAAGGGTAACACATTTCTCTTATTTTGGCAAGGGTATATATTTATCCATTTTTGTAAACATTTTATTAACATTTTATTCACTTTATAAGCATTCTTTAAACTATCTATTTGTGATATAGTTTAAAGCGTACCCTTATTTTATAGGTAAAAATCCATGCAAGATAATGAAAAAATTTGGCAAAGTGTCCTCGCAGAGTTAGAGCTCTTGATATCCAAGGCTAATTTTACTACTTGGTTTAAAAATACCTTTGTAGACGAGGTTAATAACCAAGAGGTTATAGTTGGGGTACCAAATGCCTTTACTAAAGTTTGGTTGGAAAAAAAGTATCACGATCAAATAGCTTCTGTTTTGGAAAAAATATTATCACAAAACAATCTACAGGTTATCTACAGGGTCAAAATCAAGGAAAAAGAAGCTAGTATTAGCAAAAACGTACAAAAAAATACTGAGCAAAAACAAGGTCCTGTGAATAACTTATCCCACAGTAATAACCCTAAACCTATCCAAAAATTTGGTCTAAACAGCTCTTATACTTTTAATAGTTTCGTTGTTGGCCCAGGAAATGAACTAGCTCAAGCTGCTGCTCACGCGGCTGCCCAAAAACCAGGGGAAATCTATAACCCCTTATTTATCTACGGCGGTGTTGGCCTAGGAAAAACCCACCTTATTCAAGCGGTGGGTAATTATATTTTAGCTAAAGATCCTAGTAAAAAACTGCTTTACATCAACAGTGAAAAATTTACCAATGACTTTATTTATGCCATTAAAAGTGGCAATACTGATAAATTTAAAGAAGCTTATCGTAATATTGATGTTCTACTTATAGATGATATCCAATTTATAGCCGGAAAAGAACAAACCCAAGAAGAGTTCTTCCATACTTTTAATGCCCTGCACCAAAATAATAAACAAATAATTATTTCTTCTGATCGTCCGCCCAAGGCTATCCCAGCCGTAGAGAGTCGCCTAATATCTCGTTTTGAGTGGGGGATGATTGCTGATATATCTTTCCCGGATTTTGAAACTAGGGTAGCCATCTTAGAAACAAAGTGCCAAGAAAAGAACTACCCCCTTGATAAGGACATAATTGATTATGTTGCTGAAAATATCCAAGAGAATATCCGTGAACTCGAAGGGGCACTAAACAGAATAATTGCCTTCCACCAACTTAATAATACCCGCCCCAGTCTTGAAAGTGTAAAAGCTATTATGGGTGGTATTTCTACTAACCCCAAAAAAGCTGGCTTAACAAGCAAAAAACTTTTACACGTTGTTTCTACTTTTTTTGATATAAGTTTAAGTGATCTTTTGGGTTCAAGTCGCAAAAGAGAGTTGGTGGTACCACGACAAATATCAATGTATCTTATGAGAGAGGAACTCAAGGCCTCTTATCCAAACATAGGACAAGATATTGGTGGTCGCGACCATACCACCGCCATGCACGCTTGTATAAAAATTAATACATTATTAGAGTCTGATGAAAAAATGAAAAACGACATTGCTGTACTTAAACAAAAAATATACGAGTAAGGTGTTAATAAAACTTTCATAAGTCTGTTTAAAACTAAAGTGTAAGTTGTTGAGAAAGATCCCCTTATCCACCGAAAAAATATTTTTAAAACTTATCCACCGAAAAAAGAAGAATAGTACACAGAAAGATCTATACTTTGTCCACTGAAGAAAAGGTTTTAAAAAATAAAAAACCTTAAATAAAAATAATTTTTCCAAACCTTTATTAACATATCAACAAGACCTACTAATACTACTATATTTAATAAAGAAAACTAACTAACAAATATATGAAAATAGTTTGTACACAGGAAAACTTAAATAAAGGCCTCGGGTTGGTTTCACATATTGCCAACAAAAATTCCAACCTACCAATTCTAAACAACGTGCTCTTAAAAGCAAAAAGGGATGGTCTAACTTTAATTACCACTGATTTAGAAATTGGAATAAAGGTTTTTGTTAGAGCCAAAATAGAGGAAGAGGGGGATTTTACCGCCGACGCCAAACTATTAAATAGTTTTATTTCTTTATTACCAAGAGAAAATATAAATTTAGATTCAGAAGAGGATAGTTTAAAAATAAGAAGCGCCAATCAAGAAACAGATATTAAGGGTTTAGAGGCTGAGGACTTTCCTCTTATTCCAGATGTAGAAAAAGAAAACGAAATAGAGCTTTCCGCAATGGAATTTAAAAAGAGTTTAAGTCAGGTTTTACTTGCCGCCTCTCTTGATACTTCCCGGGTAGAAATAAATGCTGTTAATTTTAAATTTAAACCAGGAGAACTAATTTTAGCCGCCACCGACAGTTATCGTTTAGCAGAAAAGAGAATAAATATTACCAACGGCAAAGAAACAGCCTTGATAATTCCTCTAAAAACCCTACAGGAGTTATCTAGAATTTTAAATGAACAAATAGATAAAACCATTAAAATTTATTTTAATGAAAACCAAATTATGTTTGCCTTTGATGGGGTAGAATTAATATCTCGAGTTATTGATGGTAAATATCCAGACTATAGCCAAATCATTCCAGCTGAATTTACCACCGATGCCAAGGTTAATATTAATAAATTAGTACCAGCCATAAAATCAGTTGCCTTATTTTGTAAAACAGGTATTAATGATATTAAGCTTAGTTTTGATAGCAAAAAAAATGAAATTGTAATAGCTACCGCATCTTCTAATATAGGTACTTCAATTGCTAAAGTAGAGGCTGAAATAAGCGGGGCCGACAACGACATAGTTTTTAATTATCGTTATCTATTGGATGGTTTAAATAATTTGAGCAGCGATCAAGTGTTGATGAAAATAAACAATAACTCTTCGCCAGGATTACTCAAACCAACCAATGATGAAAAATATATTTACCTAGTAATGCCGATAAGGCAATAATGATAGGTCCCCGCCCAGGCGGGGATTTTTTATTGCAAAAAAAAGATCCCACCGAAGCAGGATTTGAAAAAAGGGGTGGTCGAGGTCTTGTTGACAAGGCCGCACAAATTCAGGTTGTTGGTGGCATATCCACCGTAGCGGCAATTAAGTCCAACATAGTAGATAAACCCAACCCGGTTTGAAACGCCCCATGCGAGACTCTCGACCACCCACACCACAGAGTACGATTAATCGTTTCGTAGTTTAGTATAGGATAAAGATAATGTCAAACCCAAGGATTATCCCCAGGGGGTTTTGCCATTTTTTTTAAATCTTGTTATAATAGCGGTGTCCTGGGAATTTGCTTTATTAATACCCAAGACCATTAAAATTTGCTTTACAATAGAGTAAACTGAAAGACACTCTTGCGCGATTGGGGTGTTTTTTGGTTATAAAAAATAGCCTTTACTTGGGGCTACTTTTTTATTTTTATTACCAACTCAGGACAAATGTCAGCGGCTAGTTGAAAGGCCGCCAGTTGTGTTTCGTCTATTTCTCCCACTAAGTTATTTCCTACTTTATTGAAGCCAACCACCTCCACCAAAGCATCTTGGCTATTTAAGTGAAAAAATTCAGGAGAGACGGCTTCACAGGTGCCGCAACCAAGACACTTGTCTCGATCTATAATAACTTTATATTTTTTCATAATTAATCAAAAACCTTTCTAGTCTCTATAATATAGAGTTTATCATTTTTTTTAACAATAGTCTCCATCGGTATAGTAATTAACTGTTTTGGTTTAGCTTGTTCTGCCTCAGACTCATCCCCTAGACGAAGCTTTTTTATTTTACCAAAAATAACCCCAGTGTTTGGCCCTGTGATAGAAAAGTTGTCTCCAATTTTTATACCATAGGCTTGTAATTCTATTTCAGCTATTTTGGCCTTACTAAAATAGTGGGTGACCACTCCGGCAAATAATTTTTTTTCAGTTGCTTGAGAATTTCCAGAAGCTGACCACTCATGGAGAGGTTTGCCCAAATAATAACCATCACTCATCCCACGGTTGTAAACAGTTTTTAATTCTTTTTCCCAGGCCCGCACCTTTTTTAAAGTATAGGTATTGTTATTTATACTATCAATTGCTTGGTGGTAAGCCCTAATAACTCTAGCTACGTATTCAGGTGAACGACCACGACCCTCGATTTTTAAACTAGAAATACCCGCGTCTAAAAAGTCTTTAAGAAAACCAATAGTACAGATATCCTTGGGGCTCATAACAAACTCGTTATCAAGAACCATTTCTTTATTTGTTTCTAGGTCGGTTACCTTGTAGCGACGACGACACATTTGTCGGCAAGCACCACGATTAGCTGAAGAATTTTCATTATAAAGACTCATGGAGCAGCGTCCAGATATACCAATGCACAGAGCCCCGTGGGCAAAGGCCTCCACTTTAATTAGTTTTCCATTAGGACCCTTAATCTTTTCTTTTTTAATATTTTGGCTAATTTTTTTTATCATTGGTATGGTGAGCTCTCTAGCCAAAACAACCTGATCGGTAAACTGAGAAAAGAATTTTATAGCGTCAGTATTAGAAACAGACACCTGGGTAGAAATATGTATGGGCATGTTTATTTTTTTAGCATATAGAATAGCCGCCATATCAGAAACAATAACCGCAGAGACTTTATTTTTTTTGGCTGCAGCAATGGTTTTTTTCATTAGAACTAAATCATTATCATATAAAACAGTATTAACCGTTAAATAAGATTTTATTTTATGTTTTTGACAAATCTCAGATATTTTTTTGAGATCATCAAAATCAAAATTAGCCGCTGAGGCTGAGCGCATATTGATGTGACCGACACCAAAATAAACAGCATCAGCGCCGTTGTCTATAGCGGCCATTAGGGATTCGTATGATCCAGCTGGAGCCAAAAGCTCTGGGTTATATTTTTTTTGTTTCATATTCATAATTGTTTATTAAACTATATATGATATTTTTTTTCTAGACAAATTGTATAAAAAAAGGTGTCTGAGACAGACACCTATGATGGCTGCAGATGAGCCGACGATCAGGACGGAGGTCCAAAGTAGCGGTGGCGGATGAAGTAGGTGACAGAGCCGACGATCAGCGTGAGGCCGCAGGCCCATGAGAGACAGTATAGGATGAAGCGTAGGGAAATACCCAGGTTGATGATCTGCCGGAGCAGTGTAGCGGGCTCTAGTGAGTAGAGCAGCCACCAGGCTAGCAACAGCAGGATGCCGGCGATCAAGACGATCGTCACGCGGGCCATGAGGTTGACCCCTCGGGTGATGGCTAGCCAGCTGACCAGCAGGGCAATCAGGGTAAAGGTGATTTGGTCCACGAGAACCTGGGGGATGTTGAAACTGATGTTTTCACCGTCGAGGCTCGCCCGAATACTACTATAGTCGTGACTGCCGACCAGCAGATGGATGGCCGAAACCAGGACGAATACTGCGACGGTTATTACAACAACCGCCTCTTTCTGACGCTTAGTCATGTTACACCTCCGCGTAGGTTGAGGAACAAGAGCGGACACTCCAAACTACTACAAATCGTGAGTTTTGTCAATTGTCTTTGTTGTTAAAAGCTGGTAGAATTATCTTACTATGATAGCCTATCTAAAAGGAAAGATACTCCAAAAAACACCTCGTTCAGCCATACTTCTAGTGGCTGACGTTGGTTATGAGGTGTTTTTGACCAACAAAGAACTAGAGCAGACTAGTATTAATCAAGAGCGAGAATATTTTATCTTTTCTTATATAAAAGAAGAAGCTTTTGACCTATACGGATTTAAAGATATGGAAGAGCTTGATTTTTTCAAAAAGCTAATCTCTGTGTCTGGCGTTGGCCCTAAGAGCGCCCTTAATGTTTTGGCTTTAGCTGAGCCAGATGAGCTCAAGCGGGCCATTACTAGTGGTGATGCGGCTATGCTACAACAAGTGTCGGGCATAGGCAAAAAAACAGCCGAAAGATTGGTGGTTGAACTTAAAGAAAAATTCATTTCTGACTTGTCAGAATATACAATGGTTAGTAGTGTTGATCAGCAGGTTAGTGATGCTTTGGTGTCTTTGGGGTATAAGGAGATTGAGGCTAGGGAGGTACTAAAGCTTATGCCGACCAGCGA
>ERZ889078.2443-NODE-2443-length-13240-cov-7.896928_pt1 | contig 13240 bp, 8 predicted proteins | sample MGYA00521266_ERZ889078 | MGnify/ENA primary metagenome ERZ889078 (study PRJEB32303, sample SAMEA104408618) | aquatic metagenome | biome: Brackish water; feature: Pelagic; material: water | place: Baltic Sea | collected 2014-06-16T06:34:00 | depth 76,534 m ...
TATACCAAAACTACAAATAATCTTCATGAGATTCACATAGTTGTCGAATATTTTGAATAAATAATATTCAGTCTAATGATCAATTATACATACAGAAATTACTGCCAATGCAATGATTGATAATTTTTTTAGATTTTTCATTATTTTGTTTTTTATTAATGTTCATGTTCAGTTTCTTCTTTTTTCATCTCAGATAATAAATAGTAAGCCGCATTCATCACTATTTGAGTATTTCCCGGCAAAGAATCAAGCAGATAGATTTCTGTATATCCTTCGTCTTTCTGGCCTGGTATGACTTCTATCATCCTGAAAGCCATATTATTGTGGTCTCCATCGTTATCATGACCTCCATGCTCATGATCAGCTTGGTTTTCTTCTTCTACATGTTCATCACCTGTTTCAGCGTGTTCTTCATGTCCGTGTTCTTCATGAGCTTCATTATCCAAAATAAAAATGAACGACTTTGTCCCTTCGGCAACAATCGCACTATTAGGCAACGCACGTGTATATTTCTCATCGGCATGCAAATGGCCTGAAATATACATGCCCGGAATAAGACCGGATACATCCTCATGTATTTTAGCATGGATATGAACTGCCCGTGAATTTGCCTCAAATTCCCTGCCAATTGCAAACACTGTGGCAGTGTACTCTTCATCTGGCCTGTTTGAAACTGTAAAATGAACTATCTGCCCTTTTTTTAACAGGTGTACATCTTTCTCATACACCATGAAGTCGGCATGAATTGCATTATTATCAGTAACTTCAATTAGCTTATCTTTTTCCCCAACATACATACCCACATTAATATTAACTTCATTTACATAACCATCAAGGGGAGAAATGATACCGACAGTACTTGATATAGTGCCTTCTTTAACTTTTTCGGGGGAGATATTTAATAGTTGTAATCTGGATTTTAGTCCTTCATACCTTGCTTTTGCAGTATTGAACTCGGATTTTACCTTTTGATAATCTTTGCCTGAGCCTACGTTGTTTTCATACAATTCTTTTTGACGAGCATACTCCTTGTCCAGATATTCAAGATTATTAGCTACTACAGAAAAATCTTCCTGTAAGGTTATATAACCCGGATGTTCCAGAACTGCAAGCAATTGACCCTTTTTTACTTTATCTCCGTGAAATACCTTAATCTCCTTTACATTGCCACCTATTATGGCCGTGATATCTGCACTGCTTGCTGGTGGCACTTCTAATTGTCCATTGGTTTTTACAACCGTTGTTAGATTTCGCATTTGAAATACACCAAGTTTCAAGTTAAGGGCTTCTTGTTGTTTCTTATTTAATATGACCACTCCTTCAGGGCGCTTTTCTTCATGTTCCCCTTCTTCAGGGCCATCATTTTTTATTGAATTGCACGAAATCAAACTTGCTAATGTTATAAATGCAATGATTATTTTTGTTTTCATAATTATATTGTTTTATTGCTTATTTACCAGTTATATATTTTAATTGGGCAGACAGTTCAAAGTATTCTGCCTGTTGGATTAAAAATTCTTGCTTTGTATTTATTGCAGATTCTACATTCTGGATAAATTGAATATAGTCAATGCTACCAAGTCGGTATGCAAGATTAGCTGCATAGATTTGTTCATCGGCCAAAGGCAATGCTTCTTTTTGGAAATATCCGATAACCTGTTGTATAATAAGATATCTGCTAAGTTGCTGGTTATACCCGGCTTCTACCTCCAGTCGTTGTTGTTCATATTTCTGCCCTGCTATATAATAGTCAATTTTAGATGCCTTTGTCTTACCGGATTGTTCGAAAAACAATAGTGGAATTGATATACCCGCCTGCCATCCATAAAATCCGGACACTCCATCAACAGCCTGCCATTTATACCCTAAATCGATCTTTGGCAAGTATGAAACTCGCTCTGCTTTCCAGGCTGATCTGGCAACATCAATATTGCTTGCATAGAAATCAAGGGCGGGACTTCCAATTAATGAATCACTCAGAGAAGTCGCATTATAAACATACTGCCCCAAATCTTGAAGATTAACATCAAATTTATATTGTGTTATCAGGTATTGATTTAGCATTTGCAAAGCCGCCAAATAGTTGCTTTCAGTTTTCTTTATGTTCACCAATACCTCTTTGTATTTAGCTGAGGCTGACAAGTATTCAATTCTGGATGTCTGTTGCGTATTATATCGAAGTTCTGCAGCTTTTTGAAACTTTGAATACACACTATCGAGTTCCTGGAACAGTTGCCATTGTTGTTTTGCATAAACAGACCTGTACCAGGCTATACTAACTTCATAAACTAATATCGATTCAGCAAGATCTTGTCCAAATTCAGCCTGTTGTATACGTGCACCTGCCAATTTGATTTTTGCCGGAATACTAAAAATATCAATATCCGACTGGTCAATTCCTACTTTGTTTTGAATCCCGGGAAAACCTTTACCAGTTTCTTCTTTGCCTGTATAAACTGACGTTGTGCCAAAATCATAAGCTGTAACTTTGAGGGCTTTTTGTTTTTCAACTTCCAATTGGGCTACCTTAATGGATGGGTAATTTTCTGTTGCTTTTTCGATAGCCTGTGACAATGTAAACGTTGAATCCTGGGCGTTTCCTTTCCCCGAAATACCTACAAAGGCAACTATACAAAAGAGACCTAAAACAGCCGTTTTTAGTTTAGGTAGTTTCAAACCTGTTTTACCTGATTCAACAAATTTGTAGAGTATGGGCAATACAATCAGTGTAAGTAAGGTTGATGTAAGCATACCTCCTACTACAACTGTTGCTATAGGACGCTGTACTTCAGCACCGGCCGAAGTTGAGATAGCCATTGGTAAAAATCCTAAAATATCGGTCGAAGCAGTTAACAAGATAGGACGAATACGTCTTACTGAGCCCCTTTTAATGATTTCATTGATGCGGAGTTTTCCTTCTTCTTTGAGCTCATTAAATCCACTGATTAAAACTAAACCATTCAGGACTGCAACACCAAACAGGACAATAAAACCAACACCAGCTGAGATGCTAAAAGGCATATCCCTCAAATACAATGCAAACACTCCACCAACAGCAGCAAATGGTATTGCTACGTAAATCATAAGTGTTTGCTTAAATGATCTAACTGCAAAAAACACCAACATGAAAATTAAAGCCAAAGCCAATGGGACTACAAGTGATAATCTGTCTGTGGCTCTTTCAAGGTTCTCAAAAGCACCTCCATACCGGATATAATAACCTGCGGGTAATTCAAGCTTGTCATCTAATGTTGCCTGGATTTCCTCCACAAGTGATTTTACATCCCTGCCTTCAACATTAATCCCTATATATGTACGCCTGTTAGTGTTGTCACGACTGATTTGCATTGGGCCCGATTGATAACTTATTTTAGCAACTTCTTTAAGTGGTATTTGATTGCCATCGGGGAGGTTAACATACAAATTACGAATATCTTCAATGCTTGAGCGGTGTTCTTTATCCAACCTCACTACAAGATCGAACATCTTTTCACCCTCATAAATTACACCCGCAACCCCTCCACTGAATGCTGATTCTATCACCGTATTAAGTTCTGTAATTCTTAAGCCATACCGGGCCATCCTGTTACGATCATAATGTACGGTAATCTGAGGCAAACCACGGGTGGCTTCAGCTTTAACTCCAGCTATACCATTAATCCCGGAAATTAGTCCTGCGATCTCTGAGGCTTTATCAGCAAGAATTTCCAGGTCGTCTCCGTAAAGTTTCACAGCCACATCTTCCCGTATGCCCGTTAGCAACTCGTTAAAGCGCATTTCGATAGGCTGGGTGAACTCAAAGTTGATGCCGGGGAGTACACTGACTTCTTCCCTAACCATATTAATTAATTCCTCCTTAGACTCAGCCTTAGTCCACTCATTCTTTGGTTTTAATATTACAAAAATGTCTGCTATGTCAATTGGCATTGGATCCATGGGTAAGTCTGCTACTCCAATACGGCTTTGTATCGATTCTACTTCATCAGGAAAATTCTCAAGAACAATTTGCTCCAGGCGGGTTGATGTTTTTCGAACCTCAGAAAGTGAAGTGCCGGGTTTTAAAAAGGCTTGGAAAGCAAAATCTCCTTCATCGAGCTGGGGAATAAATTCAGCACCCATTCTGGTGAATAAAAAACCACCACTGATTAGCAATACAGCAGTAAGAGCAATAACTATCCTGCTTCTTTTTAGTGACCAAATGATAACAGGTTCGTACAATCTCTCCAGTTTTCCAATAACCTTTTCGCCCCATGTTTTTTTATCAGTTTTAGGTGGTTGAAGAAATAATGCTGCCATCATTGGAATATAAGTGAGAGACAGGATCACAACTCCCAGGACGGCAAATCCAAAGGTCATGGCCATAGGAATAAACATTTTGCCTTCCACTCCCTGCAGTGCCAGTACAGGTATAAAAACAATAAGGATTATAATTTGGCCAAAAAAAGCAGAATTCATCATTTTACTTGCTGATTTATAAGCAAGTTCATTCCGTTCTGACAACTCAAGTTTTGTACCTATCAGGTTTTTCCTGTTCAGGTTAAAGATCATGCTTTCAACAATTATTACTGCTCCATCCACGAGTATTCCAAAGTCAATTGCTCCCAGGCTCATTAAATTAGCCCACACTCCAAAAAGGTGCATCATAATAAATGCAAAAAGCAGGGCAAGGGGAATGGTAGAAGCAACAATTAAACCACCTCTTAGATTTCCTAAGAATATTACCAGGATAAAAATTACTATTAATGCTCCTAATGCAAGGTTTCCGGCAACGGTAGATGTTGTGCTTTTAATGAGTCTACTGCGATCAAGAAATGGCTTTATCGTTACACCCTCGGGCAAAGACTTTTGTATTAATGCTATCCGATCTTTTACTGCTTTAATTACATCATTTGAGTTTTCTCCTTTGAGCATCATCACTATCCCACCGACTGCCTCCCCTTTTCCGTTTTTAGTAAAGGCCCCGTAACGGACAAAGCTACCGTACTTAACTTCAGCTACATCACGAATAAAAACAGGTTGTCTGTCAATATTTGTGACTAATGTGTTATTAATATCATCCAAAGACCTCATTAATCCTTCGCCCCGGATAAAATTGGCCTGGAAATTTTTCTCAATATAAGCTCCACCGGTATTCTGATTGTTTTCTTCCAGGGCTTCAAAAACATCGGTAATAGTTAGTCCCATGCTGCGGAGTTTGTCCGGATTTACAGCAACCTCATATTGTTTTCCCCTACCTCCAAAAGAGTTAACCTCAACCACACCCGGCAACATAGCCATTTGTCGTTTAACAATCCAATCCTGCATAGTGCGAAGTTCCATGTCATTATATACAGTATCATAACCAGGTTGTACTTCGAGTGTATATTGATATATTTCGCCCAATCCAGAGCTAATAGGAGCCATGAAAGGTTCCCCCAAACCTTCGGGAATTTTTTCTTTTGCTTCAATCAAAGCTTCACTTACCAACTGCCTGGGCAAATATGTACCTGCATTATCTTCAAATACTATTGTTACTACCGATAATCCAAACCTCGATATACTTCTTATCTCAGTAACATCAGGAAGGTTTGCAACTGCCAGTTCTACCTGGTAGGTAACAAACTGTTCGATGTCTTCAGTTCCTAAATTAGGGGCTGTAGTAATTACTAATACCTGGTTGTTTGTAATGTCGGGTACAGCATCCAGCGGTACTTTTGTCATAGAGTATATACCACCTATAATCAGGCCGACTGTCAAAAGTCCGATGAGGGCCTTATTCTTTATTGAAAAAGATATAATATTATTGATCATTTCATATTTGTTTTACCAGTATAAAACCTGATATTAATCATCCAGGTTTGAGTGATATTTTAAAACCCCTCGCATTAGATAATAATATCCCTATTGTCTCAATTAGATTTTAGTTTTTTAAAATCCTACTTAATGAGATGTGAGAATTTCTCTCATCTCCACTAACTTGAGATAAACCTGAATTAAAATTTAGGAGGTCTCCAGAATGAAACAGTGCTTCCCATTTCATTCTGAACAAATGAAGGGAGAGTTAAGTTTAAGCCTACTCTCATAATTTGGGAAGTGGTGTGTGTAGCAGGTTGTGAGAGTGTTTGGCAACAATGACAAAAACAAAAAGGAGAACACAAATCAACATCATTTGACTGACTATGACTTTGTTCACACAATTCCAAAGAAGCAGAAATTGTATTAGTCGCATGTATATCATCACAAGGCATGGCTGTTAATACCATTATATATGCTGATAATATGACTACTATGAATTTCATGTTTGCGAACCCACTTTTATTAACCTTGCATTGGCAAAAGTACTAAAAAAGGTTATGCAACCCGGTTGCAAAGTTAAATTTTACAATTTGAGCATATTTCTTTACTCATATAAGTACAAAGTTAACAACAATTCTCCTTGAGTTGTACAGATGGGCATTTCATTGATCCATAAGGACCCCTATTAGAAATAATGAAAATATAAATACAAAAGAAGTCTTATCTTTGCAAGATATTATTCATGTAATGATTAGAAGAGTAGCAGCCATTTTTTTTATTCTACTGGCCAATATCATATTGCTGGCCCATTCTATGATTATACATCATCATCATGATTCCTATGTGGATGAAATCTCTGGCCAAAAAGATTACGAACGCATACACGCACATCATCCAGGAGATTATCATCAGCACAATAATCCGGTAAAAGAAGAACCTAAATATCCATTAGAGTCCCAACATAAACACGAATTCCCACAACATTATCATACTTCTGCAACTGGTGATCTTTATTTTACACAACTAACTCTACTAAAATACTCAAAGCAAATACAACAGACAGTTACAATTATCTTATTAAGAACTGATTGTTTTAAATTGTACAAAGTTCCCGAAAACAAATATGTAATTTGCGATTTACCATTTCTGATATTTTCTCCCTTTAAACCCGGAGCAATCGCTTTACGGGGGCCTCCTACTATCGGTTAAAACTTTCCTTGAATTTTTATGAAGAGCTGCGAGATAAATTTCGTGGCATTGGTAATAATCTATTCATAATCATACTTGACTGCATAAGCAGTTTGAGTTTAATTAAGTAAATACATCTATATATAATCGATTTAACACCAATAAAAATGAAAAAACTTCTTTTTGTATTAATGGTCTTAGCCATTACAGTAAGTTCTTGCGGGAGTAGAACCAATGAAAAAACTGATACCCACACTCATGATGATGGTTCTCAGCATACTAACCATAATGAAAGTACAGATGAAGCTCCCAAACAAGAGTTGATAGAGATACATGATTCAGTTCAATCGGAAAAAGACACGTTGATAAATAAACACGAATCGGATCATGAGCATTCTCATGAAACCGGTAAGGAACATAAACATTAAGAAAAGAAAAATGAAAAAAATACTTTATATAATTTCTCTTGCAGTTATACTATTTGGTTGCAAAGAAACAGTTCAACAAACTGATGACGCACACGCTCATAACACCAAATTACAACTCATAGAATACAGTGGTACTATGGAGCTTTTTGCTGAAGCCGACCCATTTTCTGTGGGCCAAAACTCAAGTATACTGGCTCATTTTACATGGATTGAAAACTTCAAACCATTAGAAAACGGTGATGTTACAGTTACACTAATAATTGGTTCAAAGGGAATTAAACAGACGATCTCTAAACCTGTAGTAGCTGGGATATATAAATTTGAAATACAGCCACTTGTATCGGGAACAGGGAGAATAATTTTCGACATTAATTCTGTCCAGGGGAAAACACAAATCACTGTAAACAATATTACAGTTTATGATGATAAACACGATGCTGAACACGCTACTGAAGGATTGGTTATTTCAGAAACCAACTCAACTGCGTTTACCAAGGAACAATCGTGGAAAATTGATTTTGCAACTGGACATCCAAAAGTTGAACCATTCGGTCAGGTTATAAAAACCACAGCAAAGGTACAATCAGCACAAGAAGACGAGATTATAATCTCAGCAAAAACAAATGGAATAGTATTGCTTTCAGCTGAAAATATTTTGGAAGGGAAGAGGGTCTCAAATGGACAAGTCCTGTTTTCAATCTCTGGGAGCGGTTTAGCAAATAACAATTCTTCCGTAAGATTTCTTGAAGCCCAAAATAATTTTGAAAAAGCAAAATCTGATTATGAGAGATCTGCAGAGCTTGCAAAGGATAAAATTGTTTCGGAAAAAGACTTGCAAATCGCAAAACACAAATACGATAATGCGAAGGTAATTTATGACAACCTGAATAAACACTTTAATCAGTCAGGGCAGAGTGTTACAAGTCCAATGAACGGCTACATCAAACAACTATTTGTTCAGAATGGCCAATATATAGAAGATGGTCAGGCTATTGTGATAATTTCACAAAATAAAACCCTGCTATTGAAAACCGAAGTTCAACAGAAATTTGCTCCAATTCTGGATAAGATTAATTCAGCAAACATTCGCAACATACATGATAACCAGACCTATACTCTTGAACAAGTAAATGGACAAATAGTAGCGTTTGGCAGAACCACCAATAATGACAATTATTTAATCCCAATAAGTTTGCAGATTGAGAATAATGGAGCTTTTGTTTCAGGTGGATTTGTTGAGTTGTATTTGAAAACCATTACCAATACTCAGGCTTTAACTATCCCAAATACAGCTTTATTGGAAGAGCAAGGTATTTACTTTGTTTTTGTTCAGGTTACTCCCGAACTATTTGAAAAGAGAGAAGTGAAAGTTGGCGCAACCGATGGTTTGAAAACGCAAATAGTGAAAGGAATTACCAGTCAGGATCGAATCGTTATTGAAGGTGCGATTCTTGTTAAACTGGCCCAGGCAACAGGGACGTTAGATGCCCATTCAGGTCATAACCATTAAATCAAACAGTCATGTTAGATAATATTATAAGATTCTCACTGAATAACAAATATATCATCTTGCTCAGTACTGTGTTGCTGGTGGTTATTGGGACAAGAACTGCAATAAATATGGATGTGGATGTATTCCCCGACTTCACCTCTCCAACTGTAGTGGTTATGACTGATGCTCATGGAATGGCATCTGAAGAAGTTGAACGATTGGTCACTTTTCCGATAGAAACTTCTGTTAATGGAGCTACTGATGTACGAAGGGTACGCTCTGTTTCTTCTCAAGGATTTTCATTTGTGTGGGTTGAATTTGATTGGGGTACAGATATTTTTAAAGCACGCCAAATAGTAAGTGAAAAACTAATCAGTATTTCATCTCAAATGCCTTTAGGAGTCGGGCAGCCAACTCTGGCACCACAGTCAAGTATTATGGGTGAAATATTTTTAATTGGGATACAGGCGGATAGTACAAGCATGATGGATTTGAGAACGATTGCTGACTGGAAAGTAAAACCATTGATCCTTGCAACAGGTGGCGTTTCTCAGGTAACTATCATTGGAGGAGATTACAAACAATTTAAGGTTTTAGCCAATCCGCAGAAAATGAATTACTATGATGTTTCGATAATGGAACTTGTTGACGTTTGCAAAGGAATTAGTCAGAATTCTACTGGTGGAGCATTAAGGCAATATGGCAATGAATACGTAGTTCGGGGAATAGCACGAACCTCCGATATAGAAGATATTGGTAATTCTTACATAAAATCAAGAAATAACAAACCTGTTAGAGTAAGAGATGTTGCGGAAGTAAAAGTAGAGGGAGCAATTAAAATGGGTCATGCTTCTCAAAATGCAAAACCTGCAGTTATCCTTTCAATTTCAAAGCAGCCAAATACCAACACGTTGGAATTAACAACCAATGTTGAAAAAAACCTAACCGTTCTTCAAAAAACATTGCCTCCTGATGTTGTATTAGATACTAAAATCTTCCGTCAGGCTGATTTTATTGGAACTTCTGTCAAAAATGTTCAGAATGCTTTAATTGAAGGAGGACTATTTGTTGTAATAATCCTGTTTCTATTTTTAGGTAGTTTTCGTACGACAATTATTTCTCTTCTGGCAATACCATTATCATTACTTGGTGCAATTATAGTCCTGAATGCGTTGGGCTTAAACATCAACACCATGAGCTTAGGAGGTATGGCTATTGCAATTGGTTCGTTGGTAGATGATGCAATAATAAATGTTGAAAATGCATACAAACGACTTCGGCAAAACCGACAAAAACCTATTGATGAACGCAAATCTTCATATACTGTTGTTTTTGAAGCAGCGAAGGAGATTCAATCGTCAATTATAAATGCTACGTTAATTATAATTGTTGCTTTTCTCCCTTTGTTCTTTCTTTCAGGTATGGAAGGGAGAATGTTGCAACCATTAGGAATTTCGTTTATTGTGTCGTTATTTGTCTCGCTACTTGTAGCTATGACACTAACGCCATTATTGTCAAAGTTACTACTTACCAATGATAGATATCTTGCGAAAAATGAAAAAGAAAAATGGTTGGTACGTAAACTTCTATTCTACTATGGAATAGCTCTTGTATGGTCGTTGAGACACAAAAAGGTAGTGATATTTTCTGCTCTTGGTTTGTTTGTCATTTCACTCCTTGCTTTTTCAACTATGGGTCGCAGTTTTTTACCTGAGTTTAATGAAGGCTCACTAACACTTTCGGTAGTTACGAAACCTGGTGCATCATTAGAAGAAAGTAACAAGTTAGGTAATTTGGTTGAAACGGAATTATTATCTATTCCTGAAATTAATGGGACAGCACGTAGAACTGGCAGAGGGGAATTGGATGAACATTCGCAGACTGTAAATAGTGCTGAAATTGATGCAACATTTAATCTTGAAACCCGAAGTCGTGAAGAGTTTATGACTGATGTTAGAGAAACGGTAGCACGTATTCCGGGTATTGCAGCAACAGTAGGACAACCCCTTGGTCACCGAATAGACCACATGCTTTCCGGAACAAGGGCAAATATTGCAATAAAACTATTTGGTGATGATTTGAATAAACTGTTTATCATCGGTAATCAGGTAAAAAGCTCTATTGTTGATGTCGATGGTTTAGTTGATGTAAATGTGGATCAACAAGTTGAAATACCTCAAATTCAAATAAGGGCCAATCGGAATATGTTGGCTTATTATGGAATTACCATCGATCAATTCAATGAATTTGTAGATATTGCTTTTGGTAATGAGAAACTGGCGGACATCTATGAAGGTCAAAGCAGGTTCGACTTAATACTACGTTTGAATAAGGATTATACTGAAACGATTCAAGGTATCCGTTCTGCATTAATTGATACTGAAAATGGTAAAAAAGTACCTTTAGAACAAGTTGCTGATATTGTCTCTATTTCAGGCCCCAGTTCAATCAGCAGAGAGAATGTGCAACGAAAGATTGTAATTGCTGCAAATGTAGCAGGACGTGATTTACGCAGTGTTGTTCAGGATATTCAAAATAGAGTAAACGAAAGTATTGAACTACCGGAAGGCTATAGAATTGAATACGGTGGTCAGTTTGAGAGTGAAGCAAATGCATCAAGAACGTTGATGATAACTTCAATACTGGCAATACTTATCATATACCTTTTACTATTTCAGGAATTTAAGAATTTCAAACTTGCCGGAATCATCCTGCTTAATTTACCATTTGCATTGATTGGTGGCGTATTTTCAATCTATTTTACATCGGGTGTATTAAGTATCCCTGCAATTATTGGTTTTATTACACTATTCGGCATAGCAACCCGAAATGGGATCCTTTTGATATCGAATTACCAACGATTGAAGAGCCAAGGGGTTTCTTTATATGAAACTATAACCAAAGGATCATCAGACCGTTTGAATGCTATCTTAATGACGGCTCTAACAGCAGCTCTTGCCCTGATTCCCTTGGCTATGCAAGGAGACTTGCCAGGTAATGAAATTCAAAGCCCAATGGCACAGGTAATTCTAGGTGGCTTACTTACATCTACATTGCTTAATATTTTTATTGTACCAATTGTCTATAGTATGTTAAATAGTCGTGGACTTATTAAATCAGAAAAAGCATGAAACATATAATAACTGCTCTTATAAGCATCTTAATCTTGAGTTCTTCCATATACTCTCAAAGCAATGTTGATAGTGTGTTGATTGAGATTGAAAAGAACAACACAACACTTTCAGCATTGCAAAAAAGGGCTGAAGCGGATAAAATTGGAAATAAAACAGGGATATATCTTCAAAATCCTGAAGTAGGACTTAATTATTTATGGGGTGATCCTTCCTCCATAGGTAATAGAATTGACTTCAGTATAAAGCAGACTTTTGATTTTCCGACTGCATATAGATATAGATATCAAATTTCCCGTATCCAGAATGAACAAGTTGAACTTGAATACCAAAAGGCACGACGCGTGTTACTGCTTGAAATCCGATTAATCTGTAATGACTTGATTTACACAAATGCTTTATTATCTGAACTTTATAAAAGATTTAATCATGCTGAAAGTATTTCAAGTTCATACAAAGCGAAATTCGATATTGGCGAAACAAACATTCTTGAATACAATAAAGCACAATTAAACTTGCTGAATATCAGGAAAGATCTCGAATCTCAGAAAATTAAGAGAGATGCTTTATTAGGTGAATTAGCTCGGTTAAATGGTGGCATCTTTATCAACTTTACGGATAGTATATTTCAAGAGCCAGAATTATCTACTGATTTTGAACAATGGTATATCCAGGCCGAACAAAGCAATCCACTATTAAACTGGTTAACAAAGGAAATTGAAATTAGCCAAAAACAAGTTAATTTGAAACGGGCATTGAGTTTTCCTAAACTTCAAGCTGGTTACATGAGTGAAAACATTGTTGGCCAGGAATTTCAGGGATTAATAGTTGGTTTATCGATTCCATTGTGGGAAAATAAAAACACCGTGAAATATTCCAAAGCAAACACAATAGCATTAGAAAATATCACAACTGATAACAAAATGCAGCTATACAATCAGCTAAAAATATTACATAAAAAAGCAACCGCCCTCCAAAACAATGTAAATGACTATCGCGCCCAATTACAAACCTTTAATAATTCAGAATTATTAATAAAAGCGTTGAACAAAGGTGAAATTACACTGATTGGTTATTTTCTCGAACTTTCAATCTATTATGAAAGTGTAAACAAATTACTTGAATTAGAAAGAGATATGAACAAAGCTGTTGTCGTATTGAATCAGTATATGTAATCTGTAATCATCCAATCAGAATGAAAAATTGAAGAATAAATATTTATGTCA
>ERZ889078.2446-NODE-2446-length-13235-cov-26.091730_pt1 | contig 13235 bp, 17 predicted proteins | sample MGYA00521266_ERZ889078 | MGnify/ENA primary metagenome ERZ889078 (study PRJEB32303, sample SAMEA104408618) | aquatic metagenome | biome: Brackish water; feature: Pelagic; material: water | place: Baltic Sea | collected 2014-06-16T06:34:00 | depth 76,534 m ...
GATTGGCGCGAGCTTGAAGTTGCATGAACGACATATGACAATTTTGTCAGATTTTGACCAAACCGTTTTAAACGAGTTCATGGGTTTTAAAGGTGAAGAGTTCGTGGGGGCGGTATTGTCTTGCGGAGAGTTGGGCGATAAAAATGTGAAAACTTTTAAACAAAATGTTATGCATGTCTCACCGACTGATTATAGCGAGCTTGATGGCACCGTGGTGAACAATATTGCTAAAAGCGAGATACTAAAAAGCGACGTATTCCAACTCTCTTGCAGTTTGAGTGAAACGGATATATTAAATAGACGCTCGACAAGATTTTTTGATAGTGATGGCTTGTCTAAAAATAAACTTGAAAGTTTGATGAAACTTCTACATATCCATAGCTATCCCATCTCGTCTTATAGTGTCGTACTTCGAGACAATCACATGAAAGCCGGCATTTACTTAGACAATAAGCTGATAAAAGAGGGAATGTTTGCAGAAAACATGATTGGGCTTTTGTTAGACCAAAGTTTTATCAAATACGCCGACGTGATAACCGTGATTACCTCAAAATATTTTAGCGCCAACAAGCTCATCCAAGCCGGAGTTTTGGTGCATAATTTTTACATGGAAGCGGAAGTTGCTAAGTATGGATTTAGTGGAATAGGTGCATTCTATGATAAAAAATTGCAAAGTTTTTTAGGTATCGACGATTATATTTTGTACATAAGTGCAGTGGGAGAGGAAAAAAAGTGAACCTGAAAATGAAAAAGATTAAAAATGAAGAAGCAGAGGAAATTTTAAACATATACCGTTTTTTTCACAAAGATGGAAACCTCTACTTAAACGAAGACAGGGAGTCGCTCGACGCCCTCTATGATGCTATTGTTAACGCCATAAACGATTGTGGACCATTAAAAGCACAACTTCCTTATCTGGAGTTTGTGCATCCATGCAAACAGGTTCAAGCTGGTGACCCCGGTTGGGTGGGGCATTTTGAAGAGAGAGACAATCGTAGATTCTTTCTTAGCGACATACATGATTATTTGAAACTTGTTTATGGTGTAAAGCAATAGAACAAAAAATGCATTTATCTTGAATAATATCAAAGGATATATTTATGGTAAGCGTATTTTTAAAAGATGACAATATAAAAGTGAACGTGTCAACCGGTAAAAGTTTACGAGAGATAGCTCGGAAATCTGGTGCTTCTATGGAGTTTGGCTGTCGCATTGGCGACTGTTCCACTTGCGTAGCCAAAGTGCTCACGGGAAACAATCTACTAAATAAAATAAATGCCAAAGAGCTTTTAGCTTTAAACGCCATGGGTACGAATGAGGAGAATTTGCGTTTGATGTGTCAATGCAATATAGAAGCGGAGGAGGGCGAGATAATAATCTCGTACTTTATCTAATGCCGTCCATTACTACTGAAATATCCAAGAGCATTGATTTTATCGGTGCGTTTGATCCTAAAATTCGTACTTTTGACATCATTATGAAAACGGCGAACGGGAGTTCGTACAACAGTTATGTAGTGCGTGGCTCAGAGGGTGTTGCCATCATGGACACGGTAAAAAAAGAGTTTAGCGGCGAATTTTTTAAAAGACTTGAGTCTTTGTGTCAGTATGATGAGATAAAGTACATAGTGCTTCATCACTTAGAGCCAGACCACTCAGGCGCACTTGAAGAGCTGATGCATCGCGCACCACAAGCAAAACTTATTATCTCTGGTCGCGCCGTCATGATGTTAAAAGGCATCATCAAAACTGATGTGCCTTTTGAGACGGCGAACACGGGTAAAAAAATATCTCTAGGCGATAAAACGATAGAGTTTTTAAGCACACCGTTTTTACATTGGCCAGACACCATGAGCTCTTATTTGCATGAAGATAAGGTTCTTTTTAGCGGAGATGTATTTGGTTCTCATTACTATGACGAACGCCTCTTTGACGATGAAGTAGGAGACTTTTCCTACGCGTTTAAGTACTACTACGAGCACATCATGAGACCTTTTAAACAGTATGTGCTACAAGCTCTCAATCTTTATAGTCGCTTTGAGATAAAAACCATAGCTCCGCTTCATGGTCCCATTTTAAGAACAAATCCACAATACTACGTCAATAAATACGAAGAGTGGAGCAGTGAGGCGAAGTTTAGAAAAAACACCTTTGGCAAAAAAATGCTTTCGGTTTTTTACATGTCTAGTTATGACAACACGCATAAGATGGCTGAGATTATCATGGAGGGTGCGGACACCATTGAGGGGATAGTGGCGAGCATGTATGATTTGGCTTCTTTGGATGAGCGCAACATGATTGATTTGCTTGAAGAGAGCGACGCCATCATCGTAGGCTCGCCAACCATAAATGGAGATGCCGTCAAACCCGCTTGGGATTTGCTCTCATGCATGGCTTTTTTAGAATCGCAAGGAAAAGTTGGTGCTGCGTTTGGTTCGTATGGCTGGACGGGGGAAGCACCAGAAATGCTTCATGATAGGATGCGATGGTTGAAGTTTAGGCTTCCGGTAAAACCCATAAAGGTCAAACTTATTCCAACCGAAGCGGAGCTTGATGGCTGTTTCGCTTTTGGCAAAGAAGTGGCGGAGATTACTATGGGAAAAATGGTGGAGATGGAGATATGAGCGAATTAGAAATAATGGAAAAAGAGATAGCGGCGCTTTTGCATCACTATGGCATCAACGCGTATGCTCAAACAATCTTGGGCAAATGGATAGCGCATGAGTCTTTGAAGATGAATCATCTTTATCAAGATTTAGGTCTTAAAAGTAGAACAGAAATGGGCAAATTTATGAAAAAAAACTATCCGCTTTTGGCTGGAAAAAAACCAAAAGATAAACTTTGGAAAAAATTTCTTTATGACAAGATAGGTAAAATTGCTCCAGCATGTGCGAGTTGTGATGACCAGTTTAACTGTTTTTCTTGTCTAGTTAGTGAGATGAGTGCATGATTACACCTTCAATCTCAACAACCGAGCTTTACAAAAATATTGATATTTTACTCGATACGGATACACCCCTTTTTATTCATGGAAGCCCCGGAATAGGAAAATCTTTCATCGTGGCGGATGTCGCAAAGAAAAAAGGATTAGAGCTTGTAGACGTGCGTTTGTCTCAAATGGATCCAGTCGATTTGAGGGGCATCCCCTCTATTAAAGATAATCAAACTGTGTGGATGCCACCGGTGTTTTTTCCAAAAGATGCTTCTTCAAGCGGAATACTTTTTTTAGACGAGTTAAACTCCGCTCCACCATCTGTTCAGGCCGCCATATATCAGCTAGTGTTAGATAGAAAAATGGGCGAGTACTCTCTTCCAAAAGCTTGGAGAATTATCTGCGCTGGAAATAGGGTGAGTGATAGAGGTGTTGTTTTTCGTCTGCCATCTCCACTTGTAAATCGTATGGTTCATCTTCATGTTCAAGCTCGTTTTGAAGACTTTAAACTCTTCGCGCTCAAAGAAAATTTACATCATTTCGTCATAGGTTTTTTAGGCTTTCGTCCTGATTTACTTTCAACTGAACCCATCATAGAAGATGATGCCAATCCAGCATTCGCAACTCCTAGAAGTTATCATATGCTTTCAAATATTTTGAAGACCAACAGAGATATAAACTCTATCACTTCAATCATATATGGTACTATCGGTTATAGTTCAGGTATCGAGTTTACTTCTTACGTAAAAGTCTATGAAGAGTTGCCCGATGTGGCTTCAATTTATGAGGGAAATTATCCCGAGGTAAAAAATCAGCCTGCACTTTTATATGCTCTTGTATCGGCTTTAGTCGAGTACTATAAGAGTAGTGATGAGCATAAAAAACATCTCTTTTTATTCTCAGAGACGTTGCCAACTGAATTTGCCGTAATGCTTATAAAAGACATTGTAGTTAAAGATGAAACTGTAGCTACATATGCCGCATTTGATGAGTGGTTGGGAAAATATGGCGAATATATCATCTGATTTTCTGACAAAATTAGAAAAAATTCGTATCCAATTTCTTTTTGACCATCCATTCCTGAGTGTGTTAGCACTCTCATTGCCTATGGAGTTTCGAAAAAACCCTCATGAAGCTTTCGAGACAAATGGAACTTACATTTTTGTAGATGTTACTCTGTGCGAACATATACCAGAACAACAACTCAAATACATCTATTCACATACTCTTTTGCATATTCTTTTAAAACACCCTTTTAGAATGAACAGTAGGGAACATGGTACTTGGAACAGAAGTAGTGACATTGTTATCAATCTTCTCCTTAGTGACTTTGAGAGAGTAGGTGAGCGACCTGAAAATGAAGTGATGCTGGAGAAATTTCGTGACAAAAGTGTAGAGGAAGTTTACAACATTTTGTACGAGGAGAATGAAGATGGTGAAGGAGTACCTGATGAGGAGAATCCTAAAGAGGAGAAACTTGACCTTATAGAGGAGGAGGAGGGTGATAACTCTGCCGCCATGGAAGAGATAGATGCGCTTATAATCCAAGCCATGGGAGCGGCAAGTAAACAGGGAAATATTCCCTCTTCATTTTTAGAAATGATTAAAGAGGTAATTCGTCCAAAAATTGACCTAGAAACTCTGCTTCACACTTACATGACTGAAAGTTTTTTTGATAAAGAGACAAATTTTTCATATCCAAATCGTCGCTTTATACATCAGGGATTATATCTACCTGGTTATAAACATGAACAAAATCGACTTAATCTCTATATTGCTCTTGATAGGTCGATGAGTATAAGCACAGAGATTTTTTCAAAATTTTTGGGAATCATCGACTCCGTATTGCGAATGAGTGCAGATTTTGAGGTGAGTGTCATCCCATTTGATGAGAGTGTGGATGAGAAAAAAATCGTTCGATACGATGCACAAGAAATTAGACCAAAAATAGAGTTTGAAAAAGGAAATGGCGGAACACAAATAGAGCCTGTTTTTGAGTACCTAAGAATTCATGCTCAGATGGAATCAACTTTGATGGTACTAAGCGATGGAATTTTTAAGATAGAAAAAGCCTCCGAGATTAATACTCTTTTTTTGCTAAGTCAGAAAAAAAATATGAAAAGATTAGAAGCTTTTGGTGATGTTTTTTATTTTGATTTGTAAGGATTTGTTATGCTTGAGCTGAGTTATAAAAATGAGATAGAAGAGCTTCAAAATCAGCATGATTATGAGCAACGGGGTGATGCACTTTACATAAATCATGAAGATGAGGAAGCTAGACTTGAGTGGGCATTTTACAGACCATCAGGTTCTCATCCCAAGCAAATTCAAGATTCTAACCATTTAGTCGCCATCATGGCATTTAATCATTCAAGACTTGGAGCTTTAGAGCGTTTTAATCTTTTAAACTCCGAGATAATACATGACGACAAACTCAGACATAAGATACGAAATCGTAGTCGCATGTTGTTTCGTGCGATGATAGACAATGATTTTGTAGACTTGATTAAAGTTTTAGAGAAGTATCCAATCTTTTTTGATTTGGCATACGACCAGATGATATATGGACGTATTTGGAACGAGATATATGCCAATCCGCTCTATGCTTCTCTATTCTTAGGCATCGCCCAAGACAAAATTGATGAAGTATTGATAGAGGGAGTGAAACGTAGACTAATGCCCGTTAAAGGACTAAACGCGCAAGAAGCGAAACATTATTTGGAGACTTTAAGCACTCAGGCACAAAAATTGCACAGTATACTTAAAGAACATTATGTTTATGAGTTTGAAAAATGGCTTGGCAAAGTCACTCTGCATCCTCTTCAAAAAATCATTTGGCAAAAAAATATAGACAAACTAAAGGAGAACCAATGGCGAACGTGATAAAAAGCGTAATGAAAGCTATCTACAATCTAAGCGACGAGGAGAACTACAACCTCTATGACTCTCATGACATTGCTGAGTATTTGGGACTAGAGCTCGAAGTCGTCGAGCAAATAATAGAGACGCTCATAGAGGGTAGATTCGTAAGCGAATGCATGAGTCTTGACGACGACGGCAGTCAGACTTATTGTTTAACCGATAAAGCGATAGATTTGGTTGAAGTTGGATGAAGTTTATCATCTTTTATGAAAAGCCCGGTTGTTTGACAAACGCCAAACAGAAACTAGCTCTTAGAGAGTCGGGCTACAAAGTGATAGAGAGAGACTTGCTTAACCATGGCATGAGCGAAGAGGAATTGTACGAGTTCATTAAAAACATGCCAGTCACAAAATGGTTTAACCCAAACGCCCGCCAAATAAAAAATGGCGAGATACTTCCTTTAAAATATAGTGAAAAAGAAGCCTTGAAGTTGCTTACGAACAATCCCATTTTACTAAGACGTCCACTTATGATAATAGGCGATAAAAAATTATGCGGTTTTAACCAATGGTTTATGCAAAAATCCCTTAAAGTCGAACTTAGGGAAAAAGTTTCCAATCAATGCGTTAGAAGTTCTGACGGCTCTAAAGATTTTTCAAGTGTTTGTTAGAATCAGAAGCACATCTAGAATGTTATATGCATAAACTAGTTTAAATTGAATCAGAAAGGTGTAGTTATGAAGATTGCGTTACCTGTATACGATACTGCGACGGTATATAGAGACAATCCTCACACGACGCCGAAATTTGCCATATACGATATAGATAGCGTAAATAACTCCATACATTATTCACTTCACTCCGTCGTAGTAAATCCATTAAACAGATATAAATCCCAAAAATTTCCAGAGAGCGAACTTTTGTGTAGCTGTAGCTTAGAGCGCCAAAACGACTTGACGCACAAATGCGAACACTACTCTTTATTGGAAACCATCAGCGATTGCAGTTATCTTCTCGCTAGCAAATATTGTCAAAACACCAAAAAAAGCATGAAAAAAGCAGGTATCAAAGTTGTAAAAATTCCGCCAATAATCACGCAAACAAATTCAGCCATCATAAATTTTATAATAGGAGCTTCACTTGAACGTAACATACAAAACATACACCATGCGTCTTGAAGACATGCCGCTAGACGCTGGATACGCGTCGGAAAAAGTCACCGTAGTCGACAAAAACGCCAAAGAGCGAGTTCTAGGTGGTCAAAATGGAAAAACGCAACTTATAATCTCCACTCCTCTCTTAGACGAGGCTTTTTTAGAGGAGTTAAAGAGCATCGAAGAGACGCTTCCCAAGGGTGGCGATTATGAAGTTACGGCTTCTTTGGTCGTGGCTCATGACTCTTATGAAATTCCAACCATGAGTCTATTTAATTTTTACATAGACGAAAACGAGGAGTTTGGCGATTTTTACGGCGTTCGTTTAAAAGGCGAACCTTACGAAAATGAACTTACAAAAGCGATTATTTTAATCTCCAAAGACGGGGCGATATTTTATGATGATTTTGTTTCAAATATAGAAGATAAATTTGACGTAGAGACTCTCTATAGAAAAATTGCAGCGGCGCAAGTCTGCTATACAGGTAAAGGATGTCACTAATGAATGAAATAATGCAAGAGATAAAAAAAGAGCTGAGAAATCAGACAACGGTTCCTTACTTCGGACTTGGAATATTTAAAGGAGTTACAACAAAAAGCGGCGAGATGATGCCTTACGATTCGGATTCGATGATTTTGAGAATGAACAACAACAGACCTATGAGTCAACGTTTGATGTTCGAGTACTCGCGCGCGGCTATGCACCTTGAAGAGCGTCGTGGAGTTTTGTATCTCACGCAACTTATAAATAGTATATACGAGCAGGATTTTGAGCCAATGCCACTGCAAAAAATGATAGTGGACATGTTGCCTAGATATATCGTAGACACGAACAGAGACTCTAAAATACAAGAGTTATTGGCGTATGAGCCACACTGTTTGATTTTAGGAAAGTCTCGCATCATGGCCGATAAAAATCGCTATGAAACTTACGAATATGATGTTGAAAATAAAAAATACTTTTTGGTCGAAGACGACGTTTTAGACGACGCAAAAAAGATTATATTTAAGCCAATGGGTTCAACACTTCCAGAGCCTACATTTGTTATCTCTGATGCTGATTATGTCGACTGGCTTACAGAGGCTATGGGCGGATTTGCTCTTCCTCCGGTGCTTAAAACGTACAGAAAGACAAAAAAGTACCTTTTCTTAGGAACTTCGTTTGATAGAGATACGGACAGAATGGTAGCAAATGAGCTGACTATGGATTTAGAAGGCGGTTATGTCATTACCGATAAAGAGTTAGGTAAAAAAGAGAAAAAGTTTGTCCAAAAACACAACTTACAAGTGATTGATATGTCCTTAGAAGATTTTATCAAAGAGTTTATTTAACATATACAAAAGGAGCAACTAATGCCAATAATTCCAACAGTAAAAGACCGTTCGCCTAGAGGAGAGAGATATTTTGACCTCTTCTCGAAGCTTTTGAACGATCGTATTATAGTCATCACAGAACAGGTAGACGACCACATGATGGGTGTTATCGTCTCACAACTTTTATATCTTGAAGCTGAAGACTCAGAGGAGCCTATACACATCTACATAAGTTCCCCTGGTGGTTCTGTCATGGCGGGGCTTGCCATTTTAGACACTATGCAACTTATAAACGCACCCGTTTACACCTACGCCATGGGAATGGTCGCCTCAATGGCGGCGGTCATTTTCACTTGTGGCGAAAAAGGACATCGTTACATACTTCCCAACGCGGAGGTTATGATTCACCAACCTTTAGGAGGAACTTCCGGACAAGCGAGCGATATTGAGATTCAAGCGAATCATATCATTAAACTTAAAAAGAGACTCTACGCGATTCTAGCGGAGGCGACAGGAAGAAATGTTAAAATTATTGAAAAAGAGAGTGACCGTGACAACTATTTTGAAGCGACTAAAGCAATTGAGTTTGGATTGGCCGACGCAATACTAACAAAACTCTCTAAAAAGGACGCGTAATGAGTGAAGAAAAAAGCTGTTCATTTTGTGGGCGAAAGCAGAGCGAAGTAAAAAAGATGTTCTCCTCGGAGAAGACAAACATATGTAACGAGTGTGTAACGACTTGTTCGGCCATCTTGCAAAAAGAGGTGAAGTACGAACAACGTTCTCAGATGCATGACGCGTTGCCAAAACCAGAAAAAATCGTCTCTTTTTTAGACAAACACATCATCGGTCAAGAGGGCGCTAAAAAAGTTTTGGCCGTCGCGCTCTACAACCACTATAAACGCATAGAAAGTCCCATCTACAATGACGTGGAACTTGAAAAAAGCAACATCTTGCTTTTAGGACCAACGGGAAGCGGTAAAACGCTACTTGCGAAATCTTTGTCAAAAATCATGAACGTTCCTTTTGCCGTGGCGGACGCGACCGCGCTTACCGAAGCTGGTTACGTTGGAGAGGACGTGGAGAGCATTCTCTCGCGTCTGCTCGCGGCGGCGAACTACGACATAGAACTAGCGCAACGAGGCATCGTCTACATTGACGAGATAGACAAAATCGCCCGCAAAAGCGAATCGTCCACTATGGGACGCGACGTCTCTGGCGAGGGAGTGCAACAAGGTCTTCTAAAAATCCTTGAGGGCGCGGAAGTCTACGTGCCGGTTAAAGGGAGTAGAAAAAACTCTACGACTGAAACCGTACTTATAAACACCGCGCATATACTTTTCGTATGCGGCGGCGCTTTTGTCGGTTTGGTTCCAGACGCGAACACAAAAAAAGGCAACAAAGTCGGATTTGGCTCGGTCGCCAAAACTGGAGTGAAAGATTTCAAAGTCGACCAAAAAGCGCTTGTGCATTATGGGATGATTCCAGAATTCATTGGTCGCATCCCCGTAATCGCGCAACTAAGAGAACTAACGAACGAACAGATGATTCAAATACTAAAAGAGCCGGACAACGCTCTGATAAAACAGTTCCAAGCGCTCTTTGAGATGGATGGAATCGCGCTAAATTTTGAAGACGCCGCGCTTGACGCCATCGCCTCAAAAGCGACGCAGCGAGGCGTTGGAGCGAGAGGGCTTAGAGGAATTATTGAAGAGGTGATGACGCCACTCCAATACTCATGTCCATCAATGGAGAACTTAGAGAGTTGCACCATCACGGAGGCTGTCGTTCAAGATCCGACGAAAGACCCAATATTTACATTTAAAAAAGAGAAGGAAGCGTAAAATGCGAGTATATTTAGACAATAACGCGACAACGAAAATCGATCCATTGGCAAAGGTTAAAATGCAACCTTTTTTTGAAGAGTTGTATGGAAATCCAAACTCTCTGCACCAATACGGCATGGACGTCCGACCAGCCCTTAACGTAGCTTTGGGTGAAATGTACGACGCGCTCAACGTGCCAGACGCCGACGACATTCTCATAACTTCTTGCGCGACGGAGAGCAACAACACCGTATTAAAGGGTATCTTTTTTAAGCATATTTTAAAAAATCCTGAAAAAAATCACATTGTGACGACGTCCGTCGAACATCCAGCCATCCTTGAAACGCTGCTTTATTTGAGCGATTTTGGAGTCGAAGTGACTTATGTCGACGTTGACGAAGATGGCGGCGTCTCCGCGCAAGACATGAAAAACGCGGTAACGGACAAAACAATTCTTATCTCCATGATGTGGGCGAACAATGAAACGGGAATGATTTTCCCAGTGGAAGAAGTAAGCGCTTTCGCTAAGGAAAAAGGCGTGTTGTTTCATACGGACGCGGTTCAAGCCATAGGCAAACTCAAAGTCGACTTAACCGCGATGAATGGCATTGACTACCTAACGTTCTCGGCGCATAAGTTTCATGGTCCAAAAGGGATTGGCGGTCTTTACGTCAAAAAAGGCAAAGAGCTTCCAAATCTTCTTCATGGAGGCGAACAGATGGGTGGAAAACGCGCGGGTACTCTTAACGTCGCCTATATAGTGGGTATGGGATTGGCGATAAAACAAGCGGCGAATCATGTCGATAAAATGAACGTGGACGTTAGAAGACTTCGCGACAAACTCGAAGACGCCATAAGCAAAATCTCCGATACCATTGTGGTTGGTCCACGAGAAAAGCGCACGCCAAACACAATTCTCATCTCTCTTCGCGGCATCGAGGGCGAGTCTATGTTATGGGATTTAAACAAGGCGGGCGTTGCGGCTTCGACAGGTAGCGCCTGCGCGTCGGAATCGCTTCACGCAAATCCCGTCATGAACGCAATCGGCGAAGATCCAGAACTCGCTCACACGGCTATGCGTTTGAGTCTTTCTCGTTTTACGACAGAAGAGGAGATTGATTATACAATTGAGGTATTTATCAAAGCGGCGGAGCGTCTACGTTCAATTTCATCTACGTACGCTTACACAAATGAAGTTGGATGACGTAAAGTTATGCGCTTCATTATAGAGATACATGTGGATGAAACTCAATTGACGTATCCAATTGACGCTCAAAACGAGGAAGAAGCAAAAGTGAGGCTCGCTTTGCGTTTGCCTCCAAGCAAACGAGAAAGCATAGTCATTGACAATATCAGCGTAGAACCTAAAAATATCTGCAGAGAAGAGCCATACGGCATATTTGCGAATTAGAAGTAAATAGTCGATATAAATCATTAAAATACACAAAGGAAAACACATGTCAAAAATTCAAGAGTTTATCTATAACAACAACCTACAATGGCAATCGACTTTCAGCGCAAAAACGGACAAACACGCGTTTGGATATAGAGGGAGTCTCATAATCACTCCGGGGAAAATCTTGTCCGCCGACAAACAACTCCCGCCAAAAGCGACATGCACTCAAACTATTTTAGTCACGGACAGCGATACGATAGATTTTTTGGCATGCGAGTTGTCCACTCTCGATTTTTTTGAACCTTTTGTAGAAGCTTACAAAGAAGTTCTTTCTCCAGATGGACTTTACATACTGTTCGTAACCGATTTGGATAAAAGCGCAAAGTTCCAATACGAGGGCTTTGCTTTTAACGCCATCGCCCTAGATGAAAGTTCCGTTTGGAACGAGCTTTTGGATTACGCCGACTTGTCAAAAGGCGATTTGAAAAAAGCGACCGCCGAAGAAAAAATCGACATAGTTTACGACGAGATTAAAACCGCTCCTCTAAGACTCAACGATAAAACTTACGAAGAGATAAAAAGCTTTCAAAGCACGAATGGAAAAGTTCTTTTTGGCGCCGTATAAGTAAAGAATAGTCGTTAGTATTGAAATGGGCTAGATAATTTAATCGATTATTATTTAGACAATTTTATGATTAATATATCCTTATTTAGGTGTACACTACAATATGAATGAAATAAACAATATAAACTTACTTTGGGTGCTTATAAGCGCGTTCTTGGTTTTTCTCATGCAGCTTGGTTTTGCCATGGTGGAGACTGGAATGGTGCGAGTAAAAAACACCATCAACGTCGCTATGAAAAACCTCATTGACACTATTTTTGGTCTTATCCTCTTTTGGCTCGTTGGTTATGGTCTCATGTTTGGGTATGATTTAAACGGTCTTATCGGAACGGATGGCTTTGCCATAGATGGTAAAGATTTTAACGAGAACGGCTTTTTCTTTTTTCAGGCGATGTTTGCGGCGACAGCCGCGACCATTATCTCTGGCGCAGTGGCGGAGCGGATAAAATTTAACGCTTACGTCATTGTCACGATTGTAGTCACTTCTCTCATCTATCCCATCTTTGGGCACTGGGCTTGGTCTGATAATGGCTGGCTGAAACAACTTGGTTTTGTCGACTTTGCGGGCTCGACGGTAGTGCATTCCATAGGCGCTTGGATAGGACTCGCCGGAGCTATTGCGCTTGGTCCTCGTCTGGGTAAATTTAAAAATGGCAAGGTTAAACGCTTCGCTCCGAGTAATCACAACTTTGTCGTTTTTGGCGTCTTCATCCTCTTTTTCGCTTGGTTTGGTTTTAATGGCGGCAGTCTTCTAAGATTTGAGCCTCAAGTAACTTCCATACTTTTAAACACCACCATCGCAGCCGCTTTTGGTGGTTTTGGCGGTTGGTTGATTAGTTTAATCAATAAAGAAAAAGTAGGCGTGGAAATTTTCGCTTTTGGGGTGATTGCCGGACTTGTCGGCGTAACCGCCGGATGTGATCAATTTGACACGAGAACCTCCGCCTTCGTAGGTCTCGTCTCTGTATTCGTCATGTATTTTTTCGATTCCCTCATTCTTAAAAAGTTTAAGATAGACGATCCTCTTAGCGTAGTCGGAGTTCATGGTTTCGCAGGCGCTTGGGGAACCATAGCAGTTGGAATTTTCGCCGCTTTGCCAAACGACGTTACAAGACTTGACTTCATATA
>ERZ889078.2455-NODE-2455-length-13177-cov-32.014098_pt1 | contig 13177 bp, 11 predicted proteins | sample MGYA00521266_ERZ889078 | MGnify/ENA primary metagenome ERZ889078 (study PRJEB32303, sample SAMEA104408618) | aquatic metagenome | biome: Brackish water; feature: Pelagic; material: water | place: Baltic Sea | collected 2014-06-16T06:34:00 | depth 76,534 m ...
CCGGGTCGCTACTTTTACACGAACCTAGATTTCAAATTCTAATACTCGATAGCGTAGACTCTACGCTATCGAACCCTCCGCTAACGCTCCACTAACGCGAATACACTACAATCCTGCTATAAAATAAAAGGATTCACAATCAAAAATTTATCATTAAATTCATTTATCGCCGCCTCGTCGATTACGGCTACTTTACTCTTCTCGGCTTGCGGTGGCGGTTCGTCGGACGTCTCAACTAGCGCGACGGCTTCAACCACTGGTCAACTTGTCGATTCGTACGTTCAAAATACGGATTACGCTTGTGGGGACGGGTCGCTTGGGCTTACTGATTTGGATGGAAAATTTACCTGCGAGTCTCTTCCCGTCACTTTCAAACTGGGCGCTCTCAAACTAGGCCAAATCTCGACAATCCCGGCCGATGGGCACATTTTTCCTCAAGATTTGTTTGGAGTGGATAGGAACGATACCAGCGACCTTGGAGTTGTGGCGATGGCGAGACTTTTACAATCTTGCGACGACGACAACGATTCTCGAAACGGACTGAAGATTCGTCAAGAGGTTAAAGACGCTTTTAGCGCGGAAGTTGATTTTAACGCCGCCGATTTGGACGCTTACGCGGTTGAGGCGAATTTGACTTTGGTCGACGAAGCCTTGGCGGTGGAGCACTTAACCCAAACGACGGAGCTTGTGGAGGCCGTGAACGACGCGACGATTCCTCAAGTTATTAAAGACGCTTTGCTAACGCCAAGTTCGGCGCTCACCCAAGACCTAAAAGACGCTCTCGCCTACATGGGCAACGAAGAGAGGCTGGCGTACGATGTTTACAACAAGCTTTACGAGAGTTCTCCGAGCGTCAATCAGTTGAGCAATATCGCGAGTAAATCCGAGATAGTTCACATAGAGTCCGTTCAACTGCTCGTGCGAAAATACATCGCCAACTCTAGCGAGTTTACGAACACCGACTTAAACGATCTCGAGTACAAAGACGTCCTAGTGGCGGACATGACGCCTGGGGTTTACGATATTTCGCGCATTCAAGACTTGTACGACGCGCTTGTGGCCAAAGGCCAAGCCTCCGACATCGACGCTCTTGAAGTTGGCTGCATGGTCGAAGTGACCGACATTAACGATCTTGACGATTATATCGCTTTGAGCGAAGACGCCAACGCCACCGACGTAACAAGCGTGTTTACCTCTTTGAGAAACGGCAGCTACTCTCACTACTGGGCTTTTGACAAAGGTCTCGCAAACCATGGAGTGGCCAACGGCTGTTGCTCTCTGGGAGTGGTTGACGGCGTTGACTATTGCCAGCCCCTATATCCGCAAAAATAAGCTAAATTTTTAAAGGGTTTCTTTATATCAATAAAGCTAAAATCGCTCTATGATAACAAGATACCCAACTAAAAAAATATTCGTCGGCAACGTGGCCGTTGGCGGGGACGCGCCTATAAGCACGCAGTCGATGACCTACTCGAACACTTATGACGTGGCCGCTACCGTCGCGCAGATAAACAGACTCCACTTCGCCGGCGCCGACATAGTTCGCGTCGCCGTTCCAGATATGCGAGACGCGCTCGCGCTAAAGTCCATAAAAGAGCAGATTTCTTTGCCTCTCGTAGCGGACATTCACTTCAACCACAAGCTCGCGCTCGTCGCCGCGGAGTCCGTCGACTGCATCCGTCTCAATCCTGGAAACATCGGCTCAAAACAAAAAGTGGCGGAAGTCGTAAAAGCCTGTCAAGAGCGCAACATCCCCATTCGCATCGGAGTGAACGCGGGCAGTCTCGAAAAAGAGTTTGACAACAAGTACGGCCCAACCGCCCAAGCGATGGTCGCTTCCGCCGAATACAATATCAAATTTTTGGAAGACTTGGGCTTCACCGACATCAAAATATCCTTAAAAGCCAGCGACGTTCAAAGAACGGTCGAAGCGTACAGAATGTTGCGTCCAAAAAACAACTATCCCTTTCATCTTGGCGTCACCGAGGCTGGAACGATTTTTCACGCGACGGTTAAGAGCGCCATCGGCTTGGGAACGCTTTTGCTTGAGGGCATCGGCGACACGATGAGAGTGAGCATCACGGGAGAACTCGAAGAAGAGATAAACGTGGCTCGCGCGATACTCAAAGACAGCGGCGCCATGCCAGACGGTCTCAACATCATTTCCTGCCCCACTTGCGGGCGCATAGAGGCGGATTTGGTGTCGGCGGTCGCGGAGATTGAAAAACGAACCGCGCATATCAAAACGCCGCTCAACGTCTCGGTAATGGGCTGCGTCGTGAACGCAATCGGCGAAGCGGCGCACGCGGACGTAGCCATAGCCTACGGCAAAGGCAAGGGTCTAGTCATGGTCAAAGGCGAAGTCGTGGCCAATCTAGACGAGAGCGAGCTTGTGGACAGGTTTGTGAGCGAAGTTGAAAGAATGGCTAAAAACGCGAACTAAATAAAAAGAAACATTCGATATAATTATAAAAATTAAACTTTTGGATTATATCGCTTATGAACAAACTTCTGTTTTCCACACACGAAACCCTCCTAATAAACGCGCTTCTTCACTACAAATTTCTAACGATTTCCCAAATCTCAAAACTTTTAAACCTTGAAATTACGACCGCGTTTATGCGGACTATGGAAGAAAAACAACTTATAAAAGCCCTTAAAAACAAAAACTTCTCAACCCAATTGGAAACTATCTATTTCGCCATTCCAAACAAAAGCGTGGACATAGACGGCGATCTTTACTTTCAAGACATAGATTTGCGACAGCTTGGCATCTCGGAGGAAGACCACTTTCACATTTTCCACACCGTGAACTATCACATTCTTTTCAACGCTTACAGCGAATATCGCCATATCAAGATCAATTACTTTAGCGCCTATTTCGACGCGTTTAAGAACAAGACAAAGAAGAACGAGCTCCAAGCGAGCGGGAAATTCGTTCTAAATTCCGGCGAATCCCTTATACCAAACGCGACCATGAACTTCTCCGTGGACGAGGAGTATATTTACGCGCTCGATTTGTTCGTCGACAACGAAGTCGCCAACATTGTCAACCGTATCCGCCAATACAACCAAGCGTTCGTTGAGAACCATTACAAACTCGACCGCGTCATCTTTATATTTAAAGACGACGTCACCAAAGACGAAGGACTGGAAGAGGTGTTGAACTCCAATATTCTTAGCGAGTACAAAAACAATTTCATCTTTAAAACCGTCGAGAATCTGGAAAACGATTTTAGTCTGCAGTGGATGAGTTTCAACTCCAAGAAGGAAATCGACTTTTTAGCCCACAAACCCAAAACGGACGAACGCGACCACTCGAAGGACGAAAAGCTCCAAGAAGAAAGCTTGGATGCCGAAATAGAGGAAATCGAAAAAGAAGAAAAAGAGATAAAAATGGAAGAATCCGTCCAAGAGAGCGAAGACGTCGCCGAGGAAAACAAGCTTAAAAACGCGATTCCTTCGAAGGACAAAGTTGACGAAAGCGACGGAGAAACGGAAGAAACTCCAGACGCTCCAGAAGATTTTTCCCAAAAATCGAAGGAAACGAAAATCACTCCAAAAGTCGAAAAAACGCTGAGAGACAAAGTCATAGCCATCGCCCAAGACTCCGCGCTGCTAATCTACACGCTTGCGGGCTTCGCCGCGTTCGTCGTCTCGGCCTATATGGAAATGATCGCGTTTGACAGCTTTTATCCTGGATTTTTCTTGATTTCGGTCGTTATGGTCATCGCTTTCGAAGTCGCGAAAGTTGGAAGCATTTTTATGAAAGTTTACATAAAAGCCTCAAAAACGGACATAAACAAGTTCACGCTAAAAATACTTGGCAGCGTGTTCATACCTCTTCTTTTTGGGCTTTCCATCATCTCGTCCATGGCGGTGACCGCCGACAAACTCGAAAGTCCCCACGCCGAAGAGCTAAAAGTTCAATCGATTAAAAAAATCCAAGCGGAGTACGACGACGTTCTTCAACTGACGGAAAAAGACCATCTAAGAAGAACCGGACAGCTAAAAAAAGATTTTTTTGAGAAAATAGCCGAGTTTGAAAACAGAAAAAAAGAGGCTATCGCCGACAAAGACGCCGAGATAGAAAAACAGAAATCGGTTTATGGCACGGACGGAACGACATGGAAAGGCTCGAAATACGAAGAGCACCTAAAAGAGCGCACCACTTTGATCGGGGAGTTCGCCGCCGAAAGAATGAGGCTCGAGAACCTCTACAACGACCAAGTTGAACAAGAATCGGCGCAGTACAGAAAAGAGAAAAAAGAAGACTTGACGTATAAAACGCAGAACCTAAGTTCGGCCGAGAGCGAAGTGCTGGCAAATTCTTGGCAGGCTCAAAACGAAATGGTTCGATCCTTTATAAAAGTGGTGAACCATGGCTTTGGCCTACGCCTAAAAGAGCTCGATTTCATCTTCATGCTGTCTATTTTGATCAGCGTTTTGCTCGAGCTTACGATTTACAAAGTCTTTTCGAACGTCGCTGTCGTTTACGCCATTAAGAAGCGATAACGCGTTAATACGCTAAAATCGCTTTAACAATAAAAAAGGGCGAGCAAGTGCAAGACAATCTATACAACCTAGCGTTTGAGAGAAGTATTTTGAGTTCGATAGTTTTCGAACCTAGCCAGTTTGACGAACTTAGCGTCGCTCTCAAAAAGGACGATTTTTATCTTCCCGCCCATCAAGACATATTCAAGGTCATGATTCTTCTTTTGCAAAAAGACCAGCCGATCGACGAAGAGTTTATAAAAAAAGAGCTCATCAAAATCAAAAAATTCGACGAGCAAGTTATGCTCGAGATACTCTCGGCGAACCCCATATCCAACACAAAAGCTTATGTCGAGGAGATAAAAGACAAATCCCTCAAACGCCACCTGCTAACGCTCACGACCGAGATAAAAAGAGTGACGGTCGAAGAGGAGCTTCCAGCTTCGGAAGTTATAGACATAGTTGAAAAAAAGCTTTACGAAATCACTCAAGACAACCAAACCAGCGACTTTAAAGACGCCGTGAAAATGACTTACGACACGATGGAGTACATCAAAGAGATGAAATCCAGAGGCAACAGCGTGCTCGTTGGAGTGGACACTGGGTACCACGAGCTCAACAAGATGACGACGGGTTTCGGCAAGGGGGATTTGGTTATCATCGCCGCTCGTCCGGCCATGGGAAAAACCTCTTTTGTGCTAAACACCGTAAACTCCCTGATACTTCAAGGGAAAGGGGTTGCGTTTTTCTCGCTCGAAATGCCGGCCGAGCAGTTGATGCTGCGTTTGCTCTCCATACAGACCTCCATCCCTCTTCAAAAGCTTCGCGTTGGCGATATGAACGACGACCAATGGGGCTCCCTCAACGGCGCGATAGACAGGATGAACTCGGCGAAACTTTACGTGGACGACCAGGGCAGCCTTAACATCAATCAACTGCGCTCAAAACTGCGCAAGCTTAAAACTCAACATCCAGAGATTGAAATCGCCGTAATAGACTACCTGCAAATCATGCAAGGCGTTGGCAACCAAGATAGACACCTACAGGTTTCCGAAATATCCCGTGGACTTAAAATGCTCGCGCGCGAACTTGAGATGCCGGTCGTCGCGCTCTCTCAACTTAACCGCGGACTAGAGGCTAGAGCGGACAAACGCCCGATGCTAAGCGACATTCGCGAATCAGGTTCCATCGAGCAAGACGCGGACATTATTTTGTTTGTGTATCGCGACGATATTTATCTCTACAAAGAGGAAAAAGAGGCCGAGAAAAAAGCTAAAGCCGAAGGCAAAGAGTACGTTTCCACTTACGTAGAAAAAGAAAACGAAGATGCCGAAATCATCATTGGAAAACAGAGAAACGGCCCAACCGGACACATTAAACTCGTTTTTCAGAAAAAGCTCACTCGCTTCGTCGACGCTCCGTCTTACTCCTCGGGAGTCGAGACCGTTTACGAGAACATAGACACGCGCTCGGCGAACATAGACGTGGGAGAACCAAGCTTCTCAATGCCAACTCTTTAGATGCTCGCCAAAGTCTCGCTCTTTCAAACGAAGAGGGACTTCGCGTTCGCCTTTTTTATCCTCGCGTTTATATCCGCCTACTCCTTTCTCATAGAGTGCAACGAGTACAAACTCCTGACTAGATTCGACTCCTATTTGGTCACGGCCACGCTGCAAAAACAGTATCAAAAAACGAAACTCTCCGAGAGCGGGAAAACGAGAACCTACCAAATCCTAAAGTTCAAAAGCGACAAAGGCTTCGCCTTTTACACATCCGCTAGAACGCCGATCGACGCGAACGTCGGGCAAAAGGCGAAACTTGAAATATTCGCGGGGGAGATTGGTTTTTACGAGTACCTCAGCGGTTTTTACGCGTCCTCCAAAGTTCTAGAAATCCACAAAAACGACTCCCTTAAAGAGAGGCTAAACCTTTTTATAGGAACGAAGCACTCCTCGGAAGACGCGATCGGCGTTTATCAAGCGCTCTATACCGCGAAGCCTTTGAGCTCGACCTTGCAAGAAAAATTTTCGGCCTTAGGCGTTTCCCACCTTTTGGCGATTAGCGGTTTTCACTTGGGGGTTCTTTCCGCGTTGCTCTTTTTTCTGCTGAAATATCCCTATAAATTTTTTCAAAACAGATACTTTCCCTACAGAAGCTATAAGGTGGACACCTTTGTCGTCATCGCCTTGGTTTTGCTCGCGTATTTGCTGTTTTTGGATTCGCCGCCTTCCCTGCTTCGCTCGTACGCGATGCTCGTCGTCGGCTTCGCGCTTTACGACAGAGGGGTGGAAATCGTCTCCATGCAAACGCTCGCGCTAACGGTGTTGTTGTTGCTAGCCTTGTTTCCAAGACTCTTCTTCGGCATTGGGTTTTGGCTCAGCGTTGGCGGCGTTTTCTACATCTTCTTGTTTTTGATTAGCTTCAAAGATTTGAGTAAAACGTGGCAGTTCTTTTTGCTCCCTTTTTGGGTCTACCTTTTAATGTTGCCCTACTCCATCGCCATCTTTGGAAACTTCAGTGTTTACCATCCCCTATCGATTCTTTGGACCTCGCTGTTCACTCTTTTTTATCCCCTAGGAATCTTCTTGCATCTGTTTGGCTTTGGAGACTTTTTCGACGGATTTTTGGAGTGGTTAATCGGTTTGAATACGAACGCGACTAAAATACTCTTGGGCGAGCAGTGGCTCGTCGCGTATGTCGGACTTTCCTTGGGAGCGATTTATAAAAAGATTTTTTTATATCTTCTCTTCGTTTTCGCCTTCTGCGTTTTTATATATTCCGTCTATCAAATAGCATAGCTTCAAGCCGTAAATAAAAATAATCCACGAAACGTATATCCACAAAAACAAAAACATGACGATGGCGAAAGAGCCGTACATCGTCGAGTAGGATTTGTTCATAAACACGTAGTAGATAAACGCGTTTTTGCTCACGCTAAAAACGATGGAGATGACCAGCGAGCTTATCGCCGAAGCCTTTGGGTTTATCTTCGCGTTGGCGCCTATCTGAAAGATGAGAAAAAAGAGCGCCCAAATAATCAGATAAGGGACGAGAGGAAGGATGTTGAATCCCGAAGTCAAAGAGTTTGAGGCCATCAACGTCGCGATGTATCCGGTGATGTAAAAAGAGACTCCCAGCGCGATTGGGGTCAAGGTCAGCATCGTCCAGTAGGTGGTTACGCTATCCCAAAGGCCTCTCGGCTTGGCGCGAAAGATTTTGTTGGCGATGTATTCGAAGTTTTTGAAAAACAAAAGCGAGGCGACCAAAATCATCGCCAAACCTATCACTCCCATTTTCGCGGAGTTCTTTAAAAAACCGTCGATATGTCCCATAATGGCTTCGGAATTCACCGGCATAAGGTTCGAAAATATGAAAACTTTTATAGTTTCGTAATGTTCGGCGAAACTTGGCAACGAGGTCAAAAGAGTGAGCATTATCAGGAGAAGAGGAATGATGGTGAAAATCGTGTAAAAACTAAGGCTTGCCGCGAAAAGCGTCAAATCCTTATCTATGAAAGAGGTGATGAAGGGTTTGACTTTTTTGTAGATTTCCACAGCCCGCGCTTTCGTCATTTGGCTAGTCCTTAGTTGAGTCCCATTTTAGCGGGGTTCAAAATGTTGTTTGGATCGAACGCCATCTTTATGGACTTGAAGAGGTTCATCTCTTCCTCCGTAAACGCCATGCGCATATAAGGCGCTTTGGCGAGGCCTATGCCGTGCTCGCCGCTTAGCGTTCCGCCCAAGTCGATAGTCGCCTGAAAAACCTCCTCGATGGCTTTGTAGGCGATTTTCACTTGTTCAGGGTCTTTGCCGTCCACCATGACGTTCGTGTGAACGTTGCCATCGCCCGTATGCCCAAAACATGGGATTTTAACATTGTATTTTTCGGCAATGGCGTAAAATCTCTCTAAGAGTTCTGGAAGCGCGGAACGGGGAACGGTTACGTCCTCGTTGAGCTTTTTGCTTCCGTAAACGCTCAAAGCGGGGCTCGCGTTTCGTCTAGCGAACCAAAGGTCTTTGGCCTCCGCGTCGTCTTTGGCGATTCTAAACTCTTTACATCCGTTTTCCATAAAAACTTTTTGTATCATGTCTAGTTGAAAGTTCAAATCGTCCTCAAGATTTCCATCGACGTCGGTTACGAGCAAAGCTCCCGCGTCCACAGGCAAGCCCTTGTGAAAAGTCTGCTCAACCGCCCGTATGGTCAAGTTGTCCAAAAACTCCATGGCGACGGGAGTGATTCCGCTAGCCATCGTTTTGTAGACCGCTTCCATCGCTTCGTGAACGCTGTCAAAAATCCCCATGGCGGTCTTGGTCATTTTTGGTTTTGGAATAAGCTTCAAAGTTATCTCGCTCAATACCGCTAGAGTTCCTTCGCTAGCTATCAAAATCCCGCTGATGTTGTAGCCGGCCACGTCTTTTATGGTGCGTTTTCCGGCTTTTATGACGTCTCCATTTGGTAGAACCGCGCGAGTGGCCATAACGTAGTCTTTCGTTATTCCGTATTTCGCCGCGCGCATTCCGCCCGCGTTTTCGCTAACGTTGCCCCCGATAGTCGAGTACTCTTGGCTAGCCGGATCTGGCGGATAAAAAAGTCCGACCGCTTCCACCGCGCGCTGCAAATCCATGTTGATAAGACCGGGCTGAACGATGGCGACCATGTTCTTCATGTCGATTTCAAGGATTTTGTTCATGTGTTTTTCAAAGCCCAAAACGATTCCGCCGCTACTTGGAAGCGCTCCGCCGGTAAATCCGCTTCCCGCGCCGCGAGGAACGATGACGATTAAGCGTTCGTTGCAGTACTTTAAAATCTTGCTTATATCGTCTTCGTTGCGAGGGAAAACGACGGCGTCCGGCTCGAAATGTTCGCGAGTCGCGTCGTAAGAGTAAGCGATCAGGTGCGCTTTGTCGCTGTAAATATTTTCCTCGCCGACTATGGAAGCGAAGTGTCGCAAATGCTTCGTGTCAATCATCTTATTTTCCTATCTCGAATTCTTCTAACAAATAGCTCAATTTCTCGCCGCCATTTTTTATAATCTCGTAAAGCGCTTTGTCGCTCTTGTTGCGCTCTACCAAAAGTTCGTAGTAATGCGGCTCGTACTCTTCAAGCTCGTCGCTTCCTTCGCCGAACCAATTGGCTTCGATAGAGTCGATTCTTGAGTAAAAAGGCAGCTTAACGCCGTCCCCGGTCAAAGGAGCGTCGTGTATACCGAGGATTTTAAAGCTTTTAATGTCTAGCATATAGACTTTTTTATCCAAGTAGACGAACAGCAATCCGACGCTGTTGGCGACGCTCATCGCGTCGAAATCGCTTTTCAAAGGGGTTGGATGGCCGCGAAAAGAGAGGATAGTGGCGAATATGTCCGGATGCAACCATTGAATCTTTACGCTTTTGCTCACTTGGTGGTATATCTCTTCGCTTGGAGCGATCAAAAGAGCGCGAGAATATCCAAAAGCGAACACCGCTGTGTCGCCCGCCTCTACTCTCCATTTTCCAGTTGGCAAGGAGTTGTTGTTGAGTCCATCGTAATCGCTCAACTTCAGCGTGGCGATTTTGCCAACTTCGTCGTAGCTAGCCACCACGGCGTTTTTTAAAATGCTGGAATGTTCCGGGGCGATTTGATGAAACACGAAACCACTCATGCCGACGTCTATCTTGTCCACGCTTATCGTCGCGTTGGATCGCGCCTCGTCAACGGTGACTATAGGCGTTTTTACAATGCCCGCGCCAAGCTCGAAAACAATGGCCAACAGTAAAAATAAGTACTTCATTTGCGCTCTTCTTTATGTTAATATACTGCGATTATATCGAACAAACCTCATACTAAGCCAAAATTCGTTAAAGTTTCATTCATTTTTATTTTAGGCTTATATTTTGATACGATTTTTCTTATTTTTTGTACTTGCAACGTCTGTTTTCGCTTCTTTGATTGAGAGGGATAGATTGGAAAATGGGACGACCTACCTTACTTTTTTGGAACGAAACAAGCTCCCATCCAAAACTCTTTACTACAATTTGGACAGAGACGACCAACTGCTAACCGAAGAGATAAAAGCTGGCGTGCACTACCAGGTTTCCAAAAAACTCGACGGTTCGATTCGCCAAGTTTTGCTTCCTCTAAACGACGAACTTCAGATTCATATATACAAAGACAAAGGCGATTACGAGTTCGAAGTCATCCCCATAATCAGCTCGACGAAAACGGAAATTTTCTCAACCACGATAACGAGCTCTCCTAGCTACAATATTTTAAAAGAGACCGGCTCCACAAAACTCGCGCAAATCTTCGTGGCGGGCTTCAAGCGCTCCCTAAACTTTAGAAACGACATACGAAAAGGCGACAGACTCGTAATGATTTATGAGCAAAAGTATCGTTTGGGTCAGCCTTTCTCCATGCCGACTCTCAACGCCGCGATGATAGAGATGAATGGCAAACCCCACTTCGCGTATCTCAACGAAGACGAAAGATATTATGACGAAAAGGCGCATGAGGTCGAGGGTTTTTTACTCGCTCGCCCCGTATCGGGAGCGAGATTGTCCTCTGGCTTCACGAAACGCAGATGGCATCCCGTTTTGCGCAAATGGAAGGCCCACTTGGGAATCGACTACGCGGCGAGAAGCGGCACTCCGGTCATGGCCGCGGGAAGCGGTCGCGTTAGCTACTCCGCGAGAATGGGAAGCTACGGAAACCTCGTCAAAATAAGTCACGCGGATGGTTACGAAACGAGATACGCTCACCTAAAATCGTTTCGAAGAGGAATTCGTCGGGGGAAAACGGTAAAAAAAGGCCAGGTGATCGCTTACGTTGGAACGACGGGGCGCTCAACCGGTCCGCACCTTCACTTCGAACTACGCAAACGGGGCGTTGCCATCAACCCTTTGCGCGTCGTTCAAGTCACAACTAAAAAATTAGAGGGGAACGCCAAAAAAGAGTTCCTGAAACTCAAGGAAGATTACGACCAACGAGTGGAGACCCAACTTCAGAACGACGCGCCCTTCGTAAAACCGCCAGAGTTTCAAACCATCTCTTATTTTGACAAAAGAACCGAGGCGGAGTGATGGATCGCATAGAATCCACCCAAGAGCTAAAATCGCCAAATTTCATAAAACCGATACTTTTGAACTATGTCCTAAAAGGCAAAAAAAAGCAGTGGGAGGCGGTCATAACCCACAGCAGCGTTTCTGTGCTTTTGTACCATAAGGAAAGGGACGCTTTCGTGTTGGTGAAACAACTTCGCCCTCCCGTTCTAAACGCGAACAAGACGAACGGCCAGACGTACGAACTCTGCGCCGGCATCATCGACAAAGACGCGAGCGACGAGCAAATCGCCAAAGAAGAGGTTTTCGAAGAGTGTGGTTTTGACATACCGGTGGAAAATTTGGAAAAAGTAAGCTCCTTCTACACGAATGTCGGCATCTCGGGAGCCAAGCAAACCATCTACTACGGCGAACTTAGCCAAAACATGAAAGTCAACGAAGGCGGTGGTTTGGGAGAGGAAGACATCGAAGTCGTTTACATATCGCTAACTGAAGCTAAAAAGTTTATGTTTGACGAGTCTTATCAAAAAACGGCTGGCGTCCTGATGGCGTTTTACTGGTTTTTCGACAACAAGCTATAAGGAATTATCCAAACTCGATAGGGTCCATGTCTATCTCCGCCATAGCGACTCTCGACCCCATCACCGCTTTTATAATGTCCGTGCTTTTGTCGCTTCGAAGCAGTATCTCAAAACGCCACTTGTCCGCCACTCTCTCGATGGCGCATTTTCCAGAACCGACTATTTCCACGTTCTTAAAAGCGCTCAGAGCGTCGCGCGTTTTTCGCATCTCCTCTTGAGCTTTGGCGCCGTTTTTGTGCGAGAAGAGCAATCGGCAAAGTTTTTTGTATGGCGGGTAAAGCTCTTTTCGAAACTCTTTTTCGTCTTCCAAGAACTCTTCGTATTTGCCCAAGTAAGTTTGAAAAAAATCCTCGTTGAAACTCTGCACCACGACCTTCGCGTCTTTTAAGCGCCCGCTTCGACCCGAGACTTGGATGAGAGAGGAGAGCGCTTTTTCTCTCGCTCTATAATCGCTCATGTTGAGCATGTTGTCCATGCCCAGAACCACCGCCAGCGTAACGCCGTGATAGTCGTGACCCTTGCTAAGCATCTGCGTTCCCACGAGTATGTCGCTCTCTTTGTCGTTAAAACGCTTCAAGGCTTTTTTTAGCTTCGCCGAAGTCGTTATGACGTCTCTGTCGAACTGCTCGACGTTGGCCTCCGCAAACTCTTCTCGGATGTTTTTGACGGCCTCCGCCGTTCCCAAACGCGAGCTAGTCAAACGCGAACTGCCGCACTCGCTACAAACTTGGGGGATGGCCTGAGCGAAGTTGCAGTAGTGGCACTTCAAAGAGCGGGAGCCTTGATGAACGCTCATCCCGATACTGCAAAACGCGCACTCGTAAGTGTGCCCGCAATCTCCGCAAATCAGGTACTTGAAGTTCGCCCGAGTTGGCAAAAACACTATGGCTTGCTCTTTCGCGGCCAAAGCGTTTTTTAGATGGTTGAAGATGAGAGGAGAGAGCGTCTCGGCGCTTTTTTCATAAATAAACTCTTTGTTGGAGTTGAAGTGTCCGCCCTTGAGTCTTACGTGGGGAAACTTCGAGTAGGAAGTGAGAGACGGAGTGGCGCTTCCAAGCACGACGGGA
>ERZ889078.2458-NODE-2458-length-13162-cov-13.257725_pt1 | contig 13162 bp, 14 predicted proteins | sample MGYA00521266_ERZ889078 | MGnify/ENA primary metagenome ERZ889078 (study PRJEB32303, sample SAMEA104408618) | aquatic metagenome | biome: Brackish water; feature: Pelagic; material: water | place: Baltic Sea | collected 2014-06-16T06:34:00 | depth 76,534 m ...
TCCTGGGAGGCATGGATTACAGAACCAAGGCCATCCCTGAAGCGGAAGAAGAGAACATAGGCTGCAACAAGAATGGTAATCCCGGCGATGACATTGAACGGGGTAATGATCTTCCCCTTTGGTTTCAATTCATTCATGATGAATTTGAAGATCCCGGTGTTTTGCTCGGTGCTCATGACTGATCCTCCTTATCTTGTTTGATTCTTTTTTTCCTCTCGAAAAAGGAGTTGTTCAAACCCAGTAAAAAGGCTGGCCAGAGGATCAGAACGGCAGGTACTGAATAGAGGAACGTTTTGTTGTATTCGGGATACGACCTGGTTCCAAGATCTTTTCTCATTCCCAGCTCTTCAAACGGGACAGCAGCGATTGTCAGCAGTCCTGTTCCACCGACCTCATGTTCGCCATAGATTGCATGGTTGTATTTCTCAGGTTCAGTATAGATCCTGGTCTTGGCGATCTCAATCAGATCTCTCCGTTTTCCGAACAGAAGTGCTTCCGGAGGACAAACATCCACACAGGCTGGTTTCTGTCCATCCTGCATCATTTCATAGCACATCCTGCATTTCTGGATCTTGGGATTCGGGCTGTCGAATTCGAATTTTGGGATATCAAACGGACAGGAGATCATGCAGGAGCGGCAGCCCATGCACTTATCCTCCCGCCAGATCACCGGCCCTTCTTCTGTTTTCAACATGGCTTTTGTAAGACATGCTGATGCACAGGCAGGCTCATTGCAATGATTGCACGACACCCTGACGAACTGATCCCCTTTGGAAGTAGGATAACAGTTCATCATAACACGTTGTTTATCTGTTGTTTTTTTAATTACTCCCGGCTCCGTTAACTCGGTAGGGAAGGGTAGTTCGTAGGTTTCAGCGCAGGCAAACTCGCAACTCTGACAGCCTACACAGAGGGTGGAATCATATAGAATTCCATAGAACTCCGTATCACTCATGGCATCTGGTGAGGAGGAGGCTAAGCTCTTGCCCACCGTAAGAGTGGCCCCGGCAACTCCCAGGGTTTTTAGAAAACTTCGTCGATCAAGGCCCATGGTTTAAGGTTTTAGTTATCAGTAAATAGGTTAGTTGATTTAATTTTTGTCAATGAATGATGTCTGGAAATCTTCCCATACTTCCGGACCAAGATCGGCCAGGATACCGTCTTTCAGCTCACCGCCATCCTGAAGGATGATCTGAGCATACTCTGCATTATTTCCCTTGATTGAGGCGGCTATAAAATCCTTGAACCTCGAAAATTCCGTTTTTAACCACTCTTTATAGGTATCTCCCAGGAACAGGAGACGGATCTCCCGTGTCCAGTTTGTTGGTTCAATCTGACAGACCCATCCATCTGTATAAGGAGAAGCATTCATGATGGAGGTGTCTGAGATCAGCATGTCGTTTTGAGCTTTGATGGTTCCCGAAATCGGCGCATGAATAGTCAGCTGCTTGCCATTCCGGATAATGGAGAAAAGCGGGTCCCCTTTTTTAACACGTTCACCCGGTCCTTTCATTTTTATCCTTGTAAGGGTGCCGGTGATGTGTTGCAGGAAGTCGTCGATCCCGATCCGTACAACCCCATCCTTCTCCATGAAGGCCCAGGTGTGTGATTTGTCAAAATAGAGTCCACCCGGTACTTTAATTGAATTTTCATCCAGGAATACAGGAACAGGGGTTATTGAACCTGACATATCTGCCTCTTTTTGCCTTTTGTGACGAATCACGGCATCTCTGATCATTAAGGCAAGAATAACCGGGATCAACAAGACAATTATTAAGGAGAATATGGAGAGTCCGTTTAGCCTGGTGGTTAAGAAGCCGGTGGTGGTCAGAATTTCAGCATAAGCAGGAGTTCCTGAAAGCATTTCGATTCGTTTTGCATTTCTGGTACTGTAGGCGAGGTCGTTATTACCGGCAGGTGTAAGAAGTTGCTGCCCGCTGGTGATTACCCATGTAATGAATGCCAACTCTGTAGTGGTTGCCGGTTTTTCAGGGGATACGGCATAGATGGTTCTGCTCAGTGTTCTGGGGTACTTACCGATCCATACTCCACGTGAAAATTCAGTCAGATTTCCGTAAATAGTTTCAAACTTATCGAGGGAACCATTCCTGTTCTTGTCAATTGGGAGTAGGGTAACCTGTTTAGCCAGTTGCTGATTCTTCGTGTCAACCACATCCATCAAACGACAAAAAGCTATTCCGTAAGGATCCTGTTGGAGCGCAGAGATCAATTCGGAAGTGTTTGCCACGTTTATCCCTGTCATCACCGACGGATCTGACTTCAGGAAGCCGGCTGCCTGTGATTGGACTGCATCATTGTTGATCCTGTAGTAATGGACGGGAGCAGCTTGTTTGTTGCCCAACAGCACCCCCCAGGTCTGGTTTTCAGGATTGTTGAAGATTGCGGCAAGTTCATCCGACGAGACACCCTTACGATTGATTTTGCTCAGGAAAGGATTTTTTGAACTGATAAGAGGTACGATCACATCACTGGCAACCATCACCTTCCACAGGGCATCTCCATCCAGTTTTTCCAGGTAATCGCCCGAAACAAAAGATACATCTGGTCCTTTGCTGAAATCCGCCGGCTGTGGAGATTTTGACATCTTAACAACCTCTATGTTCACTCCCGGATTCAATCTGCCATACTCATTGGCCCACATTGATGCGATTGCCTGCAAATCCGGAGTGCATTGAATCGTGATTGAACTCTCCGCCTGAGGATCGTTCCCGGATCCCGCTTTGTTACCGGCTTTGTTACTACCTAAAGTTGTGTTGCTGCTGGTGAGCAGGAACAACCCGACAAATAAAAAGATTAGATTTTTCATAACTGTTCTGATTTAAGCCCATATCAGGGTGTGATACCATCGACTTACAGACAATTCAAATCTCGTGCCAAACGAAAAAATACATTATAACAATCAGTATAACAATTGATTACGGAGAGGTGTGTTGAAGTAATATACAACACAAAGTGTTGAGATTATAAACACCCCGATCTAAAATATCATACAACACCCTATTAGCCAGTGCGTTTGAAGGGTGTGTTGAAATTATATACACTTGTTGAGAAAATCAACAGTATGGTCATTTTAGTACCCCCCCCAACCCCTCCCTTGCGAGCGTAACGAAGCAAGGGAGGGGTTGGGGGGTGGGTAAAAGGAGCTATGGAGTTTGTAAAAGGTAAATTTCGCCCAGGCATACCTGCCAGGCAATCAGCGTATCAGTTCCGATAACTTTCTTTGATTTTGTCGCCAGGAACTCCAGTTTTTTAATTGCAGCGTTGCTGGTGACCGTATCTTCTCCGGAAATTATCACAGCCTCTTCCCTGAATCCCAGCTCCCCTTTATAGAGACCATCTCCGGCGAGGTGCAGGGGTTCAATCAACCAGATCGAATCGATATATGTTACCCTTCCCGGCGATACCCGGGCAGGCGACAGCCCTTCACCGAAAAGTGATTGTACCATAACCATCGCCTGGGAACGGAATACAGAATCGAGAGAGCTGTCATTTGAAATGTTCATGAAGTCTGAATAATCGACGAGTTTCTGTTTTGCATTTCGGGTAAAGACAAACAGCGATTCTTCGTCCAGGTATGAAGCACTGAAACCATCTTTCACACTATCCATAAAACTATTCAAAGCCTCCTCTTCATCATGAAGGCTTATACCCGGGTCATCCTTACAGCTTTTAGCACTGAACAGGATGAAGGCCAGAAGTGCTCCCGGTATAATAAGGTATCTTCTCATGGCTTATCCTCCTTTTGGCGGAACCGGAGCATTACGATCCTGTCTTTGATATATCGGGTATCCAGGATCTGAATGTCTTTCAAGCTTTTTGCCGGCATGGTGAGCTTGTTGATGAACTCCCACTTGGTTAGGAGCTCCATCCCGACAGATCCTGCAGTGTAAACCTGGTAGATCAGGGCACTGTCGGAGATCATCCTGTCGAGCTGATTCCGTCGTTGTTGCCAGTCTTTGACACTCATCCTGGAGAAGTAGTGGATCATCAGGGCATAGTTATTTGGCCGAAGCAGGATCATCTCCTCCCGCTTGAAATTATCCAGCATCCTTTTTACCGTATCAGTTTGATAGTAGGGAGTTTTGACCACCAGGGTTACGCTTACCTCATCGGTTTTGAGCATCAGGCATCCGTCAGCTCCGCAGAGAAAATTAACCGGCGATTCATCATCGAGTAACAGACTTACTTCAATGATGTTGTTGCTTATCGGCTCCCGGGTGTCGGCATCGTAAAAACAGAACCGGTATTCCCGCGTGTTGTAAATCTTAAACGCAAAATAGAGGATGGTGAGGGTGGCAATGACCAGGAGGGGAACAAGGATGAATACACGGTTAGCTTTCCGGGAAGGCGAAGAGGAGGTGACCCTGGAGTTGTTCCGGTGCCTGAAATCATCCCACCCTGAATAACCGGCATACCTGCTCAACAGGTTCAGTACATCGATACGTGGTAATGACCCGCTGTCTGATTTCATGTGTGTGTAAAACCATTTTTCGCTGATGTGTCCGTTGACACGGGATGAAAGCTCTTCCTGGAAATCACTGATCTCCTGTCCTTTCCATTCCGTAATATCTGGATTGACAGCAGGATAGGAGTGTTGCATGGTGACAACGATCTGTTTCTTCAATAATCTGAAAAGCGCACTCTCCTGTTGCTGCATGATGATAATCAGTTATCCTGAAACACTGTTCCGGGATCTTTGTAAAACAATCTACAGCCAATTTACAACGGAATTTCAAAAGAATCATCTTCCGGTAGAATATTTTTACCGCTGATAATCAATTCACCTGATGTTGAACCAAAATCCAAAACCATGAAAAAGGTACCAATTATTCTCCTGATGACCTTATTGATCACCTGGAGTTGTTCGTCGCAAAAGGAGACCGGTAACAAAGATGTGATGAAGGCTTATGATCTCCGGATGGAGGGAAAATCAGACCAGGCATTGGCCTTGCTCGACTCCATCCTGGCCAAAGATTCCACCAACGCCATGGCCTGGTATGAACTCTCCCGCGTGAAAAAGTATATGCTCACAGGAGGCGGGAATGTTACCATTGACGAAATTCTGGCAGCTATTGACAAAGCCGTATTGAATGATCCGGAAAATGTCATCTATGTTTATGCTAAAGCCATGGATCTTTTTCTGAATTCCTACATGGCTATGAATCGTGAACCGGATAAGGTAAAAGAAGAAATTGTGCTGACCTGTAACCAGTTTGAACAGGTACTGAAATTGAAACCCGATTACCCTGAGGCCATGCTCTACCTGGTGGAGATCTATGGCATGTTGCCCCCCGAGATGGGAGGGGATAGCATAAAAGCGATTTCGTATGCGGCAAAACTAAAGGAAATGGATCCTTTTTTCGGAGCCAAAGCAACCCTCGATCTGGCTGCTGAGGATACAGATCAGGTAGCCTTCTGGAAGGAATATCAAACCCTGCACGTGGATACGCCGGATGTTTTAAAGGAAATCGGGATTGCCTACCTCTTTCAGGATGACCCTGTAAATGCAAAATACTATTTTTCCAAAGCCATTGAGATGGACTCAGCCGAACAGATCCTGCTGCTCGACCTGGCCCGCTACTATATGATGCAGGTCATGCAGAACCGTGATTTGGCTGACTCCCTGCTTCCGGTTTCGGCAAAGTATATCAACGAATACCTGTTAAGTGAACCAATGCCGGTTATCCCTCTTCAAGCCTATGCCACCGGAATGCTCGTTAAAACCGCGATGTTTACCGGGCATAAGGAAGAGGCAGAGAAACTGATGGAAAAAGCCAATTCATTGGATCCCTATTTTTCCAGGGCCTTCGGAATTCCCCCACATTCGTTGTTTATTCCACCTGATGCTGAGGTTCATTCTTTTCACTCCTTTTTCCGCCCATTTTAACTACCTTTAAACCGTGCAATCGCGCATCCCATGAAAACAACAACCGTCAACATATTAACTGGTAACAATTTAATCTAGGAGGGAATATATTATGATTGAGTATGTTCATAACCACATTACGTCGGAGCTGCAGCAAAACACCAAGACCGACACCATCTTCATCCTGGCAGCCATTCTTTTAAATCTGATCACACTTGCCGTCAACTCCGGTATCGTTGAAGAGTCGAGAACAAATGAGACCATGGTTCTGGTAATGTTCATCTTTGTCGGATTGCTGGTGCTAGTGAATATCGTGGTAATCTTTGGATTGCTGAAAGGAAAGCAGACACGAATAAAGCTGATAAACGGTCTGTTGTCGATGTACCGCGACCAGAAAGTGGATAACTATTACGACGAATCCCTGCTTGCAAATTACAGCACCCGCTACAACCTCTTCATCATGGTGGTAGTTTGCACGGGGATTATTGCTGTTGTAGTGCCGTTTGTGATGAGGTAAACTGTTTACTTCTTCAGAGTACGCATGTAAGCTACCAGGGCCCAGCGATCGGCTGCAGAAGGAACCTTCTTTTCATAAGATGGCATTTCGTCAAAACCATAGGTGGTTTTGTAATAAAGTTCCCCGTCGGTTTGTCCCTGGAATTTGGCAGTTGTGAAATCACCGGGATTGGTTTTCAGCATTGCTCCTTTTGGTCCATCACCAAGCCCCTTGGACCCATGACAGGCTTTACACTGCTTCGCCCATATCTCTTTGCCATCAGCAATAACCGAAGCATCCTTCATGTCAACACTTGCTTTCATCGTTTTGTCCTTGGCAGGAACTACCCAGGCCGTACCCTGTGCTACTGCATTTCCTGCGATCAACAGAACAACAGCAACCATTAAAATCATCTTTTTCATTTGCTTTAGTTTTATGCCACAAAGATACAAATAAATATACATATGTTAATGCTTTAACATTTTTTAGCAGGTCCAAACATGGCAATCGGGTCTGCGCTGCTATTCGGTATCCACTGTATCAGGCAGTTTAAGTTTGGGATAGCGAATCTGGCGGATCTCCTTCAACCTGGCTTCGATCTTCCCTAACTCCTCCTGGTTTCTAACGGTGACATTCGTTGAGTGCAAAAGTGTTTCATACATGGGCAGGAGCAATGCCTCTTCTTCAAGAAGTGGTGTGATGTAGTCGATATACTCCCGATAGATTGAGTCATGGTAGATTTTCCACCGCTCCCTCAGTTTATCGGAAGGGCCAACGCAGGCAAAGTATTGTGCAAGCATTCGTTTTTGAACCGGACTTGGGTTCAGCACGATCAGTTCCGTGACATAGTTGTCGTAAAATTTGAGTTCAGCGAGGCCGGCCTGACGGTCCTTAAAACCCCAGTCGATGATCGTTGTCATGATCACCAAAGCAACGCTGACCACGAACCACTTACCCAGGCTTATCCAGTATTTCAACCGCTCAAAGTCCTGTTTGGTCTCTTTTGTTTCCATGATGCCGTGGTATATTGGTGCAGTGGTGCATTGGTGCAGTGGTGTAGTGGTGTTGTGGTGCCGTGGTGCCGTGGTACCGTGGTGCCTTGTTACCTTGCTTATTGTTTTACCACTTTCAATGTACGTGAAAATCCTTCTGATGCTATTTTGACGAAATAGAGCCCTGAGGGTTTCTCGGATAAATTGAATACCTCACTGTTTGTTCCCGAGAAGGTTCTGCTGATGATCTTGTTTCCCATTATACTGTATATCTCCACATAGGCAGGTGTTGTCTCAGCTAAACCGGTAAACTCCATTGTGAAGCTTCCGGATGTGGGGTTGGGGTAGATTTTAACTTTCGGGCCTGCCAGTTCTGTAAAAGGGGTAATTGTTGCAAGACCTTCTGTGCTGCCCTCGGAACCATTTACAGCAACTATTGGTGGTACAGGAGGACAGAACTGACCGGTGGTGGTAATATAGGCATGCATATATCCCCCTGGCTGGACGGTAGTTCCGGGAAGCATTTTGATATTTAGCCCGGCTATCAGGGTGACTGAGCCTCCGTTCTCCACGGTGAAATAGGTTCCGTTGCCGGCCAGAATGATGGTTTGGGTAGCGTCGTAACAGATGGTAGTACCGTTTGGGATGATGATATTTGTCAATTCAATTTGGGTTGCCATCCCTACAGTTACCGGGAAAGGTGGAGAAAGGGCTCCGTCTCCACATGCATTTGATCCATATACCGTGATGATTCCACTGGAGGCAGTGGCCGAAAAATCAACTGAAATACTGTTGGAAAGCGACCCTGAAACAATGGTGGCACCTGCTGGTACGGTCCATGTGTACCATTGGGCGTTTGGAATAGGAGGGACTGTATAGACAACTCCGGTTTGCCCCTGGGAAACGGTTGCGGTTCCCGTAATAGTTCCGGCAGGATCAGGTAAAGGATCTACTGTTAAAGGAAAATCGGGGGAGGGGGTTCCACCTCCGCATAAGTTTGATCCAAATACGGAGATGTTCCCGCTGGAAGCGGAAGTTGAAAAATCAACCGTTATAGAGTTGGAAGATGAACCTGACACGATCGTTCCACCTGAAGGAATGGTCCAGGTGTACCATTGGGCATTGGGAATAGCAGGGACTGTATAGATAACGCCAGCTTGTCCCTGGCAAACTGTTGAAGTTCCTGCTATTGTCCCGGCAGGTCCAACCTGAGGACTGCCAGTTATCTGTGCATCAATATAATAGGTGGCAGTTGGCATATCATTTAACGCGTAACCATCTCCACCAGCGTATTCACAATCTCCCCCGGCATTTGAGGTATTATTGAATGACACTGTAGGGGAACCGGATATATAATACAGTTGAATGTCAAATAGTTTGGAGCCATTGGGAAGTGTGCGTGCAGTGAGATCTGTCCATGCGATCTTGATCATGTGTACATTAGGTGAGACTATTGTTTGGTAGAAAAAGACTCCGGTGATGTTAAGAATCGGATTGATATGGGTAACGTTGGCATAGGTCAACAATGAGGGATCGTAATCCAAACGTAGGGTGAGGGCAGAAATCGAGGTAAAATCATCAACGATAATCGGAATAGAAGTAAGGCTGTCGGGACACGCCTGAACGCTACCGGCAGTGGTTATTGGAGCATTTTGTGAAAATGTGTGATATGCAGAAAATAGCAATATAGTAGAGAGCAGAAAAATCGAAACATTTTTTTTCATAAGGCCTCCTGTTAGTCTGTTCATAATATTATTTTTCCGCCTCAAAGGTACTAATATCCTGTGACGTACAGACAGGTTCAGATAAGAAAATACTAACAGAGTTATTCACGAAAAGATCAATAGGCCCATTTCACCCAAACCGATCCCCAGGTGAAGCCGCCGCCGAAAGCAGCAAGGATAATGTTGTCGCCTTTTTTGAGTTTATCTTCCCATTCCCAGAGGCAGAGGGGGATTGTGGCTCCGGTTGTATTGCCGTAGCGTTGGATATTGATCATCACCTGATCCTTGCTGATGCCCATACGTCGTGCTGTTGCATCGATAATGCGCAGGTTGGCCTGGTGAGGGACCAGCCAGGCAACATCTTCGGATGTGAGGTTATTTTTTTTCATGATCTCAGCTGAGACATCCGCCATTTTGGTGACAGCAAATTTAAATACAGACTGTCCCTCCTGGAATATGAAATGCTCTTTGGCATCGATGGTTTCATATGAGGCAGGTCTCAACGATCCTCCGGCTTTCATATGGAGATATGGGTATCCGGAGCCATCTGTTCCGAATATGGAGTCCATGATCCCAACATCTTCTGTTGTAGGTTCAAGCAACAAAGCTCCTGCAGCATCCCCGAAAAGAATACACGTCTCCCTGTTGGTATAATCGGTAATCGACGACATTTTATCAGCACCAACAACGATAACCTTTTTACTGGCACCTGATTCGATATATCTCGTGGCAGTGATGATTGCAAACATCAATCCGGAACAGGCAGCGTTCATGTCAAAACTGAACGCATTTTTGATCCCCGTCTTGTGGCTGATAAGGTTGGAAGCAGCCGGGAACATCATATCAGGAGTCACAGTAGCACAGATGACAAGATCAATATCATCAGGCGAGGTATTTGTCTTCTCCAGCAATCCCTTTACCGCTTCAGCGCCCATATCAGAAGTACCGAGGCCTTCACCTTTCTGAATATGCCGCTCCCGGATTCCGGTTCGCGACACGATCCATTCGTCGCTGGTATCCACCATCCCTTCAAGCTCTTTGTTGGTCAGGATATATGGAGGTGCATAACAATGTATCCCTGAGATTTTTGCTCTGATCTTTGTCATGGAGAGAGTTTATATATTGTTAATGGCATACTTCTTAAAAGCATGCTTGATCTTGAGAGGGAGTTTGGCTTCGTGGATCTCTTTGGATAAAAGGAGCATCTGCCTGATTGCTTTCCCGTTGGAGATGCCATGGCCTACAATCACATTTGAGTTAACGCCCAGCACCGGGGTTCCTCCGTAGTTTTCGTAGTTGAACCTGTCGAGGTACTCATCTTTGATCCCACGTTTCACCATAACTCTGTACATCGCCTCAGCCTGTTTCAAAACAATGTTCCCAACAAAACCGTCACATACGATCACATCCACCCGGTCGCGGAAAAGATCTCTTCCCTCAACATTTCCGATGAAGTTATAGTCTTGTGCGTCTTTCATCAGTTGGAAGGCCGATAGGGTGATAAGATTTCCTTTTTTCTCCTCTGTTCCGATGTTCAGCAGTCCAACCCGTGGGTTTTTGATATGCATGACATGCTCGGAGAAAAGGGACCCCAGCAGTCCAAACTGATACATGACATCAGGTTTACTATCGGGATTGGTTCCCACATCGATCAGGATCGTTGAACCACCGTTCTCTTTGGGAATGTATGCCGGAGTGCTGGGCCGGATCACACCCTGGATCGTATTTACACTATAGATTGCTCCAACCAACATAGCGCCGCTGCTTCCGGCGCTGGCAAAAGAATGGATCTCTTTGTGCTTCAGCATACGGAATCCAACTGCAATACTGGATTTGGGTTTGGCAACAAGGGCTTTGGTGGGTGATTCGCCCATCTCTATCTGGTCGGGGGCATCCACAATATCAAAGAGGGACGGATCCGCCTTTTTCTTTTTGAAGAAGGTGTAAATCGCATCTTTATCCCCAATCAATACAATACGGTCACTTGTTGGAAGCTCTTTTTGAACCATCAAAGCTCCGTGCAGTGTAGATTCTGGCGCGAAGTCTCCCCCGGAAACGTCTAAACCGATCCTCATGGTTATTCGGCTGCAGCTTTACTGATAGCAGGTTTCCCTTTATAGTATCCGCAATCGGGACAAACCCTGTGGTACAGGACAGTAGTGCCGCAATTGGAACACACTGCGAATGTAGAGACCTCCGCCTTGTAATGAGTCCTGCGTTTGTCTCTCCTCTGAGTTGAAATCTTTCGCTTCGGATGTGGCATAACTAAATTATTTACGAATTAAAGAATTACGATTTACGATTTTTTTTCACTGAACGAGACATCCCCCGTCCCTACTATATTCCTCTTCCCTCTTCCTTCTTCCCTCTTACTTCCTTAAGCTTCTCCCACCTCGGGTCCTGTACCCGGTTATGTTGCAATTCATTAAGTTTAGTGAGGATTTCAGGGTTGCATAAACTGTTCCCCTGGTCATCTTCTGCATGGGTTCGTTTCAATGGCAGCAGCAAATGAATATATTCATAAAGGAATGGAGCTGTGTCAAACTGGATCTCTGATTCCGGAATTATCTGAATCTCATCATCCTGCTCCAGGAACTCCACTCCGAATTTCACAATCAGTTTCTCGTAGCCTTCAATGGGAATACAAATGGTTTCATTGCACCTGTCGCAGGGCATCGAAATGGTACCATTGATCGTGAACTGAAAGAGAAGCATCCGTTCCTCTTTTTCCAGGTCGATGTGAACTGTCAGTTCACCTTCCCGGATCTCACTCTGCTCAAAATGCTCAAAGAACGCGTTATCAATCTGTAAATCGTACTTGTGAAGCCCGGGTTTCAATCCCCGGAATGGGATGATGAACGAATCTAAGGGTTTCACAGGTCGGATATTACAAAAAGAGGGCAAAATTACAAATTATAATTATTAATAACAAATTGCATTATTTACCATCAAATACATATGTTTGCAACTTCATTCCAATCTCTACGATCATGTTCAACAGACTAATTTCTCATCTACTCCCTTTTATGCCCAGGAAACTTGTTTGGCTCTTCTCGCGGAAATATATTGCCGGTGAAACTATCGATGATGCCATCCGTGTTTGTCATGAGATGAATGGGGCAGGTATGATGATCACAATCGACCTGCTGGGAGAATTCATCACCCGCCTGGAAGAGGCAGCTGCATATAAGGATACATATCTTGAGATCATCGACCGGGTGGAGGCAGATCAGATCAATGGAAACTACTCACTGAAGCCCACGATGTTTGGACTCCTTATCGACGAAGAGGTATGTTACAGGAATATTCGTGAGATTGTGACCAAAGCAGCCTCATACAACAATTTTGTCAGGGTTGATATGGAAGATTCCCAGTGCACAGATCGTGAGATCGTTCTTTTCAGGCGACTGAAGAAAGAATTTCCCATGAATGTAGGACTGGTGTTCCAGGCTTATATGAAACGTACGCTGCATGACATCCGCGACCTTAACGATCTGCACTCTGCTGACAATCCGCTGAACTTCCGCCTCTGTAAAGGGATCTATGTGGAACCGGAAACGATCGCATTTAAGAAATACGGAGAGATAAACGACCATTTCCTGAAGGATCTGGAGTACATACTCCAGGAGGGCATCTACCCGGGGATAGCTACCCACGACAAGCCACTGGTAGATGGTTCCTACGACTTGATCACCAAATACAATGTTCCCAGGGAGAGGTATGAATTTCAGATGCTCTACGGAGTCACTCCCGACCTTAGAAGGAGCATAGTAGATGCAGGGCACCGGATGCGTGTATATGTTCCATTTGGAAAAGATTGGTTCGGGTACTCCACCCGCCGCCTGAAAGAGAATCCCAAAATGGCAAGCCATATCATTAAGGCGATATTTGTGGAGGGGTAACTGCCCCTAAATCCCCTAAAGGGGACTTGCTCTGCTTCGCAGTAATATCCTCCTGGAAGGAGGAATAAGCCCCCTTTAGGGGGTTTGGGGGTGGGTTTATAAACTTACCACAAACCCCACCGATACTATATTCTCCAGCTGCATTTTCCTGCTGATTCTCT
>ERZ889078.2460-NODE-2460-length-13159-cov-6.310821_pt1 | contig 13159 bp, 10 predicted proteins | sample MGYA00521266_ERZ889078 | MGnify/ENA primary metagenome ERZ889078 (study PRJEB32303, sample SAMEA104408618) | aquatic metagenome | biome: Brackish water; feature: Pelagic; material: water | place: Baltic Sea | collected 2014-06-16T06:34:00 | depth 76,534 m ...
GCCGCTCTCGGTGATGCGGTTCGACGACTCACTGGAGCGAATGCTGGGCTCCCAACTCGAAGCGCTAGGGGCCGAGGCGCCGTTGCAGCTGTCGGGCGACACGTACGAGAGAAGATCAACGTCGAGTGTGCGCCTACCGGGCGCGTTGCTGCGCGAGATTCGGTTCACGCTTTGACGCGGTCTCAGACGATCGTGATCTCCACCGGCGCATGATCCGAGGCCCGCAGCTCGCCCTGGTTCTTGCGCCAGCTACGCAACACCCGGCTGCCACGCACACGCGCCGCCAGTGGCGCGGTCGCCAACAGGTGATCGATGCGCATCCCGTTGTCGCGCGAAAACGCGCCGGCCCGATAATCCCAGAAGGAGTAGGTGCCAGGCGCCAACCACGGTTTGCTGACGTCTGCGAACCCCAGATCGAGCAACCGGGCCCAGCGCGCATGTTCATCCGGGTGATAGGTCGGCACGTTCGTGAACGCCTCGACGTTATAGACATCGTCCGGCTGCGGGGCGATGTTCAGATCACCCAGCAGCAACCCAGGCTGCGACGCCGACACGGTGCGCGGCAGCCAGTCGATCAGCGCATCAAAAAACCCAAGTTTGTACTGAAATTTCGGAGACTCTACCGACTGACCTTGCGGGCAGTAGACATTGACGAGGCGCACGCCAGCTGTCGTCGCAGCGACGAGCCGCGCGTCGCCCTCATCGCCGTTCGGCAGGCCGCAGTGCACGTCCACCAGTGGCGTTTGTGACGCGATGAGCACGCCATTCCACTGCCGCTGACCATGCACTGCGAGGGTGTAGCCGCGGTCGGTGAACAGCTCGCGCGGCACTTGGCTGTCTTCGAGCTTCAGCTCCTGCAGGCACAGGACGTCGGGCCGCTCCGAGTCGAGATATGCAGCCACAAAGTCGTGACGCGCCTTCAAGCTGTTGACGTTCCAGGTCACGATTCGCATGGTCCTCCTGGCACGTGCCGCCTTTCTGTCGCACGGCAGCATGCGCCGCGGTCTGAGGCTTGCCAACACCTGCAGGGCCACCCCATGGATTCGACTCGGTCAATCAGCACACCTGCCCCCGCCGGGCGACGGCGCGCCCTGCCCCAATGGACGCCGCCGCCGCGGCGCGCGGAGACACCTTCGCGGAGCTGTGCAGCACAGATGACGGCGACCCAGATGACGGCGACCCAGATCAGGGCGGCGCAGATGAGGGCGGCGCAGAAGAGGACGGCGCTCAAGCGCTGGATCGTCGCGAGTCTGTTGCCAGTAACGGCGCTTCCGGTCGCGTTGCTGGGGGGCTGCGGTGGCGCGCAACGAGGACCCGCTCAACCGCCCGCCCCGCTCTTCACCTTGGTCCGTCGCGGCGCGTGGCTCCATGAGCAGCCGGACGTCCAGTCGCGAGCAGCGAGAGATCCGGTGTTCGCTTCGAAGCCGTACCAACTCGGCCGCGCCGTCTCGATGGAGGTCATGCGCCAAGAGGGGCAGTGGGTCGCGGTTCGCCCGATTCTGCAGCCTGATAGGCCACCGCACTCGGCGCGCCCCTGCGTGAGCACGCCGGTCGCGTTGCGTCGATTGGACATCTTGCTCTGGGTGCGGCGCCAAGATCTCGTGCCGGCCACGCGTCTCGAGGCCGAGCACCACTACCGCGACGGCACCGCGATCGCGCTGCGCGCCGGCGTGCCCGCGGCGTTGAACACGCCGCTGAAAGACCCAAAACGCAGCATCTACGCCGTGCGCCCCGGTCGTTTTCGTTTCAACACGGTGCTCGCTGACCGCGCGATTGGCCTGTTCTGGCGCGCTTCGCCGCCGTTCGACAACAGCCCCTCGCACGAGCGGGTCACCAAGAAGGCGGAGCTGCGGTTTGGCCGCACCGCCAACGTCCTCGACACCTACCGGTGGGCGACCCTGTACGTGCAGGAGCGCATCAGTCGCACCACCGGCGAGCTCGTGTTGGTGCGAGGTCGCTGCGCGTCGCTGCGGGTGTTCGTGGCGGCGGAGCACGTCGTTGGGGTCGAGACGGGCGGCCTGGGTCTGCTCGGTGGGCTGTCTGGAAGCGGTGGACCGAATCCGCCCGTCATGACGATTCCTCCGGGCGTAGAGTTGAGCTGGCGAGATGGGCAGCGCGCCGGTGCGACCGCTGGCACCTTGCGTGTCAACAACGAGACGTCGGATTCGAGTGACCTTCGGCGCTGTTTCAGCTGGTCGCTGCGGACGTTCTGGTCCAAGGGCGCGACGAACCGGTCGGAAGCTGATTTGGTGTTGTGTGCGCCACGTGCCGCGGTGCGATAGTTGGCGGTGGGGTCGCTATCGCAGACGACCTACTCGTCGCCGACGGGCTCGACGCCCGGCGCGGTCTGCCCCGACCAGCTTGGCAAAGTGGAGCGATGGTTGCGCTCGGGCGCTCGTCCCTCAGGTGCCAGCGCGCTCGGCAGCGACAACGGCGGCGCGTCCGGCGCCTGTGGTGCGACGTCGAGTGCGAACTGTGGTGCGACGTCGAGTGCGAACTGTGGTGCGACGTCGTGCGCGGCCACCGCCGCGGCGACCTGCGGCGCGCCTTTCTCCGGCACCGTTGGTTTTCTCGGCTGCATCGTACGACCACTGGCGCGCGCGACGGCGCGGGTGCCGGCGCGTTCTGCGGGCTGGCGAGGCGGCGGCGGCGAGCTGGCGCCCGCGCCCCGAGACGCTGTGTCTTGGGACTCCAAGTTCGTCGACGCCCCGCGCTGCGGCACGTTGTGCCCAGACACGCTCTGCCGGGACACGCTGCGCCGGGAGACCGTGCGCGACCGCACCGATTGCGGGCGACGCACCTTGTGCGAATCGGGCGTCACATCGTCGGCCGCTGCAGCACGCGCCCCGCCCTGCACGGCTTCGGGCGCGAGCACCTCCGGGACGGACATCGGGCCAGTCGGGCGGTCCCCGCCGGTGTCTTCGGGTTCATAGGCGTTGCTCTTCGCCGTGCGATCGGCGGCAGGCATCCGCTTGCGCGGCAGTGGCGGCGGCTCTCCGCCTTTCGATTGGCACAGGTCGGCGATAGTCCGGAGCTCTTGGTCCACCATCTCAGCGGTCGCCGGCCGTTCATGGGGCTGCCGCGCCAACATGCGCGCGATCAAGTCATCCAGCGCGCGCGGACAATCTGGCTCCAAGGTGCGGACTCGCGGCGCGTCCTCCGTGCTCTGCACCGTGAGCAGCTCGACGACGTTGTTGGCATGAAACGGCGCCCGGCCGACCAGCAACTCAAAGAGCACGGCACCCAACGAGTAGACGTCCGACGCGGGCGACACTGGATCGCCAATCGCTTGCTCGGGCGGCATGTAGTGCGGCGTCCCGTGGACGGTGCCTGTCTGCGTGATCCTGCCGTCGATCAACGTGGCAGGCAGCTTGGCGATGGAGAAGTCCAGGAGTTTGCAGAAGTCATCACCCGCATGTTCGATCAGGAAGACGTTGTCGGGTTTGAGGTCGCGGTGGATGATCCCGGCGCCATGCACCACCCGCAGCGCAGACGCGATCTGCGCGCCGATCCTTGCCACCCGCGCGGCCGCCAACCGCTGACACCGACGCCGCTCAGCGGAGAGCGTCAGCCCGCGCAGCAGCTCCATGACGATAAACACGGTCCCGTCGCTCGTGCCGACATCGTGAAACGTGATGATGTGGCGATGATGCAGCTGGCCCGCGGCCCGGGCTTCGCGACGCAGACGCTCCACCGCGTTGGGATCGTCCATGACCTGTGGCTTCAAGATCTTGAGCGCGACCTCGCGCTGCAGCATGCGATCCAACCCCGCGTACACGACCGCCATCCCGCCCGTGCCGAGCCGTCGCACAATCTCGTAGCGACCGGCGAACACCTGCCCAATGCGAGCATCATCGATGGCGCTACCGCTATCTGCAGCAGCGTCGCGGTGTTTGGCGCTATTTGGGTCGACGCGTGACATGAGACCTCGGTGGGGACTCCGAGGGTATCGGCCCCCGCACACGGCGGCAACGAAGCCGCGGCACGCCGCCGAAAAAGGTAGGGCCCCTGGCTACGGGACGACTGTTGAGAACTTGATCCAAGTCAAGCTCACTGGCCACACCTCGATGTTTCAGTTGCAGTTTACGCCGCGAATGGCCCATGTTGGCGCACAGAAAGGCACCCCCTCATCAGTGAGCGTGCAGGCTCGACCGTGCGCCACCGCCTCAAGCCTGGAGTCCCCATGTCGCGCACACCTGCCGTTCTCGGCCTGCTCGTACTCGTCGTCGTCCTCGTCGCCTGCGACAAGGCGGCCGTAGATCCCGCAAAATCAGCCTCCACTGGGTCGTCGGCCGCTGCAGAAGCGCCGATGCCGGCGGTGCCCGCCACGCCTGCGAAGATGCGAAGTGTCGCGGTGACGGCCGAGAAGTCCGCAAAGGGCAAAGAGAAGTTCGAGGCAACGTGCGCCGCCTGCCACGGCGCAATGGGGGTCGGCCGTATCGGCGTCGGCCCAGCGCTCAACTCCAAGACGTTTCTGGCGGCTGCCTCCGATGAGATGCTGACGCGGACGATAGTCAAGGGCCGAGCCGGCACGACGATGATCGCCTGGGGCGCTATGCTCCAAGGGCCCGACGTTGAGAACGTCATCAGCTACATGCGCAGCTGGCACACCGTCGCCGAGGCCAAACTCAACGAGTCGCCCGTCACCGGCGACGCAGAGAATGGTAAGAAGCTGTTTGCGGACATCTGCGCCGGGTGTCACGGCAAGACTGGCGCTGGCTATCAGGAGACCGCGAACGGCACGGGCATCGGCCGTAAAGCGTTCCTACAATCGGTCACTAACGGCTTTATTCGATACCTGATCAACCACGGCAAGTCCGGCACAAAGATGCGACCCATGTCGAAGGGCAGCAAGGTGGCCGTCGCCGACTTGACGAAGAAAGAGGTCGAAGACGTGCTCGCCCATCTGCGCGCGAGTGCCTGGTAGCGCCCTACTGTGCCGCGAGGCGCGCGCCACGGCCGGGGTGACCGAGCGGACGCGACAGCCCTTGCCTGATCCATGTGACGAACTTCACAACGGAGATTCCCATGAGCACCGAGACCAAGGTCAACGCTGAGACCCGCGCGCGCAACAAGCAGCAGCGCGACGACCAACATTGGGGCGGAAAGGCGCATGAAGTGCGCTCCGAGATGCCGGCAGAGCCCGAGATGACGGGCTTTCGGCGTCGGACGTTTCTGAAGGGCATGTTGGTGACGAGCGCCGCTGTGACCGCCGCCGCGTGCAGCAAGAAGGCCAAGCCAGCGGCCAACACAACCAAGGCCGAGGCCAAGACACCGATCCAGCCCAAGCAGGCGATCGCCGAAGCCAAGGCAGCGCCGTTGCCCTTCGCGCCTCCCGAGAAGGAGGTGCCCAACAACATCCTCGCGCAATGTCCCTATTGCGGCGTGGGCTGCGGCACCCTAATCCAGACGGAGAAAGGCCGCATCGTTGGCATGAAGCCTGACCCCAAACACCCGACAAACAAGGGGCTGCAGTGCATCAAGGGCCTGACCAGCGCCGAGGCGATCTACGTCGACCGGCTCACCAAGCCGCTGATCCGCATCGACCACACGGACATCCTCAAAGGCACCGTCAGCAAGACGAAGGGGCGGTTTGATGAGGCGGTTTTTCGTGAGGCGACCTGGGAGGAGGCAGAGCACCTGATCGTGGAGCAAATCGCCGGCATCGTGAACAAACACGGCGGCAACTCGGTCGGTCTCTACGGCTCGGGGCAGCTTCCCGTCGAAGGCCAGTACCTTGAGAACGTCTTCATGAAGGGTGTGCTCGGCAGCACCACAATCGAGGCCAACGCACGCATGTGCATGACCTCCGCCGTGACGGGCTACTTCAAGTCGTTTGGATCCGACACACCACCGACGAGCTACGAAGACATCGAGATGGCCGACATGGTCACGCACTGGGGACACAACGCCCGCGGCTCGCATCCCATCGTGTTCTGGCGTGTGGCGGACCATAAGAGCAAGGCGGGCATCCCGACCCTCATCGTCGACCCGCGTCGAACCGGCACCGTCCAGGGCTACGAAGAGATCAACGCCAAGAACAGCTACCACTTTTCGACTATTAACGGCGACATCAGCATCCACAACGCCATCGCGCACGTCCTGCTGGAGAAGCACCCCGAAGCCGTGAACATGGACTTCCTGAAGAACAGCACGAGCGGCTGGGAGGCCTATATCAAGGGCGTTCAGGAGCGTTACAGCCCGGAGCAGGTCGCGCACCAAACCATGATCGACCCCAAGTACCTGCGCGAAGTGGCGGCGGTGTGGGCGGACGCGTCCATTAGGGGGCGCAAGCGCGGCAAGGGCGGCGTCCTCAGCTTCTGGGGCATCGGCTACAACCAGCATCTGCATGGCCAGAACAACACCGTCTCGCTCATCAACCTAATGGCGCTGTCGGGCAACATCGGCCGGCCTGGCTGTGGTCCGTTCTCCATGACCGGCCAGCCCAACGCGATGGGCGAGCGGCTCACCGGCGGCCTGACGGGGCGACTGCCCTTCAATCAAGGCATCAAGAATGAAGCGTGGCGTGATCATATCGCCGATTCATGGCGTGTGCCGCGCGACCGTCTGAAGGTCGTGTCGGAGCTGAGCAACCGAGGCATGGCGATCGGGATGATGGAGCGGGCGCTGAAGGGCGACGTGAAGGCCATGTTCCTGATCTACGCCACGCACATCGACTTGCCCGACCAGAACACGCTGGTGCGGCCGGCGCTCAGCAAGACCTTCAACGTGGTGCAGGAGATCTACCGCCACGCGCCGAACAACCTCTACGCCGACGTGATTCTGCCCGCCGCGACCTGGGGCGAGTGGGTCGGTGGCACGTACATTCAGTCGGAGCGCCGCGTGTACGTCACCGACGGCACGGCGAACCCCGTCCCGGGTACGATCCCGGACATGGACATGGTCATCGACAAGGGCAAGGCCATCGCCAAGAAGCTCGGGCTCGATGGTGACAAGATCTTCCCCTACAAGAAGATGGAGAACGGGTTTTACAATCCAGAAGACGTCTTTCGCGACATCGTCATCGCCTCCAAGGGCAGCGATGCAGACTTGAGCGGCATGCTGGAGGTCGAGAAGCGAGACGGCGTCGGACTCTACGACCAGATTCGCACCCTGCGCGGCATCCAGTGGCCAGCGCCGACGTACGAGATCGCCAAGGCGGGCGGCACGAAGCGTCGCTACATGGGCCAGGAGGGTTGGAAAGGGAAGCCATACGGCGAGTTCCGCACCAAGGACGGCAAGCTGCACATCCACCTCTGCGAGCAGGACTACAGCAAGCGCAAAGAGGTCACCGACCAGCTGATGCGGTTTGGCGTCGACAAAGACTTCTACTGCATCGACAACTTCGAGCTCTTAGAGAAGGCGCGGGACATGGCGTTGACGCCTGAGCTGCCAGACTTTGAGCATCTTGGTAAGAAGGCGGACGACTGCCCCAAAGACAAATACCCCTTCTGGGTCGGCCTGGGCGTGGTGTACGAGCACTTCCACACCGCAAAGACGATTCGCAGCGGCACCACGAGGCGACTGGTGCCGGAGATGTACGTGGAAATGCATCCCGACGACGCCAAGGAATTGGACGTTGCAGACGGCGAATGGGTGCGCGTGGTGACTCGGCGTGGCTTCTACGAGGCGCGTGCGCAGGTGGGTCTCGACAGTAAGGTGCGACCGGCGCGCAACACAGTGCCCAAAGGGTATATGTTCAGCCCGTGGAACCTGAGCGTGGCGGACTCGGCGGACCCGAAGAAGAACCGCTGGCTCGTGAACGGCGTCAGCCATCGCGCGTTTGATCCGGTGAGTGGGCAGGTCGATTTCAAAAAGCTCGCTGGTCGCATCGAGAAAATGAAGACTTAGCCGTCGACACCCCCGCAGATGGGGAACAGCGCCCCGGAGCCGCCGTGAGTGAGAACACAACCCGACGCGGACTGCTGAAGGGAGCGCTTGGGGCGGCGGTGGCGGGCTCCATGGGGCTCGTCGGCTGGCTGGCTGGTGAAGAGGGCCGCCCCTCCGGCGTGACGCTGCGACCGCCGGGCGCGCTCGGCGAAGAGGCCTTTCTCTCGGCCTGCACGCGCTGTTTCAAGTGCAGCAGCGCCTGCCCTAATGACTGCATCGAGACGTTCGATTTGCGTGCCGGCCTCGGCAAAGCGTTCACGCCGTACATCAAGGCGCGCACCAGCGGCTGTGTCTTGTGTGGAGAGTGCGCCGCGGTGTGCCCGACCGGGGCGCTCAAGCCGTTTGTCGCCTCGCGAGAGGGCTGGCTGGCGTCGGTGGCCATGGGCACCGCGCGGGTCAACAAGGAGATGTGTTTCTCGTACCACGGTCGCACCTGCGGGGCCTGTTATCAGGCCTGTCCGCTCGCTGGCATGGCCATGAAGATCGGCGTCTTCGAGACGCCCATCGTAATCGCGGAGAACTGCGTCGGGTGCGGGCTGTGTGAGCAGGCGTGCCTGCATTTGCCGCAGGCGATTCGGGTCGTGCCCAACCGGAGCGGCCTCCCGATGCCCGGTCGCGCCGGCGAAGACCGCCCAAACAACGTCGTCGCGCGGAAACCGGCGTGAAAGTCACCGCGCTGTTGCCGCAGTTGGCGCGTCGTGTTCTGCAGGTGTCGGTGCTTGTTTTTGTGCTGTACGCAGCAGCGGGTGGGCCCTGGCGCAACTACAAGATGGGCCACAACAGCGCGCGCCTCGTGGGTCTCATCCACGGCGAGAGCTGGGGCCAGCTCTACGCGCTGAATGAGGACGTGCTCCAGCTCTTTGGCGACAGCCATAAAGCGAGCCTCGGGATGCTGGGGATGCCGTGGGCCGGGCGCGTTTTTGGTGTCAACACGGTCGATCCGCTGATGGCGGCAAGCCACGCCTTGAAAACAGAGCGCTTCTCGCTGGCGCTGTGGCTCGGAGCGCTGCTTCCTGTGCTGATCGCCTTGCTGCTCGGCAAAGTCTTCTGCAGCCACCTGTGCCCGGCGCGGCTCGCCTTCGAGGTGGGCCAGTTGGTGCGCCGCGGCCTGATACGGCTCGGCCTGGACCCGCCTGAGTGGCGCTCAGAGACCCGCCTGGGTGGCTGGGTATTGCTCGGCGGCTTGCTGGCCGCGGCGACTGCTGGCACGGTCGTGTGGCTGTTTGTGTTGCCCTATGTGGGTCTGTCGGCGGCCATATTTGCAGGGGTGACAGGCGGCGCTGGCCTCGTGCTGGCGTTGCCGATCGCTGGGTGGCTGCTCGTCGACGTCTTTCTCGCCCCAGGCCTGTGGTGCCGCAACCTATGCCCAACCGGGTGGTGGCTTGAGCAGGTCGGCTCGTGGTCGCTGCTGCGTCTGACCAAGCGCGGCGCCCACGCGTGCCCGACGTCGTGCAACCTCTGCGAGCAGGCATGCCCCTACGGGCTGCAACCCAAGTTCGAGACGCACCGGCCAGCTTGCGACAACTGCGGCGTCTGCGTGGTCGCTTGTCCGTCGGACCGCTTGGGGAGGACGCTCACGCTGTCGATCGGAGCGACGATCGTGCACGCCAATGACCAGGAGGCGTCATGACCAACGAGGCGGTGGTCTCCCGGCGTGCATGGCTCCTCGGGCTCGCCGGCAAGGCGGCGGGGCGCGTCGTGGAGGCGGTCGAGGATCGCATCCCGGAGCAGCTGATGCCGGCGGCGCTGCCGGCCGATGATGAGCTGGGCACGGTCTCCAGCGGCGCGTGTGACCTCGGCGCCAAAGGGGCCCCCCACGAACCAGCGGAAGGTGACGGGAGCGCCGACCTCCCCCCACCAACCCTGCTGACGCTCCATCGGCACCGGTGCATCGCCATCATCGGTATTGACTGCGGCGCTTGCGCGCGCCTCTGCCCAGACGATGTCCGCGGGCTGTGGCTGGTGCGCGGCCGACCCGTCATTGATCCTGTGGCGTGCGTCGGTTGCGGCGCGTGCACTGAAGGGTGCCCAACGTCGCCGAGCGCGCTTGAGCTCAGGGTGGTCGCGCCGGTCGGAGACGAAGCGATGGCGACCGCTCTGCAGGGCTCGCAGCCTGCCGATGCCGCGGCGGTGACCGTGACCGCAATGACGACGGACACCGAGGACGAAACACCCGGAGCGCCGGACTTCTCGGCCGTGTCATGAACGACAATAAGCCCGACAAACAGACGGTTCAGCGCGCCGTCGCGCTCCGTGCGCGGCTCGCACCACCCCAGCGGAGTCCCCGCACCTTTCTCACAGCGGGCACCGCGATGGTCTGCGCGGATCGGGCGATGCGCGTTCACTTGCTGCGACGCCGCGCCGCCAGCCGCGCCGCGCCCGCCGTCGCCGTCGTTTCGAGCTTGCTCCTGGCGGTTATTGCCAGCTGGCCAACGGCCGCGGTCGCGCATCACAACAAGGGCCTGCCGCACTACGGCTACTACGAGAACTACCCGCAAGTCCCGACCGACGAGCACGTCGCGATCGACGGTCGGTGGGAGATCGGAGCGACGATCTTCAACTTTCAGGGCCTCGACCGTAGCAACGCCGACACGCCGTCGGACGTAAAGATCTACCTATACCTCTATGATCTGAAGGCGGACCGAGCCTACACGGGGCCGCTGCGAGTCGACATTCGCCGCAACGGAAAGACTGTGGTGCGGTTCGACCGCCTCGAGGTGGACGAGGAGGCGGTATATTCAACCCGCGAGACCCTGCCCGAGAGCGGCACGTACAAGCTGGTGGCCCTGGTCGAGGGCAAGGAGGTGGTTTTGCCATTCTACGTCGACTTGGCCGGAGACGGCGTCAAATGGTGGGTCGTCGCCGGGCTCGTGTTTCCAATCCTGCTCGTGTTTGGACTCGCGCTATTTGGCGGGAAACGTCGGCGCAAACGCAGGCGAACCTCGGCTCGAAGCGCTGCGGTGGGCGCGCTGTGCCTCGCGGCGCTCATCACCGGGTCTGCCGGGGCCTCGCCACCGACAGCGCTGGCTTCCGCGTCACCGACGCCGCTTTCACGAGGGCTCGTCACTGCGCCGACCGCGGCCAAAGGCGTCATCTGCGCCAGATGCGGCATGGTCGACTGCACGATGGACCACAGCAAACCCGTAGACCCCAGCCAAGCCGGCGACGTTTGCCCCAAGTGCGGCATGGTCGGCTGCAACATGGACCACTACAAAACCGGCGATGGCGGCGAGGTCATGATCATGGCCGGCATCCCGCGATGGCTGTTCCTGGTCGGCATCGTTGGGCTCATCCTGTTCTCGTTTGTGGCCACGGAGTGGCTGGCGCCGCGGCCGTGGGGTGGGTTCCGCATCAACCTGCTCGCGAGCCGCCGCGCCTACACAATCGCGCGCAGTCGCTGGCTGCAACCGGCGGCGCAGCTGATCGCCGTCGCCGTCTTCATCCTGCTCATCGGAGTCGGGCTGACGGGCAGCCGCGTGGCCAACATCTTGCCCGTCGCGGTGTGGACCATCTGGTGGGGCGGGCTCATCTTCGCGGTGTTGCTCTCAGGCTCCCTCTGGTGTTTCGCGTGCCCGTGGGACGGCGTCGCCAACCTCGCGTCCCGACTGCGCCTCGCCGCGCGCATCGAGCCGCTGTCGCTCGGCATCGCGTTCCCGTCGTGGCTGGCCAACCTCTACCCGGCGATTGGCCTCTTCGTAGTGCTGACTTGGCTGGAGCTGGGCTACGGCGTCACAACCGACCCACGCTGGACGGCCTACATGGGCCTTGGCATGGCGACCATGGCGGTGACTGCAGCCCTGCTCTTCGACGGCAAACGATTCTGCGCACACGGCTGCCCAGTCGGCCGGATTTGCGGCATCTACTCCAACTTCAGCCCGATCGAATTGCGCGCCCGCAAGCCTAGCGCCTGCCAAGCCTGCACGACGGAGGACTGCCTGAACGGCAACGAAAAGGGCTACGCCTGCCCCGTCGGCCTGTCGCTAAAAACCCTGGAAGACGGCACGCACTGCACGATGTGCACCGAGTGCATCAAGAGCTGCAACAAGAACAACGTGGCCATCAACCTGCGACCTTTGGGCGCCGACATGAACAGCGGCCGCGAGATCCGCACGGATGAGGCGTGGCTGGCGTTGATGCTGCTCGGGCTGACATTGTTCCACGGCCTCTCCATGACGCCCGCATGGGAGAACTTCGCGCCCGGCAGCATCAGCTTGCTGAAGTGGATGCAGTTGAACTTGGGCTGGACGAAGACCGTGAGCTTCAGTGTCGCCATGGCCGCCGCGATGACGATCCCCATCGGCCTCTACTGGGGCGCGAGCTGGCTCGGATCACGCGCATCCGGCGGCCAGATCAGCGCGTCGCGGATGTTTCGGCAGTTCTCGTGGTCGCTGTTGCCGGTAGCGCTGTTTTACCACCTCGCCCACAACCTGATGCACGTGCTCATGGAGGGCGGCCACATCGTGCCGATGCTCAGCGACCCGCTCGGCCGCGGGGATGATTGGTTTGGCACCGCGAGCGTGCATGTCGGGTCGCTCATCGCTGAAGACACGCTGTGGTACGCGCAGGTCGCGTTGATTCTCACCGGTCATGTTTACGGCATCATCGTGTCGCATCGCATCGGTCATCAGCTGGTGGCGGATCGGAAGACGGCGACCCGCATGCTGGTGCCGATTTTGGTTATGATGGTGCTGATCTCCATTGGCGGGTTGTCGCTCATGCACCTCGACATGAACATGCGGGTGGGGCGGATGTAGGCGCTGGACTCATGTCCGCCTCAGCCCCCGGAATTTGCCGCCTCGTCGGTCAGCTGTGCAGCCAAATGGGCCAGGGCTGTCTGGGAGATCGCGAGCAGGTCACGGTCAGACTCATCGCCGCCTCCGATCGCGACGACCCACCCATCGCCGCCCTGCGACAAGACGACTCGGAGCCCAGGACCTTCGGACCGGGACACGACGGCCCGCCACGCCAGTGGCTCGCCGGCAATAGCGGTCAGGGTCGCGGTGATGTCCACTGCACCCACCCGCACCACGGCGTCGGCGAGGGCCTCGTGCGGGTCATCACCAAAGAATGGGCCAAGAACAGTTGCCATGAGCACCTCGCGTGCCGCCAAGAATGGCGGTCTACACGATCAACGTAAGATGCACCCGGATCTGCGCAAGGCCGCTGCGGTGGCGCGTTGGGCCTTGGTCATCGTTTCGTCCACCACGAAAAAAGCAGCGACCGAACAGCAGCATCCAGCAGGTCCGGGACGCCGAGCCGTTCCGGCGCA
>ERZ889078.2461-NODE-2461-length-13158-cov-15.911089_pt1 | contig 13158 bp, 12 predicted proteins | sample MGYA00521266_ERZ889078 | MGnify/ENA primary metagenome ERZ889078 (study PRJEB32303, sample SAMEA104408618) | aquatic metagenome | biome: Brackish water; feature: Pelagic; material: water | place: Baltic Sea | collected 2014-06-16T06:34:00 | depth 76,534 m ...
AAACGAGCAAAAGAAAAACCCAAAGAAGATCTGACCGCGGTGCGCGACACTGTGGCCGAAATCATTGACAAAGTTCGAAACGAAGGGGAGGCCGGGGTTCGTTTCTATTCGGAAAAATTCGACGGGTGGTCACCGGGCAGTTTCAGGATATCCCAGGATGAGATTGACGCGGCCAAAAGCCGGCTGGCGCCCGGCATGGTGGAAGACATTGAATTCTGCCAGAAGCAGATCCGGAATTTCGCCGCCGAGCAGATGAAACGATTGGAAGACTTCGAGGTGGAAACCCTGCCCGGAGTGTTTCTGGGGCAAAAGATCATCCCGGTTGAATCCAGCGGTTCCTATGTGCCCGGCGGGCGTTATCCCATGCTGGCTTCAGCACACATGACCGTCATCACGCCTGTAGTGGCCGGCGTCTCACGGGTGGCGTGTTGCAGCCCCCCGGTCAAGGGAGAAGGCATGTACCCGGCTACGCTCTATTCCATGGCCGCCGGTGGGGCAGACGAGATTTACTGCATGGGCGGGGTTCACGCTTTAGCGGCCCTTGCCTGCGGTATGGAGGGGCTGAAGCCGGTAGACATGGTGGTGGGCGCCGGGAATAAGTATGTGGCCGAGGCCAAGCGCCAGCTCTTCGGAGACGTGGGCATTGACCTGCTGGCCGGTCCTACTGAAATTCTGGTGATTGCCGACGATCATGCCGATCCTCTCATCGTAGCCGCGGATATCCTGGGCCAGGCCGAGCATGATCCCAATGCGCGCCAGTGCCTGATTGCGCTTTCCACAGCTATTGCGGAAAAGACCATGATCGAACTGGAGAAGCAATTAAAAGTCCTTCCGACCCGGGACATTGCCGAGGTGGCCTGGCGGGACAACGGTGAGGTGATCGTGGTGGACTCCAAGGAGGAAGCGCTCGAACTCAGCGACGAGTGGGCTCCAGAACATCTGGAAGTTCAGACCGAGGATTGGCACTACTATCTGGAGAACTGCAGGAACTACGGCTCCATGTTCTGTGGCGAAGAAACCACCGTGGCCTATGGAGACAAGACCATAGGCACCAACCATGTACTGCCCACGATGAAGGCGGCCCGGTACACCGGTGGTCTTTCGGTGGGGAAATTTGTTAAGACGGTTACCTATCAGTACGCCAACAAAGAGGCCTCGCACAAAATAGCCGAGGTGTGCGAGAGGGCGTGCAACTACGAAAACATGCTGGGCCATGGCATCAGCTGCAAAGTGCGGGTGGAGAAATACGGGCGATGAAAAAACCGGAATTCAACCTCGAAGGCAAATGCGCCCTGGTTTGCGGGGCAAGTGGAGGCATCGGAAAAGTGACAGCCCTCCTTCTGGCACAGGCCGGCGCCACGTTGTATCTTTCCGGCACCAAGGAGGAGAAGCTCCGGGCTGTAGAAGAGGACATCGTCGCGTTGGGCGCCCAGTGTCACCACCTGGCCCTGGATCTCACGGCCGAAGGCGAGCCCGCACGTTTGGTTGACACGGCGGTGGATCGTATGGGGCGACTGGATGTGCTGGTCAATGCCATGGGGATCAACCGCCCTCAGAAAGCAGAAGACGTCACCTCTGAAAACTGGGATGCAGTCATGGACATCAATCTGCGCTCCCTCTTTTTCGTCAGCCAGGCGGCCGGCCGACATATGCTCCGGCAAAAGTATGGGCGTATTGTCAACATTTCATCTCAGACCGGCACGGTAGCCATCCCTTTGCGAGCCGCTTATTGTGCGAGCAAGGCGGGGGTGGATCAGCTCACCAAAGTGCTCGCCCTGGAGTGGGCTCCACACAACATCACGGTCAACGCTGTGGCCCCCACCTTTGTGCAGACCCCCTTTGTGACCGAGATGTTCAAAGACGAATCCTTTAAACGCTATGTATTAGACAGCATACCCATAGGCCGTATGGCCAAGGAGGAAGAAGTGGCGTATGCTGTTCTTTACCTGGTTTGCGACTTTGCAGCAGTTATCACCGGCCACGTCCTGCTGGTGGACGGTGGCTGGACCATTAAATGAGTGGACCAAGCGGTTTTCGCTGACGAGAACCTTCTGTCGACAGTACACGTTCGCCGCACCTTGCAGCCTCAACTGTAGTGGTGTTGGATGACGGGGGGGCATTTCAAAGTGGTCAAACGTGAGGACGGTTCGGGCCTGATGAGGGTGGAGATAGCCCACAATAACCGATTCAAAGGGATAAAAAAAAGGACCGTAAGTATTTTATTTACTTACGGTCCTGATTGTTTAGCTCATGGAGGCGGCAATCGGATTTGAACCGATGAATAACGGTTTTGCAGACCGCTGCCTTAGCCACTTGGCTATGCCGCCTTGTTTTGTGGAGCGGGAAACGGGACTTGAACCCGCGACAATCACGTTGGCAACGTGAGGCTCTACCACTGAGCTATTCCCGCTCAATTTTTTCATATTACAACATCCGGAGAATTTGTCAATAAAAAATTGCTTTTTTCAGGGATTCTGAGGCATTGGTCTGCTTGCTTCGGGTGCAGGCCAAAAACATGTTTTCCCAGAATTACGCACTCTGCCGGGCAGGTTTTTTCTCCTTTGCCATGATCTCCGGCCGGCAGTGGGTGCGGCAGAAATCATCTACAAATATTCTTCGCGCAAAGGGGAAAAAACTTCTACTATTGCAGAATCTTCTAAGACTTCCACTGCGTGCTCCATCCCCCCCGGTATGTTCCAGCTGTCTCCTTCCGCCGCATCGAACGCCTCATCGCCGATTCTGAATTTCAAGCTGCCCGAGACAAGGTAACCTGTCTGTTCATGGGGATGGCTGTGTGCAGGCAGTACAGAGTCCTTCTGCAATTTGAATTTACAAAGGTGAGTTTTTTCTCCGTGAACCAGCGTTTTCAGCTGAACGCCTTTTACCGGTTCCAGATAACCTGAATCAGATTTTTTTTCAAACATCTGTTTCGCCTCCATTGATTTTAGGAACAGTCGGATTCAAACAGATTCCGTTTGTTCAAATAGGTTGTGGTTTTTGGCTCTTCGTTTTATCAGCTCTACCATCTGAATGTCAGGAGGTGGGAATTTGAAAGCTGAAATGCACGCGGGCTCGATCCACCTGAACTCCTCGCATCCCAGAGCTCTGGGTTCGCCGTCTTTCCAGATGCAATCAAAAAAATGCAGGGATACCGTCTTGTGCGTATATTCATGATCCACAGACAGAACGGCCGCGCTCACATGGACACACAGTCCCAGTTCCTCCAGAATTTCTCTCCTGAGGCACTCTTCAAGGGATTCGCCCTCTTTCAGTTTTCCCCCCGGAAATTCCCATAAGCCCCCAAGATGACTTTCTTGCGGTCGCTTCGAGATGAGGAGTTCCGACCCTTTCCATATGATTCCTGCCGCAACGTTTACATGGGGTTTATTTTTGATTCCCATACCTCATCTAAGGCATCATAGCCGCAATAAAAAATGTCTCGCGCCCCGGTGAAACAAGAGCGACAAAGGTTTCACGGGGCAGGCAAAGACGCAAAGGTTCTCTTGTTTTTCCCAATTTCAGATATCCGTTTCTTCGCCGCCAGGTCTACTGACTTCCCACCCCTTCCAGTCTCAATTTCAGATAGGCGTCCGAAGCCTCTTCATTGTTCGGGGCTATGTCCAGGACCCGCTTGTAGGCGCTTATTGCCCTTTTCAGGTCATTGTTTTTTTCACAGAGCTTTGCCCACTGCAGGAGGAGCTCCACGTTTTCAGGTTTCAAGGTAAGGATCTTTTCCATCTCAAGGATGGCCGCTTTTTCCTTTGAGGTTTTCAGGTAAGCGACGGTAAGGTACTCTTTCAGGGCGACCTTTTTGGGATAAACATTTGCCGCCTTTTCCATGATTAGGATGATATCGGGATAGAGCCCTTTTTTGTTGAGCTGATCAAACATATCCTGCAGCAGAGGAGAAATATCCTCGGGGGTCGTTTCAAGGAGTTTTTCCATCTCCACTATGGCGAGACTTTCTTTGTCCGTCATGAGATAGGAGGTGATCAAATAGGTCGTGAGATCTGTATTGTTCGGGTTGGATTCAAGGCCTTGTTTAAAAAGAGGGATGGCGTTTTCAAAATCGGGCTTTTCTTTCAAGTGATCAAAAATATATTGGTATGCGTCGATTTCACCAGGATTGATGGCTTGAATGATATGCGCCTGTTTCAGTGCCATGGCTGTATTTTTATGCTGTTTATAGATGTCAAACAGAATGCTGTGGACAGCTGCATCCCCGGGTTGCAGGGCAGTGTATTTATTGAAATAAAACAGGCTTTTTTCCAGGTTGCCTGTTTCATATTCCAACACTCCCAGGTTGAAAATAATCGTTTGATTGGCTTCCTGGAGGGATAGAATCCGACTGTATACGGACTTGAGCGCACTTTTATCCCCTGTCTTTTCAAGCAGACGGGCCATTAAAGCCAGGGCCTCAAGATTGTCGCCGTCTTTCTTTAATACCTGGGAAATATAAACTCCGGCTTTTTTGTCTTCACCCTTTTCAAAAAGATTGCGGGCGAGTTTTAACTTGCCGACCAGATCATCCGATTTGATGGTGATGGCATTTTCCAGATAGAAATCCGCATGTTCCTGGTCGTTTATCTTTTCATACAGGAAGGAAAGGTTGTAGTAGATATTGGGGTCTTTTTGATCTAATTCAGCGACTTTCAGGTAACAGGCAATGGCCTCGTTCCACCTCCCGGTTTCCGTGTAAAGATATCCCAGGTTCTTGTATATCAGCAGGCGGTCCTGCTCATCCGTTATTGTGATCAGTTTTTCATATTCCGGGATTGCCTGATCGAAGGCGCCCTTTTCCTCAAGAGCTGCAGCAAGGCGGAATCTGGCTTCTACATTTTCCGGATCGATCTTTACGAGATCTTGCAGAACCTGAATGGTCCGCTTTTTGTTATCCGTTTCGCCGTATATGTTCAGTAATTCTTTTAAAACATTTGGTTTCTTTTCCTTCTCGTTCATCTTTTCGAGAAGGCTGGAGGCTTTTTCCCATTTCTTCTGTGTTTTATACTCGTCAAGGAGACGGCGTTTGAGTTTATCCTGGTCGGGGAGAAGAGCAACTCCCCGTTCAAGGAGCTTCAAGCGGAGATGGTCGTCTATGATCCGGTTGGCTTTGTCCAGCCAATCCTCTGCAAAAGGGCGTATATTCCAAACCATAAAGCCCATGTCTTCGTTGTAATGTTTTGCCTGAATGCGGAAAGTGTAATGATTGAAAATATCCTGTTCCGGCAAAAGTTGTGCGACGGGCATTTCTTCAAATCGCAGGGCGTTTACGTCAAAATTTTCCGCTACAAGCCGGATATTCAGGTTCAGCGGGATGCTGGTTGAAATCTCAGAGATCTTGACCTTGTCGTTGGGATGGAGAAGGACGGTTTCCCCGGATAGGACCTTTCTGGGTTCAGCATTTATCGTAAGGACAATAAAGTTGAGATGGGGGGAAGGGGAGGTCATATGGTTCCATAACCACCAACCGGCGGCCACAAGGGCCAATACGAACAGGCACGCAAACAAAAAGCCCAGACTGCTGCGTGCCTCATTTTCCTTGCATTTTTTCAGCACAGGTGGATCTCACTCGATCGGAACCTTTTCCTTCGTATTGCCGTCGATTTTGTCTTCCCAGACCAGGAGAATGGGACTTGCCACGAATATGGAAGAGTACGTCCCCACAATGATCCCCACCATAAGGGCAAAGGCAAAATCATGGATAACACCGCCGCCCAGGAAAAAGAGAGCCAGAACAACGACCAGGGTGGTGGAGGAAGTCAGGATTGTCCGGCTTAAGGTTTCGTTTATGCTGATATTCATGGTTTGTTCAAAAGACCGTCTTCTGAAGCGCCGCGAATTTTCCCGTATTCTGTCAAAAACAATAATCGTATCGTTGAGGGAATACCCTACGATGGTCAAAAGGGCGGCAATGATGGAAAGAGAGATTTCTCTCTCGAAAAGAGCGAAAACACCGATGGTGATGGTTACATCATGGACGAGAGCGATAATGGCTCCCAGGGCATATTTCAAATTCAAAAAGTAACACAGGCCAAGAGTTACAATGAGGGCAATCACGATCAACCAGCTTACGCTCATCCCGAGGCTGGAGGTAATATAGACCACAAACGCCAGAGAGACCGCCATGATAATGCTCATCAGCCATTTGAGTTCAAATCGCCCTGATATATAAATGGCGATGAAGAGAATCGCATAAAAGATGGCGAACAGGGCTTTCTGCCTCAAGTCTGAGCCGACTTTCGGCCCTACCATCTCCACCCGCCTTACATCAACCCCCTTTCCCATTTCACTTTTTAAAGACTGTTCCACACGGCTGCTGAGGGTAGGCAGGTCAATATCCGTCTTATTAATTCGTATCAGAAATTCTGATTCTCCTTCTTCTCCAAATCCCTGCACAATGCTGTCCTGCAGTTCAACAGGTTTCAGGGCGTTCTTGATGTCCGTTGTATTCGTTTTGCCGTCGAACTTCACCTGGATCAGTACTCCTCCGGTAAAATCGACGCCGTAGTTGGGGCCTCCTCTCCAGATAAGAAGAAAAATTGTTGCAATGATAAATATTCCGGAAATGACGAAAGCGATATTACGGTTTCCGATAAAGTTGATGTTGGTTCCTGGTTTAATGAATTCCATCTAAACGCTCCATGTTATATCTGTAATTAGATGCGGATCTTTTTCATTTTTCGCTGCACGTAAAGGTAATCGAAAATGATTCTTGTAACGAAAATCGCGGTAAAGAGACTGGCAACAATACCGATGCTCAGTGTTACGGCAAACCCTTTTACCGGGCCCGTTCCGAACTGAAAAAGGACCAGGGCAGCGATGAGTGTGGTGACCTGTGCATCCAAAATGGTGACAAGGGCCTTGCCGTACCCCCCTTCAATGGAGGCCCTGGAGGTTTTTCCCAGCCTCAGTTCCTCCCGTATTCGTTCGAAAACCAACACATTGGCATCTACAGACATTCCAATGGTAAGAATGATTCCTGCAATACCCGGCAGTGTCAGGGTGGCTTCGAAAAAAGCGAGCGCCGCCATGATAAAAAGGATGTTCAACAGGAGCGCGATGTCCGCGATGATTCCTGACAAACCATAATAGATTGCCATAAACAAAATAACGAGGACACCGCCGATAAGCATGGACTTAAAACCCTTTTCGATGGAGTCTTTTCCAAGGGAAGGACCTACGGTTCTTTCCTCAATGATCGTGACGGGGGCCGGCAGGGCGCCCGCTCTCAGGACAATCGCCAGATCGCGGGCTTCATTCGTAGTGTATCGCCCGGTGATCTGGGCCTGGCCCCCCGAAATCTTGTCCTGAATAACCGGGGCTGAGTTCACCTTGTTGTCCAGTACAATGGCAAGTCTTTTCTTTATGTTCTGCCCCGTGACCTGTTCAAACAGCCTGGCGCCTCTCGCATCAAAGGAGAGGGATACATACGGTTCGTTATACCTGTTGCTGATCTGCACCCGTGCATCGCTTATATATTCTCCTGTGAGGGCGGTTCTTTTCTTGAGAAGCCAGGGCGTTTTTTTCTGCCGACCGGTTTTTGCATCCACGGAAACCTGATAGAGAATTTCATCACCGGGAGGGACGTTTCCCTTGAGTGCTTCTTCAACACTGTTTTCTTCATCCACAAGTTTAAATTCCAGGAGCGCTGTTTTTCCGATAAGGGCAATGGCCCTTTCAGGATCTTTAATTCCAGGCAGTTGAATCAACAGCCGGTTTTCACCCTGCGGCCTGATGTCTGGCTCGCTGACGCCGAACTGGTCAACCCTGTTCCGAATGGTCTCAAGCGCCTGATCCACAGCCATTTGCTTTACGCGGTCAATGGCCTTTGAATTCATGACAATCCGTACATTCGATTTTCCCTCGCTCTGCCCAAGGGACTCAAAGGTGAAATCCGGATAGCCTGCTGCAATGAGATCCTTGAATACCGTTTCATCCTCTGAGCGCATGAGTGTGATCAGGATTCCGTCCGTACCATCTCTTTTCAGTTCGGTATACCGGACCTTATCCTTCCGCAGATCCCTCTTTAATTCTTCCACGACCCTTTCCAGATGACTCTCCACGGCCTTGCTTGACTCCACTTCGAGAACAAGGTGCATGCCACCCTGCAGATCAAGCCCCAAATGGATTTTGTCTCTGGGCAGGATGTTTGACCACCAGCCCGGGACCTCACTTGTGAGGGAAGGGATGAGATAAATAAACGCAGCAAGAATAGCAAACGACGCAATCGCAGTACGCCAGGTTAGGCTCTTTGACACTTGTGACTCCCTACCATTGAATTCATGAGTTTTAACGGCGTTTACTGTGCTCTGTTCAGAACGCCTGAAATGGAACCTCGTGACACCTTTACCCTTATCTTCGGGGCGATTTCCATGGTGACTACATCATCAGCCATTCCTGTAACCACGCCGTGAAGTCCACCCGAACTGACCACCCGGTCTCCTTTTTTCAGAGACGACAGCAGTTGTTTATGTTGCTTGGCCTTTTTTTGCTGAGGGCGTATGAGCAGAAAATAAAAAATACCGAACATCAGGATGAGAGGAACAAAGGCGCCGAATCCGCCTCCCCCTTCGCCTCCGGTTCCTCCGCCCAACCCGCCCATGGCATACGCAATAGAATTCATTTGAAAACCTCCTTTTGGTTTAGTTAACGTTTAAATTTTTCAATTACAATCAAATTTTCGCTGTTCATAAAAATCGGATCTGAATGCAACAAGCCCATCCTCCAAAATGGCGTTTCTGATATCTGTCATAAAACGACAATAGTGCGCCAGATTATGGATGGTATTTAACCTGTAAGACAGAATTTCCCGTGCCAGATAAAGATGCCTGAGATATGCCCTGGAATAGTTAGTGCAAGTATAACAGCCGCAATTTTCGTCAATCGGCCTTTGGTCAGCCGCATATGCGGCGTTTTTGATATTCAGGCGCCCATTAGAGGTGAACAGTGATCCGTTTCTGGCATTCCGTGTGGGCATTACACAGTCAAACATGTCCACACCCTGGAACACGGCTTCCAGGATATCTTCCGGTTTCCCTACACCCATAAGGTAAACCGGTTTGTTTTCAGGAAGAAAGGGGATTGTTTCCCGAATGACGCGGACCCTTGTTTCCTTATCTTCACCTACGGAAAGCCCCCCCAAAGCGTATCCGTCAAAACCGATGCCAACCAGTTGCTTGGCGCTCATCTCCCTCAAATCTTCAAATGTCCCTCCCTGAACGATGCCAAAAAGCGACTGTTTTTCGTTGTTTTTCCTTTCCAGTGATCTTAGAGCCCATGAGGTTGTCAGTTCAACGGATTGAAGGACAGTCTCGTAATCGGACGGGTAGGGCACAACATGGTCAAAGGTCATGATGATATCGGCGCCTAAAGAACTCTGAATATCGATGGCTTCCTCAGGACCAATAAAATGTCTGGATCCATCGATATGGGACTGAAAAACCACCCCTTTTTCAGATACGGTTCTTAGCTTGGACAGGCTGTAAACCTGGAACCCGCCACTATCTGTAAGTATGGACCTTCCCCAGTTCATGAAAGGGTGCAGGCCGCCAAGCTGCTTAATAATCTCGTGTCCCGGCCTGAGATAGAGATGATAGGTGTTGGCCAGGATTATGGATGAACCTATTTCGTAAAGGTCTTCGGGCGATACCGCCTTGACGGTGGCCTGTGTACCGACAGGCATGAAAACAGGAGTAAGGATGCTGCCATGGGGTGTTTTGATTTCCCCGGCCTTTGCTCCGCAATCCCTGGCCCTATGGGTGATGCTGAATTCCAAATCCGTTCTTTGTTCCGTTACAATAAAATCAGAGGATCAGCATGCCATCCCCATAACTGTAAAATCTGTACCGAAGTCGAACCGCCCTCTGGTAGGCCCTCTTTATCAAGTCATGTCCCGCGAATGCCGATACCAGAAAAAGAAGAGAGCTTTTCGGCAGATGGAAATTTGTGATCAGCCCGTCGACTATGCCGAAAGAAAACCCCGGTGTGATCAGAAGTCTGGTCCTGTTTTCCTCTGGATTTATTGTATTTGAACCACGTGCCGCTGTTTCCAGCGCTCTTACCACAGTGGTTCCAACGGCAATGACCCGTTGCCCGCTTCTTTTTGCCAGATTAATTTTCTCGGCGGCATCCGTTCCAATATGGAAATATTCTTCCCCCAGTTCGTGCTTTCTGATGTCCTGCGTCCTGACTGGCTGGAAAGTGCCATATCCCACGTGCAGAGTCAAGGATACAATAGAGATCCCTTTCTTTTTAAGGTCCTTGATCAGGGCATCCGTAAAATGCAGTCCCGCGGTAGGGGCTGCAACGGCCCCGTCCTTTTCAGCATACACTGTCTGGTATCTTTCTCTGTCCAGCTCTTCGAGAAGACCGTTCTCTTGCCGATGTATATAGGGCGGCAGGGGAAGGCGGCCTTTCTCAGACAGCAGAAGATCAATATTTTTTTCCCCTGAAAACTTTATCTTTACAAGGCCTTTATCGAGAATTTCCTCCACTGTGCCGAAAACAGAAGACTCAAAAAACAACAATGTCCCCGGTTTTGGACGTTTGGAGGATCTCATGAGGCACAGCCTGGTTGCGGTGTCCTCCTTCAGGGCGCCGGGATGTTCCAGGACAAGGACCTCAACGACTCCACCGGTTTCCTTTTTGCCGAAGATTCTTGCCGGGACAACACGGGTGTTGTTAACCACCAGAAGATCGTTCGGCAGAAGAAGCTGAGTTAGATCCAGGAAGGTTCTATCGGAAAAGCTTTTCCTGGTTCGGTCTACTGTCAGCAACCGAGATTCATCCCTTTTGGAAGCGGGAGTCTGAGCGATCAGTTCCTGCGGCAGGTCGTAATTATAATCCTCTAACGAAAACATCCTGAAAATTTAAACCTCTAAGAATACATAGCAAAATATGGAAAGTCAAACGATTTTATTTTCTTCAATTCCTGAAAATATAGGCGATCAGGAGCCCGACCACCATTGCAGCGAATCCCATGATTCTTAAATGGGAGTCAGGCATCTCCTGCATGACAGTTGACCATTTTTTCATTTTGTCTGGAAATGCGAAATAGGGGAGGCCTTCAACTATGAGTACGAGCCCGAGCAGACACAGTAGTAATTTCATATTTCCATCACGAATATGGCCAATGCCTGCGCCAATCGATCGATTAAAGGTTTCAACGTGAAAACGCAGGGGTATATATAGTATCGGAGCTTGTTCGTGTCAACCTGGTCGTTTCGCCGTTTAACATATTGCTTGATATATCCCCGCAGATCAGTTACCAATGTGGCAAAATTGCAGCGCCACCTTTACAACCGATGACGGGATTTGCTCTACGTCAAAAGGAAAAAATAAACCTATGAAAACAAAATTATGGAAAATGCTCCTGGCCACACTGGAACATTGTTTTGAAAACGGTTTGCTTGCAAAAACAGACTTGCCTGACTTTACACTGGAAGTTCCCAACAACCCGGAACACGGCCATTTCGCCGCCAACCTTGCCATGATGCTTGCTTCCAGCCAGCGAAAAAGTCCGTTGGTCATTGCCAAAATCCTTCTTGAAAACCTGAAAGATGACGAGAACATTCTGGAATCATCGGAAATTGCGGGACCCGGATTTATAAATTTCAAGATCAGATCCCAAGAGTGGTGCCGGGTGCTCTCTTCTGTCGTGGAGTCCAGAGAACATTATGGCCGGAATGACACCGGTAATGGGAAGAAAATTCTGGTGGAATTTGTCAGTGCAAATCCTACCGGACCTCTTCATCTTGGCCACGGTCGAGGCGCGGCGCTTGGGGACACCCTCTGCAGGATTCTTTCTTTCTGCGGGTACCATGTTGTCAGGGAGTTTTACGTCAACGACGCCGGGCAGCAGATCAGGATGTTGGGAGAATCCGTATTTGCACGGTTTAAACAGAAGGAAAACCCTGAATATCCTTTTCCGGAGGATGGTTACAAGGGAGAATATATTACCGATCTTGCAGAAATGATATCAAAGGAAACGAATCTTGATCTTTTTTCAGAGGAAGAGGCTGTTTCTACCTGTATGCAGAAGGGAAAGGATATTGTGCTCAAGGAAATAAAGGAAGACCTTGAGCGTTTCAGGGTCTCTTTTGATGTCTGGTCCAGTGAGACGGATCTCTACGGGTCAGGTTTGATCGAGAGTACACTTCAAACCTTGCGCGAAAAGGGGCAGCTTTATGAAGAAGATGGTGCAACATGGATAAGGACCTCCCTCTTCGGGGACGACAAAGACCGTGTAATCAGGAAAGGGGGCGGGCAGTTTACCTATTTTGCGGCAGATATTGCCTACCATCTTCAAAAGTTCCAGAAAGGGTATTGGAAGGCCATAAACATATGGGGAGCAGACCATCACGGGTATATCCCCCGGGTAAAGGCAGCACTGTCGTCCCATGGTGTTTCTCCTGACTGGTTGTCTGTTGTATTGATCCAACTTGTCAAACTGTGGAAGGAGGGCGAAGAAGTCCGAATGTCAAAACGGACTGGAAATTTTGTGACTCTTCAGGAACTGATAGGAGACGTGGGTGTTGATGCTGTCCGATTTGTTTTCTTAATGAAAAGCCATGAATCACCCCTTGATTTCGACATGGATCTCGTGAAAAAAAAGGATAGCGATAACCCTGTTTATTATGTACAGTATGCACATGCCAGAATCTGCAGTATTTTCAGGAAGGCAGCCAGTGAAGGGATTGACCTTCCCTCTCAAACCGAGGGTCTTTCCGATCACCTTGTCCTGGAGGAAGAGATGGCGTTGATCCGGTATATTGCTGGATTTTCATCGTTGCTCAACGAGATCAGCAGATCTCTCGAGCCCCATCGCCTGACTTACTACCTGACGGATCTTGCGGCTTCCTTTCATAAGTATTTTAATATGGGCTCCAGGAACCATGAGTTTCGCATCATTACCGAAAGTACTCCTTTGACCAGGGCGAGGCTGTGCCTGGTGGATGGGATCAGGATTGTTTTGGCCAATGGGCTGGACCTCCTCGGTATAAGTGCCCCTGAAAAAATGTAAGGGCAGACCTCAATGATTTGGCAAGATCAACAGGATTATCGGGATAAAAGAAAAAGGTTGGCATACTTCAAAAGATACCATTTATTTCCTGATTTTTGCATTGAAGTGGCGTGATGGCTGAAGAAGAGAAAACCGTT
>ERZ889078.2462-NODE-2462-length-13158-cov-9.342517_pt1 | contig 13158 bp, 9 predicted proteins | sample MGYA00521266_ERZ889078 | MGnify/ENA primary metagenome ERZ889078 (study PRJEB32303, sample SAMEA104408618) | aquatic metagenome | biome: Brackish water; feature: Pelagic; material: water | place: Baltic Sea | collected 2014-06-16T06:34:00 | depth 76,534 m ...
TGTTGATTATCAGTGACCCCGTCAGGGTTCAAACCTGAAACCTTCTGATCCGTAGTCAAATGCTCTATTCAGTTGAGCTACGGGGCCATCTCGCAGAAAGACAAGCCTTCCTTGATTGAGGGTGCAAATATACACGCCACAACCTATTTCAAAAGCACCAAAGCAAAAATATTTGAGCAGTAAAGCCAGGGACGCAGCTCAGCGTGGGGCGCAGTAGACAACGTAACATCCCAAAGAGTGGGGAACACACACCCTTACTTCCCATTGTCCTCTTCTACAATCTCTTCCAAGCCATCCAAGAAGCGCTTCATGTTCCCTCGGGTGGTTGTGATGTAGGTGTAATAAGGCTGGCCATCCTTGGCAGGCAGACTGCGTTTTTTGGTGTCTGTGCCCAGAATAGCCTCCATGTAGGATTTTTCGGTACTGTAAAAACGCAAGACATTGCGCTTATAGAAGAAGTAATGCTCCAAGTTCGGGTTGAGGTACAAGGAGAATTCATCTCCACCGCGGCGCTTGCGCAATTCTAGCACACCCTCTACAAACCGGTGTACCGCCACTCCACTCAAGCCGCCCACACCCAAGGCACCCTGGCTGCGAAAGGCTCGCAGGTTTTTGTCCCATAGCAAATCAACCTCATCAAAATAGAGGGTTTGTCGAATTTCGCGCGGTAGTCGGTCATCGGTCGATCCGGCATAGAAGCGATCACGATCTCGCGCTGACATGAGGCGATTCAGCCCTTCAGCTAGGTAGTCATTGGCCCAATCAGTGGACAAACCGCCCATACCTGGACCCATTTCTTGAGGTAGTCCTTTTAGGATGTCATCCTGAAAGACAAAGTCCAAGGTTACCGCGGCTGTGGCGCTCAACTTGTTTCGGTACAGATCATGTTTTATATGGCCATACGCTCCCAAGGAAACACGCCCCATTTTGGACCCTAAGGAAAGCTGCCCCATACCCGTCACAGTGCATTCCTTGGTATCAAAAACAAGGTAGTTGTCGGGCGCAGTGGGATCTAATAAACGCATGCGTGTGGTGACAATATAGGCGTCCTCATCAGGGTCATAAAAAAGGATGCCTCGTGCGCTAAGAAGCTCGACCGCGATAGATGGGTTGTTTCTTCGGATAAAGGCCGTGTAAGGACTGGCAGAGTCCTGCATCAGGTATATACCGCTGTAGACCTTATGCGCTGGACGAGCCGTATCGGGGTCTGGCAAGTCAATCACAATGTCCAAGGGGTCAATTTGGGTGGTGGTCATGATCCAATCCGTCTCCAGCGCAGGACAGGTGGTGACAATGTGTATCCGGCCGCGCACCGTCAGCATTGGATCAATGGATTCCATATTCACAATGCCATAGTATTGGAAGTGAGGACTTAGATGGAAGCCCGCCTCTGGGGTCAACTCGCCTTGGGCCACGACATGGTCTAAGCTGTCAACATCAATGCGCCCCATCGGAATAGGCCAAAGGGCCCCCGTCTCATCTGTGTATTGGTAGGTGCCCGCACCAAATAGGTCATTGCGGCCACGGACTTTAAATTCAGCCTTTTCTATACGGTGGTAGGCGCCCACACGTGACGCCAACAAGGAGGCGTTGCGCAAGGGCCGCATATAGGCCGCCTCTTCGACCGTGACACGCCCACTGTCTGGAAAGACACGGCTGTCTGCCACATCGATATTGGGAACGCCATAGGCTTGGAGAAGACTCGGGGTCAAATAGAATTCTGCACGTTGCGCCAAGAAGTTAAGGCCCTCTTGGGAGGGTTTGGTGCTCGTCATCCGTGCCTCTATCCGATGGCCCTTTTGAATCGAGATGGATTTTTTACGGATATCCCAGTCCGCTTGGTTCATGTCGGCTTCGTATTCGTTACGCGGGAAGCTTATGGTGGCATCCCCCCCTAGGAGTTCAAAATGTCCTTGATTGGCCGAAAAGTCCACCATGGCCGTAGTGTTGTGCATCTGATAGCCCCAGGCAAGGTCCCGTGCAGCCCGCACCCGGAAGTTGGCTTTTCCACTTTCTATCCATTGCGCATGCAACCGGATGACTTCGCCCTCGATTTCTGCATCATCAAAGTCTAAAAGGCCGCGTGCCTGCAGGCTGGCTGGTTGATAGGTCAGGCGACCCGTTGCCGCCATAGGCCGCTCTGGATAGGTCGCAAAGGGTTGGCTCATACTCTGGGACCACCACGTCTTTTGGTAGGGCAACCAATGCATGGAGGCATCAGCGCCTTCTGCCCCCGGATGTCCCGCCCCTTTAGGTGGGCCTGCTAGGGCCTTCAAATTGTACGTGCCGCGGCCACGCGCAGAGTCCGGAAAGAGGACAAATTCGGAAGAGTGGCCACGTGAACGCTCGTAGATTACATCCCCCTCCACCCGTAGGCCCGTCATGGACAATTGTACCGTGCCGGCGGCCGTTCCTGCCCCCTGGTAGGCGCGCCATCCTTCTTCGGAGGTTTCTTCTGTAAAGCCCAATGAATAATCCCATTGTACGCGAATATCTTGCCGCTTGACAGGAAAGATCCCCGCGGAGGTAAAACTGCCGCCAAAGACCAATCCCTCTGTGGAGGTATTGTCTAACGAGTCAAGGGTAAAGGGGTCGATGTTTACATAGAAATTGCTGCGGTTGTAGACACCGCCATAGGCTTTGTCATAATAAATCTTCGCAGGAGCTGCAGACTTAAAAATGGGGTATTCGGGGTAGCGTAGATAGCTGGACTTGTTGGTCGGATAGTCAATCCAGAGTTCACCCGAGATGTCTTCAATCGTATTGCGCACGCGAACCAACGGACGGGTGCCATCGCTAGCCATCTCAAAGCTCGGCACCGAGAAACGCATAGAATCAATGGCCGGCATGCTAAACTGAAAGAGGTCGTAGTTGAATTTGTTTTCTCGGCTATAAAAGGTGAAGCGCCCCGCCTCTACCCTGCCATCAAAGTCAAAGTTGAGCCCTTTGTGGATCAGGACCTTTTGCTGTGTAGGGTATAGGGCCACTTTTTGACTGTCCGACAACGCAATGGTCTGCACCCCTACCACTTCCATATCAAAGCTGAGAAGACTGATTCGGGCATTCATCCCTTGTGCGACATCCGAGACAAAACGAATGACATCATAGTCACGTCGGTTGTCATGGTTCAGGATATACTCGCTGGTTTTCGGCAACACATCAATGAGGCGCTTGTCCACGTCATAACGGACAAATCCTTGGACCGCTAGTTCCATCATAAAGCGCCCACAGGGCTCTAAGGGCATACCCAAGCCCACTGCCATGTCATACAGGGTGATACCCTGATTGCCATAGCCTATCCCCACCTGATCTACTTTGACCAAAGGATTTTCTAAACTAAGACCTTGCAAAGCAGCATAGCGCGCGCTTCGGAAGTATTGATTAGACTCTAATACCATCGGAGAGCCGCTGCCCATATTGAGACCTCCAAGGAAGATACTAGGCTCTGTCACCTTCCATTGAATTTGGTCCAGTTCCATGACCAGGTTGTGGTAGCTGTCCACATAAGGGGTCATGGCAAGCCCCTCGTCAGGTCGGTTGATGCGGAGCAGTTGTCCGATGGGGTCGTACTTCACCTCACTCTTGAGGTGGTAGATGCTGTCTCCGTCCCCGAGTCGTATCATCACCTCCGACATGGGGCTCAGAAGCTCGTCCTGGCGAATCACAAAGCGTTCCGCACGCAGCTGAAGCACTTCTGTACTGTCATAGGTAAAAGTAAAGCGTGCCTTCTGTTCCGGTGTGCCCGAGGCAAAAAAGCGTTGCCCTAGAATGGAGAATCCCCCCTTGTAGTCTACCCCCTCAAAGAAGTCATCAATTTCGATGTCCATAGAATAGGCCACAAAGCGCGGAAAGATGGCGTTTTCTGCCGTGTTCCGCGCAGTGAGGCGGTCTTCAAAAGACCCTAAGGAGAGGATGGGCAGCGCATCCGCAAGGGTGCCTGCCTTCATGAAGGAGGAGGTAAACAAGGTGACAGAATCCACCTGAATACCCGGCGAATGAAGGTCTGCCTCCCACGCTGGGAATTTGGCATACAATTCCCCCGGACCATAGCCGGCGCGCAACCATTCTACCTTGCCCCCTCGGGCCGAGAATTCCCCTGTAATAGGATTGTAGAGGCCCTGTACATCCGCTACTTCTATGCTGTCATTCTTCATCCTACCAAGGAGGCGCCCCTCTTTGAACAAAAAGAGGGCTGTGTCCCCTTCTGCCGCCGGACTCACTTCTTGGGTGCCGTCGATGTACCACCAGGTCAGCTGGCCGTCATCATATAAACGCACGGCAAAAGGGTCATCGGGGGCAGTTAGTCCTGTGTAGGTGTGCAGAAAGTCCTCCATTTCCCTACGCGAGGCACGTTTGAAATTGCCCTCAATCTCGCGGAAAAAGCGGTCACTCTGCCCCTGCTCATAGTTGCCGGCCGGCCAACTCCATGCCTGAAAGAGGGTTATGAGCTCCAACCAAGGACGTGCGTTGACGACCCTACGACGGAGCATTTCACGCGCAATGTCCATAAAGATGTCGCGCTGGATAGGATCCATGTCCCATTGCGCAGAACTAAAAGTGGACGCAAAGGCCACAAGAGGGAGTTCTGCTTCCTTCTTGCCTAAAAGATCCGTGAGATGCTTGGTGAAGTCTTTTTGAAAGACCTCAGGCTCCTTGCCAAAGCTCCGCACCCCTTGCCCATGAGCCGATGGGCGCACAAGTAAGAAAAGCAATATAAAAAAAAGAGGCGTCAAGCCGCTCCAAAACGGAATAGCGAACGACTTATTGGGTTGAGGTAAGGCCATGCGGTTGATACACCAAAGTAAGGCGCATCCAACCGTCTTTAGACGCCTGCTGGACCAAGGAATATCCACAGTGTTTTGCACATTCTACCAAAGAAGCCACATCTGCTTGATAGAAGCCACTTAAGTCTAAACGTGCACCGGATGCACTGACGGCGGCATAGTGCGGAAGGTCAGCCAGAAGGATATTGCGGTTGATGTTGGCCATCACATGTTGATAAGGCCCTGGAACGGTCTGAAGCATTGCAGCATCGCCCGTATAAATCTGAAGGCGGTCAGCTACCCCGTTGATGTCGGTGATTTCTTGCGCATTTTCGGCCGCGTACGGGTCAATTTCTATACCCACAGCGTTCCCAGCGCCGGCCTTTACCGCCAATACGGCGAGAATACCGGTACCACAGCCCATGTCTAATAGCGACACCCCTTGTAAACTTCCTTCTGCAGCCGCTTCAAGAACAGCCTCCATCATGAGGTACGTGGTGGGGTGATGACCTGTGCCAAAAGCCATTTTGGGCACCATGTGAATGACGTAGTCAAAGTCCCCTGCCTGAACCTCTGTGTGAAAAGGGGCCTTGACCAAAACCTGCGTGCCCATAATCAAGGGGGGAAAGTTGGATTCCCATGTAGCATTCCAGTTCTGGTGCGCAATGGACGACACGGTCCAAGTCAATTCTCCTACCGACGCAGCCAATGGGAAGTTGGCTAAGGTCCATGGGTGATAATCTCCCTCCATGACATAGGCATTGACCTGCAGGCCTTCTTGCGTAACCGACTCAACCGGAAGACCCTCTAAGTCCGCCATGAGCAATTCAGCTGTAAGCGCATTGGCACAGGTAAAAGAGAGGGCGATGTAATCCATTTAGGCTTGGTTCAGAAGCTTTACCAAAGCAATAAAATCGTCTGCGACTAAGGAAGCCCCACCAATTAAGCCTCCATCTACGTCAGGCTGCGCAAAGATTTCTTCTGCATTGGAAGGCTTACAGCTTCCACCATATACTATGGACATGTCATCCGCCCCAAAGGTGGCCTTGAGCTGCGCTCTGAGGTAGGCATGCATTTCTTGCGCCTGCGCGGGCGTGGCGACTTCGCCCGTCCCAATAGCCCAAATGGGTTCGTACGCGATAACACAGTCTGACAGGCTATCCCCGCTCAAACCATTGAGCGCGGTGTGCAACTGTGCCCACACATCTTCTAAATAGGTTCCTGCTTGACGCTGCGCCAATACTTCCCCTACGCAGACAATAGGAATCAGCTGGTGCTTGAGTGCCGCTTTGACTTTGTCCGCCACGTCTTGGTCGGTTTCTCCAAAAAACTGACGACGCTCGGAATGCCCTAGAATAACGGCATCAACCTCCGCATCACGCAACATGGCCATAGACACCTCGCCCGTATAGGCGCCCCCCTCTGCGGCATGGCCGTTTTGTGCAGCCACCGCAATGTGCGCGTTTTCCCATAAGCCGTGGACGATTTGAGGTAGCTGAAGAAAGGGGGGGGCTACCACTACACGGACATCCCCTACAACCTGAGCAGAGAGGACCTCTACGATGGCTTCCATCAGGTCGGCCCCTTCTTCAAGGCTGTTGTTCATTTTCCAATTGCCGGCTAAAAGTTTCATGGGAGGCATGGGCGGTATGATTTGTGCTTATGCAGCGGTTAAGGAGGACGTGCACAGCACGCAAAATAGGTTTCTGAAATGCCGCTGTTCGGCTAAAGCCGCAGCGAGGGGCAAAATTCGTGACTTTATACGGCTTGACCTAACGCACTGGATGAAAATCCTGAACGCCCTGCACATTATTGCGCGGCAATGCGCGGATCAATCCAGCGATAAGCCCATTCTACGGCCCATTGAATGAGCACAAATACAGCAGACAGAGACAGAACGCACCCCATCACCACCGGAAAGTCGCGGGACTCCAGGGCATCGACCATTAATTTTCCAGTGCCATTCCAGCCAAAGACGGATTCAACAAAAACAGCGCCCGAAAAAAGGCCAGCCAACCAGCCCGACACCGTTGTGACAAGAGGATTAAGGGCATTGCGCACCACGTGCCGACGCATGACTTGTGATGTGGTAAGTCCTTTGGCATACGCCGTTCGGATGTAATCTTGGGACATGACCTCTAAGGCCGAAGAACGCATCATTTGTGCAATGACGCCCAGGGGTCGAATCCCCAATGTGAGGGCCGGAAGCAGGACATTTCTCCAGTGCACGCGGGTGAATTCTCCAAAATCATCCAATTCAACTAAGTTTCCCGTCATGGGCAAGCCCGTCCAAGGCGCCAATAAGAAGCCAAAAATCCAGCCGATGAGTACGGCACTGAAGAAACTCGGCATGGCCATTCCGGTGGTGGACAAGAGCACGACGCCTCGATCCAGCCAGGTACCCTTTTTAATGGCCGCAAATAATCCCATCGGAATACCTAGGGTCAAGGCGAGCCCCATGGAGAGGAAAGCCAACAGCGCCGTGTTGGGTAAGGTTACCGCCAAAAGGTCAATAACAGGGCGACCCTTCTGCTGATAGGAGGTTTGTAGATCGGGCCAACGCATTCCCCATCCCCCATCTGGCTGGCTACCCACTGGAATCAAACCTTCTAAGTAATGTCCATACTGCACCCATAATGGTTGGTCTAGGCCATATTCCATTCGCAAGGCAGCCAGGGCAGCTGGATCCTCCACCTGGCCCAGCATCATCCGAGCCGGGTCCCCGGCAACGGCATGAAAAAGAAAGAAAACGAGCGTGGCAACGCCCCAAAGGACGATCAAAGAATGCAAGATAGACTTCCAGCGACGCTTCATTCAGGCCATGCTAAATTGCTAACATTTAAGAATATAGCATCGTTATAATGCCAATGATTCTGAATGACGCCCTCCGTAAGGTAGGTTACCCCTGGATTGGAGCGCTGTACAGTCTTGAGCGCCGTGCCATCCATGATCGCCCACGGAAAGGTACAGCCCGTTTCAGCCTTGAGGGCCGCTATTTCTTCATCACTAGACGCAGTCATGCCCACCACTTTGACCGAAGGGTCTTTTTGGATAACTACATCAAGCGCTTTGACCAAACGGATCAATTCCGCGCGGTTTGCCTTAGAAAAATCATAGGCAATCAACCAAAGCACCTCTGGGGCATTGACAAAGTCTTCGGTACGGTCTTCACCCTCAATGACTATGCTGAAATCATGAATAGGGGGCTCGTAGCCCTCTGCTATTTTCTTGGAGTAGGTACCCTCTTCTAAAAGTATAAGGTCCGCACGCTCATACCATTTATCCGCCACATAGTCAGTTCCGGACACTTCTACTTTGGCACCCTCTGGGCCTTGAAGTGTAAAGTAGGTCTCGTACTTAGGAGGATCTAGACCTAAGTCCTCTGCAGACATCATCGCCCGCATAACATCCGTGCCTGGCTTGTAGGCCCTGAAGTCCCAAACAGGTCCATGACGCAATACATGCTGGGTAAACATCAAGCAAAAGATCATGACACTGGCTATCTTGATATGGTTTAATCGGCTTGGCATCCACGGGTGCAGATGACCGCGTCCCCATATTAAAACGCCAATCAAGATGCTCAGGACGACGTCCTTGCTAAAACTCTCCCAAGGGGTTAACGGAATGGCATCCCCAAAGCAACCGCAGTCCGTGACCTTATTGAAGTAGGCACTGTAAAAAGTTAAAAACGTAAAGAAAGCCATCATCCCCGCAATGCTCCACAATGTAAACCGCTTAAAGCTGCCCAGGAGTAAAAACAAACCGAGCATCACCTCTAGAATGACAAGGAAAACGGCTAGATGCAAGGCATAAGGCTGCAGAAAAGGAAGATGTAAAACATCTTCTCCGAAGTACTCTTCTAGCTTGAACCCAAATCCAACCGGGTCATTCATTTTGATGACCCCGCTAAAGATGAAGAGCCCTCCCACCAATATGCGCGAAACTTGTGTCAGGATATTTTTGAACATAATGGGCTTATTTAGGACGCGTTAAAGTGCAATTTAATCAGGGCAAAAGCCGCGTAATTGACCATATCTTGGTAGTTGGCATCAATCCCCTCGCTGACCAAGGTTTGCCCCTGGTTGTCCTCCATTTGCTTGACGCGAAGAAGTTTCTGCAAGATTAAATCCGTCAAAGAAGAAATGCGCATGTCGCGCCAGGCCTCCCCATAGTCGTGGTTTTTTGCTTCCATCAACGATTGAATTTTGGCGGTTTGAGCGTTGTAGGCCACCAACGCATCTTCAGCCGAAAGGTCTGGCTCTTGGGCTACTCCCCTCTCCATTTGGATTAAGGCCATGATGCAATAATTGACAATGCCAATAAATTCGCCCTCCATGGGGTCTGCCACTTTTTGAACCCCTGCCATCTGGATGGAGCGGAGCCGGTTGGCCTTGATATAAATCTGGTCCGTCAACGAAGGCAGGCGCAAAATCCGCCATGCCGTACCATAGTCTTGGGCTTTTTTTTGAAAAAGTTGACGGCAAATGTCCATTACCATCCCGTATTCGTGTGCCGTATCTGCCATGATTATCTTTAGAGTCATGAAAGGTACGATGTTCCGCTCTTTTTCTCTCCCCTTTGCAGGGCATACTTGGACCGCGGAAAGTCCCGTAATTGTGGGCATTGTGAATACGACACCTGACTCCTTTTATGCGCAAAGCCGCGCAAACACTGCAGATGCCGTAGAAGCCCATGCCGAGACCCTGCTAGAGGGTGGCGCCCATTGGTTAGATATTGGCGGATGCAGCACGCGTCCCGATGCAGCATTACCCAGCGTGGAAGAAGAGTGGTCTCGCGTGCAACCTGGCTTGAAGCGGCTTGCGGATCGCTTTGGAGAAATCCCCGTCAGCATTGACACCTTTCGGGGTGAAATTGCCGCACGCGCGCTCGATGCCGGAGCTTGCATGATCAACGATATTTCGGGTGGCAGTTTAGACCCGGTCATTTGGGATGTGGCCGCGCGCAGTCATGCCCCCTATATCTTAACCCACTATCCTGCGGGGCACACGCCTGCTACTATGCAATCCGTAGCTCTTGGGCCCGAGCAGATCACACAAAGCGTCCTACATTATTTTGCACAACATCTGGCCGAATTACAACACCGAGGCATTACGCATGTACTGCTGGATCCGGGATTTGGCTTTGGGAAAACCTTGGAAGCCAATTATCGATTACTGAACGACTTATCGCAGTTGACAGCAGCAACCCAGCCTTTGTATGTCGGGGTTTCACGCAAGAGCATGCTTTGGCGGCTTTTGGAGCGCAACCCCGAAGAGGTTCTGCCCGCCACAAGTGCATTGCACCTGCATGCGCTACAGCAAGGTGCGCAGATTCTGCGCGTGCATGATGCGGCAGAAGCTCGGGACATCATCACCCTCTGGAAACAACTAAACGCATGAGCTGGTGGCCCCTGTCGCGCATTCGCAAGGCAGAGTGTGCTCGCCTTGTGGCGATGAGCCTCGTGCTCTTGGCCCCTATGTCGGTTAGTTCATGCGATGGCGTGCTTGACGTGGCCTGTACCTGGCACCTCGTCCTGTTTAGCGCAGCTTTGCTCAATAGCCTTCTACAGGCCTTACTGATTTGTCTTTTGGCATTTTATGTTGGTGCCTCTGCACATCTTCTCTTCTTTGAACGGCTTTCTCGCTGGGCGAGGTGGCCCTTCATCCTGTGTCAGGTCCTCCTTATTCTATTATGTCTCACATTGATTATAAACTGGGCCTTCCCCGAGTCCGACAGGGCGCTAACGAAAGACTTCTTTCTCCCCTCCTTTCAAGGTTTTTGGTGCCTTCACGCTGGGGAGTGGTGGCATTTCCCCTACGGTGCCTATCTCCCAGAAGCATTTCATTCAGGAAACAATTCCGATGCACAAAACCTTGATGGCATTACCCCTTTTCCCCTTTTGGCCTTGCTATGGCTAACCTGGAAAACCTACCTTGATGGCCGAGCGCTAAGGAAGCGACATTCCTGAACAGTGGTGTCCGCCCAAGCCCGAATATTATCAGGCGTATCTTGATATTTAACTACTTGTTTATTAATATGATTAACCCCTCTTGATGTAAAGTAGGGCTTCAAAGTTTTTTCCCAATAAAAAGTACGTTCCGCAAAGCCTTTGGTCACCTGAATGAAGGCGGAATCCCCTCGCACTTCCACTTGTGCTACACCGCGACCATATCGATGCCAACTCCACTCTTGCTGAAACTTTGGGCCTGTTTCCCAAAGAAAAAATACGGTAGCGCCCAATCCCAGTGCGACAAGACCCCAACGCTTTGCACGCCACGCCCATAACCCTAGTAGTGCAGAGCCCCACAGTGCCCATGTTTGGGCCGTGGAGGGAAACCGCGCCGCCCAAATCCCGTTAGGCCCCGCCGATTGCACCCATTGCACCAACCCTTCAGGAAAGGCCATATGCAAGGAAGTCGCCTGTAGACACAAGGCAAGCAAGGTGTACGGATACAGTAACAATACCATGGGCGCCACAAAAAGATTGGCCGGCAAAAACCACAATGGAAATTGATGAAACGTGGCGACGGCTATAGGGGTCGTCGCCCATTGCGCAGCCAAGGACACGCCTACGCCTTGCCAAATTGCCCCGCTTGGCAAGGCTTTGCGCACCCATAATATACCCGCCACCGCGATCACTGACAACTGAAACCCTAGGTCTGCCACCCAGCCAGGCTCCCACAAAAGCATCAACCATACGGCGATGCCTAAGGCGTGCCCGCTTTCTGATTTCCCTTGTCGAGACTGCCCCCAAGCCAATGCCGTCATCATGCAGGCTGCGCGGACCGCTGAGATGGGAAAAGAGAGCAACCCGACATAACTCCAAACCAGGGTTATCGCAAACCCGTTGAGAATGTTTTTCCACCCATAGGGACAAAATTTCTGCAGGCCCTTTAACAGCGTCCATAGCAAACCCAAGTGAAAACCAGATACAGCCAATAGATGCGCTAACCCCAGATGCTGAAAGAATTGCCTTAGCTCAGGCCTGAGTCCCCGTGCCTCACCCAGAAAAAGCGCATGGATCAACTTTTGTGCATCCTCTGACCATCCAAGCTCTGCCACTGCGGCTTTCCACCCATTTTTGACTTTAAAGGTCCCTTTTTCATCCTCAGGCAAGCAATCCAGGACCTGCGACACCTGCGCCCTCCCCAAATACCCTCTAGGCAACCATATGTCACCTGGGTTATAGGCATAAGGGAGGTCGTTTTGGATCCATGGATACAGGATCACCTCTCCTTTGCACGTAACATTAGACGATACCGCATCACTGCAACGCCACCACTGGCCCAGGCTATCACGCAAACCTCCATCCGAGAAGAGGTGCACAACACCGGTGTAATACACGGGCTTTTGAAGCTGAACAGGCCTTGGAATTGACGCCACTGATAAGGCGATTCCAACATAAAGGAGGAGGGTTGTCAGGCCTTGCAAGCGGTGCGTTGCCTTGAACTGCCAACACAAAAGCCACAAGCTAAAAACACCTATAAAGGCGCCAAGTAGTAGTTGCAGCCCCCATCCTGGTGCCATGGAGCCAACCCATGCACCCAAAACAGCCGCCAACCCTTTTCCCATTGGGCCAAACTCCAGAAAAAATCAGAGGTAGGCGACCCTCGCCACGTAAAAGCGCTTAGCGCCCTCCCCTATTTTACGTGTGTCGCTTCAGACCAGGTCGTCAAGTGCGTGCCGGGATAGTAAAAGGAAATGATTTCCTCTGCAGTATACTCCCGCTTTGCCATGGCGTAGGCTCCTTCTTGGGACATACCGATACCGTGGCCATACCCACGGCCATGCAACATCAAGGTGCCTGTGCCGTCCTCTACAGAGAACCAGGTAGAGCGTAACGTAAAATGTTCGCGCACTGTTCTGAGCCGAACTTTTTGCCCACCATAATACAGGTATTCGGCGCGCTCTGGCTGACGATAGGTACATACATACATACGGAATGCTTTATCTGACGGTGATGCCTTGAGCCAGCGCGCCATTTGGGCTATGTACGCTTCCTTGTCAAGTTTCTTCGTCCAGTAGGTCTGGGGGCAGGAGAGGCTAAAACTATCCACAACACTAGACAGATGGGCTCTCGGAGTAAAGTACCAGCCCGAAGGCATCGTCTGCCCACCAGAATTGGCATGAAACAATGCCTCTATCACTTCGTTTTTCGCATTGACCACTACCCGATGCTTGCTCGCCCTTACAGCCGACTGCAAGCTTGCACAACGCACAGTATCCGAAGGCCAGCCATGGAATACTTGGGACTGGACATCATCGGTGACGGCATAGCATTCACCTTGGTCATAAAACTTGCGCGCGTTGCGCGCAAACCAGGTTCGGGCTACAATGGCTTGTGCTTCCCATAGCGCTGGATGGATCAGCCCGCCTAATTCAGCATGCACTACCC
>ERZ889078.2464-NODE-2464-length-13141-cov-10.358704_pt1 | contig 13141 bp, 14 predicted proteins | sample MGYA00521266_ERZ889078 | MGnify/ENA primary metagenome ERZ889078 (study PRJEB32303, sample SAMEA104408618) | aquatic metagenome | biome: Brackish water; feature: Pelagic; material: water | place: Baltic Sea | collected 2014-06-16T06:34:00 | depth 76,534 m ...
ACATACGATACCAGTGACCTTTGGCTTTGGCCTGACTTCTGGACGGGCGGTGTAACCGCGGATTTGTTAGAATTATACAATATCGTTTTTGAGATCACCAGTACGGGAACGTGGGGAGATTTCACCGATCATTATGATATTGTTCAAGACTGGCTGACTGAAGGGAATAAACGATATTTTCTTGCCGGTGATGAAGCCTTCGGATTAATAAATGGCACTTGGGCAGATGAAGAATTTGCACCCGGTACATTCTTCAACGATATGGGTATTTCACATAGTTATAATGATCTGGCTGGTGGAGGTATTTCTGAGTTAAACGCTGTTGAAGGCGATCTGATATCTGGTGATCTGTATGATGGGATTTTAGCCTTAGACGATGGAAGTGTGTTGATGTATGATCCTGGATATGAAATAGGTCTCACGAATTGGCTGGATGGATTTGAACCAACAGACGATGCGACACCATTTTTATTTGATAATACATCAGGATATGCCGTGGGCGTTCACAAACAATGGTCGAATGGCAATCGAACCGTTATCTGTGGATTTGATCCGCTATCATTGAATTCCACACCCACGTATGTCTGGTGGGGAGCCCATGAATCTGGTATCACAAAAAATTCGCTGGATTGGTTCTTCCAAGGTGATTGCTCCACTGGTGATCTGAATGATGATGGACACGTAAATGTGGGTGATGTGGTTTTAGCTGTGGCCTGCATACTGGGAACAATTGAAGATGGCGCTTGCGGATGTGATTTTAATTTTACCGAGCCTTTCGATGTGCTGGACATTGTGATTCTGGTGGCGTGGATATTGGAATAATTGAAAGTGATATAACATAATTAATTACCAGTTACAATCTTTACTTAACAATCCATCTAAATGAGTTCTAATCAAGAGTTTTATCCCATTTTTGAATACCAGTAAATTACCGATGTCAAATCTGATACAGATTTTCGTGAAAACTGTAAATATATCAATTTAAAAAAGAAAAACTATGACTATTAATAATATCCCCACATTTCGGCGACGATTGTCCACATTTCTATTACTTCTGATCGGTCTGATCTCCATATCCGTATTATTTGCGCAGGAAGGGGCAGAGGGGAGTCCCCCCGGATTTTTCTATTTTTGGTCTATCTCCCGTGTCTGGATGAGTGGAATTTTCACCATAATCGGATTAGTTCTCCTGATGAAATTCCGGTTAAAACGAAACACCCGTCTGATCTGGCAAGCCATCACCTTTTTTGTATTTTCCATCATCGCGATTTTACCCTGGGGAAACTTTGCAGAGGGATTGGGACTCCATCCAAGTCCGTCATGTATTTTGACAAAACCATTTCTCTGGCATGAAATACCACTGGGATTTATTTCGATTATTGTATCCATCTTGTTATTATCTGTAATCGGTTCAAAAATGTTTTGCGGGTGGGTATGTCCGTTGGGTGCATTACAGGAATTGATCAATCGAATCTCATTTGGTAAAAAACGGAATAAAAAGCTCAAAATTAAACTACCTTTTAAAGTGACAAATACGATCCGTATTCTCGTTGCTATCGTTTTTCTACCCATCGCATTCTTTTCCGGTGTGAGTATTTACGACTATTTCAATCCCTTTGAATTTCTGCATTGGGGATTCGATTTATACCTGATCTTTGTTATGATCATTACGATGGTGGCAGCATTATTTATTTATCGTCCATTCTGCTATTTAATTTGTCCCATGGGTCTGGTCACTTGGATGCTGGAGCATGTATCATTTCTAAAGATCAGGTTTCATCAGGATAAATGCACGGACTGTAAGATTTGTGTAAGAAAAACCGAATGTCCCACCGTTCAGCCTATCATGGATATGAAAACCATCCGCCCTGATTGTCATGCTTGCGGTAGATGCGTCGAAGTCTGTCCAGAGGATGCGCTTACTTTCGGACGCTGATCTGAATTTTCCAAATTCAATACTGTCTTCACGGAAAAGTGGGTTTGCTGATCAAAAATAATTTGGAATCAGAGAAAAAAATTGTATAGAAACGTATGAGGGTTGAGTGGAATTATCACAGTTATTTATTATTGGGATAACCAATAGAAGAGCAAAGTGAATGCAGACAAAAGCTGAAATTATGATAATGCTACGATTTTTCATCTATTTATACTCCTGCTTTAGAAGCCCCCTAACGCCTGAACTCACAGACGCATTGTCCAATTGTTATTTTTTCTAAAATATTTACCATGTCTCAATACCTATAATTCATCGAAACACTTACCGCGTTCTGTGCAGTGAAAGTTAGAGTAAATGTGTGAGAATTAATAAAAGCACAATAAATGATATTTAATATAGGATTTCATTGATCAAACTTATAATATCCAAAATGTTTATCGAACCATCAATGTTAAAATCGGCACAATTACACTCATTTCCTGAATCAATATCCATGATACAGTTTATGGTCGAAAGGATATCTAAAACATTTATTTCTCCATCCCAATTCACATCCCCTTGAAGAGGGTTGCATTCAAGGTAGATTTCACATTGTTCTTCTGTCAAAAGATAAATGCCAATCTCATATTGTGCCACCAGGTGATAACAATAGGTGTTGCCATATTCGCCAATACTATCTATAAAATAATCTTCATCGCCTCCGACTGAAGCATATTCAACACCATCTTTATAAATTATTATTTCAAACGGATCAGTTCCCAAAATCTCTGGAAACTCCCACCAGACGGCTACATAAGATGGACCATTGCCAATATTCAATTCAATTTCGGTTTCACAATCTGTAGATGAGCAAACAGTATTTGATGGATTCGAATGAATCCCATAGTAATCTCTGGCAGTAACATAGTAACAGTAATCAATCCCGGGGTAAATATCGGAATCAATAAAGTTAGGATCGCCTGTGATTCCTCTGTATTGAGAATTTTGATAAATTGTATAAACTAAAAATGTTGAATCTTGAACTTCGTCCCAAGTCAGTTGAAATGTGCAGCTTTCATGAATGATTTCTAAATTTTGTGGTGCATCAATCCCAAGGAGGAATACTTGAAATACAATTGAGATAAATAGTTTTCTAATCATTTATTTATGACTCTAACGGCCAAAGCTCACGGGCGCTTACTTCCATTTGTTGATTTAGTTAAAACTTTCTTCACAACCTTCAAAATCATGATTTTCACGGTACAGCTTGTAGCGTCCGGTGGAGCGCTAGTTAGGCCAATATCTCGTTCACAACTATGTTATTTGCTTTTAACCGTACTCCATTAGCATCTCGAGATAAACCAACACTAACCAAGAGAACTATCCCATGGAATACATACAGCAAAAAGATTAAAATTCCCTTAAGTGAATAAAGTACCATTGGGAAATAAAAATTGACTGAAAATGCATAATACTCTAAGAACAGTGCAAATTCTGCAAAATACATCATTGCAATAATTAAAAATGACTCACCTCTCTCAACATAAAAAAGTACTAATGCAGTTGAGAGTAATATAAATGAAACAATTGTCAGAAAAATGGAATAAAAACCACCATAGGACATCCATGCACTTACGTAAAATAGTGTATAGAGTAATGAGTTGATAAATTTTAGCCATAAACCAAATTTCAGAAGTTGATATGTGTGATATGATTTATAAACAAGTGGGCATTCCTTCACTGCTTCAATTATCTCAAGATACTCTTCACGATTATTTTCTCCAGAGTTTTTGTCAAGGATTTCAGTATTGCTTAAGCCACCCTGAATGTCACTGTACACTAACTTAACAATATCTGGAAACTGAATTGAATTTTTGAGTTTATTCTTTGAAAACATCAAAATTGACCTAACGAGGTAGCTCTGCGGCGTGAAAGTAATTTGTAAAATTCATTGTGAGTAAAATTAACATATTTAATCTAAAATTCCTCATTTTCACGCTACCTGCCCATCACGTCCGTAGCAGCGCGTGTTAGGTAAAATTTATTCATAAAAATCAATTCTAACTTGTCTAACAACTTCATCCTTATCTATTTCGCCTTCTCTCCATCTTATAAACAAATCGTTTCCTTTATCGTTCATTTGGAACGATGCTGTAGTACTACCAATTACTTTTGAAACATATTTTTCAGTCTCAATTAGCAAATCAGTGAAGCCAGTCCACCATTCACTATTTTCTATTGTTTTTGTAGGATCTTTTAAACAATGCAAATAATTGCCTAATCTACCATAAATATTATTTAAATAGTCTAAATCAGGGATGAAAATGAATTCCCCAATTCCCATTGCTTCAAAATAAATATTTATAAACTCTAGTTTCTTTAAGAAATCAGGTTCTATCTCCAAAATTGTGTTAGCTAGATCTTTAATTCGATATAGCTTCTCAAATTTTCGTGGTAGATTATCAATGTTAAGCAAGTACAGTTCATCAAATAAAATTCTTTCGATACAATTCCTATAATCTAATGCACTATAAAACAGAAGGTCATGAACATTTGATTTTTGGAATTCTTCAAAAATTTCTTTTCCACGCCAAAAATAATCACTTGGTAAAATTTTGTACTGATGATTCAAAATATTTTACCTAACTAACAATTATGACGAATTTTTCGTCTGTTCATTTTCTGTTTATTCAGAATTCTATTTTTCATTTTCTTATCCTCTTAAATGACCTGAATAAGTGGTCAAATCTCGCTAAATCCAGGAGTAAATTATTCCTAATAACATGACAAAGGGATATTCTCAATAACAAAATCATGCGAATTGCCATATGAACCGTGAGGTAGAATTTTCTATTTCTGCATCGGTAGATAATTGGGTGAACCATGTGTTTCGTGGTTGAATATGCATGTTATCTCCTTTTTATAGGATAAAAATTTAATGCATATTTTTTATTCTACACAAATAAACATAAGGTGAAATATTTTGTTAAAGTTTGTCAGTAGAAAATTTTCACTTTTACCCATAGACAGAATATTTGATGTCACCAGATATTTTGTAACCAAAATGTAAACTCCTTCTCAAACCCATAACGTTAACAAGGAAAATAATGTGGACATGAAAATTTATTTCCCAGGTGGAAAAAAAGTATACGCAGATTTTAACGGATTCACTCACAAAACCGATCAACCAGCAAGAGGTGGTGGAGAGGGTTCCGCGCCAGCGCCCTTCGATCTGTTCCTGGCATCCATGGGAACCTGTGCCGGTATTTATGTATTGGGATTCTGCCAACAGAGAAACATAAACACAGAAGGCATGGAATTGGAACAGTCGTTGAGTGTGAATCAAGCTACCGGATTGGTAGATCGGGTACACATCCAAATTAACTTACCTGCTGATTTCCCCGAAAAATATGCGGATGCTCTCATTCGTGTGGCGCAATTGTGTGCCGTGAAAAGACATCTTGAAAATCCACCGGAATTTAAAATCACTACTCGAATCAAGAACTAAACTCACTATTTTGGAAAAAAAATTAAACCCGACTAAAATTATCTTGTTTTGTATTTTCGGGTGGGGTTAGTTTTTTGCCACATGAAAAGTTTCGTAAATATCACCTTAAACCCCGCAGCATGTTGTTGTTGTTGTACTAATTATGTGACGACCGTGCCGGTGTAGGTGATTCTTAATCCCATTAATGAACCCCCCTTGCCGTCACGGTAGGAGGGGTTTTTTGTTTTAGAGAGAGATACAATGAGCATTTTAGACATTATTGGAAATACACCTTTGTTGGACTTAACCGACTTGTTTCCCGGTCGATCCCGTATCACCGTCAAAGCAAAAGCGGAGTGGCGGAATCCCGGCGGTTCGTTGAAAGACCGACCTGTAAAAAGGATGCTGACACGAGCTATCGAGTCCGGACGATTGACCCGTGACAAGATCATCCTGGATTCCAGCAGCGGAAATGCAGGTATCGCCTACGCCATGTTAGGGACGGCGCTGGGATACAGGGTTCAATTGGTGATCCCAGGAAATGCCAGCAATGAACGTAAACAGCGCATCCGGTCTCATGGTGCAGATATTATCGAGACTGATCCACTTGAAGGATATGACGAAGCGCTCCGATATGTGCATCATTTATATGAAAGCCATCCTGAAAAGTATTTTTTCTGCGACCAATATGCCAATGATGACAATTGGTTAGCCCATTATGAAACGACAGCAGAAGAAATGATCGTTCAGGCAGATGGTGAGATCACCCATTTTGTGGGGAGTGTGGGTACCGGCGGATCCATTACAGGTATTGGGCGACGATTGAAAAATAAATACTCAAATGTTCAAATCATCGGTGTGCGACCGGAAGTATGGCCAGGTGTGGAAGGGCTAAAACCGTTAGGTTCTCCCGGAGATATTGTACCGAAAATATTTGATGAATCCATCATTGATCATTGGGTGGATGTGACAGCAGATGAAGCCAAGGAATGGTGCGGTAAAATGGCTAGAGTAGGATTATTTGTGGGGCAGTCTTCAGGGGCATATCTGGCAGGTGTTTCCAAAGTGGTGGAAAATCTGGGTTCAGGAAAAATCATCACTCTTTTAAATGATCTGGGTGATCGGTATTTTAGTACCGGATTGTGGAAGGAAAATTCACAACTCACTAACATCCATGCGCCCCAATTTATCCATCAACCTGAGGCCGAACTAATTATTAACAAGGTTAACTCCTTGCAAGTGACACCATGAATGAGATTCGACTATCCGGTGATATCGCCAGTCAATTTTGCAGGCAGGCTGAAGCAGAATATCCCTATGAATCCTGCGGGTTTTTATTGGGTACATTTGATGATAGAGGGGCAGATGTCAGTGAATACTTGCCAGGCAAGAATATTAAATCTTCAAATCGGGAACGCCGGTTTTTGATTGATCCCATGGATTATCAGAATGCAGAGGATGAAGCCGAATCAAGAAATTTATCCATCATTGGGATTGTTCATTCACATCCCGATCACCCGGATATTCCCAGTGAGTTTGACCGTGATCATGCCTTTCCCGGATTCAGTTATGTGATAATTTCTGTGAGAAAGGGAAAATCAGAAAGTTACCGATCTTGGCAGCTCAGCCATGACAGACAGGGTTTTCAACAAGAAACAATTAAAATTAAGGAAAATTTGTGAACGAAATTCAAGTAGATCAAGTACTGGATTGCCGGGGGCTGTCTTGTCCGCTCCCAATAATCAAAACTTTTAAGGTTATCAATGAATTGCAGGGAGGGGAAATATTAAAGATCATGACCACGGATCCTGGTTCAATAAATGATTTTAACGCCTGGTCCCGACAAACGGGAAATCCCATCGTACAGCAGAGTGAAGATCCTTCAATTGGTGAATTCTTCTTTTTTGTTCAGAAAAAGGTAAATTAATCCATGGCAGACCGGAAAAAAATGGCATTGATTGCTTCGAAAGGAACTTTGGATTGGGCATATCCTCCGTTTATTCTGGCTTCAACTGCAGCAGCGCTTGATATGGAAGTGAAAATATTTTTTACTTTTTACGGACTTACCCTGTTAAAGAAGAAAATCACTGCTAAAGTAGCTCCGCAAACAAACCCAGCAATGCCCATGAAGCTTCCCTTCGGACCAGAATTTGTACAGGGGCTTAACATCCCTCTGCCGAATGTATTGATGGGTAACCTTCCTGGTTTTGAAACAGCTGCCACCATACTGATGAAGGAAACCTTTAAAAAGAAAGGTGTTGCAACCGTGGAAGAATTGCGTTCAATTTGCATTGAGTCGGGTGTGGAACTCATTAGTTGTCAGATGACCATGGATGTATTTGGATTCAGTACAAATGATTTTATAGAGGGTATCACGGTTGGTGGTGCTGCAACTTTTCTGGATTTTGCTGCCGGTGCAGATATCCAGCTTTTCATTTAAAATTTTACCGGAAGAATTAAGGAGTTAAACATAATGAGTCGATTGCGTATTCCATCTCCACTTCGCAGGTTCACTGGAGGTGCATCAGTATTGGATGTGACTGGTTCATCCATAAGAGAAGTACTGGCGGAGCTGTTCTCTATTCACCCGGATTTAAAACAGCATTTATTGGCTGAAAACGGAGAGATCAGGAATTTTGTGAATTTGTATGTAAACGGAGATAACATCAATCAGCTGGATGGCATGGAAACGGTTTTAGAATCCGGTGCGGATGTGAGGATTATACCCGCGATTGCAGGAGGAAGTGAAAACTCACTCCCACTTTTGTACCCAAAGGAGTTTATCCGTTACAGTCGTCACCTGCACCTGCCGGAGGTGGGAGTCGACGGTCAACGAAAGTTGAAAGCGGCTAAAGTATTGATCGTTGGAACGGGAGGTTTGGGCAGCCCAGTAGCGCTGTATCTCGCAGCCGCAGGCGTGGGGACCATCGGGTTAGTGGATTTTGATGTTGTGGATATTTCCAACTTGCAACGGCAGATCATTTTTGGCGTTAGTCACGAGGGGTGTTCCAAAGTCCAATCTGCCAAAAGCCGATTGAAGGATCTCAATCCGCATGTGAATGTAATTGCTCACGAAATACCTTTACAATCAGACAACGCTCTGGAGATTATCGAACAATATGACCTGATTGTGGATGGCACGGATAATTTCCCCACCCGATATCTGGTGAATGATGCGTGTATCCTATTGAAAAAACCGTATGTTTATGGGAGTATTTACCGATTTGACGGACAAGTATCCGTGTTTAATTACGAGGGGGGACCTTGTTATCGTTGTCTTTATCCCGAACCGCCGCCACCCCACTTGGTGCCCTCATGTGCGGAGGGGGGGGTGCTTGGGGTGCTACCCGGGATTATCGGGACGCTCCAGGCAAACGAAGCATTGAAAATTATCCTGGAGATCGGACAACCACTCTCCGGTAAAATTATGATATTCGAAGCGCTTGACAGTGAATTTACTGAACTGAGGGTGAAACGAAATCCGAATTGCAAGATCTGCGGAGATCATCCTGAAATTAAACAACTCATTGATTACGTGGAGTTTTGCGGAGTGCCTGGTCAATTATTAAAAAAAGAATTTGCTGATATTACGGTTCGGGATTTAGCTGAAAAATTTGAAAATCAATCCACTTTCAAACTCATTGACGTGCGCGAGGAATTTGAATTGAATATCTCTCAGCTACCTGGCGCCATACATATCCCTACACATGAATTACCTTCGCGATTGGATGATTTGAATCCAGAAGAAGAAGTCATCATTTTTTGTAGAACGGGTGTCCGATCAGAACAAGTATGTGAATTTTTAGCAAATCATCAATTTAAAGATGTAAAAAATCTTCTGGGCGGGATCAATGCATGGGCAAAAGAAATAGATCAAACTTTACCGACATATTAAATATCATTTTCAAATTATAAGCAAATTCTGTTATTGACCCGGTATTCCAAGATTTGCCAGTTCATCAGCCCGTTCGTTTTCTGGATGACCCGCATGACCCTTCACCCAGTTCCACGATACTTCATGATTGCGGGATTTTTCATCCAAGGCAATCCAAAGTTTCTGGTTTTTCACCGGTTTTTTTGCGGCGGTTTTCCAGCCATTTTTTTTCCAGTTGTGAATCCACGTAGTAATTCCATTTTTTACGTAGGAGGAATCAGTGGTTATGGTCACTTTACAAGGTTCTCGTAGAAGAGATAGAGCTTCAATCACCGCTGTCAGCTCCATGATATTATTTGTGGTCAAGGAAGTCCCACCTTTGATCTCCTTTTCCCGTCCTACAAATCTTAATATCGCACCCCAACCACCGGGTCCCGGGTTACCTTTACAGGCTCCGTCCGTGAAAATCTCTACTTCTTTTAACTGTTTATGCATGACTTAATCTAAAAACAACACTCCTTTGATTAATAACAGTATATCCGGTTTCCGTTCATTAAATCCAAATAATTAATCATATTTCAACACCTCATTGAACAGAAAGGAAACCGTAATTTTAGCCAATGGAAAACTTAATAAAACCTGAATTATTATCTCCCGCAGGGAATCTCCTCAAACTGAAATATGCGTTGGCATATGGTGCAGACGCAGTTTATGCTGGTGTCCCGAAATTTTCACTCAGAACACGTGAAAATGATTTTGATGAAAAAACACTTCAGCAGGGAATCCAATACACTCATGAATTGGGTAAAAAGCTCTACCTAACCTTGAATATTTTCGCTCATAACACCAAAATCAATTCATTCCTCAAAGAACTTGAAAAAGTAGTTCAATGGAAACCAGACGGATTGATCATGGCAGACCCGGGACTGGTGGATATCGCTCTAAAAAGATATCCTGAAATTCCTATTCACTTATCTACTCAGGCAAATGTGACCAATTGGACCACCGTTCAGTTTTGGCGGGATTTGGGAGTGAAGCGAATTATCTTATCCCGGGAGCTCAGCATCAAAGAAATTAGGGAAATCCATGAGCAAGTACCAGATGTTGAGTTGGAGTGTTTTGTACATGGAGCAATCTGTATCGCCTATTCAGGACGTTGCCTCATCACCAATTACATGAATCACCGAGATGCCAATCAGGGAACCTGTACAAACTCCTGCAGATGGCAGTATTCGGTGGAGGAAGATCCTGAAAGTATGAGAGCGCAGGAAGAATCACAGAAATCTGCATTTACCTCAGGAAATCCAATCCCCAATAATCTGATTGTCCGCGAAGAACATCGTCCAGAGGAAAAATTTTCTCTTCAGGAAGACTCGTACGGGACGTACATGTTTAATTCCAAAGATCTTTGTGCTGTTGAATTATTGAAAGAATTACGCGACTCGGGAGTAATTAGTTTTAAAATAGAAGGCAGGACAAAATCAGAGTATTATGCTGCGATGGTCACTCGTCCATATCGAAAAGCTATTGATAATATCGCTGCAGGAAAACCATTTGACCCCACAAATTTGGAAGATCTTCAGGCACTATCCAACCGAGGATATACAACTGGATTTTATACACGGAATCCCCGAGAATTCGGTGAGAACTATCATGATTCTCGTTCTCTGGAGAGAACTCATAAAGCGGTGGGGATGGAATGTACATATGATGAACAAAATAAATATCTGGAATTTGAAGCTAAAAACCGAATTACTATCGGAAGTGAAGTGGAAATTGTTACTCCACTAAAAACGGAAAAATTTATTATTCATGAATTGTTTGACATGAAGCATAATAGTGTTGATGCCGGACACGGTGGGGCAGGGAGATATGGATTTCACTATCCTTCCAATCCAGGTAATTTTGCTGTCATCCGTCGAAAACTCTATCCTCATGAAACTCATCATTGAAATCCACAAATACGGAATAGATAAAATATAAATGTAAGATAAGCTTTCTTGGAAATATTTATTGATATTTATTGCTTTTGAAAAAGAAAGATTTTATTTATTACACAGATATAATATGCGAATTAACCTTCAGATAAGACACTGTAAATAAAAGTGTTATAGCAAATTTGATCACAATATCCTGTGATCTGTTTTTATCTTATCGGAAAAATATGGTCGTATATAATTTAGTAGGGGATTCTACTTTTTTTCTTTATTGAAATATTATTATATTTGCCATTATGGCTAAGGAACTAACACTAGATAAACTCACGTTGGCGGCGAAAACGCTCAAGGTACTGGCCCATCCAGTACGAATGAAAATTGTTGAATTTCTGGGTGATGGTGAACAGAACGTAAGTTCTATCCAGAAGCATATCAGGTTACAACAAGCTGTTACCAGTCAGCATCTCAAATTGCTATTGGTTCACAATCTTGTTAACAAACGCCGGGAGAAAAATTTTATTTACTACCGGAAAAACACTGATATCATCGCAGGAATCATCAATTGCGTTCGAGACTGTACTCCTGGTAAATAAGAGTTAACAGTTTTCGATACCCATCTTTAGTAGCCAGAACCGGTTTAGCAAACTACTATTCTTGGTTTTGGCTACTATGATGGGTGACTTCTCTCCTCATCCTTAAAAAATCTCCATTTTTATTCACCATCTTCTGTAACTTTTTACCTTAAACATAATCTAAAATCCAGCACTGTCGTTCTGATCAGTTTTGTGGTGGTGTGAAAACTCAATCACTAGTAATATTTAAACTAATCGTGCAAACTCATAAAGAATGGTAATTATAACAAATTTACAATGGAGCCTAAAATGTCATACGGGTATTTTCGAATTTTAAAAGATGATTTTAATCAGATCGATCAACGAATACGGGAAACGTTAGCAGAAAACGGATTTGGTGTTATTACAGAAATTGATGTACGCCAAACTATGAAAAACAAATTGGATGTGGAGTTTAAGCCATACAAAATACTGGGAGCGTGTAATCCTCAGTTTGCACATCAAGCATTAACACTTGAACCCGATATTGGACTTCTATTACCTTGCAATGTTATCATTGAAGATAATCAGGATGGGACCGTCCGCGTCGGAGCGATTGATGCTGAAAAAATGTTAGATATTACAGGAAGAGAAGACCTTATCGGTTTTGCTAGAGAGGTTAACATTCTGTTAAAAAAATCAATTGATACAATTTAGCTGTACAATATAAACGATCAATAAGGAGTATTTAATTGCCCATTTACGAGTATAAATGTAATTCCTGCGGTAAAGTTTTTAATACACTAGTACTTTCTTCTTCTGTACCTGACTCCGATGTCAATTGTAACTACTGTAATAAAAAAGAAGTCAAACGTTTGCTAACTACAAAAATTTCATTTGGAAACACAACTACTACTTCGAAACCAGCAGGCTGCAGGGCTCCAGCTGGTAGTTCCTTCGGCTGAGGATAATTAAATTAATCGTCATCAGTTTGATGACAAACATAATAAATTTTGGTTCAGTATTTTTGCTGTAAAACGAATTATGCGCAACGGAAAATGAAATACAGAACTTGGAAATTAATCCATAGATACTCATTCGGATCATGGAAATGGTTTATGATCATGACGAGTATAATATTAATTATTATATCAATCACAGGTATAGTATTAATTCACGAGCATGACACTCATTTTTTTTCAAGAACTCGAATCACCACCTCAATCCTACCTCCCCAATATCAATATCGATTAGATACAATGAGACAAGCACAGGGAACTACGTCTAGTTTTCAGAAGGATGCAAACTCAGTCCCATTGTCTTGGCTAATGTATGATTTGCATTCTGGAACGTTTTTCGGAAAGTGGGCATGGATCT
>ERZ889078.2467-NODE-2467-length-13136-cov-10.699641_pt1 | contig 13136 bp, 17 predicted proteins | sample MGYA00521266_ERZ889078 | MGnify/ENA primary metagenome ERZ889078 (study PRJEB32303, sample SAMEA104408618) | aquatic metagenome | biome: Brackish water; feature: Pelagic; material: water | place: Baltic Sea | collected 2014-06-16T06:34:00 | depth 76,534 m ...
TCCTGGGCATCCTCGGACTCCCAGAAGTAATCCTCGTGAAGGCTGTGCTTCTCTTTGATGGAATCTCCGCCGTAGGCCCTGGTCGGCTCGCGCCCGCCTTTCCACTTCAAGGGCTTGCCGTCCAGCGTCTTGATGGTGACGGAGTACGTGGACAGGTGGTGGGGAAGTGGCTCAGATACCATCTGGCCGTCAGCAGAGTCGCTGATTTTCACGCCGTGGATCACATCGTTGGCGAGTGCAATCAGATTTCTCGGCTGATTAGCCATGTCCGTCAAGAACAAGGCGCGGCGGCTGGCAAGCTCATCTAAGCGAGCTGCTACATAAGCCCGCTTTTCGGAATAGCCGCTGTACCTGCTCTCTTCTGGAAACAGGTCAGGCGCGGTGTAATCACCGATGAACTTTTTTGAGTGGGAAGTTTTGATGAGGCCCATTGACTACGCTCCTATATTCGGTCGCTGCCGGAAGTATAGCCCTGTGCCTCCGGGGGTGTCTACTGCTAATCCCTAGGACGCGGGGGCAACCGCGATGAAGTCCACGGTAGCGCCGAGCGCGGTCCCGTTGGCGACCTGAGACAGCCCACCAACGGAAGCGTTGATGTTGCCGACGTACAGGGCAGCCACGGTGCCAGCAGCCACGGTGCCGCCGCTGTGGACGAAGGTGTACCCGCTGGCCGAAGACGAGATCACAACGGTCGGGACCTCTGAACTCTTGAGGTAGTTGCTGATGTTCATCAGCGGGTTCGCGGCCTGGTCGTAGGTGGCGAAGGTGACCCGCCCTCGGATCTCCTTCTCGCCGTTGCCCTTCAGGTTCTCGCTCAGGACGTTGAGCACACATGCAGTCGAAGCCATTTTTTTATCCTTTTCAAGCCCCGACCCACGTTTGTGAGCCGGGGGTTATCTGCTTAATTACGTGGTCAGACCGGTGAGCTTGCCCTGCTTCTTGGGGTTCCGGCACACGAACGCATACGCCATGATCATGTCGTACACATCGGAGTCGCCAGAGCGGCCACGGAAGTAAACCTCGAGCATGCGGTGGGCCTTGAACTCAAAGTTGCGCCCGGTCCTGTCCAGCATCAGCAGCACGGAGCTGGTGAGGTCGGGCATCATGAGAACGGGCACGCCGTTGAACATCTGGTTAGACATCTGAGAAGCCGGGTCACCGGGGGCAAACATCTTCATGCCGGGCTGGCCGCTGATGTTGTAGTGCTTCTGCCCCTGGGTCGGGGACGTGATGACGATGTCGGGCTTGGCCGCGATCTCGGCGTCGATCATATCGAAATACATCGTCGACATGGCGTCGAAGCTCAGGTCTGCGTTAACGGCAGTCTCGCTGCTGTCAAACCAGTCGCCGCCACGGGTCACGCCCGCATATGCGCTGGTGGAGTCCACGGCGGTGAGCAGGCCGGTGGAGCCGGTCAGCGCGGTGGTGGTGGCCAGGTCAACGAGGTCAGCCTGAAGACCGTCGCTCTCAAGGGCCACATGATCGCCGTAGCCGCTGTTTTTCAGGGCGGCGCGGGCCGAGCCGGTGATCTTCATGGTGCCGACGAGGTTTGTCCAACTCACGGCGGCACGCTGGACAGCCTGGTAACCGGCATCCGGAAAGGCGTCGTGCTCGTTGAACGTCTTTACGCTGTCGTTTGGGGCGCTGATGACATTCCACCGGTAGGCGGTGTCACCGTCAGACTCGCCGCCGTCCAGGAAGTGCTGGAACAGCCGGTTATTGCGGAAAACCGCATCGTTCATGGTAGGGGCGACGATCGTGCGGATGTTGTTCGCTGCCCGGGTAGTATCAAGACCGCTCATTTATTCTTTCCTTTAACGCGTGTGCTGGATTACCATTCCACGGCCTTGAGCGCGGCGTTTCTTCCTTCACGCGTGCCAAGGTCTGGTCCGGTCTGTCGCCGTCCGCCGGTTCCATTCGGGCGGGCTCCCCCACCTTCGTCTCCGGTTGCCTTCTTTAAGAACGGCTTTCTCTCCAGCAGTTCGGTGATCAAGTCACCAATTTCGCTCCCGTGGGCAGGACTCCCGTCATCGCCAAGAACGGTAACCGTGTAATCATCCTCGGTCTTCAACCGGCCTCGGATGTGTAAATACACGGACTCAGGATCAACAGACAGTTCAGCGGCCTTTGAAAGGACCGCAGACCTGGTCAGGCTGTCAACGAGTTTCCCATGCGCCAAATCAAACTTCGACTTCAGTGACTCATGCGCCTTTTCCAGCTCGCTTTTTTCCCTGGCAATCTTCTTCAGATCGGCGTGTGTTTTATCCTCGCCTTCCAACTTCTGGAGAATATCGTCAGTCAGCCCATTCTGTTCCCGCCACGTTGAAACGGCGTCCTCGCGTGCCTGCTCGAGCTTTTTTTCACTCGAAACCCGGTCGCGCTGAAGCCGATCCGCAACGAAGCGGTTTACTTCATCCTGTGTGTACGTTTTGACTCTGGGGGTCTGCTTTTCCCCACCCGCGCTAGCATCCGGCGCGTTCCCGTCCTGATTTTCCGCATCAGTAAGCGTGGTTTCATCGGGCATGGGCTAAAGGTAGCCCGTAGCACTCGCCCTATACAATTTGTTTTGTACTGCTTACTTTTGGTCAAAAAAGAGTTTATCTGACCCGCGCGTCTTTCGGAGGTTATGGTATCGCTTGTCTTCACGCTCTGCAGACCGCTCTTTAAATCCAGCGGCCTTTGTTTCGTGAATTACGCTTCCATCTACGGAGCTGGTGACGGCTGGGCCGTCTGGCGTGTCAAGGTGGGCTTCAGGTGCTCCGAACTCAATTTGACCACGGTAATATTCCGGATTGGTCGGCCAGTCGAAGATCCTACACCTGGTGCGGAGGCCCCCGTTACATGCTGCGGTGTGCGCTGTTTTTTTCTTGCAGGCCGAACATAGAAGGATCGCCTTCATCGTGTTCAGGCTGTCCACCCACACGTCTGGTTCCAGCGTCCCGCACTGTTTGCAAACCATGTCTCTGATGGCTGGCATTATCCGGCCTCTGGAACTTCAGTTGCAACGGTCTCGGTTTCCCTGACTTCTGGAGCGGCCCGCTCTGACTTCGCCGTCTCAATAGCCCGCTGGATCTCCGCGTCCATTCCGCGCAACGTGGCATCAACTATCTTTTGGTCCACACCCTTTTCCTTGAGCATGTTCGCAACAATGGGCTTTGCCAGGGTGATCATGGACGCCTGCGGAACGGCACCATCAACGCTACCGAGCTGGAGCAGTTCGTTGATCTGTGCGCTGGTCCCCTTCGTATCGAAGTTGCGCGGATAGTTGACGGCAGGCGGTTCTCCCATGGATTTGCCTTCCAAGGCCGCCACCATATCAAGGCATGCCTGGTCAAACTCCTCGGTGGACTGGGACAGGACGGACAACATGGTCAGTTTGTCCTCAGACTCGCGCATGATGGCATCGGCGCTGCGCTCCTCCTTGGAATATTCGGCCCTGCCTCGCCCGATTCCCATCTGCTGGCGGGCCAGGTGGATGCGCTTTTCAATTCGGTCCCATTTGGCGTTGACCAGGTCGGAACCTGGGGAGACGTAGACAGGAGCACCGCCAGGGGGGCCCTGGAAGGCCACGTCTGCCCCGATATCAATTGGGCCCATGCCCCCGCCCTCTTCCACGGGCAAGTAAAGCAGGGCGAACGCCTGGACGTCCTCGAGCACCCCAAGCTGGGAATACAGGTTGAAGATTTCTCGGTCCAGGTCAATGGCATCACCAATCGGGCTTTCACACTCCCAGATGTGCTCTCGGCTTGACCAGTGGGTGGCCAACTGGACGCGGCCATAGTTGCGCTCCCTTCCAGCATCAATCGTCCAATTTTGCTTCTTCTCGTCTCCGAGGTTGCGCCAAAGTTCCCATCCGTCCCGGCGAAGGACTCTGTATTGTACCTTGGGATTTGTCGGGTATGGGTCAGTTGGCCCGCGCATGTCGTCGTCGGGTTCTGTGATGCGGACCCACTCCAGGGCACCGTGGTAATCCACCTCCCAATCTTCAATACACAGGGGTGAGACCGGAACCAAATATGCCCGCTCCCCGCGCTGGGTCTGCTCGTATCTGCTGACTGCTTTTGAATCGAAGTAGGGTCGATCTGCCATGGCATGGTAGCGGCCAAAGTTTAGGGACCGAGCCAACGTCTCGCGAATGAAGGCGTCATAGTTGGTCCCTGCCATGTCCACGTCTTTCATCCACGCTGCCCACTCCTCGGACATCTCGCCGCGAGTGGGGCCCACCCTGAGCACGCCAGCTGCTAGGATGTTGTTGATCGGGCGGTATACCGGGATGTGGACTGCCTTGAGTCGCCGGGTCAGGTAGTGCGACGGCTCCTCCCTTTCATTCTTCCACAGGTACGACTTTTCAGAGGACGTCGTTTTGTATGTCTGGTTGATCCCTGACGCTGCGTCGTCGGAACCCACGGCCAACTTTGGAGGCTCAACCGTTACCGTGAATTGTGTTTTGTACCTATCGGGAGAGATGACGTTTTGACCGCCGCGCCAGAAGTCCTCGGACATAACCCAGCGCCAATACATGCGTTCATAGGACGGGTGGACGTGGTCAAATGTAACCTGTGTTTCGCTCATCGCAGTGAATATCCTGTTGGTCCAGACGTTATCCTAGCAGCCGGGTAAAAATAACTTACCACATACCGCAACGCGTCCACAACATGGTCAATTCCCATGGACTTATCTATCTTCTTGCCGTTCTTCATCCAGAAGCACGCCTGCAGACCGTCTGAAAGTTCCTCACATTCCGGCATCCTCACGAACAACGACGGCTCACCCTCTGTCGGCGCCAGCTTCGTCAGCACGTCCGTTACACTGTCGGTTTGCCACGGGTTGCGCTTCGGATGAAACACGCGCATTCCCTCGGCCCGCATCTTCCCCCGTGGGCCCTTTCCGCTGGCCGCGTCGATTATGATGCAGGAGTTACCATATCCTCGCTCCTTCAACTCGCTGGCCAACTTCCCGCTGTGACCCTTGGCCTGGACAATATCCCACGCGACCATCACCTCTCGCGTCCCGCCGACGGCTCTCTTAACAGGGCCATCCCTGGTGACGCGTCCAGCAGTTCCACCTGTGTTGACCGGGATCCTGAACACCTTGCAGACCACGGCATAATTAGGCCAGTCATAGTTGGGATCAACGCCGATAATGTATGGCATGGAGAGGTTCAGCCGCTTTTTGACCACGTCCGCCGTGACGTCCACGGCATCGGGAATGGGCCAGGTTATCCCGTGGATGTCCGGATCGAACTCAGGGAACACCAGCGGGATATCATCACGCGGGACGAACTCGGCAAGAACCTCCTGACGGTAGCGGCGGCTGTCCATCTGGCTCCGCATCGCCGCCCACGTTTTTGGGTCAATGAATGGATTTTCATCTGACGGGAAGGAGTGGAGTCCAATGGTAATTTCACAATCCGGGTCGTTGGCCTGGGTTTCAAGCCGCTCCCACCGCTCTTGAAATTCCCCCTGTTCCGGAGTGCCAACCCCAAAGAGTTGCTGGTCTCGCTCTGGCCCCACCCGCAGCGACCCCCATGCGATGTCGATGGCTTCGTCTGTCTGATCCTTCTCTTCGTCCAGGGCAATCCATGCGCAATCGTAGGACCGCAGCGAATCGGGTTTAATGGCGGACCTAAAGCGGACGGTCGAGCCCATCATGAACCGCAATTCGCGGTCGCTCTTTTTGATTCCGTCCAGTCCAGGTAGCAGCCAGGAAAGGGGGATTTTTGATAGCAACTTATGCCAGACGGTCCAATATTGATCACTAATGGGGGCCACCACCTGACCGGGAAGGCCGGGACTGTCGATTAACTTACTTATGATTTTCTCAACAAGTCCTTCTGATTTTCCTCCACCTCGCCCGCCCTTGCCGCCAACCCGCTTTGACCGGTCCTGAATAAATGCGGCCTGCCTCTCGCTACACGGAAGTATCAAAACCTCGGACGGCTCATCGCGAGTGTATCCACCCAGCCATGTATCCCAGACACCGCCATAAATCCCAAACTTGTTTTTTTCTGATCCGAAGCGCCGCCCGGTCGGGCCGGACATGTCGTGGATTTCAAACTGGAGGGCGATTTCCCTAAAGCGGTTGTCAGGGGAAATTAGAGACTCAACGCTCCTCAGTCGTCCCCTGAGTCCCAGTGCCATGCTTCCTCGCGGAAAGAATTTCCTTCAGAACATCCTCGGCCTGGCCAAGTCGCTCCTCCAGGTCCGTGGTGTCGTGGAGGTTCTTGATTGATGTTGCCGCGCTGGCCACGGCCTTAAGAGCTGCGCGGAGGTCCTGATCCATTGGGTTGATATAGACCTCGAGCGTCATTTTGGCTACAAGGCCTTCCACCCACTGGAGCGTTCCATCCCACTCCGGATAGTCCCTACCCTCGCGCTCTGCCACCGTGGCTTCCTCAATATCAAAATCAATCTCGGCCTTTAATCGGTCTGCCTCCTCGGGGCTGGGCTTCGTTACCGTACGCCGACTCCCGTCTGTGTGCTCTATTACAATTTGATAGCGGTCTTTCTTGGGGCCACGCATGATTTTAGGGCCCCAGGCCTTGCGCGGCGTTTTCCCTTTATAGTCCAAATCTTATATTCTCGTTAACTTTTGGTAAGGAAGAGTACGAAAATTGGGTTCGCGTGGAAAGAAAGGACCCCCGACGATGGTTTCGATTCCCGACCCCCCCCTGCTTTATTTGGCCTGCTGTCGGTCATGGCTGCATTGTGGGGCAGGCTTGTAGGTGGTGTCAAGGCGTCTCATCCCACACCCCCTCCCGCAACACACTCCCATCACGGCGCACGCCAATGATCGGCCTACTCATCTGCCACTCAACCGCCTTGACCTCTCGGAGCAGTACCCTGCACCTCCGCAGCGCCTCAAGCTCGTTAGGTGGCCTCGTGTCGTCCTTGCCCGTGTCCACTCCCCCCCGCTCCACATGCCCACGATTCAGCGCCTCCAGGATGGCCAGGGCTCCGGTTTTCTCTCGGATTGTGAGGGCTGGTTTCATGTTGGCTCCTTTGGGTGGTGCGGAGCGCGGTAGCTCTGGCGTGTTTCCTTGGTCCGTCATTAGTTCACGTCCGCTCCGTGGTTGGGCTTCTAGGGTGGAAGGGTCCCGGCTCTTCTCCAACTGTGACAAGTTGTCACCACAATCCGTACTGCGTACTACACACTCTATGACGATGACGATGAGTGACGATGTTTACCCTACATACAGGTATATTTGGCATTGCCAATCTCTCACGGGGTAAGGGAGTTTATCGTCATTGATCGTCATCGTCACGTACTCTTGCGCGATCCTGGTACTGGTACTGGTACTGCGCAGTAGTACTACCATGATCCAACGACAGTCACTTTCCAGGGCACGCCACCACCCTCTTTGTCCCCTGTTTCAAGCCTCATGCCGTCCACCACACGGCCTTTGTACTTGCGCAGGTAGTACCCGAGCTTGCCTGCTACTGTGCCCCGCCTGTACTCACTGATGGCCTCGTTCACCGAGTCTCTAAGGGCCTTAGCATGGTCTCCAAACACATCCCCGCTGATCTCTTCTGCAAGGTCCCTGAGCAACACAGGGGTCACCTCATAGTGATCTCTCCATGCAATGAGTAGCGCCCTGAGCGTGTCCAGGTCGCTGTCGCTCTCGTTGCGTATGCGCTCCCGGCCTGCACATGGGTCATGTAACCCAGCCCACACAATAGGAGCCCTGGCAACGCGGCTGAAGGCCTCAAATGTACCAATGGGCACCAGGTCACACTCAGGCCAGCCAGCAACAGCATGGGCCCTGCAGATGGTTAGAGCAGCGGCAACTAGCTCTGGGCGCTTCCTTGTAACCCACCTGAGCAGGTCAGGGTGGTCCCATCCTCCGCGCAACTCGGGTCGCTCACACCTGGCATCCATATCAATCGGCACCATGCGCCGCCCTGTGTCGCCCTTCACCTGTAGATTGTTACCGGTTGCCATAACCACGGCGCGGAAGGGGGCCTCAGCGTTTCCTGTCTTGCCTAGTACGCGGTCCTTGATAGTCCCGGCAGTAACGGCCGAATCAAGCGCCCCTGTGCCTAGTGTGCGGTCCACATTGTCAATGAGGAAGCACGGGTCGCCCTCCATGGCCACGGCAAGCAACCTCTTTTTTTCCTCTTCTGGTGTCTGTGCCTGAGCAAATTTTGGGGCAGGTCTGCCGGTGCCTATGATGGCGATTGCGTCTGCAAGTAGGGTCTTTCCTGTTCCTGCTGCAGTGGCGCGGATGGCGAAGATAGGCACTGGTCCTGAAATTGTTGCTCTACAGACTAGAGACAGGATGGCACATAGGGCCGCTGATTTGTCGCTTGGTTCAGTGAAGGGGAAGTCGTCGAGGCATTCCGATAAAAGGTCCAGGGCTCGGCTTGCATCCTCCTTTGTTGGCTCTGAAGGTATGGACGGAAAGTTGATGCCGCCAGGTAGATATAGAAGTCCGGTCGAGTAGTCATACCCTGGCTTGTCCAGCAGCGTCCCATCTGGCCTCAATGTTGGAGCTGCAATGATGCCCATAATTGGAGGTATCCGCCATTGGCCACGGTCTGCAATCGTAGGAGCAACCCAACCGGCCGGGAGCGTCCTCTCCCAAGGATCCTCGCCCTTCTTGCACCGCTTGTTAAATCTCCACCATGTTGCCGCTCTGGAGCACATCTCGTTGAGGTAGGGGATTGTTGCTGGCTTGATACTCATGGCCCCGGCTGGCCGCTTCTCACCCCTGGCAGATGGCTGTGCGTCCCTGGCTATCCTAACGAGACACCCTGCTCTCTGGTACAGGTTGCGCCGGGGCATATTCAGGATGGCATCCTCGGCAGCATCAACCACCTCGGTAATGTCCGGTGATATCCGAATGACAGGCTTGTGGCTCGGGTCTCCATTACCATCCGGGGCAGTGGGCCCGATATCAATGTGCTCTGCATCGGCGTGCAACTCTTCTGGGGCGTCCTCATCTGTGTGAGGTGGGGCATCATCATGTGGAGGCTGAAGTAGTTTCAGGTCCGGGGACATTGTGCGAGTGTCATCCAATGGGCTCACCTCGATGCCTGGCCATCTCAACCGCCGTAGATCGCCCCTGGTCCACGGCCATGCTTATTTCATGCTCCAGGGCCCCGTCTTCAGGATCAAACCCAAACTTTTCAGCCTCAGTCTGCATGGCCGCGATGATGCGTGAGGTGGGCCAGGTCGGCTCGTCGGCGTAGTTGTAGCCAGCAGCTCGGGCGCGGGCGAGAATGGTCTTGAGGTCTTCTAGGCGGGCTAGGGGCATTTTTAGCCGTTCCTCGCAAGAAGCGGCCCCCCGGCTCCGGCTGGTCGGCGGGCCTGGGAAGGCCACCGAAACCGGGGGGCTACATGAGATATTGAGTTTTGTAGCGGTTGCCCGCCAACCAATTAGGACTGTAAGCACACCACCCGCCCGCCGTCAACAAATATCCCGCCAATGTTCGAGGTACGCGCACCTAAGCAGCCGTTCCGCCACGGCCTTAGCCTGCACCCGGCCATCACACCAGCAGGGCGTGAACCCATACCGGACCCAAAGCCGCTCCAAATGGTGCCAAGTCTCATCTTTGTTATATGGCCGCTTCATGTTGCCGTGAATCGGTGGCGGCTCCCTGAAATCAGATATGGAACACTCAAAAACCACGGCAAAAAACTTCATGGACTGGCCCCGCTCCAGCTCGGCAGCAAACCGGCGCCGGGACCGGATTCCCCTCAATGTTTGGTATCCATCGGCCTTAGATTTGCGTTCAACGGCACAAATATTTTCCATGCCAAGCACGCTGTAATCCCCTGTTTCGAGCCGTTTTACTTGGCACCGGTCGAAGGTCCAGCCGTGGCCCCGCTTCTCACGGTCATCCCGCACAAACACAGGCCCACCCACTAGCCGCGCCTGAGCCCGCTCCTGCTGGCGTTGCTCGGCCAGGGCGGGTGAATAGGTGGCGGACGGGATGCGGACGGTTGAGAGGGCTTTTGGCCGGTAGGGGAGTGGGGGTTTTATGGGCATGGTCTACTGGTTGGTCCCGCCCTTGCCATACAGATCAGATGCCATTTTTTCTACAACCCTGGACAACTTATCCAGCCGCGAAAGCACCTCTTCGCCAATGCCTAAATTTCCACTTGACCTCGCTTGCCTAATCATCTTGATGCCAGTAACCGCCCTTAGCACCTTCTCCGCGTCTGTCTTCCGGACGTAGCAGCTCCACCCACGCCCATTCTTAAACTTTGCGCGTACCGGGATGCCTTTCTCTTCGAGCTGAATTTCAGATTCGAGACCCTTTCGGATTATTCCAAGCTCCGTAAGATCTGCCGTGCTGTAGTACTCGTCCCAGTTCATTGATTTGGGGTCTAGCATTTTATTCCTCCGTGGGTTGGACTGCCTTGATTTCAACCAAAGTAGCACCCGTGAATTATTTTTGCAAGACCCATTGACAATCTAATTTTAATGAGGTACAAAAATCCATGGCTAAGACATATTACATCAGGTTTCCGGATGACCTTGAATCACAGGTTGAGGGCGAAAAAGACCGGGTTGAGCGTGAGTCAGGGGTTGAGCAGAAGATGACGAGCGTGATCATGTCGCTGGTCAAGCGCGGCCTCAAGTCCCTGGCCCGGAGCCGAAAAAGGAGCACCAAATGAGCGCACCATTTGAAGACTACCTGGCTATCCAAGCCGTGAACTGGTCCAGCCTCAAACACATGCACGAGTCCCCGCACGCCTACAACTACTGGCAACAGCACCCCCGTGGTGACACACCAGCATACCTCAAGGGTCGCGCCGTTCACTGCGCTGTCCTGGAGCCGGATGATTTCGAGGACCGGTTCAAGGTGGTGAACGTCACACTCAAAGATGGGTGGGACATCATCGGGAGGATGGACGTTGAAGGGGTCCTGTCGCGCGACTATGCCGTTTTTACTGGAAAGGTGCAGAACCGTAACGGAAAAGAATATAATCAGTTCAAAAAGGACCACGGCGACGACCCGAGGCCAATTCTGTTACAGGACGAAGTGGACACCTACGCCGGTCTCTGGGAGCGGTACGGGGACAGCGAGCTGCTGACGCCTGCAGTCTATGACGAGGTAATGCTCATCTCTGCCGCCGTCCACCGCTGCCCCGAGGCGATGGAGCTTATCAACGGCGGTCCCCGCGAGATCAACATGGAGTGGACCTGGACCGGGACGGATGTTGCGTGCAAGGGCAGGGCAGATGTTCTGCCGGGGCGAGTGATCGACGTCAAGACTGCCGAGAATGTCACCGACAGGGGGTTCTCCACCGCTGCGGCAAAGTACCTTTATCACGGCCAGGGCGGGTTCTATAACATCGGTGCGAAACTGTGCGGATACATTCCGCAAGACGCGCCACCTCCCGGGTTCATCACGGCACAGAGCAAGGCCCCATACGATGTTGTGGTCCGCGAGATGGACGAGGACGAGACCAGGGCCGGTGAGGACTTCGCTCAGATGCTCATGTGTGGTGACAAGGACGGCAGCAAACCTGGGTTGATCCAGTGCAAGGCTGCGGGGCAGTGGCCCGGGATTTCGGGCGGGAAAATTCTGCCTTTATATCTGCCGGATTACGCGCCGGGGATGAAAAGCGAAGACAAGGGCTCAGACGGCATGGATTGGGGTGCCTAAACAATAACCGCAGCACAAACAAGGGAGACATCATGTCAGAGCAAACGTCACTACCGACAAGCTACGACGAAATGTTCCCGGGCAGGTTTCTTAAGTCCGGGCTGTTCAAGGGCCGCGAACCCACGATGACTGTTACCAGGGTTGAAACTGAGGTTTTTCCAGGCATCGGCGTGGACAAAAAGACCGGAAAAAAGAATCCGGACAAGACCAAGGGGATGCTCTTTTTTAAGGAGACGGAAAAGGCGCTGATGGTGAATGTGACTAACGGCCAGTGCTTGCGTCAGATTATGGAGTACCTGACGGACATTGAAACATCGAAGAATCCGCAAAATCTGGTTGGTCACCGATTCACGTTCTTTGCCACCACTACAACCATGCGCAAGTGGATCGATGGGAAGATGACGCCGTATCAGGAGCCGTGCATCCGCGTAAAAGGGTCTCCCGAACTGGACAAGAATATCGAGGTTGAAATAGATCTCGGCCCCATGAAAAAGAACTTCAACATGACCATGCACGCCACGGGCAAGCGTCCAGTCCCCCCCCCGGAGCCCGAGCAGGATCCGCCGATGGACCGCGAACCGGGGGAGGACGGATAGCCATGAGCAAGCACAAATGGGCCCCAGGCGACTGGGCGATGCTGCCGGTGAGGGTGATGCACCACACTAAGGGGACAATCCGAGTTCTTCTTCCAGGGCATGGGAGTCATGGGTGTTGCGATGAGGGCATGATGCGCCTCGTGGATCCGCCCGGCCACGGACCTCACCTCGACGCGGCAAAGCTGCTCTATAAGATCGGCCTCATGAGGGGCTCCGCGCTGTGCTGGTGCGACAACATGCACCGGCAGGGATACCTAGAGTCGCTGGACGCGATGACGGCAGAAATTAAACGCGCCATAGCCGCGCAGGGGGCCGACGATGAGCGCTGAACTGGAGCGGCTGCGGGAAGCGGTTGAGACGATATTGGAGTTTTCGGCCATTGTTCCTCGGTGCGGGGAGTGCGGTGAGCCATACCCTGCCGAGGTCAAGTCAATCCGCGCCTACATCGCGGCCCTAGAATCCGCCCTGGCCCGCGCCCAGAACCCTGACGGCGTGCGGGTGGTGGAGGTGGAGGATTGCGGACTGTGCCCATGTTCGACCGACCTACACCTACATAGCGACCTGGAGTGCGACCTCTCGGAGGAGTGGAAAGGGTATACAGAGGATGGAAGCCCCCCCGACTGGTGCCCGCTGCGCAGCTCGCCGGTCCTGCTCCGGCTCAAGGATGGTGTGTGATGGAGTGTTGTGACGGGAATAGAAACACTCCTTACTGTCCAATGTGTGGACGAAACTTGGTCCAATCACCTCCTCAATCCCTGCTTGCACACTTGGACAAGTATGTTGACAGAAATGAGAGGTGGATAAGCGGGCGCGATAATTCTAGAGACCAACGCGCCATAGTGCTCCGAGGGAAAGTGAGGCTCGAGCAGTGGAAGGCATGGAGGCGGTTCGTGCTAAACGCAATCAAGGCTGGAATAACAGA
>ERZ889078.2468-NODE-2468-length-13132-cov-5.407433_pt1 | contig 13132 bp, 12 predicted proteins | sample MGYA00521266_ERZ889078 | MGnify/ENA primary metagenome ERZ889078 (study PRJEB32303, sample SAMEA104408618) | aquatic metagenome | biome: Brackish water; feature: Pelagic; material: water | place: Baltic Sea | collected 2014-06-16T06:34:00 | depth 76,534 m ...
TGAGATAGGTCGCGTCGATCATCACCGTCTTTGGAACTGCCGCCTCAGAGGCCAAGGCCACAGCCATTCCGCTGACATGGCGTTTGTTTGGCAATGCCGGGGTGGTGGCGTTTGAGGATCGCCCGGTGACAGAAGTTTTCACCCGCGCCGCCCCGGCAGTTCTGCACTGGCCCTGGCGCGCGGCGATGTTCAAGACGTTGTTTCGCAATGATGGGGCCTATAAAAAACTGGGCGTGCATCGCCCGCGCAACCCCGACGCAAGCCGCATGGCAGGCCAGCACTGGTTTGATGGATCGGGGCGCGAATTGCCTGCCGAATATCACCGCGCCCGCATCTTTTCGCCCTTTGGTCGCGACAATTACCAGCTTGCACAGATGAACCACTACGCGCTTGGCGCAATGGAAAGCTATGTGGTAAAATGCGACCGTGGGCGGGCAAACCGAGAGGCCTCAAGCTTTGACATGGGCTATTGGGTGGAGCGGAATTTCTGCGATGCCGAAGATCGTAGCATTTCAGCTCTTACCCCTCTCTCGGCCCCGATTTTGGCCGGGTTGCACGCTGACCCCGTTTTGGCCGAATTACACCGGGCCGGGGTGAAATGGCGCAAAACAAGGTTCTTGGAGTTGATGCAGGACGAAAATTGGCGCGGGCTGTTTGGCCGATTGATGCTGTCACGCCCTGCGCGCTGCTTGACCGAGGCGGAGGCGCGGCTAATCTGGCAGCATGGAGTGAAGGATCGTGGCGGCCTAGAATAAGGATTACGAAACAATCGGCTCAGATTGTTACTCAAACAGGATACGAATGCCACCATCTTGCCCCCTTGTCCGCCCGATTGTGACACGCATCGCAGGCACTACAGAAGGAAGACAGGCCACAACCGAAAAACCAGAACGATCGGCTCCAACAGCTATGAATCCCCCAGACGACACAAAGACCGAAATTGCTTTTCCGACCACCAACTTTGAGCGCGGTGTTCGGCTGGACCTGTTGCAGCAAGTGGGCGAGGATTCTGGGTATTTTGAAGCTTTGGGCGACAGCCACTGGGCCGTGTTCAACGAAGATGGCTCGACCTTGGTGATCAGCTTTGACAGGCTCGAAGATATTCAGGCGTTGGAGCCGGGCAAGATGCCCGATGTCTTTGGTCAGGCGACACAAAACGGCTGGTCACATCTGAGCCTGATCAGCGAGGGAGACACCTGGTATCGCGACAAGGCGGTGTTCGCCTATATGGACCGGCTTGTCGACGCGTGCTTCTTTGATGAATACGACCAAGTGGTATTTTACGGCACTGGCATGGGGGCCTATGCCGCTACCGCCTTTTCCGTCACCGCCCCCGGCTGCACTGTGCTGGCCGTGCAACCCCGCGCCACGCTATCTCCCGAGATGGCAATATGGGAGACACGGTACCGCGATGCGCGACGTCTGAACTTCACCGACCGATATGGTTATGCCCCAGACATGACCGAAGGCACGAAAAAGGTTTTCACCCTGCACGACCCCTATAACAGCCTTGACGCGATGCATGTGGCACTTTTCCGCAAACCCTATGTGACCCCGCTCAAAGCACCCTTCATCGGCGAAAATATCGGAAAGTCGCTGGCCGAAATGGGGATTTTGTCAAAGCTTTTGAAGGCGGCCTGTGAGGGCAAGCTGACGGAAACACTTTATAATCGGCTCTGGCGGGAACGCCGAAGCAATGGCAATTATCTGCGCTGGATCATGCGCGCCTGCGCCGATGCAGGCCACCCCCAGCGCGAAGCGATGATCTGCCGCTCCGTCATCAACCGCATTCGCGCACCGGGGTTTCGCAACCATCTGGCAAGGCTTGAAAAAAGTGGCGTGCTGGATAAGACCTGATCTTGCAGTCGGGTAAAGCGCGCCTGCGTGCCACTTTGTGCTAACCGAACCCTTCGTGGATCGCCCCTGCCACGGATCAGCTTGAGAAGATTCACGCGCGGCCCGAATTTTAAGGGAAAGTAAGGGCTTTTTGCCTCTGGAAAATGAAGGGCGAATAGGCTAGCGCTTTGCGCCATGACACAAAGCCTCACGCTTCCCCGACCCGATGATTGGCACCTGCATCTGCGCGATGGCGCAATGCTGCAAGGTGTGTTGCCCGAAACCGCCCGGCACTTCGCCCGCGCCATCATCATGCCCAATCTGGTGCCGCCCGTTGTCACCCATGCCGATGCGATAGCCTACCACGCCCGCATCATGGCTGCCCTGCCTGCGGGAATGCAGTTTGAGCCGCTGATGGTGCTTTACCTGACCGAAGGCACCGACCCGGCTGATGTCGCCGCCGCCGCCGCTTCAGGGCTGGTCAAGGCAGTGAAGCTTTATCCGGCGGGGGCCACGACCAATTCCCACTCCGGTGTGCGAGACTTTGATAAAGTACGCGGCGTGCTGGAAAAGATGGCCGAGATCGGCCTGCCGCTGTGCGTGCATGGCGAGGTAACGGACCATGAGGTAGATATTTTTGACCGTGAGGCGGTGTTCATCGACACGGTGCTGGACCCGCTGCGCCGCGCACTTCCCGGCCTGCGGGTGGTGATGGAACATATCACCACCGAGCAAGGCGTGGCCTATGCCCGCGCCGGAGGCGATGATCTGGCCGCGACCATCACAACGCATCATCTGATCATCAACCGCAACCATATTCTGGCTGGCGGGATCAAACCGCATTACTATTGCCTACCCGTAGCCAAACGCGAAAAGCACCGTCTGGCCCTGCGCGCGGCGGCCTGTTCCGGCGAAGCCTGCTTCTTTCTTGGCACCGATTCCGCCCCACATGTGGACGCGCTGAAAGAACAGGCCTGCGGCTGCGCGGGCTGCTTTACCGCCACCAACACCCTGCCCCTGCTCGCCCATGTCTTTGAGGAAGAAGGCGCACTGGACAAGCTCGAAGCCTTCATCTCGCGCAATGGCCCCGCCTTTTACCGATTGCCGGTAAACGAGACCACGATCACCCTCACCAAAGGCGCACCCGCCCAATGGCCCGAAAAGATCCTGACCGAAGCTGGTCCCGTCACCCTATTCAACCCCGGCTTTCCCGTGCATTGGCATGTGGAAGGCTGACCATTCATCTATTTTAAAATATCCCCTCCGGAGGCATCCGGCACTGGCCATGAAGGCCTCCGGTGGGGATATTGATCGACCAGATGCCGCAGAAAGGATATTATGATGATCCCCTCGAGCTTTCCCGACGCTTCTGAAATCGCCCGTCTGACCGCACGGATGTTGTTGGAAATCAAGGCGGTGCACTTCAACGCGGCGGAGCCTTTCATCTTGGCCTCCGGCCTGCCCAGCCCCACCTATATCGACTGCCGCAAGCTGATCAGCTATCCGCGCATCCGCTCCACCTTGATGGATTTTCTGACCATCACCGTGATGCGCAACGCAGGGTTTGAGGCGTTTGACAATATAGCAGGCGGCGAAACGGCCGGCATTCCCTTTGCAGCACTCGTGGCCGAACGTATGGCCCTGCCCATGACCTATGTGCGCAAAAAGCCTAAAGGTTACGGCCGCAACGCCCGGATCGAAGGCGTGATGACCGAGGGCCAGCGCGTACTTCTGGTCGAGGATCTGACTACGGATGGCGGCTCAAAACTGTCTTTCGTCGATGCCATCCGCGAAACAGGGGCGAGTTGCGCGCATACAGCCGTGATTTTCAATTACGGGATTTTCCCGGACACGACGCAAAAACTGGCGGATCATGGCGTGACCCTGCATCATCTGTGCACATGGTGGGACGTGCTGGCCGAAGCGGGCGAAAGCGGCGCATTTGATGCGGGCACGCTGCACGAAGTGGAAAGCTTCCTCAACGCACCGCGCGCTTGGCGAGACGCCCGAAAGTCCTGATCGCCTTCCGTTTATCCCCAGGTTTATTTTTTGGGATGCTCTGGGGATAACGACACTGTGGAATCACCGAATGGGTGGAAAAGCCTGCACCCGCCCACCAAATGTGGTAGTGTCACCCTCAGAAACCACACAGAAAACGGTTATCCACCGGGTTTAAGTCGGGTTTTCCACAGGGTTGTTGGGCTTTGCCCTGCGCCCGGATCTGGCTTACAAGAAAGCGGGATGTGTTAAGAGGGCAGAAGATGAACGAGGTCGCACCAATTCGGCAAACGCTGCCCGCACCGGCGGAAACTGAGGCGCTGCCCCATAACATCGAGGCCGAGCAGCAATTGCTGGGCGCGATTCTGACCAATAATGATGTTTACGACCGCATCTCCAGCCTCGTGAAGGCCGAGCATTTCTATGACCCGGTCCACTGTCGCATTTTTGAAATTGCCGCCGCACGCATCCAGAAAAACGCCCTTGCCTCGCCTGTCACGCTCAAGGCATTTTTGGAGGATGATGCGGGGCTGCGCGAGCTTGGCGGCCCGTCCTATCTGGCGCGGCTCGCGGGGGCGGCAATCTCCTCCTATGCCGCGCGCGACTATGCGCAGATGCTTTATGATCTGTCGGTGCGGCGCGAGCTGATCGGGCTGGGGCGCGACATTGCGGCCAAAGCGGCCAAGGTCGAGGTGGAGTCAGAGCCGAAAGAACAGATTATCGAGGCCGAGCAGCGGCTTTACAAGCTGGGCGAACAAGGCGTCGCTGAGCGCGGATTTCAAAGCTTTCTCAAAGCGGTAACGGAGGCGGTTAATGTTGCAAACGCCGCCTATCAACGCGACGGTGGGCTTGCGGGCATCTCTACCGGACTGATTGATCTGGATAAGAAACTGGGTGGGTTGCACCCTTCAGATTTGCTGATCCTCGCGGGCCGCCCCTCAATGGGCAAAACCTCACTCGCCACCAACATCGCCTTCAACATCGCCAAAGCCTACAAGCGCGGTCGCCTGCTCGATGGCACCGAGGGGGCTGTGGAGGGCGGGGTCGTGGGCTTTTACAGCCTGGAAATGAGCGCCGAGCAATTGGCTGCGCGGATATTGTCGGAAGCCTCCGAGGTGCCCTCCGAGCAGATCCGCCGTGGCGATATGACCGAGGTCGAATTCCGCCGCTTCGTCGAGGCGGCGAAAAGCCTGGAGGCCTGCCCGCTTTACATCGACGATACCCCGGCCCTGCCCATCAGCCAAGTCGCCGCCCGCGCCCGCCGCCTCAAACGGACCCATGGGCTGGATGTGCTGATCGTAGACTACCTCCAGCTTCTCAAAGGCTCTTCCAAGGAAAACCGGGTACAGGAGGTGTCCGAAATCACCCAAGGGCTGAAGGCCATCGCCAAGGAGCTTCATATCCCCGTGATTGCCTTGTCGCAGCTCTCGCGCCAGGTCGAAAGCCGCGAAGACAAGCGCCCCCAACTCTCGGACCTGCGCGAATCGGGTTCGATCGAGCAAGACGCCGATGTTGTAATGTTCGTTTATCGCGATGAGTATTATAAGGAACGAGAAAAGCCGGGCGACCATGAGCTTGAGAAAATGGCACAATGGCAATCGGTGATGGAAAACGTGCATGGCAAGGCCGAGGTGATCATCGGCAAACAACGCCACGGCCCCATCGGCTCCGTTGAACTCAGCTTCGAAGGCCGCTTCACCCGCTTTGGCAACCTTGTCAAAGCCTGGCAGGAAGGCAGCGATCACAGCTATTGACCGGGCAAGGAGAAGCCGCGCTCAGAGGCATCGAGCCCCTTCGCGCGGCGTTGCCACGGCCCAATGTCGGCGCATTCCCTTTCTCTTTGGGAAAAATATCCAATCGCGTTTTCCACCACAAAGCCACAAAATCGAAGGCTCCGCAGCGAAGTACAAACTAAAAGCGCTCCTTTCCATCCCTGCCCCATGCCACAATCCATGGCAATGCCGCGCTCAGGGGCTCGATGCCCCTGAGCGCGGCTCCCTCTCCGTCTTTTCGCTTGACCTGTCGCATCACTCGGTGAAAACAACAACATGGCCACTGCATCCCTCTCCATCGACCTCGACGCGATCGCCGCCAATTGGCGAGCGCTGGATCGTTTATCCGCCTCCGATTGCCAAACCGGCGCGGTGGTCAAGGCCAATGCCTACGGGCTTGGCGCAGGCCGCGTGGCACGGGCTTTGGCTCAGGCTGGCGCCCGCCGCTTTTTCGTGGCCTGTGCCGAAGAAGGGGCCGCCGTACGCCAAGCCCTTGGTGCTGGGCCGCAAATAGCGGTCTTTTCGGGCCATATGGCAGGCGATACCGATATGATCCATGATCTTGATCTGACGCCGATGCTCAACTCCATTGAACAGATCACCCGCCATCTGGAGGCCCTGCCCGGCCATTCTTTCGGCGTCCAGCTTGACACCGGAATGAACCGTCTCGGCATGGAGCCCGGCGAATGGGAGGCTGTCGCCGCCTATGTGCTTGATGCTAGGCCAGAAATGCTGATGAGCCATCTGTCTTGTGCCGATGAACCGGGGCATGAGATGAACGCAGCCCAACTGACTGAATTTCGCGCCATGACGGATGGCATCGACGTTCCCCGTTCGCTTGCGGCGACCGGCGGCATCTTGCTGGGTCCGGAATACCACTTTGACCTGACACGCCCCGGCATCGGCCTCTACGGTGGCTTACCGTTTGAAGAGGCGACACCCACCGTCGCCCTGTCGCTCCCCGTGATCCAGTTGCGCGAATTGGCGATTGGCGAAACCGTGGGCTATGGCTGCGCATGGGTGGCCGAGGCCCCCAGCCAGATCGCCACGGTCTCGGGCGGTTATGCCGATGGCTTGCTGCGCAGCCTTGGCAATCGCGCAGTGCTCTGGTCGGGGGACGTGCCCTGCCCCATCGTTGGCCGCGTCTCGATGGACCTGATCACCGTCGACGTATCGCATCTTGAACACGCACCGCGCCAGTTGGATATTCTGGGGCCGCATCAAATGGTCGATGATCTGGCCGAGGCGGGCGACACCATCGGCTATGAGATTCTGACCGCGTTGGGCGCCCGCTATGCCCGGCGCTATATTGAGGGTACGGGGCGCGACTAGGTACCAAGATCATCGCCGCAGGGCGAATTACCGCTTCATTGCAGTATGTTACAAAGGCGCAAATTGCCCATGCCGCCTATTCGCACTGCATCTGCAAAGGACTTGACCTGCACCCCGACCTTCCGCCTAATCTACCAATACCAGCCCTTGGAGCCATGCAGCCCATGCGAACCCTTTCCCCCAACCAGATAGCGCGCAATGGGGCGTGGACATAATGGCCTCGGGTCAGGCGGTCGCGCTCTGGTTCATCGGCTCAGGCATTGCCTGCGTTTTGCTTTTGGCCTGGGCTGCGGTCGTGGGGCTTGGGGCCGGACGCCACCGGGCATTGGCCCTGACACTACTGGTGCTCACCGGGGGCCTGGCGGTCCTGCCTAATGGGCTTGGCCGTTTGCGCGGCAGCTATGCTTTCCCCTTTTCTCAAACCCTGTTCATCGGGGCAACGCTTTGCCTGTTATCGGCTTTGATCGTGCTTTGGCGCATGCGGCGTGATCCAAGTATCCGCCGCAGCGCCGATTTTGGAATCGCGGCATGTCTGAACCTTTGGCTTGCCCTATGGGCGACCCTAACGCCGCTCGCCTACCTGTAATCACGCAGCGCGCCTCAACCCATAGAAGAGTAGCGTTTCCACATTCGAAACAATTCCTGCCCATTGGCCTCGATTGCCTGATTGTTACGCCTTTTCCAAATTTTTCCCGTTGATTTTTAATACTCTATGGCTTGGGGTAGACAATAATCACATGCGCTTGGGGGGCATTCCATGTTCAGACAGCAGGTTTCACCGCTGCATCGTCTTCAGCGCGCGCTGCAAGTGATCAGCCACATCACCATTGTCGGCGCCACCATTTGCTTGATTATCGCCACGGGCGCGGCCTTTCTGGGGCAATTGCCATGGCTCGAAATTTCGCTGCTCTGGGGCGGGCAAAATATTCCTGACGCGGGCATGTATGCGCAGATCGGGCTGACGGTCTCGCTGGTCATGCTGTGCATCTTTCTGCCAGCAAACGCCCGGATGTCGCGGCTGGAACACTCTCACCGTTCATTTCAGATTTCGATGGATGATGTGCGCCACGCCTATGAGGTGGTGCATAACGCCGATCGCCGATCGGTATTTTCCTTGTCTTCCGAGTTCGATGAGATGCGCAAACGCATGGAATATCTGCGCAAACACCCCGACCTGTCACATATGGAGCCGGAACTGCTGGAACTCGCCGCACAAATGAGCCGCGAATCCCGCGATTTGGCGCGGATCTACTCAGAAGAACGCGTCAGCCGCGCCAAGGCCTTCCTCAAGCAGCGACAAGAAGAGGTTTTGCGGATGCAAGAGCAATTGGCCTTGGCGCGCATCACCTGCGATGAAATTCGGCGCTGGTTGCTGGATGTCGAGGCGGGAGAGCGCGAAAACACCAAAGGCCTCCGCGCACTGGAAAATGACCTGCGCGCCATTTTGCCAGCCCTCGGCTATGATGTGGATGACATGCGTGAGGCCAATATCGTGGCCTTGCCCAAACAACCGCCCCATCCAAGCCAAGGGCGGCAAGAGCGATAGCACGCCGTTGCGCGCCCCTCTGCCCCCTTTCCTCTTGCCCTTCGCGCCGCAGCGCCACAGGGTTCCGCGCAACGATATCCGGGCAAGGGCGTGATCAGGTGCGATATATTTTGATAAGCGTTAATCTGGCGTTGCTCGTCCTCTTTCCTCTGTCATGGTTTGCGCCGTTGATCCGGGCCGGGTTGCTGCCGTTTTTTGACCTGTCGGAAATCTCGGTAATCTCGGGGTTGCAGGCCTTGTGGCAAAAGGATGTGGCGCTGGCGTTGCTGGTCACAGTTTTTGCAATCTTCGCGCCCTACCTAAAAACCATCGCACTTGCGCTGATGCAGTTTCACTTGCTCAGCCCCCGCGTGGCCCCGGCGCTGCATATCTTGGGCAAGCTTGCGATGGCCGAAGTTTTCCTGATCGCGCTCTATATCATTCTGGTCCAAGGCATCGGGCTTGCGCGTGTAGAAACGGCTTGGGGGCTTTATCTCTTTACCGGCTGCGTGCTGGCCTCATTGGCGGTGTCTATCGCAGCCAACCGCAAGCCCTGACCTGAATTTCAACGCGCGCGGCCTTGTCCGGGCCTGCCCCCCTTGCGCCGGGGCACGCAGCATTGCATCAAGGGCCATGGCAAAATCATCCGCCGCCTTCACCTGTACCGCCTGCGGCGCCGCCCATAAGAAATGGGCCGGGCGCTGCGAGACTTGCGGTGCATGGAATGCGGTCATTGAAGAGGCGCCGCTTTCGGCTGGCCCCAAATCTCTTGGTGGCAAAGGCCGCGTTATTGCGTTGACCGATTTGGCCACCCAATCTGCCCCGCCGCGCCGCGCGACATGCGGGATGGACGAATTTGATCGCGTATTGGGCGGCGGGCTGGTGGAGGCTTCGGCCATTTTGGTTGGCGGAGATCCCGGCATCGGAAAATCCACGCTTATGCTGCAAGTCGCCGCAGCTTATGCCCGCAATGGCGTCAAATCCATGTATATCTCGGGCGAAGAGGCGGCGGCCCAAGTGCAGATGCGCGCCCAGCGTTTGGGCCTTACCGATGCCCCCGTAATCCTTGGCGCAGAAACCAACCTGCGCGATATTTTGACCACGCTGGATGCTGAACGCCCCGGCCTTGCCATCATCGATTCGATCCAGACCATGTGGCTCGATACGGTCGATAGCGCCCCCGGCTCTGTCTCTCAGGTCCGCTCCGCCGCGCATGAACTGGTGACGTTTGCCAAAAGGCGGGGCGTCGCGGTGGTGCTGGTTGGTCATGTTACCAAGGATGGGCAAATCGCTGGCCCCCGTATCGTCGAACATATGGTCGATACCGTGCTTTATTTCGAGGGCGAGCGGGGCCACCATTTCCGCATCCTGCGCGCCGTGAAAAACCGTTTTGGTCCTGCGGCCGAAATCGGCGTGTTCGAGATGACGGGCGACGGGCTGGCCCAGGTCACCAACCCCTCCGCGCTGTTTTTGTCGGACCGTGACAAACCGGCCCCCGGCTCGGCGGTGTTTGCCGGGATCGAGGGCACGCGCCCGGTGCTGACCGAAATTCAGGCACTCGTCTCGCCCTCCCCGCTTGGCACCCCGCGCCGCACCGTTGTGGGGCTCGATTCTGGCCGTCTCTCCACCATTCTGGCGGTGCTGGAGGCGCGTTGCGGCATCCCGTTTGCGGGGCTCGATGTCTATCTGAACGTGGCAGGCGGTATGCGTGTATCAGAGCCCGCCGCCGATCTTGCGGTGGCTGCCGCCTTGCTTTCGGCGCGCGAGGATGTTGCAATTCCGCCAGATATGGTGCTTTTCGGTGAAATCAGCCTGTCTGGGGCCTTACGTCCAGTCGCGCAGACCGAAAACCGGTTGAAAGAAGCGATGAAACTTGGTTTCTCACAGGCAATCGCGCCGTCCCGGTCCAAAATGGCTGGGGTCGATGGTATGGTGGTACGTCAAATGCCTGATTTGACGGCGTTTGTAGGCGAAATGTTCGGGGCTGGTTAAAAACCCCAAGGGAGATATGCGATGGAAGGCTTTACCCTGATTGACGGTGTGGTTGCATTTGTCATCGTGCTGTCTGCGGTGCTGGCCTATTCTCGGGGACTGGTACGCGAATCGCTCGCCATTGCCGGATGGGCAGGCGCTGCGGTTCTGGCCTATATTTTTGCATCCAAGGCGCAGCCTTTGGTCAAGGAACTGCCCGTGGTCGGCAAGTTTCTTTCCGATAGCTGCGAACTTTCCATCATCGCCGCCTTTGCTGTCGTCTTTGCCGTCGGCTTGGTTATCGCCGCGCTGTTCTCGCCGCTACTGTCTTCGCTTGTGCAGCGCTCTATCCTTGGCGGGCTTGATCAGGGGCTTGGCTTCTTGTTTGGCGTGCTGCGTGGTGTGCTTTTGGTCGCGGTGGCTTTCATCGTCTATGATCGCGCGGTGGCCGCCAACACCATCCCAATGGTGGATAACTCACGATCAGCCAAGGTCTTCGCCTCGTTCCAGGTGAATATCGACGAAACCATCCCCTCGGATGCGCCCGGCTGGATTGTAGAGCGCTATGAATCGCTGACCAACGTCTGCACAGCGCCCGCAGCGCCCACAACGGCAGCCCCAGCGCCCAGCAACTGAGTGAGGGGCACGGGCAAGTGAAGCAGATCGCACGATCATGGCGTGACACGCCGTACCAGAGATACTAGACGGGGGCATCAGATGCCCTTCGGATTCGGAGCCTGCCATGCGCCCCTTCCTCGCCCACCCGTTTGACGATGATAAGCTTCACGAAGAATGTGGTGTTTTCGGGGTTATCGGGATGGCAGATGCCTCCAGCTTCGTCGCTCTCGGCCTGCATGCCTTGCAACATCGCGGGCAAGAGGCCGGCGGAATTGTCACCTATGACCCAGAAGCAGGCTTTTGCTCGGCCCGCCGCTTTGGCTATGTGCGCGACAACTTCACCAAAGCCGATGTAATGGGTACCCTGCCCGGCACCATCGGCATCGGCCATGTGCGCTATTCCACCGCCGGTTCCAAAGGGGCCACCGCGATCCGCGATGTGCAGCCCTTCTTTGGCGAGTTTTCCATGGGCGGATCGGCCATTGCCCATAACGGCAATATCACCAATGCCACCGCATTGCGCAAAGAGTTGATTGAGCGCGGCTCGATCTTTCAATCCTCCTCAGACAGCGAATGCATCATCCACCTGATGGCGCGCTCCATGGGCCGCAACATCCCCGACCGCATGGAAGAGGCGCTGCGCAAGGTCGAAGGCGCGTTTTCCATCGTCGCCATGACCCGCACCAAATTGATGGGCGTGCGTGACGCACTCGGCGTGCGGCCGCTGGTGCTGGGCAAGCTCGGCGACGGCTGGGCGCTTTCGTCTGAGACCTGCGCGCTTGATATCATCGGCGCCGAATTCATACGCGAGATCGAACCTGGCGAAATGGTCGTGATCTCTGCGGAGAAAGGCGTGCAAAGCCACTTCCCCTTCCGCCGATTGAAGTCGCGCGGATGCATCTTTGAACATGTTTATTTCAGCCGCCCTGACAGCATCCTTGGGGGCCGCTCTGTCTATGAAACCCGCCACCAGATCGGCGTGGAACTGGCCAAGGAAAGCCCGGTCGATGCCGATCTCGTCTGCCCCGTGCCTGATAGCGGCACCCCGGCGGCCATCGGCTTCAGCCAGCAATCGGGCATCCCCTACGCGATGGGCATCATCCGCAACCAATATATGGGCCGCACGTTTATTGAACCGACCGAGCAGATCCGCAATATGGGCGTGCGCCTCAAGCTTAACGTCAACCGCGCGCTGATCAAAGGCAAACGGGTGGTTTTGGTAGATGATAGCGTGGTGCGCGGCACCACCTCGCGCAAGATAAAGGACATGATCCTTGATGCAGGCGCTGCCGAGGTTCACTTCCGCATCGCAAGCCCCCCCACCTCATGGCCTTGCTTTTACGGCGTTGATACGCCCGAACGTTCCAAGCTCCTCGCCGCCAACATGTCCGAAGAAGAGATGCGCGAATGGATCGGGGTCGACAGCCTGAAATTCGTCTCCCTCGACGGGCTCTACCGCGCCGCGGGCGAGGTTGAGGGCCGCAACAGCAAATCCCCGCAATATTGCGATGCCTGCTTCACAGGTGCCTACCCCGTCACCCCCTCGGATATGATCGAAAAGGGTTTCGAGATGAAAGCCGCCGAATAAACCGGCCCCGATCATCTATTCTAAAATATCCGCACCGGAGGCTGCAGTCTCAGCCTCCGGCATCACCGCCTAAGGACTATGCCATGACCCAGAAAATAGCCCTCATCACCGGTGCCTCGCGCGGGCTTGGCGCGGCCATGGCCGAAGAGTTGGCAGCCAAGGGCTGGCATGTGGTCGCCGTGGCCCGCACCACCGGCGGGCTGGAAGAGGTGGATGACCGCGCCAAGGCGGCGGGTGCCAGCGGTGGGCTGACGCTTGCGCCGATGGATATCACCAATAACGATGCGATGCGGCACCTCTGCCGCTCGATCTTTGATCGCTGGGGCGGGATTGACCTTTGGGTCCATAGCGCGATCCACGCGGCCCCGCTTGCCCCCGCAGGCCATATCGACGCCAAGGATTGGGATAAATCCGTCGCCATCAATCTGCGTGCCACCGGCTCGCTGATCCCTATGGTGGAGCCTTTGCTGCGCGCCCGCCCCGGTGCCACGG
>ERZ889078.2472-NODE-2472-length-13116-cov-9.383585_pt1 | contig 13116 bp, 10 predicted proteins | sample MGYA00521266_ERZ889078 | MGnify/ENA primary metagenome ERZ889078 (study PRJEB32303, sample SAMEA104408618) | aquatic metagenome | biome: Brackish water; feature: Pelagic; material: water | place: Baltic Sea | collected 2014-06-16T06:34:00 | depth 76,534 m ...
AACATTTTTTCTGGTTGCTATCCGGGTACCTGATCCTGGTCATGATCAAACGAAACAATCCCTCCATGTGGATCTGGCTTGGCGTTGTGTTCGGATTGGGATTCATGAACAAGTATTCTAGCGTATTTTTTTATACAGCATTTGGAATCTCCTTATTGATCTCTCCATACAGGACCCTTTATAAATCAAAATATTTCCTCTTCGCTCTGGCGATCGGGTTTGTCATCATTCTGCCCAACCTGATCTGGCAATACCTGAACAACTGGCCCGTCGCTTTTCATATGGCCGAATTACGCGAATCACAGCTGGTACATGTAAAGCTGTCGGATTTTATTCTTGAGCAGTTCATGATGAATGCACAGGCTGTGTTCTTATGGTTTGGAGCCCTCGTTGTACTGCTTTTCGTGAAAGCGGAACGACAATACAGGCTGTTCGCATTTATCTATCTCCTAATTGTTGCTCTGTTGATGGCTGGTAGCGGAAAATCCTATTATACCCTGGGGGCCTATCCGATTCTGTTTGCATTTGGGGCTTATTTCATCGAAAAGTATTCGAAAAAGTACCTGCCATATGTGTTCAGTTTTCTTGTGATCTGGATGTTTGTGGGGTTTTATATATCTCTTTCGTTTGATGGAATTCCACTGGTCTCTTACGAAAAAGCATTGAAAAAGGATGCCTACCGGTGGGAGGATGGAAAATACCACGACCTGTCGCAGGACATGGCCGATATGACCGGATGGAAAGAACTGGGGGAGGAGATCAGGGATGTCTACCTGGCACTGGAACCGGAACAGCGGGCCAACTGTGATATCTACTGTTACCATTACGGACAGTACGGAGCCGTCATGTTCTATGGGAAAAAAGATCGCCTCCCGCAACCCATCTCATTCAACGGAAGCGCTACCTTTTGGTCACCCGACAGCCTGACCAAAAACTATATGATATGGGTCCATTTTGACCCGGAAAACAGTTTTGATGTAGACAGCCTGCTAACCCACCGATTTGAGAAAGTAACCCTGAAAACAACCATCAACAATCCCAATTTCAGGGAGGATGGAACCCGGATTTTCCTGTGTGAAAAGCCTACTCAAGAGTACATGAACTACTATAAAGTACTTGCGAATGAGAGAAAAAGCAGGTACCGGTAATCAGTTCATGAACAACCAGGCAGGGTATGCCTGCTACCTGTTCACATACTGCAGAAATATCTCTCCATTCCTTATCTCATCAAGGATTCCGGAGTCGTATGCAATAAAAATCGACAACCCCTTCACCACCCTGGTCCCTAAAAATCCTTTTGTCCGCATACTTGGGTATACCAGGGTTCCGCCCAGGGTAACATACGATTTGTAAGAGACTGACAGGGTTCCCTGGTAGGCCCAACGGATAGTCTTCGAAATGAATAGGGAAGGGGAGATAGTGAGAGATTTAGCTGGAATATCGTAAGCAGCCAGAATGAAAAATGCAGTAGGATTTGTTACAAATGTGAGTCCTTCGGAATTTACTGTTGGACTGAGCAGGTGTTTGATCCCCATGGCAAGAGTTCCGTCGTAAAATTTGTAAGCGATACCCAGATCCATGTCGGGTTTAATCTTCATGATTTTCTTCCCCGAATAATCGGGATTGGAAGCCAGTCCGATCAGTTTGTCCGGCTCAAGGTAGGTTGCCGCCAGGGAGAGCCTCGCTCCAAGAAGGATCCAGTGATGCTCTCTTATTTTGAACATCGTTGAATATCCTGCAGAGATATAGTTCTGGGTAAAATAGGAGTATGGATCGTACAGGTAGCTGAAATTCAATACCCCAAAAAGTTTTTTCACCCTGAGACTTGCCGAGGCATAGAGTTGAGGATTTTTCATGTACATTCCTTTGTTGTTCAGGGAAAAAGTTGTGGATACAAGGATCGAGTGCTTCGCCATACTGACCATCGCCGGGTTGTAAAATCCGGCCAGTTGCCTGTACAAAGTAAAATCCGGTTCAACCTGGGCGACGGTCTTAAACGGATTCAGCAGTCCTACCGCACAACCAGCCAGTATTATGTAGAGTAATTTTTTCATAGTCGATTGATTATGGTAATTGGTCAAGACTGTCAACATTCTGGATCATCTGGAAAAAATAGTCGAACACAGCCGTGAAATGATTCCCCGGATATTCGTATAGTGTTGTGGAGGCACCCTGGCTTTTAAATCCGTTGTAGGTGTCGACTGTGATCTGGTGCGGGATGATCTGATCCGCTACTCCCACATAGAAGAATACCGGTGCATCCGGAACCCATCCTGTATTGGTACAGTTGGCAAGAATACTGTTTCTCATGGTCGCATCACTTCCGGTTTGCACCATCTGAAGGAAGAATGGCTGGAAGATATCAACCGGCTTCTGAGATGGAGCCAGGATGGCATCCATGGAATTCATCACTGGGTAACGCCAGATCTGGTCGTAAGGACGGCTTCCAAGGTAAAACTCATTCAGGGCATAGCATGCCCAGTTGTAAATAGCCAGGAACTTGGTTCCTGTGTTCGGGTTATCGAAGATGTAATTGACAAACTGCAGGTAATCATATGGACCGGTATAGTTGGCGCTCGCTTTCAGGTTTAGGTCTTGGGAATACTCCTCCTGGATGAGTTTATGGGTCCCCAGGCACACGCCTGCTCCTTCGCTCCAGCCTGTGATGAAAAGGTTGTCCTTATATAACAGATTCTGCTGCTGGATGAACTGTTTGGTCGCAAGGATCATATCAACCGAATTTTCGGCCAGCTCCTGCTGCATGGTGTAGGGATGGCTTACATTGTCGGAGACGCCCAGTCCTGCGTAATCGGGGGCACTGACAATATATCCGTGAGAAGCAGCCACGCAACAAAGCAGCCTGACTTCATAGAAGCTTTTTACTTTAGTGGGGGCTTCACCTTTAAATTTGGAAGGTGCATTCTGAATCCCGCCTTCGATGGAACTTTCGGGTAGCAGTGTGCCGTGATGGTACTGCAGCAGGGAGAGAGAGTCGGAGGTCTGAGGGACAATGATAAGCCCGGATAAGAGAATAGGATTGCCCTTGTAGATGGATGAATAGGTAACAGTATAATAATCAATAGTATACTCCATTAACGGACGCATGTCATGTTCGGTGTCAAGCGCATTCAACTCTTCAATGGTCAGGGTTCCAACTTTTTCAAAAGAAAGAAGAGTACCCCGAGGTGCAGTGGGCGCTGTTGGTTCGCTTTTCTTGCAACCGGCCAGTACAGCAATTAGGAAAAGAACAAAGAGCAGCTTTTTCATGGTATAATTAATTTATCCAAATTGAAACAAAGATAATCAGAAGAGGCTGTTTTTCATGCGAAATAATGAAATGAGCTATAACTGCCTTACAACGATATCAACATACACCGGCAGATGGTCTGAAAACCCTCCCTTGTACCTGGGCCCAAGAAATGTTCGTTTTGGTTTTTTATCCAGGTAACGAAGGTCATCTTCCAGCAGGAACGGGGGTTTAAAGATCCGAACTGATCTGGGATCTGCATACAGCCTGTTTTGATTGTCGAGAAGGTTGCCCGAAACGATGAACTGATCAAGTAAACCCCAGTGTTCCCTGAATTTGTGACTTCCCTCCCTACCGGCTTTCAGGTACATTATATTGACAAGATCATTGGGTTTGAGTCCGGAAGTATCAAGACGTGCTCCCACTATAGTTTTCAGGCTTTCATTCTCCGGCTCATCATTAAAGTCGCCCATGATTAAAATATAAGGATACGCGATACGCGATACGCGATATGCGATACGCGATGCGGGATCAGGGATCTCCCCCTCCCTTGTTGGGGAGGGGGCCGGGGGGTGGGGTTGCCGGAACAATGAATCCACTTTCTCCCTCAACACTGCTGCTACATAGTTCCTCCGGGGCGCCGAGACAGCCACTCCTCCACGTCTCGAAGGCCAATGGTTGACGAAGAGATGAATAGTGTCAGTGCTGAGAAGCAACCCTTTGGTATAGAGAATCTCACGTGTTTTTACGACGGTGTCGAATGGGAACCGGATGGTGATCCACTCACAGTGCATTGGTTCAAATCTATCCGGTCTGTAAAGCATGGCTACATCAATCCCACGCCTGTCGGGAGAGTCACGGTGGATTATCCGGTAACCAATTGACTTAAGTGGCGAATAATAGATCAATTTGTTCAGGACATACCGGTTCTCCACTTCACACATACCAATTATGGCAGGCGGATTCCACTCTCCTGCGGTAAGGATTGTTTTAGCCACGTGCGAAATCTTTGTTTGCAGCTTTGTATAGGTCCAGTGCATAGCTCCGCCACTGGTAAAAGCTTCATCGGTTGTGATCGAGTCATCTTTGTAATCAAAAAGATTTTCGAGATTCCAGAAGAGAATCCTGACATTTTGACCCGTTTTTAGACTGCTATCTGCTTCGGCACAATTTTCGGTAAGGATCGGTTGAGGTTGTGCCAACAGCAAATGGCTTGTAAGCAACCCTGCAATTAAAAGTACCCAGACAAATCTGCTGATGCGTTTCATAACATTGGTTGTTTGGTGAAAATCTCTGAATTGTTCCGTGCAACTAAGAGAATTTTTTCCTGTTAATCAGGGAAAGGAGCAGAAGGTTATATGTCGGGTTAATTTTTTTAACGAATCTTTAACATGATTGTTAACAGTTTTTAACAGGAGGATTGCACTTTCACCTGGTGATGCCCGTTAACATAACGAATCAATTTTTATAGATATGAAGAAGATAGCAGCTCTGTTTCTGGTAGCCCTTGCAGGTGGAGCAGTGGCGATAGGATTGTTCTTCCTGATTGAGAAGAAAGGACCGGTTTATGCTGATATTCCGGTGACAGTTCCGGTTCAGCAGGTAAATTTATCCACCTCTGCACCGATGAATATTCCTGATTTTGAAGCAGCTGCAGAAATGACAATCCATGCGGTGGTACATATCAAGACCCGGTTTCAGCGGAAAAGTATTGTGTATGATGATTTCTTTGAATTCTTCAACTTCAGGGGAGGAACTCCAAGAGAACAGGTTTTCCCATATGAAGCCATGGGGTCGGGGGTGATCATTTCCCCGGATGGATATATTGTAACCAATAATCATGTAGTCCAGGATGCCAATGAGATCACAGTAACACTGAACGATCGCCGGATCTATAATGCAATAATCGTAGGAAGTGATCCGAGTACCGATATCGCCCTGATCAAGATTGACCAGAGGAACCTGCCATTCCTCTCCTACGGAAACTCAGACGCAGTGAAAATAGGGGAGTGGGTGCTCGCTGTCGGGAATCCGTTTAACCTGACCTCTACCGTTACAGCCGGTATTGTCAGTGCCAAAGCCCGCAATATCAATATCCTTGGGTCGCAGGGAGCGATCGAATCCTTTATTCAGACAGATGCAGCAGTAAATCCGGGCAACAGCGGCGGCGCGCTGGTCAATACACGGGGCGAACTGATCGGCATTAATGCAGCTATTGCCAGCGGAACAGGTTATTACCAGGGATATTCATTTGCTATTCCGGCCAATATCGCACGAAAAGTAGTGGATGATTTAATGCAATACGGGAAGATTCAGCGAGCATACTTTGGTATCTATTACCGGGAGGTTGATGATCAGATGGCCAGGGAGCAGGGTTTGGAAAGCCCAAAGGGAATCTACATCGAGGAGGTGGTTGAAGGTGGGTCCGCGGCTAAAGGAGGGATTCGGAACGGTGATATTATTCTTCAACTGGGAAAATCACCTGTCAACAGAAAATCAGAGCTGACTGAATTCATGGGGCAACACAATCCTGGCGATAATGTAGCAGTAAAGATATGGCGAGGCGGGGAGATCAAGGATATGCAGGTTACTCTGCACAATCGGGAAGAGACCACAGCTGTGGTAAATGACGGTAACTTGACTATTCATGGAGCAACGTTTGAGTCATTGACGGAAAGTGAGAAAAACAGATATGGCATAAAATATGGCTTCCGGATAACACGTCTTGAAAATGGCAAACTACGGGATGCAGGCATCCGGGAAGGGTTTATCCTGTTAGCTATTGACCGTAAACCGGTGCAATCGGTACCGGCCTTGAAGACGGCATTGTCGGGTAGCAGTGGTGGCGTCCTGCTGGAGGGCCTGTATTCAAACGGACTAAAAGCGTATTACGGAGTCGGTTTATAAATATTTAGAAAAAGTTTAAATAAATATTTTGAAATTCCGTTATATGATCGTAACTTGAGGGTGTAATGAGACAGTTAAAAATATCGAAATCCATAACTAACCGGGAAACCGCTTCTCTCGACAAATATCTGCAGGATATTGGGAAAGAAGATCTGATCACGGCTGACGAGGAGGTTCTTCTCGCACAGCGGATCAAGCAGGGGGATCAGGCAGCGCTGGAAAAGCTTTGCAAAGCCAATCTCCGGTTTGTGGTTTCGGTAGCCAAGCAATATCAAAACCAGGGACTAAGCCTACCGGATATGATCAACGAAGGCAACCTGGGTCTAATAAAAGCCGCAAAACGTTTTGATGAAACACGTGGATTTAAATTCATCTCTTATGCAGTATGGTGGATCCGCCAATCGGTACTTCAGGCACTGGCTGAACAGGCTCGCATTGTAAGATTACCATTGAACCAGGTAGGTTCATTGAGCAAGATGAATAAGATGTCGTCCCGATTAGAGCAGGTTTATGAACGTGCTCCTTCAGCTGATGAGATTGCCAGGGAGTTGGACATTCCCGAAAAAAAAGTGCGGGATTCCATGAAGCTGGGATCGCGTATCCTGTCGATGGATGCTCCACTTGATCAGAATGAAGATATGATGTTCCTCGATGTCTTTATCCCTGATGATTCACCCGGCACAGACGAGATCCTGTTGAGGGAGTCTCTGGCACATGAGATTCAGCGATCTCTAGCTACACTTTCGGAAAAGGAGAGGGAGATCATTAATATGTTTTACGGGATTGGCTACCCGCACAACTATACACTGGAAGAGATAGGCGACATTTTTGATCTGACCCGGGAACGGGTCAGACAGATCAAAGAAAAAGCAATCCGCCATTTGAAACACTCTTCACGGAGTAAATTGCTTAAAAACTACCTGGGGTAACAGGCGCTTTCCCGGAAGTTATCAACCAACTGTTAATAAGTAAACAGTATTAGTAACTATTTTTTCTTTTTGAGGTTTGTGCTTAAAGAAAAATCATATATTTGCCGTATAATTCATTTGTGAATGATTAAACAACGCAAACGGCATTTCTTGATTTTCCTGCCTATCTGGATCATTCCCGTGTTCCTGATCACCTTTGGGTCGTTGATCAACTTTCACCAGAACAGGATCTGGGGTAAGCAATTGATGCCTCACTCCTTCGTTGCTCCGAGAGATAAAGCCAAGATCGTCAAGATCCAGGATGTTAAAAACCAGATTACCGATTTCTATACTTCTGAAACTGTAGATGAGACAGCTCTCTACTGTACGGTAATCAAGGTCAATTTTACAATTACATCCGATAATACAGATTTCCGGTTTCTGATGGCTGCTTCCTTAAGGGGCCCTCCTGTTGCGTAATTAATTCCCAATTTTTTTCTTTTGTTTCCAAAGTAACAATCATCCTGATGTTATGTATGGAATAGATTACAGAAAAACTTAGTATCAATTTATAAATGTCTCCTATAATGAAAAGAAATTTACTCTCAATCGCCAGCGGAATTTTCCTGATGTTCATCGGGACAACAGGAGCAGCGCAAATCCCTATGTTACCGCAAACCGTTTCCATGGGAGCGGGATATGCCAACGAAGTTTACTATCACTTTTCTACAGGGAATACAACCACGGCCGCCCGTAATACATGGGATATCTCGTTCAGGACAATGATCATGAGCTCAAGTATCCTGATCAACGACGGATCTAGCACTGTCCTGTGGTCATATCCATATGCCGATACTTCGGGCTGGGCAACACTTGACACGTTTGGATTGTCAACCTGGACACCGATGTATAACGACCCAACTGATTGGGAAAACGGCGCTTTCAGCAGGTATGCCACTGCACATCCCGATTATGGCTGGGGTATATACAATATGGCCACCCATGTTCTTGTTGGAGATTCCCTCTTCGTTATCCAACTTGTAGACGGCACCTTTAAGAAGTTGTGGATTATTGAGAAGAATTCCCCGACCAATACCTACATCTTTCGCTATGCAAACCTCGACGGTTCCGATCCTCAGGAAGCTGTTGTCGACTGTGGTGAATATCTCGATAAGGATTTTGTGGGTTTTAACATGCAAACAAATATGGTCGTAGATTACCAGCCGGTAAGTACAAGCTGGGACATCCTGTTTACGAAGTACATGTCTGTTCAACCTAACGGTGATCCTTATCCTGTGACAGGTGTTCTGACCAATCCTGTGGCCGTAACGAAAAAATATTACCCTGTCACTCCTGATTATAATGATTGGGAGGTAGCTCCCTGGGACAGTACCCGTTCAAACATCGGATGGGATTGGAAGACCTTCAGCATGACTTCGATGACATATGTGGTAAATGATTCCATGGTCTTTTATGTACAGGATACAGCTACGGATGTCTACCGTCTGAAATTTACGGGATTCGAAGGTACATCAACAGGGAATATCGACTTTGGAAAAGCTAAAGTATCTCCTACCGGCATCAGTGATCAAAAACAATCGGACATCCGGGTCAACCTGTTCCCGAATCCGGCCACCGATTTTATTCAAATCGATATAGTAGCCCTGAAGCCGTTGAATGAAAACATAACCATTTCACTTCTTGATTTAACTGGCAGATCTATACGTACAGAACAATTCCCCTTTGGGCAAAGTCATATAACCTTGAATATTCAGTCTCTCTCTCCCGGAGCCTACCTGTTGATGGTCTCCTCCGGTAATACTCTCTCTCTCAATAAATTTATCAAACAGTAAGCATGTCAAAAAGACACTTTGGTATAGGCGTCTTTTGGTTTTTGTTGGTAGTCCTGCTGACCGGGGAGCAATCCTTTGGTCAGCAGGCTTTTGTTACTGTGCTTGACCAGAAAAGCAATGAGCCAGTTGCATTTGCCCATGTCTGTTTCGAAGGATTGAAAAGCGGAAGCCCCAGGTATTGCACTACAACAATGGAAGGGAAGGCACTGAATGATGTACAAGAGATTTCGAAACTAGCCATTTCATTTGTCGGGTATAAAACATTTTATGATACAATTAAACCAGGTCAATCCATCGACGTCCGGTTACAGCCTACGGTTTTAAATATGGATGAAGTGGTGGTTACCGCTCAGTATACGCCCGAACGGGCAGACAAGTCAATTTACAAGGTGTCGGTGATCAATTCCCGCCAAATCGAGCTGAAAGCTGCCGTTAACATGGCCGACCTGCTGAAAGATCAGGTAAGCATGAATGTGCGGCAGGACGGCGTGTTGGGGACGAGTCTGAACATACAGGGACTCTCTGGTGAAAATGTGAAATTCCTGATGGATGGAGTCCCTATGATCGGTCGGATGAATGGCAATTTTGACCTCAACCAGATCAATCTGAATAATGTGGATCATGTAGAAGTGATTGAAGGGCCAATGTCGGTCATTTACGGGAGTAATGCCCTTGCCGGAGTGGTCAACATCATAACAAAAGAGAACAAATCGGCCAACCTCAGTACTGTGGCCAATGCCTATGTGGAGTCGGTGGGCACCTACAATTTTGATGCTAGTGTTGGTATGAAAATAAAGAGCCAATCGTTTGGGATAGCTGGTGGCCGCAACTTCTTTGGAGGTTATTCCCCCCCATCCGTTACTGGTCGATCCCTGGTGTTTAAACCCCGGCGTCAGTATTTTGCTGATGGATACTATGCCTACACGTTGAAAAAACTGAAGATGAAAGTTGGAGCCGATTATTTCAATGAACTGCTGCAGGATAGAGGCAACCTCCAGCCCCCTTATTACGAAAAAGCATTTGACTCCTACTTTACAACGGTCCGTTACAATTTCAGACTGGATCTGAACTGGCATCTCTGGCGATCCCATGTTTTTAACCTGATCACTTCCTATTCGGCTTACAACCGGATCAAAGAGACCTTCCTCAAGGACCTGACCACCCTCACAGAGGTCAAAACCCAGGATCCCGAACAACAGGATACTACCTATCTCAGAACCTACATGGGAAGAATGACCATGGCAAAAAACAATCTTGAGAAGAAATTCAATTATCAGCTTGGCATCGACCTGAACTATGAGACCGGTTCCGGTAAAAGAATTCTGGATAACGAACAGGCGATTGGTGATTATGCAGCTTTCTTTAGCGTGAAGTGGGATCCGGTAAAGGTATTATCTCTGCAACCGGGTATACGGTTTATCTACAATACCAAATACAAGGCACCACTGGTTTATGCGCTGAGTGGGAAATGGGACATCACAGAGCCTGTTTCTCTCAGGGTTTCCTATTCCAGGGGGTTCAGAGCTCCTTCTATCAAAGAACTGTACCTCTTTTTCAAGGATGTTAACCACAACATCCAGGGGAATCCCGACCTGAATGCAGAAACATCCAACAATGTCAACCTCAATCTTAAGTATGCAGTAGAAAACAGGAAAACCGCCTATGAGCTGGAAATCAGTGGATTTTACAATGCATTGAAAAACATTATTACACTTGCACAGGTTCCGGGGGTTGGGAGTGACCTCAACTATACGTACGTAAACCTCGACAAATACAAGACCACCGGAGGCCAGGTGAATGCTGTCTTTTCTCTCTATCCTTCCTTCAAGCTGGCAGCCGGGTTATCCGTGACCGGCATCAATGTGGAGATGGCAGACGGGACAAATACAGGAGGCTTCAAATTCTCTACGGATATCAATTCCAATGCGTCATACCGGTTTGTGAAACCGGATCTTACACTTGCTCTCTTATATAAATATACGGGAAAGAAGCCTCAGCCTTTCTTTGATGCGGATACACTCTCCCTTGGATATATAGATGGATATAATACCATGGATTTCACGATTACGAAGGGATTCTGGAAAAACAGGATCCGGCTCTCATGCGGATTAAAAAATATCTTTAATAATCAGATCATTCCGTCTACAGGATTGGGTGGCGGAGGCCATGGAAGTGGTGGGGGAGAAGGCGTTGCAATTGGGTACGGAAGGACGGTGTTTTTCCGCTTTACATTTAATTTTAACCAGTACAAATGATCCGTTTAAAGCCTTTATGGACTCTTTCCCTTCTTCTGACAGTATTGCTTGCCGGGTGTTTCAAGGAAGATGAGAGAGTTACTCCCTACCCGCGTGGAGACGCTAAAAGTGATACGATCGCAATGACTCAGACCTATAAGTACCAGGTCTATTTTGATCTTGATTCCATTGGGGAGGTAAGTACTAACCCGAAAATGGAGAGTGATCTCGCCTTTGAATGCAGTCAGGCAGGGTGGCATATTTTATTGAACAGTGCCAGTTTTATGTATGCCGCCGATCTTGGAGTCATACCATTTGGCATCCCACAGGATACAGTTGGGGTAAAATGGTGGTTCGACAGCTCCGACGGGAATCCGGATTCGACAGCAATAGGGGTATGGTTTAATATCACTTCGGATGACGATACAATCTCCAACCAGCACGTATATGTCATCAAAAGGGGTATCGATGACGTAGGTAAACCACTTGGATTTATGCAGGTCATCTTCGACAGTTTGAAAAACGGCTCTTACTATTTTCGGTTTGCCCCAATGTTAGGTGGAGCCGTCGTGTCTGCTGTTGTTCCTAAGGATAGAACCGTTAATTACCTCAATTTCAGTTTGAATAATGAAGGTTCAATTCAGCACCTCCAGCCTCAGAAAGATACCTGGGATCTATTATTTACACAGTATACCACGCTGTTATTTACCGATTTGGGCGAAGCATATCCCTACCTGGTGACAGGTGTTCTGATCAACCGCAATGGTGTTGAGGTGGCAACGGATACGTTGAATAATTTTGCTGATATCACGTTTGATATGGCTCAGCAAATGATTTACTCCTCTAACCTCGATGCCATTGGTTACGATTGGAAATACTACAACTTCGAAGCCGGAAGTTATACGGTTACACTGGGACTCAGCTACATCGTAAAAAACCGCAACGGATACCTCTACAAGCTCAGGTTTGTCGGGTTCTATAACGATCTGGGACAGAAGGGATACCCTGCCATTGAGTACCAACAGCTTTAATCAGGTTCAAGGTTCAAGGTGATTCGATTTTATTCACCACTCACCAGTTCACCAGTTCACCAGTTCACCAGTTCGCCAGTTCACCAGATCACCAGATCACCAGATCACCAGTTCACCAGTTCACAAGTTCACCATTTAATCATTATCGTCTGCTTCAACTCCGGATGCAAACTAAGCGCCACCGGGCAGGTGGATGTGATGTGCTCGATCACCCGTTTATGCTGATCTGTGTAATCCTTTCCGTGAAAATCGAGATGCACGGCTACTTCTCCTATCCGGCGGGGATTATCGGCCATAATCTTGGTGACCTCCCAGGTGAGACCCTCCAGGTCGAAACCGTGAGTTCTTGCTGATATCCCCATGATCGTAACCATGCAACTCCCAAGAGCAGTGGCAACGAGATCAGTTGGAGAGAAATACTCTCCTTTGCCCTGGTTATCAGTGGGTGCATCGGAAGTAAGTTGAGTCCCTGACTGAAGATGAGTGGCTTCTGTACGAAGCGAACCCAGGTATTTACTTGATACTGTTGGCATATATGTAATCATTTCTGTCAAAGATACCTAATTACCGGTCAAGAATCATCACCTCATAACCCTCTTTCTTCAATTGATCCACAGTTCCCTCATCGGGCATGAAAGGATAAGCAGAACAGTTGATGTAAAACATGGTTTCAATCGGCTTCTGCGCATTGAAAATTACCAGGGGTTTCTGACTTGCCGGTATCTTCAGTGATTTGATCTCCCTGACCCACGCCGGGGACCTGTCGTGGTTCGTGAATAACTTCGTACGTTCAACAGTTTGCCATAGGGGTAAGAAGAAGAGCAGGAAAATGAGGATCAGAGGAATAAACCGGTATTTGAACCGTTTCCGGCAGATCCAGAGGTATTGGAAAAAGAGAGCTGTTATCAGAAAAATCGGTGGCGCTATAAATAGAGT
>ERZ889078.2473-NODE-2473-length-13112-cov-17.028031_pt1 | contig 13112 bp, 8 predicted proteins | sample MGYA00521266_ERZ889078 | MGnify/ENA primary metagenome ERZ889078 (study PRJEB32303, sample SAMEA104408618) | aquatic metagenome | biome: Brackish water; feature: Pelagic; material: water | place: Baltic Sea | collected 2014-06-16T06:34:00 | depth 76,534 m ...
AAGATGAAAAAATAGTAGAGTTAGCTCTGTCTAATTTATTGCATAATGCTATTAAATATTCTTCTGAAAATACCACGATAGATTTTAAAATTAAATTGAATTCAAAAGGTTATATTTTTGAAATAAAAGACGAAGGTATTGGAATTCCATACGAAGATCAAAAACATATTTTTGAGCGATATTTTAGAGCTGAAAACGCATTAACAAATGAAGGAACCGGTATTGGATTAAACATTGTAAAAGGACATTTAGAAAGTTTAGGAGGTACCATTGAGTTTAAGAGCATTAAAAATGAAGGAACAACCTTTATAGTAACATTACCATTAATTAAAGAAAAATGAAGACAATATTAATAATTGAAGACGACATAGTTTTAAGAGAAACTACTGCAGAAATATTGGAACTTGAAAATTATAAAGTAGTCACAGCTTCAAATGGTAAACGAGGCGCGGAACAAGCAAGAATTATGATTCCAGATCTTATTTTATGTGATATTATGATGCCAGAAATGGATGGTTACGAATTGCTAAAAATTCTTTCAGAAGATGAACAAACCAAGCGAATTCCATTTATTTTTATGTCTGCTAAAACAGAAATAAAAGATGTTAGAAAAGGAATGGATTTAGGAGCCGATGACTATCTTACAAAACCTGTTAGTGAAGAATTGCTATTAAGTGCAATTCTAAGCAGACTTACAAAGTTTGAACTGCTAAAGGAGGAGGGGATTATTGAAGAATTAGTTGACGGAAATGAAAATTCAATTAATGATATTGAGAATATTGAAGATTTGAAAAATTATTTTTGTGATTTTGGAATCACAAAAAAATACAAAAAAGGAGAAGTAATTTATAGAGAAGGAGAGTATTCAAATACAATTTATTTGGTGTATACAGGAAGCGTTAAAAGTTTCAAAATTGATGAATTTGGGAAAGAATTAATTCTAAATATTCATAAGGGTGATGATTTTATTGGATTATCAGCAATTATAGATAATTCAAATTATTATGAGTCCATTTCCGCAATGGAAAGTGTTGAAATTATACTCGTTCCAAAAAATATACTACAACAAATACTGGAAAATAATTATAAACTTTCATTAGACATATTTCAGTTAATAAATGAAAATTTAACAGAAGTTAAAGAGCAATTATTACAAATGGCCTATGGCTCTATGCGGAGAAAAACAGCCCAAACCATTTTGAAATTTGCCAATCTTATGAATCATAAACCAACGGATAATATTAATATATCTCGTCGTGATCTTGCTGGCGTTGCAGGTATTGCTACTGAAAGTTTAATTAGAACTTTAACCGATTTTAAAAAGAAGGGGATTCTTGAAATTGAAGGAAGAAATATTAGAATTCTTGACCTTGAAAAATTAGAAACCATTATTTAATTATTACTAATTTTCATATGAAATAATAATCAAATTCGTGAAAAATCGCTGACTTATGTCATTTATTCTTAAAACATCATTGTTTAAGTTTGCTTGAAGAATAATGTCAATGAAAAACATATTAATCTTAACTGATTTTTCAAATAATTCGTTTAATTCAATAACGTATACGCTTGCACTTTTTAAAAATAAAAGCTGCAATTTTTACTTATTGAATGGAGTGAATACGTATGAAAATGAATTTGTAAATGAATTTAGTAATCAATTACTTCTTTTAAAAAATAAAAACGAAAAAGATTCAGTAAAAGAGTTTACTATATTATTAGAAAAGATAGCAGCTTCACCATTAAAAGGCAATCATAAATTTATTCCAATTATAGCAGAGACTAATATTATAGAAGCTGCGCGTATTCAAATAAATGAAAAAAAAATAAATTTAGTTGTCATAGGAACTAACGGAATGTTATCTAATGGAAAGCAAAATAATATAAGTCCTATTGCTGAAGATATTATTACCAAATTAAAAGCGTCAATTTTAGTAGTGCCATTTGAAGCTCGTTTTAAAGGGTTAAAAGAAATTGCTTTCCCAACAGATTATACAAACTTCAGCGAGGCAAAATTATTACAAAATATTTCTAGTTTATTAAGTTCCCACCAATCTTCAATTGATTTTGTTTATATGGCAAAAAGAAGTGAAGAATTAGATAAAGAACAGCAATGGAATAAAGAAACTTTACATGATTATTTTCTGGATCAACCTCATAGCTTCCACAGTGAAATTAATGAAAATTTTGAACTGTCAATTGAGAATTTTATCATTAAAAATAAAATTGATTTAATTGCAATGGCAGCCAAAAATCTAAATTTATTTGAACAAATATTATTTAGACCTAAAATTAAAAACATCAGGTATTATTTTAAAACGCCATTTTTAGTGCTTCATTAGTTATTTCAGTTGAACCCAATATGAATTGGAATTATTGTTTAATTAATTAAAATCAGCAGTTAGTTTTATGAAGTATTTGTATAAATAACATGAACTAATTGTATATTTATGCATTAAAATTTTAATTGAATAAAACTTTATATAATGAAAAAATTCAACTTTTTAATTGTCTTTTTATTTCTTTTCACAGGAATAAATGCCCAAATCACTTTAGTGAAAAATGTGCCATTCACAAATATTGGACCTTCTGTCATGAGTGGCCGTATTGTAGATCTTGCCATAAATCCGAGTCAACCTTCAGAGTTTTATTCAGCATATGCATCCGGTGGTTTATGGTACACAAACAATAATGGCACTTCATTTACTTCAGTAACAGAAAATGCGCCAACACAAAATATGGGAGCAATCGCAGTTGATTGGAACAGTGAAACTATTTGGATTGGTACAGGTGAAAGCAATTCTTCGCGTTCTTCTTATTCAGGAATTGGAATTTTAAAAAGTGTTGATAAAGGCAAAACTTGGGTAAATGTTGGATTAAAGGACTCTCAACATGTTAGCAAAATAATTATAAATAAAAACAATCCGGATGAAGTTATTGTTGGCGTGATTGGTCATTTATACACACCAAATAATGAGCGCGGGATTTTTAAAACTTTCGATGGAGGGAAAACATGGAAAAATGTGTTGTTTATAAATGAAAACACTGGAATTATAGATATTAGCGCTTCGCCTAAAAATCAGAATATTTTATATGCCGCTTCTTGGGAAAGAGTTAGAAAGGCTTGGGATTTTGATGGCGACGGAGAAAATTCAGCCATTTATAAAAGTAGCGATGCAGGTTCAACTTGGATAAAACTAACTGATGAAAAAAGTGGTTTTCCAACAGGAAGCGGTGTCGGACGAATTGGGTTGGCAACTTTTGATGACAATGTTGTTTATGCTTTGCTCGACAATCAAAATAGAAGGCCAGAAGAGAAAAAAGAGGAAGGTGAAGGGTTGAAAAAAAATGATTTCAAAGAAATGAGCGTTGATGAATTTTTGAAATTGGAGGAAGAAAAATTTAACACCTATTTAAAGGACAATAATTTTGATAAGAAGTACACTTCGGAAAGTGTAAAATCGTTGGTTAAAAAAGAAAAAATTAAGCCGAGCGATTTGGCGACTTATTTGGAAGACGCAAATTATGTTTTATTAAATTCTGAAGTCATTGGTGCAGAAGTTTACAAATCTGAAGATGGCGGAAAAACTTGGAAAAAAACGCATGAAATTTTTTTGGATGATGTTTACAGTTCTTATGGTTATTATTTTGGAACTATTGGCATAAATACGTCCAATGAAAACAAAATATACATTGGTGGTGTGCCTTTACTTAAATCTGATGATGGCGGGAAAACATTTTCTTCAATAAGTAAAGAAAATGTTCATTCTGATCATCAGGCAATATGGGTAAATTCTAAGTTAGAAGGGCATTTAATCAACGGGAATGATGGCGGTGTTAACATTACTTATGATGATGGAAAAAACTGGATTAAAAATAACCAACCTGCAGTTGGGCAGTTTTACTCAATAAATGTTGACAATCAAAAACCATATCATGTTTATGGGGGTTTGCAGGACAATGGCGTATGGCATGGGCCAAGTAATTACAAAGCTTCTAAAAAATGGGAAGCCAGCGGCGACTATCCTTACAAAAGTATTGGCGGCGGAGACGGAATGCAGGTTCAAATAGATAACAGAGACCACAATATTGTATATGCAGGTTCACAATTTGGCTATTATTATCGTGTGAATTTAAAAACTGACGACCGTATAGATATTCATCCAATGCATGAATTGGGAGATTCACCCTATAGGTACAATTGGCAAGCACCAATTTTATTGTCTAAACACAATCAGGATATTTTATATATGGGTGCCAATAAATTATTACGTTCTATGGATAAAGGCGAAACTTTTGAAACAATTTCAGCAGATTTAACCACCGGCGGAAAAAAAGGGAATGTGCCTTTTGGAACAATTACCGCTATTTCTGAAAGTCCGTTTCAATTTGGTTATATTTATGTGGGAAGCGATGATGGCTATGTAAATGTCACAACCAACAGCGGCGGAAGCTGGACCAGAATTTCAGACAAATTGCCACAAGAACTTTGGGTTTCGCGTGTTATTGCGTCTCAACATGAAAAAGAACGCGTTTATGTTGCATTAAACGGTTACAGAAGCGACGATTTTAAACCCTATGTTTTTGTGAGTGAAAACAGCGGGTCAACATGGAAAAGCATAAGCAGTAATCTATCAAATTTTCCTGTAAATGTTATTAAAGAAGATCCAAAAGATGAAGCCATTTTATATGTAGGAACCGACAATGGTGTATATGTAAGTTTTGATAAGGGTGGAAGTTGGCAAGAATTTTCTAGCGGATTGCCAAAAGTTGCGGTACACGATTTAGTAATTCAAAATGAAGAAAATGACTTGGTAATCGGCACACATGGGCGTTCAATTTATAAAGCAAATATTGCACCACTGCAACAATTTAACACAATTAAAGACAAGCCAGTAACCATTTTTGAAATTCCGGAGATAAAACATTCATCGCGCTGGGGAAGTTCCTGGAGTCAGTGGGCTGAAGTTAATGAGCCTAAAATAAGTATTCCTTTTTATGTTTCAAAAGATGGAACTTTTGAGGTAATTATTACTTCAGAAGATGATATTGAATTAAACAGATTTTCGGTTCAGGCGGATAAAGGATTTAATTTTGCTGAATTCAATTTGACTTATTCTGAAAAAGGAAAAATTCCTTATCTAAAAACACACAAATCAGCTGAAATTAAAAAAGCAAAAAACGGAATGTTCTATTTGTTAAAAGGAAAATATTTTGTTAAAATAGGGGGAGTGAAAATGGCTTTTGAGGTTAAATAAAAAAATCAAATACAAAAAGCAAAAAATTCCTTTAAAAATATATAAAGTTGTCCTATTATTAAACAAAAAAACGCCCAATTTAATTGGGCGTTTTTTTGTTTAATATTTTAGTTCATCCAATTCTTTAAAAGGCGAAAGATTTAATTTTTCTACGGCATTTCTGTAATTTACCCAATCGGTTTTGTAAAAAGCATTAATTTCATCAATTACCTTGCTGACTTTTTCGTCAGCATTTTTTACTAAAGTAAGCTCTGTTTTTCCTGGTTTTTGCAACAAATCATCTACATAATATGCTGCTGTGTATAAATACGAAATAGTGCTTGGAAATTCAGTGGCGGTAATTCCTTGTCGTTTATCTTCTTTGCCCATCATGGAATCTAGTAAACCATCAATCTTTTTTGAAATTTCCGTATGTATTGTAATTGTATCTTTCTTACTATTCTTTTCAATGCCACCAATATTTTGAGCTTTAATGCGTTTTTGATAATCTTCAACAATTTCTTTTGAAGTCAATAAGCGTTGTGTAGCTTCGCCGGCAACTCCTTTTTTGGCTTCAAGTTGTTTTAATAAATCATACTTGCTTTTTAACACCTCAAAAGACATATCAACTCTTGGATCATAGTCTACTTTTATGTTTTCTGAGGCAGTCTGATTTCCGAAATGCATTTTTATCCCATAGGATCCCGGCAAAACAGTAACACCGCTCGGTTCAGGAGCATTTGCTTTTTTAGCTTTTCTTGAAGGACCTCTTTCCCCTTTTTCATCTAAATTCCAAAAGAACCTATGCGCACCATTTTCCTTTGGCGCTTCAAAAGTAATACTTCGAATAAGCTCGTTTTTATCGTTATAAGCATGAAAGAAAACGGAATCAAATTTTACAGTAGGTTTTTCATCTTTAACAGCATTTTCTTCAGAAGTATTTTTTGATTTTTTTTGTTTTTTATCTGAAGTTTCTTCTGATTTTTTGGTTTCAGGCCGGTTGATGCTATACGTAATCATTGCACCACGTGGTCTATTTTCTCCATTAAAAATAGCATTTGCGCCAAATCGTGTTCCGGAAGGTTCTTGATTTTGAGTAATAAAAGCTTTTGGAGGCGTAAATAAATATAAAGGAGTGTCCAAAATAGCGCTTCCTTCTTTTGCCATTGCTCTAAAAGGTCTAATGTCATCCAAAACATAGATTGCCCGTCCAAAAGTAGCGATAATTAAATCATGTTCTCTTGGATGAATGGCCAAATCCATAGTTGAAACAGTAGGATAGTTGACGGTCCATTTTGTCCATGTTTTCCCTTCATCAATACTAATATAAAGGCCGTTTTCTGTTCCCAGAAAAAGTAAATTTAGAACTTCTAAATCTTGCGCCAAAGAAAGGGAATAGCCAAAAATTTCATCTTTTCCAGCCAATAGATTTTCCCAGGTTTTCCCGTAATCTCGTGTTCTGAACAAATAAGGTTTAAAGTCGAATTGTCGGTAATTATTTACTATTGCATAAGCTTCGCCTTTATTGAATTTTGAGGCTCGAATTTGCGCCACCCAACTTTCTTTAGGCATATCTTTAATGTTTTTAGAAACATTTGCCCAAGTGGTTCCACCGTCTAAAGTCAGCTGAATATTTCCGTCATCGGTACCAGCCCATAACAATTTTTCATCTAAAACACTGGGCTCAATGGCTAAAATAGTGCAGTGGTTTTCGGCACCGGTGGCATCCATGGTAATACCTCCGCTTTCGTGTTGTTTTTGTTTTTCTATATTATTGGTGGTTAAGTCTGGCGAAATAATTTCCCATGTAAATCCTTTATCAGTTGATTTATGTACAAACTGGCTTCCAAAATAGATAGTTTCTTGGTCTGTAGGATTTATGGCAATTGCTGAATTCCAATTAAATCGAAGTTTCACGGCGGGATTAGGATGTGTTGGTTGTATGTTTTTTGCATTCCCGGTAACCCTATCATACCTACCAACAGAACCTTGTTGTGACATTGCATAGCCAAAACGGGAATCTTTCGGGTCGGGAACTGCATCAAAACCGTCTCCAAACATAATTTCTTGCCAATAAGAATTTCTGATTCCCTGTGATTTTAAAACGTAGGCCGGTCCAACCCAAGAGCCGTTATCTTGCATTCCGCCATACACGTTGTAGGGGTATTCCATATCTACATTAACATGATAAAATTGACCAACCGGTAAATTTTCAACAAAGCGCCAGGTTTTACCGCGATCTCGAGTAATGTTTAAACCACCATCATTTCCATCAATCATAAAATTTGGATTGTTGGGATGAATGTACCAAGCGTGATGATCGGGATGCACACCTGTTGAAGTTCCATAGGCAGGCATTAATTGTTGAAATGATTTTCCGCCGTCTTCACTCACATTCACATAGGTAAAAATCGAATAAATTCTGTTTTCATTTATTGGATCTACAAAAATATCTGCATAATAAAAAGGTCTGTTTCCAATTCCATCTGAACCTCTTCCACTTGATTGATCACTTACCATTTTCCATTTAAAGCCGCCATCTTCAGATTTGTACAATGCGTTTTTTTTGGCTTCAACCAAAGCATACACAAATTTTGGATTGCTTGGTGCAATTGCCAAACCTATTCTTCCTAAATTTCCTTCAGGCAAACCATCTTTGTCTGTTAATTTTTTCCAATTTTCACCCCCATCATAAGTTATATATAATCCTGAACCTTCACCCCCGGAATTAAATGTCCAAGGTTTACGCTGATGTTCCCACATTGCAGCAATTAATTTGTTAGGATTTGTTGGGTCAACCACCAAATCGGCACAACCCGTTTTGTTGTTTACAAATAGCGATTTTGTCCATGTTTTTCCGCCATCGGTGGTTTTAAAAACACCACGTTCAGGGTGTTCTCCCCAGGGAGAACCAATTGCCCCTACATAAACCGTATTAGGATTGTCTTTATCAACAATGATTTTATGAATATTTCTGGTTTTTTCTAGCCCCATCAATTTCCATGTTTTTCCAGCATCTAAACTTTTATACAGCCCATAACCACCCGATAAACTATTTCTCGGATTTCCCTCACCGGTTCCTGCCCAAATAACATCGGGATTACTTTGTTGCACAGCCACTGCGCCAATCGAAGCTACAGCTTCATGGTCGAAAATAGGCATCCAGTCAATTCCGCCACTTTCAGATTTCCATAAACCGCCGGAAGCGGTGCCAACATAAATGATATCAGGATTATCAGTTACCACGTCAATGGCAGTTACCCTTCCGCTCATTCCTGCCGGACCAATAGAACGTGTTTTAAAATCTTCAAATTTTTTGATGTCAAATTGTTGTGCATTTAATATCAATGAAATGAATATGAGGGTAAAGGGGAGTTTTTTCATAAGAATGAAATTACATTTAGGTTAAATTTAACGAATATATCATTTTTTAAAATATTATTTGTTATAATCATTCTAAATAAACAATTATGTTCAAAATATTTTTTTTAAAGTTTTCTTACCAAAAATGAAATAGTATCTTTGTTACTTTCTAAAAATTTATATTTAAAATGAGCGGAATTTTATCTTCATCAATTGCAAGGAAATTTGCCATGGCACTGTCAGCACTTTTCCTTATCATTTTCTTACTTATTCATTTAGCGGTTAATTTAACATCATTATTTAGTGAAGATGTTTTTAACCAAGCGTCACACTTTATGGGTACAAATCCATTAATTCAGTTTGCCATGCAACCTGTTTTAATTTTTGGAGTTGTGTTTCATTTTGTAATGGGGTTTGTTTTAGAGCTAAAGAATAGAAATTCAAGAAATGTTAAATATGTTAATTATAACGGATCAGCCAATGCTTCTTGGATGTCAAGAAATATGGCAATTAGCGGAGGTGTTATTTTAATTTTTATTGTAATCCATTTTCTAGATTTCTGGATTCCAGAATTAAACACTAAATATATTGTCGGTGATATGACCGGTTATATAGAAGGAACTGAAAAACTTCGTTATTTCGAAGAATTACAGCACAAATTTATGAGTCCAGTAAAAGTTGGAATTTATGTAGTTGCATTTGTATTACTAGGGTTGCATTTAGCACACGGTTTTCAATCGGCTTTTCAATCAGTAGGATTTAATAATAAATACACAAAATGTGTAAAAAATTCAGGAGTTATCTATTCAATTGTAGTTCCATTAGGGTTTATAATTATTGCGCTTTTTCATTATTTTAACCATTAATCTTAGAAAATATGACGACTTTAAATTCAAGAGTACCAGAAGGTCCAATAAAAGATAAATGGACAACTTATAAAGATCACATTAATTTAGTAAATCCAGCAAACAAGCGTAATATTGATATTATTGTTGTTGGGACAGGTTTAGCAGGAGGCTCTGCCGCTGCTACTTTAGCTGAATTAGGATACAATGTTAAAGCTTTTGCATATCAAGATTCTCCTCGTAGAGCGCATTCAATTGCAGCACAAGGAGGAATTAATGCAGCAAAAAATTATATGGGCGATGGGGATTCTAACTATCGTTTATTTTATGATACAGTAAAAGGAGGAGATTACCGTTCACGTGAAGCTAACGTACATCGTTTGGCGGAAGTTTCAGGTGCAATTATTGACCAATGCGTAGCGCAAGGTGTTCCTTTCGCACGTGATTATGGTGGATTGTTAGATAATCGTTCATTTGGTGGAGTTTTAGTATCCAGAACATTTTATGCTAAAGGACAAACAGGACAACAATTATTATTAGGATGTTATTCTGCAATGAACCGTCAAATTGCTCGCGGTAAAATTGAAATGTTTAACCGACACGAAATGTTAGATGTTGTAAAAGTTGATGGAAAAGCGAGAGGTATTATTGCACGTGATTTAATTACAGGTGAAATTGAACGGCATTCAGCTCACGCAGTAGTTATTGCAACAGGTGGATACGGAAATGTATATTTCTTATCAACTAACGCAATGGGATCTAACGCAACTGCAGCTTGGAAAATTCATAAAAAAGGAGCTTACTTTGCAAACCCTTGTTTTACACAAATTCACCCAACATGTATTCCACGCTCAGGAGATTACCAATCTAAATTAACGTTAATGTCCGAATCATTACGTAATGATGGAAGAATTTGGGTTCCGGCAAAAATTGAAGATGCAAAAGCAATTCAACAAGGTAAATTAAAACCAACTGAAATAGTTGAAGGAAATAGAGATTATTTCTTAGAAAGACGTTACCCAGCCTTTGGTAACTTAGTACCTAGGGATGTTGCTTCAAGAGCAGCTAAAGAACGTTGTGATGCTGGTCACGGAGTGAATGCTACCGGTGAAGCTGTTTATTTAGATTTTGCAGCCGCAATTCATAGATATGGGAGTATTCAAGCTAAAATAAAAGGTTTAACTAATGTTTCTAAGGAAGAAGTTATAAAGTTAGGAGAAGCAGTAATTGAAGAAAAATACGGAAATTTATTCCAAATGTATGAGAAAATTATTGATGAAAATCCATACAAAACACCAATGATGATTTACCCAGCAACACACTATACAATGGGAGGTGTTTGGGTTGATTATAACTTAATGACAACAGTTCCTGGTTTATACTGTATTGGTGAAGCAAATTTCTCTGATCACGGCGCAAACCGTTTAGGAGCTTCTGCTTTAATGCAAGGTTTGGCGGATGGTTATTTCGTATTACCTTATACTATTGGTGACTATTTAGCGGATGATATTAGAACAGGAAAAATACCAACGGATTCTCCTGAATTTGATCAAGTTGAAAAATCTGTAAAAGATCAATTAGAATTCTTTATCAATAATAAAGGAACACATTCTGTAGATTATTTTCACAAAAAATTAGGTTTAGTAATGTGGAATAAAGTAGGGATGGCTCGTAATGAAAAAGGATTAAAAGAGGCTATCAAAGAAATTCAAGATATTCGTGAAGATTTCTGGAAAAACGTTAAAGTTACAGGAGAGTTAAATGAATTAAATCCTGAATTAGAAAAAGCGGGTAGAGTAGCTGATTTCTTAGAATTAGGCGAACTATTCGCTAAAGATGCTTTGGAGCGCGAAGAATCTTGTGGAGGTCATTTCCGAGAAGAACATATTACAGAAGATGGTGAAGCAAAACGTGATGATAAAAATTACGCGTATGTTGCTGCTTGGGAATATACAGGAAAACCAAGTGAAGCCATTTTACATAAAGAACAATTAGAATTTAAAGATATTGAGTTAAAAACTCGTTCATACAAATAAGAAGACATTATGAATTTAACGTTAAAAATTTGGAGACAAAAAGGACCGCAAGAAAAAGGTCAAATGGTCGAATATAAAGTAACTGATATTTCAGAACATATGTCATTCTTAGAAATGATGGATGTTTTAAATGAAAGTTTAGTTGCAAAAAATGAAGTGCCAATTGCCTTTGATCACGATTGTAGAGAAGGTATTTGTGGAATGTGTTCATTGCATATAAATGGAGAACCTCACGGTCCAGATCGTGGAATTACTACATGTCAATTACACATGCGTACTTTTAAAGATGGTGATACTATTTATATTGAACCATTTAGAGCAAAAGCATTTCCAGTAATTAAAGATTTAGTGATAGACCGCATGGCTTTTGAGCGTATTCAACAAGCAGGAGGTTATATTTCAATAAATACTTCTGGAAACACTCAAGATGCAAATGCAATTCCTATTTCTAAACATAATGCAGATTTATCTATGGATGCTGCTGCTTGTATTGGATGTGGAGCTTGCGTAGCAAGTTGTAAAAACTCAAGTGCTATGTTGTTTGTAGCTGCAAAAGTATCTCAATACGCGTTATTACCACAAGGTAAAATAGAAGCAAAAGACCGTGTTAGAAATATGGTTGCCCAAATGGATTTAGAAGGTTTTGGTAACTGTACAAATACGGGAGCTTGTGAAGTAGAATGTCCTAAAGGAATTTCATTAGATAATATAGCGCGTTTGAATCGAGAATATTTAGCAGCGAGTATTATTTAGGGACTATATAGAATAATAAATTCAATTAAAAAACAGCTGTATCTAATAAGATTCAGCTGTTTTTATTTGTAAAATTAAAATACAATACCACTAACTTCAATAACTTGTTTAATTTGTGGTGCATGTCTTTTAATAGTTGCTTCAACACCATTTTTTAACGTCATTTGATTTACGGAACAACCTAAACAAGCACCCTCTAATTGAATACTAACCGTATCATCGGTTATTGTAACTAGTGAAATATTGCCACCGTCGGCTTCTAAATAAGGTCTAATTTCTTGTAATGCTATTTCTACACTAGCTTTAAGTTCTTCAATGCTCATATTTTTTTATTTAGCGCCACATCCACTCAAAGCTGTAATTCTTACAATTTCAGTTGGAGGTAAGTCATTATTTCTTTTTACCAATTGAGAAAGTGCATTTTTAGTTATTTCTGAAAAAGCTATTTCTAAAGGTGTGTTATCTTGTAAAGCAACTGGATGACCAACGTCACCCGCTTCTCTAATACTTTGTACTAATGGTACTTCACCTAAAAAAGTAGTGTTAATATCTTCAGCTAAATTTTTAGCTCCATCTTTCCCAAAGATATAGTATTTATTATCAGGAAGTTCAGCAGGTGTGAAATAACTCATGTTTTCAACAATACCTAATACAGGAACGTTAATATCTTTTTGTTGAAACATTGCCACCCCTCTTTTAGCGTCAGCTAAAGCAATATTTTGTGGTGTGCTTACAATTACTACACCTGTTACAGCAATAGATTGAACAATAGATAAGTGAATATCACCAGTTCCCGGAGGTAAGTCAATTAATAAAAAGTCTAATTCACCCCAATGAGAATCAAAAATCATTTGATTTAACGCTTTTGAAGCCATTGC